>Ga0247610_10000130_pt1 | contig 121433 bp, 143 predicted proteins | sample 174DNAGHGhighgp2_FD_193483 | JGI IMG/M metagenome (GOLD analysis project Ga0247610, IMG submission 193483) | Sheep rumen microbial communities from Palmerston North, Manawatu-Wanganui, New Zealand - 1742 DNA GHGhigh gp2 | ecosystem: Host-associated > Mammals > Digestive system > Stomach >... | reverse complement strand
AATCGTTTGATACAGGTATTATAGATAAAGAAGAACCTACACCTCAGAATCCTCAATACCCTGAGCAATTAATTGGAGGTCTTCCTGTAAAAATAGAGAAGGCTCCTGTATATTCTCAATTTGGAAGTAGAAAATATAATGCTTCTATATCAGGTATAGTTTATATATTTGATAGCAATGTAAGAAATAATAGAATAAGAATTACTCATTCTATTAATGGTGTTGGGGTAAATGGTTGTGATGGTGGTTGGGTATCATTAGATGATATTTTAATGAAACCGTATAAATATGCTGTTGGAGATAAAGTTTTAGTAAATGGAAATCTTTATCAAAATCCTGATGGATCTGGTAATTACATAGAAAAAGAGAATGTAACAATGTATGTTGTAGATGTATTAGATCCTGCAGAATATCAATATAATTATGGTATTGCATCTTCTGTTTACAATAACAGACAGGGTTGGTGTTCAGAAGATGAATTAAAAAATGCCTAAAGGAGGATTATCATGATATATTATTATGATGATAGAGCTGGTGACGATCTTGTTATAGAAGATACCAGTAGAGAAATAGACAGATTATGTAATATGGCAGATATTGCTATAAATGAATCATTTGATGATACTATTCTTGGTAAAATTATTAATCTTATTAAAAATCTTATTAAATGGATATTTGATAAGATTAAAGAAATATTTGAAGCTATTGGAAGATTTTTTAAAAAGGAATCTTTTGAAAGAAAAGCTGCTTCTGTAGATCCTAGAACCGTAGAAAGAGGAAAAAGAGTAATACCATATTATGATACTGAATTAATTCAGAAAGATTTTAAAAAGAAATATGATATGCTTAAAAAATCTATAAATTATTATAAATCTAAATTTGTTCCTCTTATTAATGCTTATAGCTCAGAAAAACTTAAACAATTAGCAGCCGATATTGATTTGAATGATATTGCTACGGATATAACTAATGGAAATAGTGATGTAGGAGTGTATCTTTCAAAGAATGATTTTCCCAATCCATATTTTGGTGAAATGAAAAATAAAATAGAAGACAAAGAAGAGCCTTATTATAAAAAGAAAGAATTAGACTATTATCAGGTACAAGATATTATTGAGCAAGCCAAAAAGCATTCTGGAAAAACATATTGGGAATATCTTGGTATAAAGCATCCTGATATAAAATTTGATGAAACTATAAATAAAGAACTTGATTCTTTTACTAAAGAATTTGAAGTTTATTCTAAGAAATTAGAAGCTAACAAAGAGAAATGTAAAGAAGATGATAAATTTACTTATAAGAATTTGGAAAGAATAACAGCTAGTATTCTTAAACAAATAAAAGATGCTGCAGTTGTAATTTCAAAGAAATTAATAGTTGAATATAATACATATAAGCAATCTGATAATTTCTTCACAGTATCATCTTCACCAAAAGATGAATCGGCTTATATTCAAGAAGCTAGAGATTTTCTTGATTCTGAATACAATGAATTCGAATATCTTTCTGAAGCTTATATTGGTAAAACAAAAACTTTATTAGAAATAGAAGAACAAATTGGAATTGTAAGGGAGAAAGCTTTAAAGAAGTTTACTGATATAAATAAATCTCCTGAAGTTCTTAAGTTAAACAGATTAGTAGAAAAGCAATTTGGAATGGATTGTTTTTGTCTTTCTATTATACAAGAAGATTCAACAAATGCGTTTACAGAAGTTGTTCAGGGACGATTTGATATTGCATTTGCAAGAAATATATCCAAATATGTTGAAGGCGATAATGTAAATGGATTTAGATGGAAAAAAGGAAACGGATTATGTATTGATGTTTCTATATATCTTGGAGTATTAAGAGATGAGACTTTTACTAATGCTGAAATAGTTGCTATATTATTACATGAAATAGGTCATAATTTTGCTGATGCTATATATGATGATATTAAATATGCTAATACATATGCTATGTATTGTGAAGGTTTATTTTTAATTTACTATTCAATATATATGCTAATATTATCTATTATAGATGGAGAATTAGGCACCGGACCGTTACAGAGATATTTATCTCAAGTAAATTCTTATAGAATGGCTAAAGGAAAAAGTAAATTTTATAATATCTTTAGAGGTCTTATAAATGGTTGGAATGGTACTAGACAAGATATTATGAATTTTATAAGTGGAGTAATTACTAGAGTAATATATTCTGGAAAACTTTATAAAAAATATAAAGATTCTTTGGATACGATGGGATATAAAGAATTAGTGAAGAAATCTACTGGTAGACAGAATGAAGTAATAGCTGATAAATTTGCTGGCATTTATGGATATGGTCCTGAACAAGCATCAGCATTAATGAAACTTACAGATAGAAAATCTTATGCTGAAATATTTATGGAAAGATCATCTATATTCGCTAGATTTAATGAAGCTTTTAAATTGGCTACATTAGATACTCATAATTATGACGTTCATCCTCATAATATTCAAAGAGCATATGAAGAAATAAAGTTATTAGAAAGAGAACTTAAAAAAGTTGATTGCGATCCTAAAAAGAAAGAAATGATTCAGAATCAAATTGATCAGATAAAAGAAATAATCAATGAAACATTAAAGGTTAGAAAGAATACTAGCAATTATGAAAAACAAAAAGCTGCTTATTATAAATTAATAAATGATAAATATCCTGATGCTATCACTGATGAACTTGAAAATAAAATAGAAGAAGCTTTGGATAAAGCCTTGAGTGGAGGTAAATGATATGAAATATTCCGATTATGATAATATTAATGAAGGAAAAGTTCATGACTTTTTTGATGATAATAAATTTTTATCTCATTGGAGAAAGGTTTTTATGGGAGCGGAAATTCATCCTCATCAAAACTACGATGAAACATTGAAGAAACATGAATATCCCGGGTATTTAAAATATATTCAAACAAGAAAATACTTATCAGATTTAAAATATGTAAGACAAGATTTAAATACTGCTACTACATTTTATTCTAATCTTAAAAAAATATATTCTGAATATAAAAGAGGTAATAAATATCAAGATAATACTGTATGTAAAAAATTAGATAATACTGGAGTAGATATTAAAGATTTTGATCCGACTATAAAATTCTTTAAAATTACTTGCAAAGATGCTATAACGGAAAGAATAAAAGAATTAAAAGAAAAGTATCCTAGAGAAAGTACAGAAATGTATATGGAAGGTAGTATTATCAGTTATGATTCTTATAATACATTGAATACGAATGATAAATAATTATATCCTCTAGGATTAAATTCCTAGAGGTTTTAATTTTCAAAACTTCTTATTAATAAAGGAGGTTTGATACAATGAGTATATTAGATGAACCTATGACTTTAAATGAAATAATGAATGCTTTAACTTCTGGATATTTTCCTGGATTTAAAGACTGTGATTCATATGCTATATTAAATACAAGCATGAATAATGTATTTGCAGATGAGGATAATACGTTTTTTGGTATAGCAGATGATGTTGGTCTTCATAATATAGTATTTGTAAATAATGCTGGATACTTAGAAAGCACTTATAAAGATAATATAGATAAAAATATATTAGATTCTTCTAGAATATTTGCTTTAAGCATCCCAAGAGCAGAAATAAATAATAAATTATGTAAATATATGAGAAAAGAAATCTCTAAAAGAGATTTATATTCATCTGTATTTGAAGAGACATTATATACTTGGGATCAATTACAATTCTCTAAGAAAGTAATTTGTGAAATAGATGAATCGGTTATTCCTTCTATGGTAGAATCTTCTATATACCAAAATTATATGATTCCAAATAATAATGGTAATTGGTATAATCTTAAGACTTTAAAAGAATATAAACAGTCAGAAGTATATCCTGGATTCTATATAGAAGCTAATCAGAATAAAACTATAATGGAGCAGATTTTAATTGGTGGAGCTTATTATTCAGAACCTATTATTGAGGGTGCTAATAAAGAAATTATAGAAGAATATTTATATTCTTTGAAAGAATATACAGGATATCTTAGAGAAGCTAATAGATATCTTAAAAAAGAAGAATATGATTTATGTTTAAAAGAATTAAGCAAATGCAAAAGATCATTATCTGCCGCAAGGAGAAGATTAGAAGCTTTAGATTCAAATGTTTTTGAATCTATTTTGGGATTTTTAATTTCATCTTTGATTAGTAATTTTAAAACTTTAGTATCTGGTGCTACTTCTCTTATGATTAGTATGGGTATAGCTAGAGTTACAGTACAATCTGTATCCGGTGTAGCATTAGCAGCTGCTAGAGGAGAAAATATAAACTTTAAATCAGTATTTACTTCTATAGAACAATCTATATTAGGTGAATTAATATCTCAAATAGAAATTAATATTAATATTCATATAATAGGATATGTAAGAATTTCTATTCAGTGTTTAATAGATCTTAATAAAATAGCTAAAGCTAAGAAAGAAGGAGAACAAAATCCTAATGTATTAAAGATTAATGCTTTAGCTAATATGAAAAAATTAGAAAGAACCATAGAAGATATGGAAATTAGTGTAAGAAAAATTAAACAATTTAAAGAATCTAAAAAGATAATTAAAAAATAAATAATACCGGCTAGGGAAATCCCTAGCCGGATATTTTATACTAATGCTTCAGGTGTAAGTAATTCTCTATAGTACTTAATAACTTCATTAGCTTTAATATTTTCTGTCATATAATCAAGTATATCTAATCCTTCATATGATCCTTCTACTAAATTAGAATATTTTAAAGCTGTATCAGAATAATCTCTAAATAAAGTTCTAATATTCTTTTCAATAGTTTTATCTTTATATACTTTAGTAGGCCCTTCGTATACTTTATATACTTTAGGATTAGCTTTAGATCTGAAATCTTCAGGTATTACAAGATTATTAGCTTTTCCTGTAAGATTAATATTAGATAATTTTAATACTAAATCTACAAACTGACTACATACTAATTCTTTTGCTTGAAGATTATCAGCTTTAGCTCTATTAAATAATATATTAATAAGATTTAATGTACCATATTTAGTCTGAGCTTTATTCTTTACAAAATCATCTAATACATTATTTATAGTATTTAAAGTTTCTTTCTTTACAAATATAGTATATACACTTAATAATCCTTTATCACCGGCTGTAGCATTATACATATCAAGATCATCATATCCAAATCCTTGATAATACTTATTATTAGTAAAAGTATATATCTTTTTAAGATCAGAATCTAATGCTAAACCTGCATGAGTATAAGTAGAACCTTGCGTAAGCTTTACAAGATTATTAAATATAGTACCATTATAAGATAATACAATATATATAGGATATAATCCATGATTATTATATTCTCTTCTCATACCTATAGTAGATTCAGTAATAGATTCTCCTAAATGAGATATATCTATAATACGAGGTCTGGTATAATTTTCATAATACTTAGCTTGTCTTTCTTTAGCATAAGCAATAGATTTCTCTGTAATAGGAACTTCCGGATTCCATCCTAAACTTAATATAGTACTCTCTAATTTACTCTTTAATTCCGATTTTCTTTCCTTAATCTTATCATAATCTTTCATTAATCCGGTAATTAATTTCTTATAATTAGCTATACTAGCTTCATTAAATAAAAGATCAGATTCATATTCAGATAATTCATCAGGAGTAAAGTAAGGTACAAAATCATTCATTACAGATTCAAAATCTTTAGGAGTTCTTCTTAAATTAGCCTTACATTCATCATACTTATCTTTTTCATCACCAATAATATTATCATCACAACTGTCAAGATCAAATAATACATTTTGAATTATACCATTCTTTTCTATATTACTTTCTACACAGAATTCCCAATAAGATTCATCTACATACAATGGAGTATATGATGCAGGTTCTATAGAAGCTGTAATCTGATTATACATATTATATACAGATAATCCCCATATAGATAAAGAATAAGAATCTGATTGTCTCTTAAGATTATCAGGAAGATTTACATATCTCATATATGCCATTGTTAATTCGCCAGCTGTTTTATATTCACCAGGAATTAAAATACAAATACTATTACCATTATTAACAGCTCTAGACATTGCTACTTTTTCAGCAAAATCATTACTTTCTAAATTATTTACAGATTCTTTTAATTCAATATCTTCTACAGTGCCTTCAGGTAATTCAGAGTTTTTTGCTATAATAGCAGATCTTAATCTATTAAATAAATCAGTATTAGTACAATTATGTCTTCTGATACATTCTTCATCCCCACGTTTTCTGAAATCAAAAGTAAGCATAGCCCACTTATTGTAGTCATTGATAAGATCTGTAAGATTATCTGTAATATCGATTACATAATAAGCATCCATTATTTATAACCCTCCTAATAATATAAATATTATGTATAAGTGAAATTCAATTTACAATTTAGTAATTTTTAATAATATATACAAACTAATAATCTCCAAAGGAGGGTAATATAATGGCTGTAGAAAAAAGAGAATACTTATTATCGTATGATACTTTTAATCAACCAACTGTTATTGATGGTGCTTTAGCAGAAGCTTTTTTATTAGCTAGATTAATTTTAATGGAACCTGGATCAAATCCACTTCATCCTGAAATGGGAATAGGAATAAGATCTAATTTTAGATATACTGTTGATAGACTTGAAGAGCTAAAACAAGAAATAATTAGACAAAAATCTATATATTTACCTGATTTTGATAATGATCTTGCTGTAGATTTAATACTTACTCCTGATAAAGTATTAAATATTGAAATTGCTACTCCTACCGGAGAAATATATGTATTTAAAGCTGAACCAGATAATACTAGCCCTTATACAAATTTATCAGACGTTGAAAATAATTAAGGAGGTTTAAAATATAATGGCAAACATTGATGATTTAAAAAAGAATGCATCCCCTGTTAGAGTATCTGTAGTAAGACCTACAGATCTGAAAAACATTAAAAAAGATGCAGGTGGAATGGAAACTGAAAGAGAAAGAATAGTAATAGATCTTTCTGATATGAAACCTAAGAAAGAAGAACCAAATATTACTTATAAGAAATCTCTTCAGGATGATATTTTGAATTTAGATAATCCGGATTCTCCTATGTCTAAATATATTGAAAGAAAAGAGAAGGAGATGGATAAATTCATCAAAAAGATAGATGAACATGATAAATTAGCAGAGAACCAGTTTATTGATGATGAAGGAAATGTATATGAAGATGAAGATGGCGAAACTGCTGAGATCGGTGTTGAAACTTTAGTAAATGAAGAAGATTTCAATAAAGAAGGTATTAGTGTAGAAGACGCCACTAATTTTGATAATATTGATCTTGATTTAGATGATATTAAAGAATCTAAAGAAGATTTTTCTTTAGATGAAAATGATAATGAAGAGGAAGAGGAAATTATGGAAGAAACTAAAGAAGTAGTACAGGAAGAACCGAAGATGAATTTTGCAGTTCATTCTCCCAATGTAGATAATGTAAAAGATCTTACAAAAGAAGTTGTTGAAGAGAATGAAAAGAAAGAATTAAATATCGACGATGTTGATATGGATGCTGAATTAGATAGCATTGAAAATGAAGGAAAAGAAGAAGAGAAACCAAAGAAGAAAGAAGTTAAAAAAGATGCATCTGTAATTATGTCTGAGGATGAAATCGATATTGAAATGGATATGGCTGTTACTGAATTTAAACAGCTTAATGATGAAGGTGAAGAAATCGATGTAGCGGATGAAGATGAATCTGAGATTGAAGAAAGTGAAGAAGATGTTCTTAAGGAACTTCAGAAATTAGCTACAGAGAAGATGAAACCTGTTTCTAAAGTTCTTGATATTAGAAGCTTTACTAGAGCTAAGAAACCGACAGCTAATCTTAAGGCATTAAAGAGCACTGAATCAACAAATGTTAAAGTTGCTTCTTGGGTACTTCCTGAGCAGAATGCTATTGTTAGAATGAAAGAATTCTTGGGATCTGAATTAGAAACTCTTAGAATGAATTCGGATTCTAATGATAATTTCTACAAGCTTAATACAAGATATAAGATGATTTATGATCATATTGTATCTGCTAAGCCGGATTCTTTTGAAGTATGGTGCAAGACTACTCCGTATGCAGATGTAGATCACTATTTCTTCTGTGCATTTATTGCATCTTTCTATGGAACAAACTTTATTCCGATTACTTGCGATAATAAAGATTGCAAGAATAAGATGCATTTGACAGATAATATTCCTGTATTAGCAATGGTTAAATTTGATAATGAGGAAGCTAAAGAAAAGTTTACTGATCTTTATAAGTCTACTAATGAGAAAGCTGGTAAACTGTATACTACAGAAGTAGTTCCTTTGTCTGATAAGATTGCAGTTGGATTTAAAGAAGCTACCATCTATAGTTTATTTGAAATTGCTTCTCTTGATAGTAAATTTAAGAGCAAGTTTGCTAATATTTTGGATTACTTCCCGTATATCGATTGTGTGTATCTTATCGATCAGGAAAAGAGAGAACTTGTTCCGATTGGTCACAAGATTTATGCAGATAATCCGAGAAAGACAACTATGTCTAAGATTGTTATGCTTAACAAGGCTTTAGAGACTCTTACTATTGATCAGTTTGGACCTATTAAAGCTTATGTAAATGCATTGATCTCTAAGAGATCTAAGATCGGTTTCCATTATATTATTCCGGAAACTAATTGTCCTAGCTGTGGATCTACTATTGATGAGCAAACCATTTCTGCAGAAGAGTTGGTTTTTACCCGTTATCAGTTGGGAGCACTTACGAGTACATCAATAAATTAGTTGTATTATCCAGATTCCTTAAAGGTACAGTTTCATTTATGGATTTAGATAGCATGCCGAATTCTTTTGTGCATGCTATCTTTAAAATGTATAAAGATACAAGTAAACCTGAAAGAGAAGCAATGGAGATGCAAAATCAACTTGAAGAACTAGCAGGAGGTTGACGATGATAGATAGAGTTAACTTTTTGGAATCAGTTCAAGGTATCCAATATCCTGATATGCTAGCTAATTTCTTTGATCATTTTATTGCATTAAAAGCTTTAGTAGAAGATCAAGGAAAAGTTACAGTACTCGAGAGCGGTCCAACATCTTTATCCTTTGCTGTAAAATTTAAGAATAAGGGAAATAGAGATTCGGCTTTAACTGCTATATCTGGATTGGGTGGTTGTATTTATATTTATCAACGACCAATATCAGTAGCAGTTAAACCCCTAACTGATTCTGAAGTATCAATTTATTTAAGTTAATCAATTAGTGGTAGGCTTTAAAGCCTACCACTATTGTTTTACAGTATTTTGATTAGCAGAACACTACTATAATTCTAGCATTTAAAGGAGGTTTATGATGGCTGATAAAGTTATTCCTTATTCAATTATAGTTAAAAGATCTAGCTGTCTAGATTCACCTTGTGAATCTACTATTTGTTCCGATACTTTCTTTAACCAGCATGTAGAAAAATTAATCAGTAAAGGTGATTTATCTTTTTCTGAGAATAAAATTATCGATTCATATTTTAATGCATTATGCTGTAAAGAAGAAGCAAATAATGCTTTTAATAATGCATTAGATATATTAGAGATTCATTCAAGTAACCAGAGAGTTGATACATTTTGTAAAAGAATTCTTCCTTATGTGGAGAATTTAAACAGTGTTGATTCTTATTTAGAGCATTCTAATATTCCTGCAGATTATATGAAAGAGATAAAAGAATATCTTACAATGTATAATGTAGCGGATAGAGTGATCAAAAATCATAGAAATATTTCTAAAAGATTTAATATTGAATCAGAAGTATCCAAAATTCCATATACATCATTGAATTCTGTAGCAGAAAATTGCTGCACAATGATTGATACATATAAAATGGATTCTTATAAGAAACTGAATTTATGTATTGAAGAAATGATGTATTTAATAAATAAAAATGGATACAAGGTAAATAAATCTGATCTTGTTAGAAATATTACGGAATATTTCTTATTAAGTAATCAACAATTATCTTTTAAAGATATCAATAATTATAAATTAGCTCTTCAGGAAAATTATTTCCTTGAAGAAGCTGATATAGATTCTGTATCTTTCTTGTTTTCTCCATCGAAAAATGAAAGCCATACTATTACAGAATCTATTAATACATTTTTATTGACTCCTGATAAAGATGAAAATAGTTTTAAAACAACTCAAGATTCAAATCTTGACTATTATGATCCAGTAGATATTCAGTATAATATTAAAAGATATATTAAATTCCTTTGGAATGTATTCAGTTGCGGTTTATATCTTGCAAATAAAATGATGGAAAATTTACAAGATATTTATACAAAATTATCTTCTAATATTTCTGATAATAGTTTGAATTATAATGATATTAATCATTCTATTGGAAGAGATACTATAATGGATATCTGTAATTCTGTATCTGTTGCAATAGAAGAAATTAAAGCAGATGCTATAGAAAGATCTAAGCTGGAACAAGCAGATGAATTTTGTAATATAGTATCAGAATATCTTATCAATCCTTTAAATGATATTAAAAATATGGCTTATCCGAAAACTAATTTGGAAGCTGTAGAATTTGTAGATGCTGATGATAAAGAAAAGAAAGATATAAAAGATTTCAAGATCTTTAAATTTCATAATTTAATTAAAGCATCTATTAATCTTGATAAATATTTAAAGAATAAATGCATTGATATGATGAATAATGCTAAAGAAAAGGGAAAGAAAGTTCTTACTAAAGTCAATAAGGTATTATTCAACGAAAATTCTTCTATTTACGAGTTTATTGGTGCTGATAATAAAGTAGATATTACTGTAGCACAATACAGTTTCAATGAATCTGATATTGAAAAAGTACATGAATTATTTGGTAATATCTGTAAGGAATTTAACAGCAGACTTTTAATAGAAGGATATGATACTATAAGATCATATTATATTATCAATGGTTCTATAGTAGAAGCTCATATTAAAGATTGTACAGAGCTTATATTATCAGAATCAGATATTGAAGAAATTAATAAATATAATGATCCTGGTTTAGATATTTATATTGAAACTTTATGTGAGACTATGGCTTCGCTTGAAAGTTTAGAAGAGTTTTTAGAAGAGCCAATAGAAGAAACCTTATCTTCTTATGATACTTCAGCTTTAGATTTAGATCATTTTAATGCTGTATTAGAATCTCTTAAGTATTTATCTGTATCTAAAGATGATATAGAATTATTTTCTGAAAAGTTTAGTGCTAGTTTATTTATGAAAAATGGTAATAATATGAATTTTGTAAATGAAAGTGCTAAAATAAAAACTTCCTTTAATAACTGGTCACCTGTTACAGAAAATATTTCTATAGATATTCAGTTAGAAGCTTATATGGTATTTCAAGCTGTATTAGAAGATGCATTAGATTTAAGAGATAAAAAAGATAAATCTGATAAAAAGAAATTTAAATTTGATCTGAAGAAAACTAAAGGTGATGAAGATTTTGATAAACCTGAAAAGTTATCTGATGAAGAAAAGAAAGAATTAAAGAAAAATCCGTTTAAAGGTATTAATCTTAATTCTATCAGATTAGTTCTTAAAGGTATTGAATCTAAAGCTAAGAATTTAGGTCAAAAAGAAAAAGAATTATCTAAAAATCTTGATAGTACTGTAAGAAGACTTGTAAAAGGTATGAGAGATGCTATGATATCTGATAGAAGAGAAGCTGTTATTAAAGGATCAGTTATTCCTTCATTTTCTAAATGCTTAAAGATTGCTGCTGGATTAGCTGGTATTGCTAAATTTGTAGATCCTGGACTTGCTATTATAACAGCTATCGGTGGATTTGCTATGTCTAAGCATTTAACTAAGAAAGAAAGACTTTTACTTCTTGATGATATTGAAATTGAACTTAATGTATTGGATAAAGAAATATCTAATGCAGAAAGTAGAAATCAAATGAAGAAATATAAAGCTCTTTTGAAACAAAAGAAAACACTCCAAAGAGAATACCAAAGAATTAGATATAATGCAAAATTTGGTAAAGACTTGCTTCCTAATTCTAGTATTGGAGTAAAGAAATATGGTGAAGACTAAGGAGGTTTATTATGGCTAATATATTTGATTTCAATATAAGAGACTTAATTATTCATGAAGATGATGGATCTGATATCATCAATGGTGGAGATCAGGCTGCTGATACTGGAGCAGATGATGCTGGAACTACAGATGATAATACGGATAATGCTACTGATGATAGTGGGGATGATGAATTTAATATTGATACTTCTGTAGATGATGATTCTGAAGGCGGTGATGAAGGAGGAGATGATTCCGGTGGTGATGATATGGATACTGGTGATGATTCTTCTATAGATTCTGGTGGTGGAATGGATGGAGAAGGTGAACCATTACCAGAAAATAATGATGTCTTTGTTACTCTTACTGCAGAAGAACAACAAGTAAAGATTATGGAGTTAAAGAAACTCTATAATGATCTTTATACTTATACTGATGATCTCTTAAAGAAGATGAATGATCTTGATGTGGAAGAAGATACTCTTGAAATTATATCCAGAACTTCTTCTCAGTTATATCAATTAAAAATCTATTTAAGAGATTATATGGCTCATACTTTTAATACTAAATCATTTGTAGAAAATGATGTATACTTTAATCGTTTTTCATCCATAATCTATTCCATAGGAGTAATTGTAGATAGATTGGTAGAAAAAAGACGTGAAAAATTAGGAATAGAAGACGATGATGAATAACATAAGAATAAAATTAGGTATCTGGTAACTAGTAGTTATTGGATATATAATTCTTAAACTATTTTGGATAAAATAAAAAAATATTTTTAAGGAGGAAACAAAAATGGTAGTAGGTGGCGATAATTCCCAAGCTCGTAGTACCATTGGTGCATCTGCTTACAGACGTGACCCGATGTATCAATTTGCAAAAGCTTTTACCGAAGCTGCAAGCAACATTTTAAATCGTGAATCTTTTGATTTCTATCAGGAGCCGACTCGTGCTCTGCGTAGTCAGGGTGTAACTGAGGCTCTGCGTGAGTTCTTTACCGCTGATTTGGTTGACACCAATCGTCCTGATGTTGACGCAAATTATGTAGAGGAAGCAACTGAAGATTATAATCAGTTATTCGAGAACGACGTTAAGGGAATCCAGGAAAATACTTATCAGTCCGAGTACTCTCCGATGGTTGGTATGGCTATTCCTATTCATAAGTATATCCTTATGAACAACGTATTCTCTCAGGGTGGTGGTATCCAGCGTGTTACTGCTGCAAAGCCGAGCTTTACAGTATCTGTAGAGCGTCGTATCCTTGTTTCTTCTGATGGCAAGGAAATCGATATGTTCTATGAGCAGAACAAGATCTTTGATACTATCGAAGCTTCCGCTCCGACAGTAAATATGGAGATCAATGTTCCAGAAGATGAGACAACTGATATTGTTGGTGCTCTTGGTGGTACTGCAATGGATGAACTGTCTACTTCTACTCATATTAATGGTATCTTTGTTCAGGGTGTATACTTCGCTGAAGGCGATCGTCTGCCGGATGATGACGGATGGTTCTCTAACAAGGGTAAGATTGCAACTGCTGATGAAGCTGGTGTAAGAGACGTATGGTATCATGTAGATATCCAGTTTACACCGACCTACGGTGATCGTAATCGTCTTGAGAGAGCATTCTCCAAGCCGGTAATCATTCAGTATAAGACAGATGCAGCTGGTACTCTGGCTACTCTGGAAGATACTCTGTTTGGTGCAATGCACAACAACAAGATTACTCTGACTGCAGTTAAGGGTAATGTAAAGAAGGTTATGCTGGCAGCTAAGTTGAATACTACTAATGCTATGTATGATGAGTGCTCCGTTAAGTGGAAACTCGATACTGATTATGTAGAGATTCCGGAAGCAACAGCTATCAACACCACAGTATCCCCGGAAGAAGTTAAGGATATCGCTGCTCTGTATGATGCTAGCCAGGTTACCAAGATCATGTCCATGACTAAGACTGCTCTGTCTGAATACAAGGACAAGAAGATCTACAACTACCTGAACGACAGCTATGCTCGTCTGGATGAGAGACGTTCCTTCTATGATGAGTTCGATTTCGCTGTACCGGAAGGCTATGCACTGGACTACGTTACTCATCGTAACGCTGTATTCAGCGATTTCTTCGATGATTATGTAACTCGTATGTTCCAGGTATGGAATGATCCGAACGTAACTGTTACTGTATACGGCGATCCTCGTATTATTCGTCGTCTGACTCCGTCTGAGTGGACATATCAGGCTCCGAGTAACTTGGGTGCAGTTCAGTTGGATTACACTCTGACTGTTGTTGATACCAAGGATCATCGTGTATACAACTACGTTGGTACTGATAAGATGCGTGATACCAATGAGATGATGGTTATCCTGAATCCGGTTGGTTCTGAGCGTATTATGTACAGACTGTATGATTATCAGCTGTACATCAGCAACGAGATCCGTAACGCACAGAATCAGAACCTGCCTGCAATCCACAGCTTCGATCGCTTCAAGATGTATAGCCAGTTCGAAGTTCAGGGTCGTATCCAGATTTTGAATCCGAAGGGTCTTAAGCCGACTGTATAAAAAATAAACACAATTGGGTAGTGTGGGAAACCACACTACCCTTTTACTGATTACTAATTTCTTTTACCGCCATTATTATAACGTCTAAATAAATCTTTATAATGCATTTCTGTCCTTATATTATACATCTCTTCAGCATTATATTTTAGACTATTATATATTGATACATCAAGACGTTGCTCCAAACCTATTCGTATTTCTCTCATCTGCTCTGCAGTAAATTTTGGATTTACATATATTGATACATCAAGATGTTGTTTCAAACCCTCTCGGATTTCTCTCATCTGATCTGCATTAAATTTTTGATCTACATAAATAGATACATTTAATCCTTCTTCCAAACCCTCTCGGATTTCTCTCATCTGCTCTGCAGTAAATTTTGGATTTACATATATTGATACATCAAGATGTTGTTTCAAACCCTCTCGGATTTCTCTCATCTGATCTGCATTAAATTTTTGATTGTTATATAAAGATACATTTAATCCTTCTTCCAAACCCTCTCGGATTTCTCTCATCTGCTCTGCAGTAAATTTTGGATCTGCATAAATAGATACATCAAGTTGTTTTGATATTCCAAGACATATTTGTTCCATTTGCCTTTCGATTTCAATTTTATATTTAAGATTGCTATCGTAATATCTATTACCGTACTGATCAATTATCGGATATTCCGCTTTATTTTTAAATAAAGTAATTCTCATACTTTTCATTTTTGAAGCGGAGATATTATGACTACAGAAAAAAGATACATTTACTCCTTCTTCAATACCGATAATAATCTCTTGCATCTGTTCTACAGTAAGTCTTGGATCTGCAAAAAACGATATATCTCTTAATTTATTCAAACCATAAAATATTTTCTTTTTTTGAACTTCAAGAAAATTGCTAAATTTAAAATTTTTAAGATTATTGAATCTTTTCTCTAAAATTAGCCTTTCTCTCGTCTCTCTCATTACCCACCAAGGATATTCAATTTTATTATATTGAAAAATATCGATGCCAGCTTGTAATCCATATCGTATTTCTCCCATCTGCATATAATTAAAATTTGGATCAGAATAATATTGTGTATCGATTCCGTATTCTAATCCTTTGCGTAACATAAGCATCTGCAAATCATTATATTCTTTTTTAGCATAAATTGATATATCCAATCCATCTTGCATACCTTTCCTTATTTCTTTCATCTGCTCAAAATTAAATCCTCTAATATAAACAGATATATCAATACCATGCATAAGTCCATCCATAATTTGTTCCATTTCTTGTATGGTGTAATCCGGATCTGCATATGCAGATATATCTAATCCTTTTTCTAATCCTTTTCTTAATAACTTTATCTGATATTTATCAAAATTATGATGTTGGTTTATAAAGATATCAGGATCAATACCATTTTTTAGACATTTTCTTATTTCTGCCATTTTATATTCATTAAAAAATCTATCAGCATAAATAGATACATCTAGTCCTTCTTCTAAACCAAGTCTTAATTGTTCCATTTGATCAGAATTATAATACCTCTTATTATATATAGAAGTATCTATACCAGATTCTAATCCTAAACGAATTTGTTTCATTTGATTTTTAGTTAAGAAAAAGTCCGCATACTGATAGATGTCTACTTTTGAGTAAACACCGTTTATTATTTCCTCTATTTGTCCTGATGTGAATTTTTGTTTTTCTTTCATTTTACTATCCTTTCTTTGATATATAATGACATATTGTTACAGTATATAATAGAAAATAAAATTATAGAAAAGGTGATATAAAACTATACCACCTTTTATGCTTATTTTAATAATAAAGGAGATTCTAATCCTTTAATCCTGTCCCTAGTATTCATCAATATCTTTCCGAGGTTATTCTGTCCTTCTCCTTTTACAGTACCCCAGATTTTATCACCCCAGTTATTTCCCTCTTCAAGATATTCGATACCAGTCTGTAGCAATTTCTCTGCTAACTCAGGATTCTGATCAAATTTACTGTCTACAATTTCTTGCATTATAGTAAATTTTACTTCTTCCCAGTCTTCTCTTAAATCTACACATCTTCCTAATCTCTTTGCCTGACCAGGATTAAGATCTGCAAATTTATTTTTTATATCAGCATCCAGGCATTTTTGAGCCTGGAATGCTGCTTCGTTATTTTTATAGGTTATACCATTATATGTAACTGGTGCATTATAAAAATTCGATAAAAAGAAGTAATCATTTTTAAATGAATTAATCATTATTATAACCTCAATTAGAAAACACGAGTGTTGTATTAAAATTATACCCAGATGAAGGATAAATGTATAAATTTTCTTTCATAAACTCTATTAATTTTTCTTCATTTGCATAGAAATGAATTCCTGATGAACATTCCTTATTATATTGGAGATCGAAATCTTTTATATTAAATTCATCTCCTATATAATATGAGAAACGCCTATCAAACATAGAATATGCACGAGTAACCTTACTCTTAATCTTACTCTCTGTCTTTATGACAAAAGGATTGTATATATCAATTACTTTAGCTTTATTTGTACGACATTTAATACCATTAATAGAAAATACTATTGCACCTGCAGGAATTTCTAAAACTATGATATATCCTTCTACACTAGCTTTATATCCAATAATATTTTCTGTTAATATTTTACCTCTTACATATTCATTTTGAAAACAATCAAGAACTGTTCCGCATAAATTAGACAACTTAAAATCAATGTTTTCTACAGTAGGACATTCATTAAATATCGCAAATGCTAAATTCGACATTCCAAACTGTATATAACGCAATGATGTATTAATAAATTTAGAATCACATAAATTAGATGAACTAAAATCTGTACTAAATAAACAACAATTTGTGAATTTGGCAGATTGAGCAGAAGAATAACTCATATTGGTATTCTCTATTGTCGTATCTGTAAAAATGCTATTATCTAAAATTACATGATGAAATGAACTTGAAAATATTTTAGATTTTATAAATTTAGTATTATATAAAGTAGCGCCTATAAAAATAACATTCATAAATACACAATTATCAAAATCCGTTCTATTTAAAATGGCACTAGAAAAATCACATCCTACAAATCGTATATTTGAAATATTCTTTTCTGAAAGATTACAATATTTAAAATTATAATTTTCTAATTCTATCATTTTATTATCTTCTATTTTCTTTGAATTTTTTATCAATTCATCCAATTCATTTTCTGTCATATGTTTCATTTTTTATTCTCCTTTTCTTTTAATTGGTATTATTATTTCCGGATTCCAAATAACGATAGAATCTACATCCCAACAATTCATATATCTATCAAAATGAATATTGAAATAATCATTACCATGAAATAAAAATACCCCGTCGTAATCTTTATATATCTTATCATCACATTTTTCTATCTCCAATCTATATTATCTATTGTAATTTATTGCTTCTTCTTTAGTCATAAAGAAATGAATACCTTCAGCACATTCTATATTATATTGACAGTTGAAATTATATATAGTAATTTCGTCTCCAACATAATAAGACATATTGCATCTTAATGATCTAGCTCTTTGCAATTTATTTCCATTCTCATCTACTATATCTAAAACTTTTGCCTTATTAGTTCTGCATTTACTACCATTGATTGAAAATACAATTGCTCCTCTTGGTATCTCTAAGGTTAATATAGCAATTTGATCAGTTAATGTAGGCTTAAATAATGAACTGGTAAAGATTCTGCATTGTTTGTAAACAATAATATTTTCTGTTAAAATTTTTCCTCTTACGTATTCAATCAAAGGAGAATCTACGTGATCTAAGCAAATACCAAGCAAATTAGAACCTTTAAAATTACAATTTTGCAAATGAGAATCAAGCATGGTGCTATCTGTAAGATTGCTATAGGAAAAATCACAACAATTAATCGTTGATTCAATAAAATATGATCTTGATAAATTAGCAAATTGAAATTCGCTATCTGTAATATTAGCATCAGAAAAAGTTACTTTATATAAATTAGAATAAGAAAAATCTGTATTTTCTATAACAGTATTATTGAATCTTGAATAACTGCATAAATAAGAATAATAAAAATTACATTTTATTATTTCCGCAAAGTCAAATGTTGCATATTCGTGAAAGCTGGTATTTTTAAAATTAACTAACTTCAGTTTTGAATTGCTAAAATCAACTTTTGAAATATAATTATTTCCATAAAAATTAGCAACATGAATATTTGCACCCACGAAACGAATTCTGTTCAATCTACATTTATTAAATGCATAATAATCTATATCAGCTTTGTCAAAATTAACTTCATCTAAAATTGAATCATAAAAATTTACACTTATAAGTGTAGAATTTTCAAAATTAGTGCATTCAATTGTACAATTTGTAAATTTAACTTCTCTAAGTTCTGCACCAGAAAAAGTACTATCAATAATTGTGCAATTTTTAAATAGAGTATCTTTGAATTTCATATTAGAAAAATCAATATTCATTAACTTCTCATTTAAATATTCTTTTTGAATTTGTTTTCTTATCATTTTTTTATTCCTCCTTTAAATTGTAACTATCATTTCCGGATTCCATACTACTATAGAATCAACATCCCATCCATTAAACTCTAACGACATGTGTATTTCGAATTGATCATATCCGTGATATAAAAATATTCCGTCAAAATCTTCATATAATGATTTATCAAAAAATCCTCCTTTGTAATATTCTGTACCACAATATTTTCTATACATTTTTATATCTTCTTCATAGTTCAATATAGATAATATTTTTGATTCTTCTTTGATTTTAAAATCAAAGAAATATTTACTACCAAACGAAGTAGGATCATCTTCTTCATAATCATTATCTATTAACCATTCTTTCCAAGTATAAAAATCCGAATAATTTTTATTTGTTGGTGAAGGTGAACCCCAAAATCCTAAAGGCTTAAATATATTAGCTGAAGCTCTTTCTAAAACACATTCGGGTCTATATTCACTTAAAAATTTAGATGATGTATAATGTCTAAATATTAATTCTTTAGGATCCATTTATTCCTCCTTTTCTTTGGTCAATTCATAATTTTACTAAAAGGTGGTGCATAAATTACACCACCTTTAATATTATCCTCTATACTTTTCTGCTTCTTCTTTAGTCATAAAGAAATGTATACCTGTAGAGCATTCATTATTGTACTCACAATCAAAATCATATATTGTAAAATCATCACCTACATAATAAGTTAATTCGCCCATATATGATCTAGCTCTTGGTACTTTGTTTCCGTTAATATCAACTATATCTAAAACTTTTGCCCTGTTAGTTCTACATTTATTACCATTGATAGAAAATACAATTGCTCCTCTTGGTATTTCAAGAGTCACCATAGCAATTCTACAATCATCTAATGAATGATAAATTTTATCATAGCTTCTGCATTTCTTATAACCTATAATATTTTCACTCAGAATCTTTCCTTTCCTATATTCAGCCAATGAAATATAATTACGTCCTTTTCTGCTTTTCAAATCACATTTACACAGATTAGCACCAATTAAATTACATTTAAATATAGTCCAATAGTGTATCATAGCTTCTGCAAGATTACTGAAACATAAATCACAATTAATAAGATTAGTTTTAGTAAAAAATGCTCCATGTAAATTTGCTGCTTTAAATGAAGTATCTGCAATGCGAGCTTTATTAAATGATGCACCGATTAATAAAGCACCTGTAAAATCTGAACCAGATATATCTGTATAATCAAATGATCCATGAAGCAAATTGCAATAAGCTAAATTAATATCATTTAAAATTGCATAATTAAATATAATATGATCTGGACATCTTAGATATTTAAAATTAGATGATACTATTTTTGAATTCGAAAAATCTAATTTTGAAGCATCATTTGAAGCAAAATCTGTATCACTTATTTCTGCACTATCAAAAGTAGTATCATATATTTTGCAATTATAAAAACCGCAGCGATACATTATGGCTTTATCAAAATAGACTGACATTAATTTCGAACTATAAAACTTAACTGAACGTAAATTTGCACCTTCAAAATTAACATTAACAATTGTGCAATTTATAAAATTAACATTTTCAAGATTTTTACCGCTAAAATCAATATTATACAAGTTTTCATTTTCATAATTATCTTTAATTTTCATTTATTTCTCCTTTTCTATCCACAAAATCCTTTAATAACTTTAGGTTCAATATCATATCTTATAGGTTGTATATTTGTATTATTTTGATTTATATTTTCACTGGTGGTTGTTTTCTTTAATTTCTTTTTAGCTATTTTATTATATTTTTTGATTCTTTTGAGAATTGTCTTTCTATATGCTTTATATTCAGATTTAGATTCTATAGTTATATTATCTTTACCATCTGTATTTAAACCAAAATCATGATTCGAAATATAGAAATCTATATCATATTTGCAATATACATATCCTTCAAATACTCCAAGATTAAACATCTGGCAATCGTCATTAGAGATACATACATCTAATCCGCAATACCAAACTCCTTTATCTGCTATTTTTGATTTTGTTTTCTTTTTAACCAATTTTTTCACAAACTCAGGATCATCAAGCAGTTTCTTTACAAATTTCGTCATTTTAGAGTATTTCTTAAATTCGTATGAATATTCATACGAATTAGTTTCTATTTTATCTCCATCAATATTTCTAATAATAGTATCTTTAATAGGTGATCCGATAGTAATTTTGTATTTCATTTTATATCCTTTCTTTGAAATATTATTTATAGCATCACTATTATAGTATATAATAAAAAATAAATTTACTAATTTATTATCATTTATTTTTCGATAATGAATATTTAAATTTTATTCATTTATCTATTCAGATATAAAAATTATACTTTTTATATGGTAGAATTTTTCTAAATAAATTTCCAGATATATAGTAAATTACACTTGCCAAAACATCAAAATACCATTCAAAAATCTACAGAAAGGATCTGATAAATATGACTATTGAAAAAATGGAAAAAACTGATGAAGATTTTAGTGTAGAATTTAAACCTAAAAGAGATGTAATGATTATTAAGAAAGATGGTACTCATGCTCCTTTTAATGTAAATAAAGTAATCATTGCTGTTGGTAAATCTGCATATAGAGCATTGACTAAATTTACTGTAGAGGAACAGAGATATCTTTGTCAGTCTGTAGTAAATAAAGTTGACGATTTAGATAAAGATCTCATCTCAGTATCAGATATGCATAATATTGTAGAAAAAACTCTTGATGAGATTAAGCCTGCTGTAGCAAAATCATATAGAGATTATAGAAATTATAAACATGACTTTGTTTATATGATGGATGATATCTATAAGAAAGCTCAATCTATTATGTATGTAGGAGATAAGGAGAATGCCAATTCGGATTCAGCTCTTGTATCTACAAAAAGAAGTCTTATATTTAATCAGATAAATAAAGAATTATATCAGAAATTCTTTATGACTACAGAAGAGCTTCAAGCTTGTAGAGACGGATATATTTATATACATGATATGTCTGCTCGTAGAGATACTATGAACTGCTCATTACCTGATATAGGAGCCGTATTAAAAGATGGATTTGAAATGGGTAATGTATGGTATAATGAACCTAATTCTCTTGATGTAGCATTTGATGTAATTGGCGATGTTACTCTTTCAGCAGCATCTCAGCAATATGGTGGATTTACTATATCTGAAGTAGATAAATTATTAGAACCTTATGCTAAGAAATCTTATGATAAATATTTTGAAGATGCTAAGAGACTTGGTGCTGATGATGAGAAAGCTAATGAATTTGCCAAAGAAAAAGTTCAGAGAGAATTTGAACAAGGATTCCAGGGTTGGGAATATAAGTTTAATACTGTAGGATCTTCCAGAGGTGATTATCCTTTTATTACAGTTACCAGCGGTTTATCTACAACTAAGTTTGGTAAAATGTGTAATAAAGTAATGCTTAGAGTTAGAATGAATGGTCAGGGTAAAGAAGGACATAAGAAACCTGTATTATTCCCTAAAGTTGTTTTCTTATATGATGAAAATCTTCATGGTCCTGGTAAGGAATTAGAAGATGTATTTGAAGCTGGTATTGAATGTTCTTCTAAGACCATGTATCCTGATTGGTTATCTTTAACTGGAGAAGGATATGTGCCTAGTATGTATAAGAAGTATGGTAAAGTGATATCGCCTATGGGTAAGTGTAAATGTAGCCCATTATAATAACGATGTGAACCTAGCTTATAGGGTGTGAGATTTATAATCTTGCTAACGGATTGACCATAGGGAGTCAAAAGCTATGATCTATGGAGAGTGCGTGCCAAGCCTAGTAATAGGAAGGTGTATCGACTAAGGTGGGATGAGTGTACCACAAGAGGACTGGAGATAAGCACCAGTTCAGAGCGCATCGCCCGATGAAGAACCTGGCGAGTTCTGAGGGAACAGATAGTCAGTGTAAATAACATGTGCAGAGCATTTTTATCTCCTTGGTGGGAAAGAGGTGGATTAGAACCTGCTGATGAGAATGATACTCCTATATTCTGCGGAAGAGGTAACTGTGGAGTAGTCTCTTTGAATTTAGTGATGATATTAGCTAAAGCTAGACAAGAAGGTAAAGATTTTTATGATGTACTTGATTATTATCTTGAGATGATTAGAAATATTCATTTACGTACCTATGATTATTTAGGTGAAATGAAAGCTTCTACTAATCCTCTTATGTATTGCTTTGGTGGATTTTATGGCGGTCATCTTGATTTTCATGATAAAATTAAACCTGTTATTGATACTTTTACTGCATCATTTGGTATTACAGCATTAAATGAACTTCAGCAGTTATATAATAAGAAATCTTTAGTAGAAGATGGAGCTTTTGCTTTAGAAGTTATGAATTATATCAATGATAAGATTAAACAATTTAAGAAAGAGGATGGTAGATTGTATGCTATATATGGCACACCTGGAGAAAATTTACTTCCGTTGCAATCTAGACAATTTAGAGCTAAATATGGTATAATTAAGAATGTATCCGATAGAGAATATTTCTCTAACTCTTTCCATTGTCATGTTACAGAAGATATTACTCCTATTCAGAAACAAGATCTTGAATATAGATTTTGGGATACTCATAATGGTGGAAAAATCCAGTATGTAAAATATCCTTTAAGCTATAATAAAGAAGCTATAAGAACTCTTATAAGAAGAGCAATGGAAATGGGATTCTATGAAGGTGTAAATCTTAGCCTTGCTTATTGTGATGACTGTGGATATGAAGAACTTGCTATGCCTGAAGTTTGTCCTCATTGTGGTTCTAGAAATATTACTAGAATTGACAGAATGAATGGATATTTAGCATATAGTAGAGTCCATGGTGAATCTCGTATGAGTGATGCTAAAATGAAAGAGGTTTTGGATCGCATATCAATGTGATCTATACTATCATATTAGGAGGTATTATAATGAAGTATCATGATATTACCAAAGATGATATGAAAAATGGTGATGGATTAAGGGTGGTTCTTTGGGTATCTGGTTGTCCTCATCATTGTAAAGGTTGTCATAATCCTATAACCTGGGATCCTGACGATGGTATTATCTTTGATGAAAAAGCTAAGCAGGAAATATATGATGAATTAGATAAAGATTATATTTCTGGTCTTACTATATCTGGTGGTGATCCTTTATCTGCTTATAATTTTGAAGAAGTATGTGATTTTGTTGAAGATGTAAAAGAAAGATATCCTAATAAGACTATATGGATTTATACAGGATTTACATTTGAACAACTGATGAACAGAGATCCTCAATTAGCTGAAGGATTATTTACCAGTATAGATGTATTAGTGGATGGGGAATTTGTAGAATCATTAAAGGACCCTAAATTATTATGGAAGGGCAGTTCTAATCAAAGAGTGATAGATACTAAAAAGACATTCGGAACATATGAATTTTATGTTGATGATACTAATGTTCTTATGTATAGTAATGATCATGTAATATTACACTGTGGCGATTATGAAGATGATCCTATAAACACAATTAAATGTAAGGGGTGTGGAGAATGAATCAAGAAAAATATAATGATCAAGTAAAGAGAGAATTACCGATTACTATTACATCTGTAGAGTCATGTAATAGAACTAAAGAAACAAAAAATAAAATTTCATTAAGCGATATTATTAATAAAAAATAAATACTAAAATATGGTAGAGGGTTATTACAACCCTCTACCATATTAATGTGCTTAGCAATATGATGCACATCACCAAATTACACATAGCTTTACCATTACTAGACTGCACTATACCCCGCCTCACATATACGATATCTCACGGCGCTACGCTAAACCTCACATATACGTTACCATACGCGACGGAGCTATACTTAACCCCACCTTGCATATACTAAACCAAACCCGACCGTATTTCACTTCACAATACATATACTGTACGAAATACCACTTCACCTGATTGCACCTTACATATACGTTACCTCATATATACTATACATGACCGGAATATGCTATACTACACATATACATAACTCGACGGCACTATACACATAATGTACTCTACCTGGCAGCACCTTGCATTTACCACACACGATGATACCACACTCTGCCTTACATATACAAGGATTTAGAAAAAATGCTGGGTAGATTTCTCCACCCAGCATTCGTAGCAAAACTATACTTTACTGTTGCTACATTTTATTCCTCATCGTCAGCTTTCTTTTTCTTACCTTTTTTCTTGATTGCTTTGGGATTAATCTCCCTCTTAGCACCAAGATCAAGATCGATCCAGTCAAACTTTCCTTTACCAGAATTTCTCCAGCAGCAAAGTCCATTATGCTTGCCGTAGTTGAGCCATTCGATAACGAAATTCAATGCCTCTTCAGACATAGCTGTGATTTCAAAATCGATATAGCTACCAGCCGGTACATACTCTGAGCAAGCAAGCGCTACACGCTCACCATTTCTGTCGGAAATTCTGATCGGACGCTGAAATAAAGGAAGAGTTCCTTTATGCTCCTCCATGTATTTCTTTACATCGTCGTTGACAATGATAGGACTGATCTCATTTACATCAGTCATATTGTCAATGTACTTTTTGTAAGCTGACAGTTCTGCGGACAATCCATCTGCTTTTGCACATGCCCAGCATGCATTCTTGAAGAATCCTTTGAGTAAGTATCCTTCAATAGCCGGGATCTCTTCTCCGGTTTCCTTGATCTTCAGACGAGGAAATACCGTAACGCCATCACGATAGAATTCCCCATCTTCGTTGTTCGGAAGTGCTTCCATACCCTTATTGATCTTCTCATCGATCTTCTCTTCCTTGTACCCAGATTTCTCCATTTCTTTTCTCATCTTGGTAGCCAGAAAGGACTCATAGATCTTTGAGTCTGTGGGCTGTGTTCCCAGCACATCCTGCAGGAACGTTAAACGCACCTTCATTACCTGTTCTTCAACCATTTTTGTTTCCTCCTTAAATGATTTTTAATGATTGTATAAGGGATACAATCAAAACTATTTTACACATATATTATATATAATTATGAAAAAATTTACCCTAGAGGATTTCTCCTCTAGGGCTTATATATTATGCTTCTTTTACAACACCATTATCTAATTTATACCAAGTATTTGGACGATATTTTGAACCATCAATAAATATAGTAATAACTTTATCTATAGTAGTTTCATCAGCATTCTTAACTGTATTTACAAATACAAGATAAGAATTTAAAGCTCCTTTTCCAATAGAATCTGTAGTAATAATAGCCATAGAACCTGCTTTTTCAGCTATAACTTTACATTGCTCACCAACAGATACTGCAATTACACCCTGATTACCTGCAGTTACCAAATTATAATCTCCTATAGATGCAGCGATAGATTTAGATCCAGCAGATATCACATTATTTGTTTTACCAACAGATGCAGCTATAGAATTAGTATCAGATGTAGCAACGCATTTATCATTACCAACAGATGCTGCAATAGATTTACCGCCAGTATTAATAACAGAACCATTTCCTAAATCATCATCTATATTAGATGCTGCTATAGAACGATAAGCATTAGAAACATTAATAGATCCTTTAATTTTAGAATTTTTTAATTTTTCTGAAAGATCTTCTAATATTGTATCGTGATAATCTGTATCACCTGTAAGCATCTCAATACAATCATAAGTTTCATTAACTATTTCTTTAGAATCTAATTCATGTTCTTCTACAGTAATTTTAGATGATACTATCTTGGAATTAGCTTTTGCTATTTCCATAGCACCATCTATTTCTACTTCATGAAATACACCTGCTAATGGTTTGTAATAGCTGAAACATTGCAGAGGAATAATACAAGAATGAAATCCTCTTGTACACAAATTAATTTTATCTTCATCCATACTATATTCCACGCCAGGAACAAATTTAAACTTTTTACAAGTCATATCAGGATTAAATCCTTTAAAAGCTTTAATTTTCATTTATCTATCCTCCAATCTTAAATTATATTTAGTTAAGTGATATTAGATATATCATTATATGATTGTGAAAAAATAAAAACATCCCTAAGGATTTCTCCTTAGGGAATTAAAATATCATTTTCATTTACTTCAAGACTATGTGCTATATCTTTGATTCTATCATACTTTTTCATATTCTTTATAGAAAATCTAATAGGACTATTCGGTATCATAGACAAAGTGTAGCCATATTCTCTTAATACTGTCGCTATATCTTTACTTGTTAAACTATCAAGCATAATTATTAAAGCTGCTGACATTCTTAAGAATCTATCATATTGTAATTGAGCACACTCATCTGTGATAGGAGTTGTCCAAGCTTCAAACATTGAATATGTAAATAATTCTCTAAAATGATCAAATAGTATTATATAAATATCTATATAATCTTGTACAGTAAATTCTTTATTTGTATCTTTCTTTAAAAAGAATACATTTACTCTATGAACTTTCTTTTCTATTTTAAATGTAGAGTTAGCTATCATTGATAAAACTCTCGCATTTGTAATATCCATCTTTGCAGAAAGTCGAATAATCAATTGATTATTGATAAGATAGCAAATAGATAATAATAGTTCTGATATTTCTTTTTCTTTATTATTAGATACATAATAATCATAAGCAAGTTTATTTATACAAATAACTTGTTCTCTTGATAAATCCAAGAATCCAATAACTTCAAGAAATAAATTAAGGAACCTTTTATTTGTAAATAACTTTAATGCAGATCTTCTAGTATCTTGATTAGATAAGAATGGATCATAATTTAATATCATTTTATGCTGTCTTATGATTACATTCTTTAATTCTTCATCAGATATAGAATCTACATTATTTATCATATCTACTAAAGTAGATATTTTATACTCTATAGTATTATATAGAGGAATATGAACTTTTTCAGATTTAGGACTTTCTTTTATTTGATTTAAAAAATTATCAAATAAACTCATTAAATATTCTCCTTTCGGATATATACAAGCATACTTACTAAATTGTAAGTATGCTTGTATAATCGAACAATTACTTTACATCACAAAGCATGACTCTGCACCACTTCGCCATTACACCACACGACTCAGCACTGCTACGCCTCACCTTACATATACATCATCCAACAGCACAAAACTGTGCGTTACCTCACATCTACTTTACCAGACCATACTCCATTACACCTTACATTTACTGTACTCTACTTCACCATACAATCACTTCACAAAATGGCACAATACCCTACAAAACATTTACTGTATTTTACTACACCGTACTTTACATATACTTTACTGTACTATACCATATGATACTAGACTTTAACTTGCATTTACTGGGCTCCACTTCACTACACTATACATTTACTGCATAGAAGATGTTCTGGTATTGTATTCAAGTCCGTATTGATATGCTTGCATCTTTTTGTTTTCAGACGCATATACATAGTAATCAAGTCCTACAAGAGCATTCCCCCTTTCTTCATTACATCTTTTACATAGCGCAAATAAATTTCTCTCATCATAAGATCCGAAGCATGATTTTGGAATAAAATGATCTAAAGTTTTATTTCTCATACTATAGATCTTATGACCACAATGAGAGCAGATTCCTTTGGCTTCACGCCAAATTCGATCTTTCTTTCTTCTCATATCATGCATAAACACCATCTCCTTTCTTTAAATATTTACTTAATAATACTTTACCCAACCTTACTTTACATTTACTTCACGTAATTTAAATATACCTTACTTTACAAATACATTACCACGTATTGGCACAATGTGTATTACCATACATTTACAGAACTAAACTTTACGTCGCTATACATTTACACCGCTGAACATAACGTTATGCTACGTCACAATACATTTACTTGACTATACTGAGCAGTAAGTGACTATACTAGTACACCATACTACCTGGCAATACATTTACGACACAGGACTCGACTATGCATTTACACTACTGTACTTGACTAGGCGTTACCATACTTCACTATACATTTACTCGACAATACATTGTCAAACCTTACATATGCCACACTACAAGTTTCAGCACTTCACTTCACATTTACTTTACTCTACTGAACTAAAATAATACACTACTATACATATACACCACATCGCTCTACCGCACAATACAAAGCATATACTTAGCCTAACCGCACATCGTAGTACGCAACTACACAATTACTAAAATTATTAACCTCCTTTCATATTTATAATATATTATTATTTAATATATTACCCTGGACGAATATTCGTCCAGGGTTTTAATTATAGATTCTTTAAAAATGCATCTTTGCTCATTTTCTTTTCTTCAGGTTTAATCATATCGAATCTAGAATTACTACTATCCATCTGCATTGTTTCCATTGTTTTAAAGAAAGTATCAGCGTCTTTCTGTACCTTATCAGATTCAGCAAGATATCTATCATAAATCTCTTTAATCTCATCTAACGGCATCTGCATACCAGATACAATCCACTGAATATATTCTTTATTACCATCCCATTGTTTCTGAAGATATTTTTCATAAGGATTACCATATGCTTCAGTGATATCAGTAAATGTATAATCAATAGCATCTTCTGAACCAGGTTCAATATTAAGAATAACACCAATACGAATAGCCTTAGGAGAATTAGATTTAATAGAGTGAGAATTATAAATCATATTCTTAACCACTTTATTAAAATCTTCTACAGTTTCTAAATTCTTATCTAAATACTTTTCTTCTACAGTCATATATCCTGCAGTATTTGATACTTTAAGAATATCAGTATCATCAATATTCTGTTCAGAATTTAGAAACTGCTGACCAGTAATAATCTTAATTCTCTTGCTCATTTCTTTATTAGCTAATTCTTCAGCTTTAAACTTATTACCACCAGCTTGTTTCATAAAAGAAGAATTTCTAATAGTCTGTACAATAAGATCAGATTCTAATTCTTTAAAGAATTCTACAGTATTTGATAATCCTCTAGGATCATCTTCAAATCCAATAAAAGCAATCACATGTACATTTCTATTATGGACATGCTTAAAGTATTTAGCAATCAAAGGAGCTGAACCAGATCCTGTACCACCTTCAACAGATGCACAAACAATTACTGTATTATATTTAGAACAATCAATATTAAGAGTATCATTTTCAATTAGAGCTTTAGTAAAAGCATAGGCAGTTGCTCTTTCTTTACCACATCCCTGATTATTAGGAGATAAAATCATTTTCTTTCCATTAAATTCTTTTGGGAAATCTTTATCAGTAGAATTAATAATAATAGAATCTTCTTCAGCAATAACCTTATCTTCTACAGCTTGAACTACAGCTTTATTACCAGCAGCACCAATACCTATAAGCAGAACTTTCATAAATATATTCCTCCTTTTAGAATATTACTAATTATAAGCAAGTTAAGAGTATTGCTAATTATTAAAAAATAAACCCTGAGGAAATCCTCAGGGTTTAACATTAATCTATATTAGATATACTAGCATTTACTTTGATATCTTCTGCATAAACATCATATCTTTCGCAAAATTCATTGATAGTAGTGTATAATTTTGATAAAAAATCTATATTTTCATATGTACCCATATATGCTGTTCTAGCAAGTTTAAGATTTACCTCAACTGTCTCTCTAACTTTTACATCTGGTACTTTCATTTTTACTCCTTCTTAAAATTTAGTTATTAAATTAATATATTTAGTATAGATATCAGCTACATGCATGTCTATTACATTAAGAGGATCATCGGAGCGTCTTACATTAATCTTATCGTTTGTCGCTAACTCAGTCTGAATAATTACATCATTTTTTCTCTTGTATTTACTTTCTAAGCTGACAATGATTCTTTTCTGCCACTCTGCAGGATACTTCATCTGCATACGAACGATATTTCTACCTAATTCATACATGCAGATAGGCTGGTCTGAAGGAGTATCGCCGCAGAAATACATAGAAAAGATATCTGCTTTCTCAAGCATTTTAAATTCCCAGCAAATCTGATCATAAGAAGCATTCGGATCATCAATAGGAAAATTCTTTCTGCGAGGATTAAAGATAACTAATTCATTTGATTGCTTAGCATCTCCTTTTTCCATCAATAATTCAATTATCTTATCCTGCCATTCCCAGCAATTAGTGATACCACCTGCAAGAAATACTGTAATATCACCTTCCTTAGGAATATACTGTTCTACTGCTGTAATAACTCTCATTTATTATTCCTCCTTTTCTTTTTCAGATTCTTTAATCCACCTATTATAGCATTCAATAAATATAGATTTCGTTATGATAGGTAGTACACGACCAACATTTTCTCCCAATGATTTATCAGGAATGTATACCTTTAGTATTTCATCTTCACTCATCACATCTGTGTCAAAATAAAATTTTTCATTCATTATCTTTCCTCCTTCAATACATACATTTCTTTTATATTAAAGCCAGGATCTACTTTTAATATAAATAAATTATACGGTTCGTTATTCATCATCTCTACAATATTTTTAAATTTTATCTCTTTTTCTCTACTATTTATTGCAGGTGTATATAATAATCTTTTTTCCGTTAATTTATTTTTTATTTTTGATCCATAATCTTTTTCAAAATCTTCAATAGAAATATATCTTGAAGCTTGTCTAGGACTATTAACCATAAACCCATTAGGAGTTTTGGATTTAGGATCAAAAGCGGCAAAATAACTCATATAATGAACATTAAAATTGATCGGATCAACAAATCCTGCAATATATCTATCATAATGATCTTCATCTTGATTAGGTGTTTTTAGCTTACAATCATAGATAGTCTTTATTTCAGGATAGTTATCATAGTCTACTAATTGTTCAATATGATGATCGATTATATATTTTAATTCATTTATAAAATCTTCATCAACCTTCATCTTCATTGTTATTTCTACTTCTGTCATCTTTATTTCCCTCACATTTGTAATGCCATTCATTAAATTTAATGATTCTACCTTCACCACAATATATTTCAGCTATTCTCTTAGCACATTTTATAATTGTAAAATCTTTATCTTGACAATCTTTATTATGATCAATAACATTTTTTGCACTTTGAATAAATTCAAAATGATCTGCTTTTTCTATAGAATCGATAAATGTTATAATATCTTTTCCTGTTAAATCAGATTTAATTGTAGTATAGAAAAGATTATGATCATTCTTAATTACATAATAAAATTGAGGGCTTCTTTTGCGAAAGAAATAACACGTTCCTTCTATAACAATACGAACAACATCATCCAATAATTTTATAGATTCAGCATGATATTCATCTATGATATCACAATATACAAGCTCAACATTATTTGTAGATTCATACCATCTTATAGCTTCAGCCAAATTTACTGCTTCAATTGTACTACATTGTATAGAACCATTTTTAGCTGATTCCGCAAATTCAAATATATGATTCTTCTCATCAGTAAACTCGACCATTTTCATTATATTATTAAAAGTTTCAGCTGTCTTCTCTGTTATATCTTTAACCTTTTCTAATTCTTCAGTAGTTATCGGCATTGAATAATGAAAATCATCAGGAGTACTATTTATATTCACATCATCCGGTAGATCTGAACTACCTTCAGCTGAATAAATATTTGATTCAGTATATAATTTTAATACATTTTCTGCAGGTTCATTACATGTTTCATATACTACCTGATCAGGTCTATAAAGATGATCAATTCCATTTAAAGGTGCAGATCCGTCACACGGTATTGTTTTAGGTATTGTAATTGTATAATCATCCTGTTTATAAGGAATAGTCAACACATTATTTTTATTATTATCAACTACTTCTCCTTTAAAATCTTTAATTTCATATTCTTTTTCGGATGCAAGTATATCCAATATTTCATCATATTCTTCATCAATTAATAAATGCTGAAGTTTCTTTAAATGCTCTTTATCGCAAGATACATTAAAATTAAAATTAATTTCCATTATTACACTCCTTTCTTTTAAATAAAGATCCCATTGCTAATAACAATGGGATCTTTATAGTTAAATCTTTTCGTAATATACTTTATTTACTATCTTGGTACTTTTCTTATCATTATCGGTTACTTTGATAGGATAATGATGCTCTAAAATAGTAAATTTGTCCGGATCTTCTAAAGCTAGAACTTTTGTTATGGTTGTCTTTTCAAGATGCACTTGATTATTGTTTTCATACCATGTAATAGCTTCTTTACAAGATTTGAATTCTTGAGGATATATGTATTCAAATCCGTCTGGTGTTTGTGTACATCTTATATTAGGAAATCCATGAAGTTCATTATCGTTCCAGCAATAATATTCTTTATTTGCATCTTTATTTTCCTGATTTTTAAGCAAATTTTTTAACTTGTCTTCAATTGAGATTCCTAGATCAAAAATTTTCTTATACTGTGCATCAATATTAATCCTATAAAACATCTTTGAATCTATTATCTTTTCTTCCGGACCTATTTGTGTACAACATATAAGTTCTATTAAAGAATCATTTGACATTTGTAACATTTCATTAGGTTCAACTAATTTTACTTTGAAATTTCTTTCTACATATTGTATTGCTTCTTTTTCAGAATCGAAGTATATAGGATTTTTGTTAGAATCATGAAATGTGTTGAAATAATATTTATATCTTGGCCTTTCTGCAAGATTATAATATTTTCTATCGATAAGATCATCTCCAACACAATAATCTACCATAAGATCATAAGAAAATTCTTTATCTTCTTCTCTCTTAACTTCTATTATATATTCAGCACCTGTATAAGTCATAATTTTATCTATGCAAGACTCAAGAGTGCTTGTTCTAACTAAGAACAGATCAGGATAATCATCATCCGTTATATTTCCTTCATCTATTTCATAGTATGTATCGTTAGGAATCTCAACAAATCTTGCAAGCATTCTACTATTTGAAGTATAGAGATAAGCAATATTTGACGAATAAGAATATTTTTCTTCGGGCATCTCTCTTGGTACTTCTCTGAGCAATACATTATGTTCTTCTTCGTATTTTACAATAGCCTCATATTTATTATCATAGTCCTTGAATGGACCTTTTTCTCTATCATTACATACATAATACATTTCTTCTTTTTTATCTGTTTCAATGCTGATTTTATCAGCCAAGGACTTAATGTCCTCAGCTGAAATACCAGTAATATTGATCTTAATATCTGCCATATTATCACTCCTCATCTGCATCTTCTTCATCTAAATCTTTATAAGATTTACTGTCAATTACAAACCAATTACCATTACTGTATTCTCTTATTTTAGTTATAGAGAATAACTTACATGGATCATTGTTTTCACAGGATTCAATAGGAACAGGATCTTCTAAAGCTATCGTCATTGATAATGCTGAGTCGAAATCATTAAATTTCTTTGCATATTTAAAAGAATCGTATGACTCACAACCATATTCATTAAACCCCTGAAAATAACAATCTTTACCTTCATCATTATGAAATACTAATACATAATACTCTACATAATACTTATGAGGTATTTCTTTGTTATTTGAAGAATTATCTTTTACCAAATCAGGCATAGGAATACTATCAACTACCACAGGAGGTTTTCCACCTTTGGCTTTTTCTTTATAGCATTCATTGATAAGGGTTTTTAAATCGTTTATCTCATCTTCAGGTATATGAAGTTGTAAAGCAGGTCCTAACGGAACATGAATGTTAGCATTATCATCATTAGAATCATGAATATACTGAGGATAATTCTTATATTTTTCTGAACTTTTAGCTTTGAAGTTGAGATAAGAAAATCCTACTGGCAATCCCTTTTCGAGTACCACATGACAGATCATATAATCACAATCACCTCTATCACTAGATATATACTCGATTTCACAGTCATAAGTCTTCTCAAGATGAGTTATAGCAGAAGCATAATCCTTGAATCTTGTGCTATCTAATACATCCTTTACCCATATCTTGGACTTCTCAGACTTTGCTTTCTTATAAAACTCTACACGCCTTTCATTCTTCTTATTGTACTTATTAATGGCAATTGTATAAAAATCACCATCATAGTACTTGTTACATAAACTCATCTCTTTAAAAATCTTGTCCATATTATTCAAACTCCTCTCCATTGTAATTTAGTATAATATATTCACTCACAACAACTTCTCCCTCGATCGGTACAAGAACAATAAAATCATCTCTAGATTTTTCTTCCGATTTTGTTACAGGTACAGTACACAGCTGTACTAAAGGATATGCTTGTGAATAAATTATCTTTTTTAAATTAAACCCTGTTGAACTTTCGAACGCTAGCATAGCTTCTTCTTTACTCCAAAAGATAACAGCTTTCTTAAAATCATCAACATAAGTCGGCTTCGATCTAACAGGTTCTCCGAAGTATATCTTTTTATCTGAAGTCTTTTGAATAGCTATTATCCATCCAAAACCATTATCCAGAATTTCATTCTTCCTATTTTCAATTTGTATTCTAATTAAATCACAAATAGACTTGTTAGTAATATTTTTGGAGATTTTATTTTTGGAAACATATTTCGATTTTACTCCATTTTCTGCATAAGGAACCAATTTTTCTATAGCATCTGCTATAATATTTTTCACATCTTCATCAAATTCTTCCTTAATTTCAGCTTCAAGTACAAATTTAAATTTCTTCATTATCATTATCCCTCGCTTCTAATGCTTTCGATAAGGTTTCAATTGTTAAAAGTGCAATCTCAGGAACAATATTAATTTCATTAGGCGGAAAAGTTTCTGCAAATTTTTCCAGCTTTGCAGAAAAATCTCTACAATGTGCTATATATCCTTGATAATAAGAACATCCTTCGCCGAAACCATTAGCCATAGGTTGTACTTTTTCTGCATCATCATTAAGCATTATCTGTATACATTTTATTACATCTCTATTAACCATTGATTTCCTCCTAATTATATTATTTTTATTTAGACATTTTCAAAATATGTTTCCACATTTCCTAACTGATATATGCAAAATTTTATATCAAGATCTGTATCATATTCAGTATACATATAACAATTGCATATAGACATGGTACCTTTTCCTCCATCGTCTATAATATTTATATCATCCACATAATATTCATACATTGTTTTTGCAAGCTCAGCTGCTTTAAATTTAGCAGCTTTGGATATATCATCGGTCCAGTCATATTTTAATTCATTAAATTCGCCTTCAAATTGAAGATATTCTGTATATTTCGCATCTTCAATCGATTCTCCAGTTTCACCGGAAACTCCTTCACGCTCTCTGCTTATTATATAGAAAAATTTATAACCATTTTTCTTTTTAAATTCTGATAAATTAATTACCTTTTCTACTCCACTCGACATATTTTTATTCTCCTTTCTTATATATAATATTATAAAAACCTGCTGTCTTTTTTGTACAATTTTTGATATAAACTATTGTATTTTCTTTCTCTAAAAATACTTCTAGTACACTTCTTATAACAAAGTCAAAATTACCCTTTTCTATCTTATCCATATCTGTTACTTCTGCAAAATCTACAAGTGTACAACTCTCTTCTTTTATCTTTAATTCTCGATAGTATTTAAAAAATTCTCTTTCAGCTTCATCCTTAGATATGAATTTAGTAGCCTCTGTTATATCATTAGTCCAACAATCAGTACTATTCTCTTTTAAAATAAAATATGATGAGAATTTTTCTTCAAAATGATATATCTCGATAATAAAATAGTATACACTTATATCACTATCCATATATTGATCTAATATTAATACTTTTTGTTTTTCATCTTTCATTTAATTTCCTTCCTTTTACATTTTTTCATATAAATAGCTTACATTTCCATCTAAATATATATGAAAATCCATTTCTAAATCTTTATCATATTTTATATATTCGCAAAATTCACGAATTGTTATTATCTCTTTATTTTCTTTAGTTCCATCTTCAAGAAGCATATCTATTTTAGATACATAGTTTTTAAAGCATTCAACAGCAAATTCAGGTGATATAAATCTTGCTGCTTTATCAGGATCAGGTTCCCAATCTGCATCTAAGTGATTAAAATCACCACTAAATGTAAGATAAAGACGCACTCTTTCTGATTCGTTTTTATCTTTGCTCATTCTTGTTATTACATAATATTTTTTAAAGTAGTCCGCTTTATTCATCGTATTGAGATCGATTATCTTTTTGATTGGCATTGACATATTATTTTCCTCCTTTATTTTACAATAAATCTTTCTAAATAATTCTGTTTACGTTTTTCAAAATACATTTCTTTACATTTATCACAATTATCACAATCTCGACCGGAATAATCAAAATGCTCACAATTACCATTAGCCATTGGACCAACAAATTGCTAATAAAATATTATCATATCGATCAGTTCTTTAATGTTTTAGTTTACTTTCTCTAATTTATCCATTTAATTATCCTCCTCGTTTAATCTAATTTGAGTCAACAATATCAATTCTTTTGGTATACTCGAATTATGTGGTATAGTAATTATTATATGGCTACCTTCTCCTCGTTTTCCGATATCGTCCAGTATCAATATCTCTTCATTTTTATCATAGTCATAAACAATATATCTATTACAGGTGGAAATATTCTCAATAAAAAATGCCAAAAACAAATCATCAAAACTCTTTTCTAGTTTGTCTATATCAAATCTGTTCATCATAATACAACTTTTATCTTTGCTAAGATATTTTTCAACCAGACCATCCCTCAATTTAGCATCAGAATTTATTAATCGTTTTATATACTTCACTACATCTTCAAGTTCATTAAATTTTATTGCATCATTCACTTCATCTGAATAAGTATGCATTGTCGAAAAAGACTCATCTGTATCTTTACATGATACTGTATTTACTAGATAAGCTTTTACTTCCGATATTAAATTCTGTCTTTGAATTGCATATGCCATTTAGGTGTCCTCCTTTGTCATTGAGAAAAATAATTCCTTGAGGCTTCCACCTCAAGGAACTTAGTTAATATTGATACATATCGTTAAAACTTTTCCCAGCATGTCTTAAGTAAGTATTAAGCTTACTTGTATAACTGTTGAGAAACTCAGGATTTGAAGATCCTGTATATCCTTTGAGCATACCATAAGGTCCACCATAATAATCATATAAATAGTCAGTATACGCAACCATCATACGAATATTGGTTTCACCATCATATGCTACAGAAGGTGTCCATCCTTTCTCTCCAAGCAATTTTGTATAAACAAATTTACTAGTACCATCTAGAAATTGCCCATATCCTTTAGCTGAAGAATTAGGATTGTTGGCTCCAGTAAAACCGTGTGATTCTACCATAACCCATGCTAGAATTAAATCTGGATCAGGTATACTGGATTCATCTATGCAATCCTCTAGAGTAACTAATTGATCGTAAGTAATATCATTTCGTTTACCTCCAAAGAATAATGCATAATCATATTTCTCGTACAACTCAAGTTTATCAGTAACTTCTTCTAGCTTTGAGTAATATTCTTCATTACTCGCAACCAGCGACTTATTTTGATTATCTAATACTTCACAAGCATCATATAAATCATTTATTGTCGCTTCATAATCTTTTATCTGGTTCTCCATCTGATTCTTTGCTACTGTATTAGAAAATGACAGATTAAAGATTTTTGCTTCGTAATTAGCCTTTTCACTTTCGGCTGCTTCTGTTGCCTTTTTATATTGTGCTTTTAAGGATATTATTGCTAATCCCATAAATACACAACATATAGCCAGTATTTTTACTAAAAAATCTAAAATACCAGCTTTAACTTGATTATTATTCATACAATCCTCCTTTTCAGTTGGAGAGCTGTACGAGATTTCTTATTTACTTCTTTTCTTCATCTTTCTTGTCTTCGTCTTTCTCTTTTTGAGACTTATCATATTTCATCTGATCTGTCTCATTAAGAGGTTCGAATCCAAGACCCATATCACCAATTTCAGTAATAACTCCGATTTGCTGTCCCATTATATCACCTCCCTTCTAAGGTATCATATCCCACATTGATTCACCAGCAAGCTTCTTGTAAAAACAATGATTAGATAAGTTTTTTGCTCGTCTGACTTTTCTATTCCACATTTTCTTATTTTTTTGATATTTTTATACCATCAATTAACCACTTATATTTTCTCAATATAATGCCTCCTGGATCGCTTCTGCTAATTTTATTAAATTATCTATTTCTCTTTTTGACATACTGGCTAATTCATTATCTGTAAATACTTGAGCAATTGCATAGTATATATCATGCCAATTCTCAGAACAGCCCATTCTATTCGTACCAGAAAATTCTTTATTTCTAGCAGAACTTATTTTTCCTAAAATAGTTTTCAACTCAAGTTCCGTGTCTTGATTTGTAACTATCATAGTATCTCCTTTCTTAAAAATAGGTCGATACGCCCCACCACTATATTAACCAAGTCAGACCGCCCCAGCAACTCTCGGATCAGTGCTTATCTAGTAAGCGTGCTGCCGTACGACCCAGCCCTGTTTATAATTAGAGTGAGTAAGGATTTGCACCTTACATAATACCGACCTCTGGCCTAGCCTATTCATTCGATATCTAACCGACCTCTATTAGCGTCTACCTATTCCGCCATCACTCGTAATTATAATATATAACTGTTACTGCATTTACAGTTCTACAATATTAGTCCAGTTTACGTTATTTTTATTTATCTGTTTAATTCCTATAGATTCATATGGGAAGCCACCAATATTATTATCAACAATTTCTTGATAATCTACAAATTCCATCACCCATTCAGGAGTTGGAGTATCAAGCGGAATTCCTATGCAATCAATTCCATCTTTAAAATTGGAATCTTCTAATAGGGTTAAACAGTTTTCGTAAACTTCTGGAAATGATTCTTGAATCTTACATACATTTGCTTTATTGATTTTGACTTTGGCAATATCAATAGCATTTCTTTCCTCTAAGTTCAGTGCAGGATAATCTGCAGATTTGATTCCATTCCAAACTACAGATGCTTTTACACCTTGCTGACTCATCGGATTATCATACGTATTTACTGCCTTTACTGTAGCTGGCTTAAAATATTCCTTAGAACCAGATTCTACAGAATTAATAATTCTCTTCTGGAATATAGCTATATCCTTAATAAACTTCAACTGGTCTATAGCAGGAACTTTCATAATATCTTCCAATAATATCTTCTTCAAAGCATCCCTAGTATACTCAGATTTAGATGATTTGGTAAGACATTCTATTCCTTTTACATCTAACTGTTTATCCTCAGGAACCATATTACCTTCTTGTACTGCTTGAAGAGAAGCATAGTTCTTTTTAGTAACAGTCATCATTAATCTGGTAAATGCAACGTAATTTACGTCTGACTATATTATATCCCTTGAACTCTATTACCAAGTTCTATGGAGGGTCCTCCTCTTTCCACTATAAATAGTGTACTCTACTTGCTTCGTGTATCTTCTTACTAATGGATACCTTATTTTCAATCTATATATTTCTATATAGATATATAGCTTTCGATAGTCGATGAGCATTCCCACAAATTTCAATGTAGGCTTCGCTGCTGACCGAAGTATGTCATATATTTTTCAAGCATTCACACTTATCCTTTCGGATTATGTTGTAGCATATATGATTAAATCACCCCAGCAGTTAAGGAGGTTGCCAGTATGAGTTTTCCATCCTCATACAAGTTCACATCTACGATTTTTAAGCATTTAATCAATACTACTAATTAAATGTTTGACCTGAACTCATTCTTTGCTATAATTCTACACTTACGATAGTACTTCGACTTATCATTGGGGTCTTTATAAACAGAATTATTATTAATACAGTACTGATTCATATAATCATTAACAACTCTGTCTAATACATATGCAAGAATATTCATTATAGAATATCTCATATTATCATTACAGGTTATTACTTCTGGATGATTGAAATGATCCATTTCTACAATCTCATCTGTATCAAAATCATAATCATATTTAGACCCATTTGCTTCTGTCATACATTGCATCCAATTATTCTTTGCATCTGTATTTTTATATCTAGCAGGGAACTTATCAAAATTAAAAGTATCGCCTTCTATGACATCAAATATTGTCATTGGAATATCATAATTGGTAATATTAAATTCCTCACCAGATATCTTTTCAGATACATATCTATACCATCCATCAAGTGATACTATATTAGAGTCTGTATCTAGTACCATAACAACAGACTTAATCATATTATCACATTTATCCACTCTATCTATTATCATATATTTATAATAGACATACTCCATCAGTAAATCACCGAATTCTTTTATATCATCAGCAATCTCTTCAGGAATCTCAAGTGAATTAAACAACGGACGGTTTAATTTCTTCAGTATATTTCTTACTCTATTAAATACTTTGGAATTCTCACAAAATTCAAATAGATTATTCTTATACCATACTCTATTCAAATCTTCTTGATTGAGATTATTTATTACTTTCCAAAGTATATCCATTTCCTCTTCATTGATTACCCATCTCCAAGTACAATTCTTTACCAATTTATAGAATACATCCTGAGGTTTTACTGCAAAATAATCATCAAGTTCTACCATATCATTATATCTACGAGTATGAGCTTCTGATTTAATATTATCTATAAACTGTAATACCTCATTGATAGATCCGAATTGTACATTATCATTCAAAAACATCTCAAACTGCATACACATAGAAGATACTAAAGATCTACCTTGAGATGTAATTGTAGTTGCTACGTTTACATTATACAGCAAGGATGTGTATAAACCAAGAATTCCATATATCGTTCGACGCTGACTATATCTTTACCATATCTCATAGAGACTTAGGTACTGCACTATTCGGGAATTTCCCTACTCTACTCACTTCGTGTATATTTCTATACCTTATTTTGGTTAGCTTTCGATAGTCGATGATCCATAATAATGGAGGCTGATTGTGAATTATAAAGTACTTAGGCTTACTATCACCATATACCATCTCTTTACTTGTTTCTGAGTTTCCCCACCATATAGGCTAAAGAGCATTATCACTTCCCAGCAATTTCGTGCATTTATTCACCTGATCCTTTCGAACCCGGGCGGCATATATAATTCTTGGACCCAATACCGTTGGCGTCGATCTTATCAAGTTGCTGAAGCAGATTATACTTTTCAAAATCTTCAGATCCCTTAGGAAACTTAAACATAGTTTTCTTATGCTCAGATCTAAGATCAAGAAATGATTGTACAGTTTCAGCCATTAGATTAGATGAGTTACAATGCTTTTCAAACATTGTACCATATGCTGTTACTATAGGCTTTCTTGATTCGATATAATCTGCTATGGATAATAATGTAGAATTACTAACAGTTTTCTTATAACTGTTATTTACTTCTATTTTAGATTTCTTATAACGCTTTCGAATACTATAATCTAATATCTTATCTAATTCTGATTTAGGAGGAGGATCTTTATAATATAAATTTATACATCTCTCCATAGTATCTTTATACTTAGTTAAAGTAGGAGAATTGTCCCAAATCAAATATAATCACCACCTTTCTAATATTATATATTAGTAGATCTAATGTGAATTTTTTACTTAGTATAACAATATAATGGTATTGTATCACTTATTTTGCTCATCTTTTTCTGTTCTATTATATCTCGTTTTGAGAATTTATTGATTCGCGAAATTGATTCTGATATTTTCTTTATTTTATTAAATATATGACTTCCTGTAGCAGATGGATATAAAGACCCAAAATCTATATTTAATGCAATTCCGAAAGCTGAATTATTAATTATTTTATCAGTTTTTCGTCTATAGCTAATATATCTTTTTTCATTCAATAAAAGCATATCATCTATTTTTTTATATTTACTTAACCCGCAGGAACATTTTGGTTTCAAAGCTATCAAAGATATTTTCTTTTTTGAAGAATCATCCCAATTTAAAAAATTACTTATTTTCATATGATCTCCCTATTCTACTAAGTTTAAACTGTTTACAATATGTATTAGATATTTTAAATAGTTTATCACCTTTAGATTCTGATATTCGCTTTATATTTTTAGAATTAATTTTATACAAAGGAATCATAATTTTTTGAGGAATTGCATCAATCCCAAAATATGAATTTATAATAGATTTTTTCATATTTTCTATAGCTTTATTGATGTCTCTATTTATAGGATTATTAATATGATCAGATATACAAATATATTTATTAGAGATATCATTAAATATGCATTTAGATGATTTAGCTTCAATAGTTATTTTCTTTTTATTTCTAGCATATCTTTGATAATCACTGACTTTCATATTATTCTCTCCTAGCTTTTCTTTTAGCTCTTGCAGCATAATATGATAACTTTAATATTTCACAATATACAATAGATTTGGTATAATATGTCATTTTCTCGATTTTATAAAATCGTTCTCCATAATCACTAATACAATAGAGAAGATTCTTATAATCTTTTAATCTATCATACTTATGTCTATCATGATATATAGCTTCATATTCTTCTTCAGCGAATTTAGCTTTCATCATTGTACGATAATTATCATAATTACCACCATACTTTGCATTTACACCAAATTTATTAGATAAACTATGTAAAGACAATTTGTTATGATAATAAGAATTATTAAAAATAGCACTACTTATATTGTTTAGTTTTTGCATTATTTAACTCCTATAGTACAATTTACCATACTAGAAAATTTATTACCATGATATCTTTCGTATCTATATCTAGACAACGAAGATTTTTCAATATATGCTTCAATAGAAAATATAACATTATCAAGTTTAGCTTCTGATATTCGTTTATATGTAGGAGGAAAATCTATTTGATCATCAAACCCTGGATGCTCTTTTAATTTCCGATGCCTAATATTATATTTTCTATTTCTGTATTTTGAAAAACAAATCGTGCTTGATTTTATAAATTGGCTAATCTTTTTTTGGTCTTCCTATTACCATGCTCAATTTTCCTCATAAAATTCTGAAAATTTAATTTTCTTATTCTTTATTAAAAATTGCTGTTCTGATATTGTATATAATTTATTAACATATCCACTCATAGCTTTATGATAGTCTTTTCCATTAATATTATAAAAAACTTCAAATGTACGATTACAATTATCGGCATAATTTTTAAATTTTTTAAATAATTTAAAATCACTTAATTTACCAGCACCACCATGACCAAAATAAACTACCTGATTGATAGATTTATTATCACGATAATTAGAATATTTAGTTATTTTTTAATAAAAATATTTATTTCTCATCATTCTAATTCTCCTCTAATAAATCGCCCTTATAATAAACTTTTAGAGAAATACATTTACGAGTTATAACAGCTTCAGAAGTTATTCTTTTATGTCTATTATATTGATTTGAACAGTCTGATATTTTACTGATATTCGATATATTATTATATTTATATGCAATAAAATTATCATTTATAATTTTCCTTAATGTATTTTTTCTACTAAGATGACTTTTCTTGGAAAATATTCTATAAGTTTTTACTAAGACAGAAGTTTTTAGTAGAATTTGTTTATGCCAGGGACAGTTCCAATCACTAATCTTCTTCATCATCCCATACCTCTTCTTCTAAATCATCTTTATATTTAGCTTCTACAGAAAAACATTTACGAGATATAATGCTTTCCAAATACATTTTATATCTTTTGCAGCATTTATCAATAAGCTTTTCACGAAATTTATATAATATTAATGGACTTATTATATCTCGTAAACTCTTAACATAACTATTTTTATCAGATCTAGCTAATGCAAACCTATGATTTTTATTAAAAGAATAAAAATTTTTAAGACATTTACAATATCCAGTATTATAATCGCTAATCTTCTTCATAATAGTATTCCTCGCTGCATAAATTATAATCAGAAATAATACGTCTAGATTTCCATACAGCTTCAGTAGATATTTTTAGATTATTGCTTTTAACACTAGATATTTTTCTATATAATAATTTAATTTCTTTTTTATCAAAGAAAATATTATCAGAAGCATTTTCTATAGCACTTTTTATTTTATATAATATTAAAGACTTTTTAGATGCAAGAGATACATCTCTAATACATTCACATTTTCCTCTACGTATTTTATCAGATAACTTTTTATGAGATTGAACCTGATAGTATGTAATTTTTGAAAATTTATAGCTATTAAAATTCTTAAGAAGATCAGATGTAGTTGGTTCTTTATTATCCATTTTCAACCCTCGGACTTGATTTACAAAATTTATTATTTTTATTGATAAATGAACTTATTTTATTTTTACCAGTTCTCACATGACCACAAACTAATATAAATTCGCTTATTCGTCTATATGCATAAGAAACTTTTTTAGTTATTTCATTATAATGACATCCACCAGTCATACATTCATTATATTTTTCATTTGCAACCTCTGTAAAATATTTATTAGGCATTATATTTTCTCTAGGTTCTCTAAATCCTCCTCCAGTATTATACACCATAGATATAGATTTTTTTCTATAATTATGATAAAATAATTTTGGTCTATGATCTCCGAAGAAATCGCTAATTTTATCAAAATCACTCATCATCCCACTCCCAATCCTCATCTTCTTCATATTCATCATTTGATGAATATACACCTTCAACGCTAAATCGTTTAGCCCAGTTTAATATATAATCTGATATTTTGCTAAAAATATTTTTATCATTTATCCATTCACTCATAGTTCTATAAGCATATGATTTTCTTTTTGTTGCATAGTTATACGAATAACCTTTTCTATTATATTTTTCTACAGCAAAATAACAGAAAGCCCTAGCATTTGGACCACTCCATCTATATACCTGACCATCGAATTCATCATCCCATTCAAGAGTTATAGAATTATAATTTGGTGGAATATTAGATAATTTATGTTTATATATTTTATTATGATCACTTATTTTTCGATTATTCATATCTATGCCTTTCTGATTACAAGTTATTTATCATTCCATTCTTCATCTTCTTCTGCATAAAAATAAGGTCTATAAGCTACATCAGTAAAAGATTCAAGTTTATCATTAAAACCACTTATTCGTTTATATTTTTTCTGATAAGTACTACTTATTTTAGAATTATTAAATAATACATATTTTGTACTACTATCTGTTTTAATTGCAGGTTTTGTATTTGCATATTCATATACACCGTTTGCTTTATATTTACAATTAGATATTTTATATCTTCTCCCAAGTCTAAACTTATTATACATAGACATCTTTAAATCGCATAAATACTTCATATGATCTTGCAAACTAAATTTTATTTCCATTTATTAACCACCATTTTTATCTGATAATTTGTTTATTGAACCTATATAAGATGAGATTTTTGGATAAATAGTAGCTTTATATACGCCTGACATTCTATAAATTACATATTCTCTATTGTTATCTGTTTTTATAGTAGTAACTTCCCTATTCCTTTTATAAATACTACGAAAACTTAATAAATTAGCGTATAGAAAGACTTTATTTCTATACGCTAATGTATTTATATTAATTTTTGTTGATTTGAGACTCATTATTTTCTCCATTTAAATTTGACGCTACATAAAAAGGAATATTATATAAACTGCAGATTTTATATTCAGTTTTACAGCCTCTTGATGTATAAAAGTCAGGAGCAAATATTACAAAATCGGCTTCAGCTAATAACTGAATAGCATGTCCCAATCTGAATATATTTTCTTTCTTACCTTCTAAATCTTCTTTGGTAAGATTAAGATTATATTGATCATCATATGTAGATAAAAATTCTATCTCGTCAGGTTTATATTTATTCAGACAATGTAATATCATATGATGCTTTAATCTTCTTCTCATTTCAAAAACTTCTTCATCTGTTCTACTGCTCATAGGCTGTGATATAAATACTTTCATTATTGTTTCTCCTTAGCTTTTTTTAGATTATTAACTTTATTAAAAAATCTTGTAGCAGAATTGTTATAAATATTAAATAGATATTCTAAACAATATAAACTACCGATATTATGAATATTATTACTGGGCATATTTTCTCTTGAAAGAGTTTTATATATAAAATCAGGAAATTGCATTTGAACCCTCAGTAATACCTTATCATTATAGTATCTTTCATCTCTAATATTTAATAACTGTAATAATTTTTCAAATTCTTCTTCTGATTTTACATAAAACCATTCAGTAAAAGAAGTATTAAGAAAACTATAGATTTCAGGAATATCAGAACCCATGATAAGAAAAAATGTTTTATATTTTTCTAATTCTTGTTTTGCTTTTAATTTTTTAGAGTGTTCTTCAGCATCATATTTTCTTAAAAATTCTTTTCCATCTGAAGTTTTATAATAAGTTTCATTTTTAATTATCTCTTCAATATCATCAGAATTCATATTATACTCCTTTCTTTAACTTAGCTTCAAATTTTTCATGATATTTTCTTTCATCTACTGTAAATCCGTAAGTCTCTTCTATAAATTCTTTTGAAAAATATTCTGCTCTACAATTACTACATGTACAACTTTCAGTATTATCAGATTTAGAAAAATCCACAAAACCTATATTTGGATATCGCAAATCGGCTAACATTATTTTTCCTCCTTATAATTAGTCATAAATCGTCCGCATCCTGGGCAATGCTTATAATTTTTATCTTTAATTACCATATGACATTTACTGCAAATATATGTATATGATTTTATAATATCATCATTATTTTCGTCAGGAAGTATTATCCATTCCGAATTATCATTATTCCAATCTCTTATTACTCGTATTAAATCTGCTATTATCATTCCCAATATTACCATTCCGATACATATACCAATAAAATCACCATCTGACATTATTCTATCTCCTTTACATTAATCCTAAAAGCCAATCGCTCGATATACATAAAGTTCTACATATTGATATAATTACATCAGCATTCGGAATTCTTTTATCATTTATATATCTTCCCAACGTAACTTCATTAATTCCTATTTTATTTGCAAATTCTCTTTGAGACATTTTGCGTAATTTTAATTGATATTTTAATCTATCTCCTATCGTTTCATGAATCATTATTCTTCCTCCAATACACCGTGATCTCTTTTTTCATCTAAATTGTTAAAGAAACTAAAAAAATATTTCCAGTTATTTTCATATCTATTATGCTCTTCTTCTAATATACTTAAAGCACCGAAATTATTAAAAGTATGAGACAAATAAATATAAGTCGGAAATTTTAACATATCTCGTTTACTACTACTGAACTGCTGATGAAATCTTCCATTATACATCTTATATAATAATTTATTCAATTCATCATATTCTTCTTCACTTTCTACATAAAACCAATCATAATCTTTTGGCATCAACGAAGGTGTATCATTAGGAAGATATTGAGGTCCTTTTTCTTTTATACGAAATTTATTTAAAGCTTCAGACAAAGCAGTAGATTCATTAAATTTTTTCTCGTATTCTTCAGCTTTTTCTTTATCATAAAATCTCTTACCATCTTCAGTTTCATATACTGTAATATTGATTTCTTTCATAAATAAATCCTCCTTATTCTCCAATTAAAATCATTAAAGCTGTTGTAGATATTGCGTTTATAATTAAACCGCCAATTTCAAGAATTATAATAATTCTTAATAATTTATTTGATTCTTCAATAGATTTTTCCATATTATTTATCCTCCTTAACGTCCATCTTTTTTGTAATGTATACAGTTATTATTGTAAAAATTATTAAAGCTGCTACTGTTATACCACAAAACATTCCAGTGATAAAATAAATTTGTTCTACATGCTCAATGTAGTTCATAATTTCAGGATCTTCGATAACCATAAACTTAACCTCCTTTATTTATAATCTGATAATTGTCCACACCAATTATGATCAGAAGATATATTTCTATAATTAACTTCTGAAAATTCTGATACACTATCGCACATTACATAATTTCTTATCTTTGAATATTTTTCAAATTCTTCATTTTCTTCATCTATCTCATTTCTGTTCGTATATTTATAAAATTCATTTGATTCTTGTCCATATTGACCAAATTTGTCAAAACAATATGTTTCTGGTATTGTAAGCAATTTACAATCAATTTTATCTGAAATTTTCTTTCGATAATAAGTTGCGCCATAATCACTCATTTTGTCCATTATATAATCCTCCAAATAAATTTACTATTGTGTCATATCTATAATATATAATGAAAATATATTTTATTAAATTCTAACAATATAACTACATATTAATATATAGCAATGATGCTAATATTAACCAATAAACATTTTAAAACACAAGGAGGAACGAGAGATGACTCAAAAAGAACTCACAAAGACAGTACAGGCAAAGGTTAACACCGAGTACAAGAAAGCAGGAAAGAACACTCTTACAGAGGCAACTGTATCTGATGTAATCACCACTACAGCTGATGTAATCAAAAAGACTGTAGCTAAGGGTGATAAGATTCAGATTGCTGGATTTGGTTCTTTCGAAGCTGTAAAGCGTTCTGCTCGTGAAGGGCGAAATCCGATCACTGGTGAGACCATTAAGATCGCTGCTAAGAAGGTTGCTAAGTTTAAGCCGGCTAAGGCTTTCAAAGAGTCTCTGAAGTAAAAAGAAAAATTTACTCCTAGGCTATATAGCCTAGGAGTATTTTATTTTTAAACATCATAACTTCCTTCAGCACTTCTTCTATTTATTTCTTCTATTAACTTCTTTCTATATTCTTCCTGATTCTTTCTATATATAGCATCAGACTGAGCTATAAAAGGTTCAGTTGATTTGTATTGTGTAAGTAATAAAGAATTATTATCACTAACTATTTTACCATTTATTCTTAATTCCATATTATTTATCCTCCTTATACAAATCTACCATTTTTCTTATTACGTTTTCTACCATTATTATCAATTATAATCTCATCATTTTCATCTACTTCTGTAACATATTCAGCTTCAGAAGGAGGAATAATCTTTTGTTGAAGCATAGGTTCTATACCAGAATCAAAGTCTTCAGATGATTCTATTTCTATATCTTCCATATCTACATCTTCGATATAATCATCTCCAACTAATGGTACTTTGTTTCCTTCTTCATCTATACCATAAGAAATATCTTCTTCCTCTTCTAATTCCTCGATACGCCTTTCAAACTTCTCAAGCCAAATATTATTAATTATTTTTCTTATATCAGATTTAACTACTATATTTGATCTTATATAGTCTATTGTAAAATCACTTGTGCTAAATAATTTATATTTAATCTTTTTAGTTAATTCTGTATCTTCATTTACTTTATCCTTTATATAGTTCCAAGATAAAATAAATCCAGATTCTAATATTGAATCTTCAAAAGCAAAATAATCATCAAATTTTTCATCTATATTATATTTCTTTGCAGCTTCTACTAATTTTTGATATATAATATCATTAAATTTAGATAAAAATTCTTTTGCTTTAGAATGTTCTTTTTGTGTTGGTGATTCTGATTTATAAATAAAATACAGAATAACAAGACATAATAAAGAAAATACTATTGCACTTAATATAATAAATCTACCTACTGTTATCATTATAGCCTCCTTTACAATAAAAAATAAAGTTAATAGATTATATATGTGTGATTTTGCTTAAAAATAAACACCCAGGCAAATGAGCCTAGATGTTTATTTAATATAACAGATTTTAACCTTTCACTGCGGCTTTCATTCGCTTTCTGTAGAATTTTTATCCAGAATTAATTCTGCAGCTTTAAGAGCAGCGTCTTTTGTTTTCCATACAGTGAGCCAAAGTCCACGGTGACAGAATACTGCTCCTTCTATACCAGACAGGACTTCAAGCTCAACTCCTGTCTTACCTCCCCATTCTTCCGGTGCTTTAATTATCGTATCAAAACTACCAAGTGCTACAGGGACGCACTGGCAGTTCCACTGATCTCCGGTGGACTTAAATATAATCAGCTTAATCTGGTTACAATGTAGCTGATTATATCCAATTACCGGCTCCTGCCAAGGAACATACTTGCCAAGAACAAGTATCTCGGAAGGATTCAGAGATTCAATTTCATTCTCTACTATTTCCCAAGCTTCGACCAGACCTTCCAATCTTGTAAACTGGCGATCAAGGATTTTAGTCGCCAGCTCAACTGCTTCAAAGAATCTGTCACTAGACTCGGTCCAATCTTCATTCCATGAGCAGTTGAAAACACTAATCCAGCTAAATAAATTAGGATACAGTTGGATGTTCAGATCCTCAGCTTTCTGACCATTGTCCTGAACTTCAACTGGCCAGAGCACTGTCTTCTGAAAATTATACAGGCCTGATGATGCAATCTTGGAATCAGGAAATGCCCAGCGTAAGCAGCTAGCAAACTTTCCTACAGCTGCATACTGTACACCATTCATGTAAGTTAACTTGTTATCCGAATGATGATCAAGCACTAACAAGTTGTCTGTGACTAAATCCTGACACCCTGTATCACAGACAATACGGGTGATGCCATCGTCGAGTGATTTTAACTCCTCGATATCATCAATTGTCATTCGACGGCGAATAACCTTTCTGTCGATATTTTTATAATGTGCCTCGAACAGAACAGCACACAGTACATCATCAGCATGAAACAATCCGTCGTGGACATACAACACAACAGATTTAGCGCTCCGCAATACTTCTGATGCGGACTTTGCAAAGTTTTCGGTACCAAAATTTGTAGAGGTTATCATAACGACCTCCTTTCTCCTAATATAATTAGGAAGTGGGATCTTACCTATCCCTACAATTCTATTATTTAACCAGGCCGAATCCAATACCTGTGCCAGAATTTTTACCATTAGCTTAGGTTTGCTGTGGGGATGCTTCGGGTGCATCGTACCCGTTATGACTACGAGGTAAGCGTAGTATTTTGGTGAATCACTATATGTTCCATATTTATAATATATAACTATAAATATACAGCTTTACATTCTTAATAAAAAGAGGAGGTATCTTAGATGATTTGTATAAATAATGATACTGAAATAGAACTTATAAAAATTATAAATGATTGGGATAATTTTTATAAATATAGAACTTTAGATGAGAAAATGCTTATAATTGCAAATGAAATTAATTCAGTTAATAATTTTAATGGTACTTATAAATTATTACCTATAACTACTAAAGCATATATTGATACTCATTATTCTTATAATAATAAATACTATGATATATTTAAATTAAAATCTCAAGATATAGATTATGAGAATATGCATCAAGTTATACTGTGTGATAATTATGCTGAGGTGTTAAGATTCCCTCAGGATAATTATGAAAAAAGAAAATATGTATCAAGATTCAGTTTATTAGATCCTAAGATTTATAGCTTTTTTGATGGAAGTATAATCGTTGTAGAAACTAAAGATGGTAGAAGTGAAGAACCTTATAAATACTTATAAAAAATAAAACCCATTACGGGCGGGCTAGTATTACACTAGCCCGTTGTTCTTTTGCCCTGTTGTTAAAACGGAGCCCTTTTTTCTCCTTGGCTTTCCTTTGACCCAGGGCTCCATGCGGAATCAAAGGCTTCGACCACTCTATTTATTTATACACGCGATGGTCTACTACAGCAGCGTGTAGCTCTCTGGTTTTTACGCTAGCTCAAGCCTTGCTACAACCCAAATATTATTTATACTCGCATTCAGGACCCTGTTACGAGTATTGTTTAACGAGCTTTGCTCGGGCTCTAAGTCATGCAATATAAATTGCATTCTTCTTTTACAAGTTAGAAGCCATTCTTAACCATGTATTTTTATACTCGCGATATGGTTCGACGAGTCATCTTCTACACTTGATTTATTTATCGTCGCTTGCGTAGCCAGATACGACTGTGTTCCGAAACTTGTTGCTTCGGCTGCATGGATAGTTAATGTGGATCCGTATGACTATCCACCTATCACAATTATAATATATAATCGAATTTTTTAATGCTGACAGAAATAAATATCCCTAGGGATTTTCTCCCTAGGGACTTATTTTATGATTCTTCATCAAAGTTCTCAAAGGAAGCTCCATCAGAACAGTCATCTGTTTCAAATGTGTCTTTTCCTTTAAGATTTAATCTTTCTCTGAGTTCTCGAAGTCTAGCATCTGCTACACCTACATAGTAATTTCCACCGATCTTTACAGCATTCTCTACACCTGCTTTTACAAGATATCCACCAACGATATCTCTAAATGTAGTATTCATTTCAGTAATCAAGGTTTCTAATCCTGATACCATACCTGTAATTCGCATTGACAGAAATACCATAACACAAGAGAAAATAGCCATAAGTATATATGCTACAAAAATTACCACGACTACTTTTTTCGAAAATTCAGTGATCCACATGAATGCAGTTTTGTTCTTTTCAACTTTTTCAAGTTCTTTCTTATATTCTTTATACTCATCCTTGTAGAACTTACTGGATTCTCCATAGTCTTTAAGTTCCATTGGCATCACCTCCTTTACGTATATGTCAAAAAAGAAAACCCGCTGTTTTTCACAGCGGGTTAACATTAAATGTCATTCCTCTCGGAATAGATCACCGGCTTCTTTGCCTTTACCGGTTCATAATGATAGATATCACTCTTACTCTCGTTATTTATCTTTTGTGTGAAATTCATAAGTAGATTCATGATGTATTTATCAGGAGGAGTTATACTTTCTCTATCCAGATCATCAAGAATCACATCGTTCTGCAGCTTAGCATAGCATGCAATGTAATATGTACCATATTTATCCATTCTTACATCAAACGGATAAAATGGAAGATTATTGATCTTTCTCATCTGATTTGCTTCAGACAAAGAAGTTGTACTACGACATCTGATTGTATACTCATACGGAAAACTATTGATCTTCACAATGAGCACAGGATCTTTTTCTTTCTCATCGATTCTTTCGATACTTTCATGTTGAAGCATTTCGAAAGTTTCATGAATCTTGAAAAAGAGTTTTTTGGAAATACTTTCTCCGAGTTCCTTCGATGCCTTCATACCGTCATAGTTATTCAACACGATATATCCGGAATTGTACATCTTGTTGTAATAACCATCATCGAAATAGTACACAGCGTTATCATCGTCATAAAGCTTTTCTGTATAATACATACCACAGAATTGCTTCTTTAATTCAGACTGCCATGTAATCTCAGATGATCCATGACCATTGATATAAACTATCCGGGAGAGCGTAGTATCATCGAGATGGCGAATTCTTTCTCCCTCTTCGTTCATAATATAATTATCACTGTTGGGATCAAGATTTATTACTCTGATCATATTTCTTCTCCCTTCTACTATATTTTTCAACCAGATCATTACCGATTTCGATCGGAACTCTTATATCAAGATATTCCAATCTGACATCTGGTCTTTTCTTTTGAAGCTCTTTGATAATATCATCAAATGCTTCTACACATGTCTGCGTTGTGCCGAAGAAGTCCGGTTCATAAAATTCCTTCTGAATGAAGAAATACAATGTATTATACTTATCCATTTCCTTGTTGAACTGGAAAGATCTAAGCTGTAAATTCTTTCGATTCTGATTAATATTCATAATCTGAGAATTATATAATACATTGATAGACCCGGAAGTTCTTTTAACTTTAATATTCAGAGTATCATAAGTTCTTTTGACACTCTGAAGCGCGTTTTTCTTATTCGGATATTTCACTACCTTATTTACTGCTTCTTTAAGATCATCAAAATTCTGTTTGCAGATCTTTTTGCCGGCTTCATTATCACCAATAATTCTGGCATTGTCATTAAACACAATATATCCAAGCCTGGTAACAGCAAATTTTTCCACAGGATATACATTGTAGATGAAATTACCATTGGTATTTTCATCTTTACCGTATAATTGATATGCGCCATTTACAAAATCAAAGTCTGAATAATCTATAATACTATCATTAATGATAATATTAAAGTCATAATCAAAATGATTTGTATATCCTTTTGCATTTTCAACATACATTTTTGCCTGGGAAATATTTCTAAAAATAAGAATATCTCCCTGTTTGTTTGTGAGTTGTTTGTCTTCAACCAAGGAATATATACCTATTCCTATTGTTTTTCCGTCCATTGTTAAATTTACGACTTGATTTTCCATTTTGGTTTCCTCTCTTTTTTATTTTATTTTTGTTTATGTGACTTTTAAATGATTTAACCTCCTTTCAATATTATATTATATAATTATTTATAAAATTAGTAACTATAAAGTAAACCTATTAAATGATAGGTCCACAGATTCATTACGTATGCCATTCCCGGAGACGAAAGTCTCCGGGAACTTTTTTCTTTTATAATATTTACTGCGCTTTCACATCACTATAATTTGATATAAGGAGGATTTAAATATGATTCTCATAGATAATATGAAAAATTTAAAAATCTATAGGACAAAAACTTTTTTGCCTACTATAGAAGATAGTAAAAAGAAATACTCTGCTTTGTATCTTCTTACTCCAAATTATAGTTCTTCTAATAGATTAATGAATCATAAACTTTTTATCAATAAATTAAGATACGAATCATATTATATTGATAAAGGAGTTACATTCTTAATTTCCGGTAAAGTTGGAGAAGAGGTAGAGGAAGAAGATGAAAATATAAAAGAATCTGCTGAATTTGAATCTTATCAGTCTATAACAGAGATGTCTGCAGCTGAAAGAAATAAATTGCCTGATTCTGCTTTTGGTATTCCTTCTCAAAGGAAATATCCTCTTGATACAGAAGCTCATGTAAAATCTGCTATTAAGTTTTTTAATTATGTAGATAAAGAGCATGAAGAAGAATTAGCAAAAAATATTATTAAAGCTATAAAGAAATTTAATATGCATCCTACTGTAGGAAAGAATAATAGATTTAGTAATTATTATCATCCTGTGAATGAAAGTCTTAATGATGAAAGTATAATTTCAGTAAAAGAAATTCAAGAATACTTTGATTCAAATGGTAGATATATAGGTGGTATCAATCTTTGCGATAAAATGATGTTTATTGGAGAAGATGTAGATACTATATTAGAAGGTAAGAAAGAAGATACAAAATTAAAACAAATTCTTTATGCTAATAGAATGAAAAAGCGTAAAGAAGTTATTCTTTTATATGATCAGGCTAAGAAAGATAATCCTTGGATTAAATATACTTTCCCTGAAATTAAAAGATATGCTAATAGAAATCTGTTTGTAGATCTTTCTTATTATATTAATATATTCTGCCAGAATAATAACTGGAGTTTATATAAAGGATTAAATTTATTCTTATCATTTATGAATAGATTAATTAATAATCCTAATGTGAAAGCTGCTGGTTACAAGAAGAAAACTATTTTTATTCCAGTATTAGATTGGAATAAGAAGCATATTGCAGATTTCTGGAATTATAAGAAAGATGTAAATCCAATATCATTAATCTATTGGTTAATGTTTAATGGAGAAGACAATACATTATATTCTACTTTTGGTGATACAGATATTGTATTTGTATCTGATAGTAATTATTTTAAGATGAATTTCAAAGATATTAAATCAGAAGGAATTCCTCTTAAAAGATTATGTATTAAATATAAAACATTTATTACTAAGATGATCAAAAATGAGCCTTTTGACGAAGAAGATATTGATACAAGCGCTGAAAATATTGATTCTAAAGAGGCAATTAAAGCCAATATTGTAGATAAAATTGAACTTGCTAAAGGTGTAGATATTACTCCTGAACTTAATATTGCTACAAAAGCTGTTATAGCTAATAAAGCGTTAATTAATAAAAATATTCAAACTGCTAAGAAATATTATAAAGCAGATAATAAAAATACTAATAAGAAAGTTGAAAATATAGAGAAAGAGGAAAATGCAGAAAAGAAGAATTATTCTAAAACTGCTCTTACTCAGAATCCTAAATTCAGTAAAATAAAGCAAAACGATGTTACTAAACAGCATATAGCAGATAAAATAGCTACTGCAGTATATCAAGATGATGTATCATCCGAAGATCAAGCAATGGATGATATGGAAAATGATGAAGAATTAAAGCAGATGCTTATGGATCTTGATGCTGAAAATAATGATGATAGTAATATCGATTTGACTGCTGGTAGATCAACAAGATTAAATAAACTTGATGAAGAATTAAATAATAAAACTATTAAAGGTAAAACTATAGATGAGATATTAAAGCAGGAAACTGTAGATACAAAGGCTACTACTATTGATATTCCTGTAAGTGGTCCTAATGCTGATCTTTGGAAAGATATGAAATATCCTGAATTTGATAAGCATTATAATATTGATAAAGATATTATTAATATTTTTAAGCATTTTACTAAGACATCAATTCCTATTGGTATTAGAAATATTTCTGTAGAAGATGCTACTAATTCTGAAGATAGAATTGAAACTTATACTGTAGAAATGGAAGACTTTAGAGGTAAAAGATTTACTATTAAATTAGATATTCCTATTATGGTAGATAATAGATTCCTTCTTAGAGGCAACTATTATAGCTTACAGAATCAGTTCTTTAATATGCCTATATTGAAAACTGAAGTAAATGCTGCGCAGATTATATCTAATTATAATAAAATCTTTGTTTATAATAGACCTCGTGGTGCTAATAAGATTCAGACTGGTAGATCTATGGCTAATGTATCTAGATTCTTAAAAGCTGCTGATAAATATCAGGGTAGAAATATTAAGTTTATGGTTGGTAATACTATTAAAGTATCTAATAAATATAATCTTCCTATAGATTATATTGATATTGGTTCTGTCTATGATAGAATTGAATCCAAATCATTAACTTTATATTTTAATCAAGATGATATTAGAGCTAAATATAAGATTGATGATACTAAAGGTATTCCTTTTGCTCATGATAAAGAAGAAGATAGAATTATTTATATGGCTAATGATGCTAGAGAATCATTCATTCATTATTTACTGGTACTCTTAGAAGAAAAGCATGATTGGAAAGATTTCTTAGATTTATTAAGATCTCAATCAGCAAGTAAGTCTTGTACTTATTCTAGATGCTCTATAATGAGTAGTCTTATTCCTACTATAGTAATCTGTGGATTACATGAAGGATTAAGAAGTACACTTGAAAAAGGTAAGATTGAATATCAGATAGTAGACAAAATAACATCTGCAGATAGAGCTAATTTAAATTACGATTGGATCAAATTTAAAGATGGATTTGTAGTATTCAATGCTAATGATTATGATGCTAGTTTGTTACTTAATGGACTTAAAGCATGTGATACAGAATCGCATTCTATTACTGAAGTAGATTCCAGAAACTTATATTTGGAATTCTTGGATCAATTTGCTTCTAGAATGAAAGCTGATGGTCTTGATAACTTCAAAGATCTTCTTATTGATCCTATTACTGAAGAGATTCTTCAGAAGTATAAGATGCCTACAGACTATGTTTCTGTATTGTTATATGCTAATAGTTTGCTTTGTGATAATAAATTTATCAAGCATACAGATACATCTTCTAGAAGACTTAGAAGATATGAATTAGTAGCTGCTTATACCTATAAAGTAATGGCTGATGCTTATGCAGCTTATGCTAATGCTATAAGACATCAGAGAAATGCTCCTGGTATTACGATAAAGCAGACTGCAGTTATTGATAAATTCTTAACTGATTCTGTATCTGCTACCGATTCTTGTATTAATGCTTTAAATGAAATTGATGCTACTAATGCAGTTACCTTTAAAGGGCCTTCCGGTATGAATTCTGATAGAGCTTATTCACTTGATAAGCGTGGATATGATGAAACTATGCTTAATGTATTAGGTATGTCTACAGGTTTCGCTGGTAATGCTGGTGTAACTAGACAGCTTACTATGAATGCTAATGTAGATCCTGAAAGAGGATTTGTAAAAGCATCGGATGGTTCTACAGATAAGATGAATACAACTAATTCTCTTACTGTAACTGAGGGTATTACTCCTTTTGTATCTACACATGATTCGCCAATGCGTGTTGGTATGACATTCATTCAAACATGTAAACATCAGGTTCGTACGGAAGAATCAGATCCTTTATTGGTTACTAATGGTACAGATGAAGCTATGCCTTATATGACATCTAATAGATTTGCTTATAAGTCTAAACAAGATGGAGAAGTTGTAGAGTATGTTGAAAATAAGTATATTCTTGTACAATATAAAGATGGTACCAAAGATTATATTGATTTGCAAGAAAATATTCAGCATAACTCTGATGGTGGTTATTTTGTGCCTCTTAAACTTGATGCTGATGAAAAAATAAAAGTAGGAATGAAGTTTAAAGCTAATCAAGTATTAGCATATGATAAACTTAGTTTCTCTAATAGCTTGGGTGAATCTGATAATCTTGCTTTCAATGTAGGTAAATTAGCTAAAGTAGCTATTATTAACTCTGATGAGAACTTTGAAGACTCTGGTGTTATTACAGAAGAAATGGCAAAGGCTTTGGCTACAAGAATTGACTTACAATATAAAGCAGTATTAGATAAAGAAGTTAATATCGTAAACTATTTGAAAGTAGGGAATCATGTAGAATGTGGCGATGTTCTTATGTCTTGGCAAGTTCCTTTTAAAGATGAAGATGCTGACTCTCTTATGAGAACTCTTTCTAAAGATGAAGTATCTGAGTTAGGTAAAAAGAAACTTATATCTGAAGTAACAGGTACTATTACTGCCATTAAGATATTCAGAACTATTGACATAGACGAGATGACTCCTTCTATGGCTAAAATGGTTAATGAGTATGAGAAGCCTATTAAGGCTAGAGCTAAAATCTACAAAGATAATGGTATTAATGCTAATGAGCTTCCTGCTCATTATAAGTTACCTCCTACAGGTAAAATGAAACGAGCACAAGATGCTATACTTGTAGAGTATTATGTAGAATACTATGATACATTAGGTATCGGTGATAAGATTGTATATTTTGCTGCAAATAAAGGTGTTGAGAAAAACTTGATTCCTTTGGGTAAAGAACCTTATACTGCTTTCAGACCTAATGAGCATGTATCTGCATTCGTAGGTAATACCAGTATTGATAAGCGTATTGTTACCAGTATTCCTTTGATTGGATCTATTAATAAGCTTATGATTGAACTTGATAGATCTGTAAAAGATATTATGGGAATACCTTATGATGATTCAAAAGTTTAAAAATAAAATTCCCCTGGTTCATATGAACCAGGGGTTATTGTTTACAGATACGCGCTCATTCCTGTAAGCTTCTGTGCAAGATATTGCATTTTGCTAATATTTGCCAAGACATTTTCTTTCGATTTAGATAAATCTTTTTTGTCGATAGATCCATTAGCAAAATTGGCATCAGCGATCTGATATTCTTCCATGTATTTTTTAATATCTTGAATATTTTCTTCTAAAACATCCAAAATACCAAACATCTCATCACATGATGAATACTTAAATTGCTGTGCAAGATTCTGCATCTGCTGTACAGTATCTTTCTTAACATACGGCATTCTCGGATCGAAATTCGGATCGCCTTCTTCTTGTACTTTTGTTAAAAGTCCGTCATGCATTTAAAATTACCTCCTATAATAAATTGAATAGTTTTATATTACCATATATATTGTATATAATCATTATAAAAATTATATTTATCATGTATATCGTTTTCAATTTGAGCAGAGAATAATTTTAAATGCTCAGTATCTGTATTCATCATTATTATAGGATTTATACAAATTCCATCTGTATCAGCTAATCGTATTACAATTTTATCCTCATCATTATATACAAGATTAATCATCATATCTCTTATACCATTATATGGTATTTTAAATATAAATGAGTCTGCTTCGCTGATACAATGATCTACATCGTTAAAAAATTCTTTTATCATATCTTGAGACATCATAAAAGAAGTTACAGTAAGTCCAAGGCAATCTAATATATTTATATTTATTAAAGGATATAATGATCCAGCAGATATTAATACTGTATAATTTTCTTTTGTTTTATATTCTCCTATTATCATTATAATCCTCCATTACATTCAATCATCTCTTGGTAATAATGATTATAATATTTTGTCATATCTCCATCATCTATATCTATAAGAAACATAAAGTAACAACAATCTATAAAATATTCAAATGAATCTGTAGTAAATGTAACTGTCTGCTGTAAAGGATTATTATTAAATAAAGTATGAATATTCATGGTTACTATTTTACCATCGTTAGTTATTGCTATATTCATATCGTTAAAACATAAACCTGTAGATGGATTATTCTCTGCATAATACATTGTATCTATAAATACAGACATCATAATCTCATCAGTTTTCATATGGATTTCCTGATTACATATAGTATTCTTTATAGCTATATCACATATATAACTACTCATACAATCTGAACTAAACAGTTTTCTTTCTCTTCTATCTAAAGTAATCTCTAAATAATTTTCCATGGGTTTAATAACCATAGGTTCCACCTTCTTTTCATCATAGACTATACCTATAGATTTCATATTTATCAATACAGATAAAACGCTTTTATCAATACCATTCATGGTAATCTTCCCCTTTCTAAATTATCCAATACAAAATCTCTTTTTATATCTTGAACTTTTTTATCTTCTGTTGTCCAAGTTACATTCACATTTACATTTGGATCATCTGATGATAATACTTTGCGCATTTTATCTATTCTTTTATAAACAGATCTATTATATTTGCAATATTCTTTACCAGTTGCTGTATCAAATATATAAATAGGATCTAAATCTCTATAGCTTATTACTCTACCAAAAGGCATTATGCCTATATAAACGAATATTTCGCCATCTATATCTATTTTAGGTCTTTTATTATATAAATAAAATATAATATCTTTAGTACCATCAAATTCTATAAGTAATGTATTTTGATCAGTATTATCTCTTAATTTTAAAGCTTCATCTTGCAAAAGTAATAATAATTCCCTAAAATATTTTTTAGAAGATTCATATTTTGGTTTAGAGTACACTTTATATACATTTAGTAATACTCTTATAGAATATATAACAATTCCTAAAAATAAAGATATTCCAAATACTGTTATTGTAAATTTTAAAGTCATAATTGATCTCCTTTACAGATTTATAATATATAATTATATTGTATTTTTGGAGGTGGTACTATGATAGATCCTGATGCTATACAAGCTCAGCATCATAATTTACAAAATTATATAGCTTTAGAAGATGTACCTGAAATAGAAAATGTAAATCCATTTAATCTTGATGATGATAAAGAATTTAATAAATATATACTTACTATAAAACAAGTTGTAAGAAAGTCTTTTGAATATAGAAGATATATAAACTTTATCAGAGATAAATATGGAATGAATAAAGATAGTTTCATAGAAGGAGTAAGTAATTCTGAAGGATTTGATATCCGCATAGAGATACATCATTATCCATTTTCATTAGATGATATAGCAAATATAGTTTATAAGAAACGCTGTTATTATAATGAAAATGTATCTGTATGGATGGTTGCTAAAGAAATAATGTCTTTGCATTATAAAAATATGATAGGACTTATTCCTTTATCTAAGACAGTTCATGAATTGGTACATGCTCATAGATTGTTTATTCCTATAAATACAGTTTTAGGAAGATATGACCTATTCGTTACATACTATCGTCCATTTATTACAGATGAACAGATAGATGTTTTAGAGAGAATAGAAAATTATACAGCAAAACAATCTAATGAGTTATTAAATAATGATATTTTGAATTATAATAAAGTCAATGTGGATATTAAAAATGAAAACTATAGATTGCCGGAAATAACTAATATTAACCAAGATATGCATAATAGAATAGATGTATTAAAGAGTAATAATTATATGCTTCCAATGATAGAAGATAATAAAAAAGAAGAACTAGAGATACCAATAATATTTTACAGTAATGAATAACATATGTGTAAAGTATATAGATTCGTTACAAAATAGTTTAATAACCCACCCCTGAAAATATTAAACTATACATACAACGCTTATCCCCCAGATAGCACACAAACCATCACGAATTCTATATACTTTACACTCATTTTGTTGCCCCCGGGAATGAATAATTCCCGGGACTTTTTATTTTTTATAAAGGAGGATAAAACTATGATATACGATAAAGAAACAGTAAAACTTTTAATAAAAGAGCAAACCGGTAAATCAGTAAAAGAGTTAATATCAGATAAGAAATTTATTCCTTTTATATCTTATACAACAAGGCTTCAAAGATTAGGCGAAACAGATGGAGTGGAACATTTATTTATTTCTGAAGAAAAAGCTGATGAAATTTTAAAAGATAAAGATAAAATTCTTGCATATACTGAGATCAATAATCGTAGATATTTTACTTTAACCGATCAAATGAAAGATCATAATGTTTATATTATCGATCCTAATGGTATTAAAGATATTCAAGAAAGACACCCTGAAGTTAAACTTAATATTTATCACATTACTTGTTCTTTCAATAATAGATATAGAAGATATATGCAAAGATTAGGGTTAGAATGTACAGCTAAAGATATGTGGAAATTTAAGGATAGAGACTCATCAGAAGATAAACAATTTACCGATTTTGAAGCTGCTTCTATTCCTTATACATCTTTTATTAATGATAATCCTTATCTTAATGGTACAGTATCTAATATTTTCTGTAAAATAGTTGAAGATTATGATCCTAAAGCTATCATATGTATTGTCGGTAGAACAGCTTCTGGTAAAGATACTATTGTAAGACATTTGTTAGAATTATTTAACGATAAAGAGGAGTAGGGCTTAGCCCTACTCCTTTGGTCTGTTATATTCTACCATATAAGAAATCATCTGCTCAGATACCATATCAGTAATTTTTTCCAAAAGTCCGTCTTCATCATCAATAAAATATAGTATCTTCATATAGAATATATAAGTTTCAGACATATTCATTATAATTCTTTTAGTAATTTCCTTTACAGCTAATTCGGCGTCTTCTTTCTTAATATATACTACTTTTTGAGCTACAAAATTATATAGTGTATATTCTCCAAAGTATCTTTCAATTAAAGAATCTATTTCAGCTCTTGCAGCTTTAGTATCAATCTTCATCATTAATTCCATTTTTTGATTTTCTAATTCTTTTTCTTTTAGAAGATTCTTCTTTTTCTCATTTATTATAGTATTATAATATAATAGTACTACAACTGAAGTCATTATAAGACCAATCCAAATATTCATAATATCTCTAATCATTGTATTTCCTCCATAAATTCGCTCATATCAGGTAAATATCCAGCTTCCTGAGGACTTACATTGCAATATTCATTAAAATTAGCATAGCTATATATTACATCGTTAAGTCTAGGATGTACTGTTATTACCTTATTATTAGAATAATTAGTTAAATAATTTACTATCTTGTTTGCTAAGTCAAAAGTAATACCATATTTATATTTAGATAATAAATTCCACCATTTACCAAATGTCATTTCTGGTGGTAAATATCCTTCATCATCATGATGATATAATTGGTGAGCTGTGGTAGATAAAAATACTACACCTACATTATTTGCATAGTGTTCTTGAATAAGCATTGTAACTAGATCAAATGTAGTTATATATCCTACAGTATTTACTACATGAGAAGTTATAAGAATACACATATCTAATAGTCCAATTACATTATGATGTAATTCTATTTTAGCATCTTCATTAGTTATATTACCAAATATTTGGCATCTATTCATTCCTAAATATTCTATAAGATAAGATTTATAAAGTTTATATTCATGAGAAGCTCTAAAACTAGCTTCGGCATTCTTTACAAAGCTTCTAAATAAATCTACATCTATAAGCATATCTTTTGTCATATAGAAAGGACAATCTGTATCTGAATACGGAGAAGTTAATGTCGGATTCTTTTCGTCATAACTAATAATATCAGGATATTGGTTAAATTCATTTCTTAATACTATTGATTCCATTGAATATACCTCCCAAATTACTTTTAAGTTATTCCCTATATACTTTCACATCTATATAAACTTAATACTTAAGGGAGGTGAAAATAGGCATGAGCTATTCTGTAAACGGCAAAGTATATACTGAGCATGCTCTTATGGACGAAATTGTCTATAACTGTAAAATTATTTTAGCCAATATAGTTATTAAAAATGATACTTTGGCCAATTACTATGAAACAGAAGAATCATTAAATGATGCTACATACTATATGATGGTTCTTGATGGCAGAATGACATTTGAGTTATGCCCTTTTACCTATAAGATGCTGGAAACTTATGGTCATTTTTCTTATGATGAAATATATCAGTATCTGTATGATAGAAGCAAGATACCTGTAGAAGAAAGACAACCATTATTAGATTATGCTTGTCAATATATTGAAGATAATTATGAGGAAAAGAATAATTATTATAGATCTTTAATAGGTTTACCTCCATATGGTACTACTGAATATAATATTTATATTACCAAAAATGATTTTCCTGATGATTATGATACATCAGATATAGATTTTTCTAAGCCATTACATGAGCAATCTGTTGAAGTTATATCTGTATTATCTACATTTGGTGTTATTGATAAACTTATTGAAAAATATAAGTATCAATTTAGTTATAAATATCTGAGACATTTAGGAGATAAAAGTCTTGATGATGTTGCTATAAGACGAGCTTTTAAATGGGAAATATTATATATGCCGTCTGTAGATCAATTGGTAAAAGATAGATATAGCGAATTATATGGATATAATAGAAAGATTTATATCGATAGATATGATCAAGAAGCATATGAATTCAATAATGAATATTATAGTGCTATCATGATTATAAATCTTATAGCTCAAACTTTTGCTGATATGATTGTTGATGTACCTGAATGGTACATTAGAAGAGATATATTTGATATGAGATCTGTTCAATATTTCTTGGAATCTTACGGTGTAGACTATTATAAAAATATACCTTTAAGATATCAAGTAAGAATTGTAAAATCTTTAAATAAACTTATTAAATATAAATCTTCTAATAAAAATAATTTTGATATTATAGATATATTTGGTATGAAAGATACCAAAATCTATAAATATTATTTATTTAAAAAGCAGCGTCCAGATGGATTGGGAGGATATGTTGAATTTAATCCTGATGATCCTGATAGTCAGTTGAATGCTTTTGATCTTGAATTTATCAAGACAGAAATAGATGGTACATATGATGATCATATTAAAGATCCAGCTTATAGATACAGCTATGATGAAATGACATATGCTGATAAATATTGGGACGGAGAATTCTTTGATTTTGATGATCAATATAATCAGCATCAAGCTGTATATAAAGAGCATCTTATACGAGATTTCATTATTGAACCTACAAAATTAATGACTCTTGAATCTGATATTTCTTTAAGTGAATATGCATTTCAGATGTCATATTTTGTTGGCATGATTACAGATTCTAGAACAAATATAGAGTTCCAGAGTGCTGAGCAACAGATAATGGTTCCCAGTATTGATCCTGAAAAAATATTTAATCTGTCTGATTTATTTACTTTATTGGTAGCGCTTAGTTATAGTTATGATGATTTGGATACAACTATAAAAGTTCCTAATGATATAGAGGAAGAAAAAACCGAGCCATTTCCGGATTATGAACCTCTATTAATATTAAATGGAGAATTTATAGAAGCTCCTGATCATGAATTTGTAGAATACTATACTCAAGGCGAATTACTAGAATACTTTGATGAAAATATAGATTACTATGGTCCAGATATATACTATGATGAACCAGTTGAAGGATCTATTACCGAAAATCAATTATTTGATATTGGTATAGATAAAAATTATATGTTCTGGGAAGTTTATGGTATAATTGATCAAAGTCAATATTTAACTTGGATTAATGAAAAGATGTTTACTATGTTTAATAATGAAAGTGAGCATCATAGAGTATTTGGATTTAATATGGAAGCTGATCTTGAATGGCTACAAGATGTCATTGGCTATGAAAGACATAGTGAATTTAATTTTAAACGAGGATATACACTTGAAGAATTAGGAGTTGAAAATTTTATACCTCCGGTAACTATAACTTCTATAGATGAATTAAATGAAATATATAACAACAATAAAGCTATATATGATCATTTAAGAGATCTTATGTCTTATGGATATAATAAAGTATCTCCTGATGATCCTAATACTGCATTTGATAAAGATTATTATGAATATGAAGTTGTAAAATTTGTATTTAGCTATTTATTTACTAAGACTTTTGATTATGAAAGATTCACTTATAATGGTCACAAAATGAATAAATATGAAGAAATATTATTACATAGAGATTATGTATTATATACTTTCTTCAATAGAATTAATACTGAACCTAATATTGAAACTAGACGTGATAATATTAGAAATGTAATATCTGATATTGTTACTACTTTAGAGTATTATTTATCTGCTGATGGATTAGATTATATATTTTCCTTTACAGCAACCAATGGTGTACAAGATGTTATAAATTATATTACTTTAATGATTAATTTCTTTAAATCATATAAAGTAAGTTTTCTTGATCCTATGCCTAATGTTATAGTAAATAACAGAGATCCTTTAAATAATGGTGATTATGCTAGGGATCAGTATCATACATTAGAATCTGTATACGGAAGATGGGATAAAGAAAAAACTACTGATACAGCTTACGTAGAAATGTTAGAATATTCTTTCCACTATAATTATTCTGAGTCATTTAAAGAGGTAATTGATATGTTTGAAGTATATGAACCTGATTTAGATGATAATCATGATTACAATGGAGGAGACGCTTCTGATAAAAGAAATTATAAGATGGTAGATGGTGGTTTAGCTGATCCTAACAAATGTATACCTTGGAAAATGGTAGATGGCGGTGATTCTAGTGCTTCCGGTAGATTAGATTTATGGGATCTTAATGGCGGTAGTGCTGAATTAAATCCTAATGCAGATATATTTGATATCAACGGCGGATATCCTTTCCATCCTAGTGATTATATTCGCAAAGATTATTTCATTAGCCATTTTATATCAGATAAGAATGCAGGTTATCCTACAACCAGATTATTTAGAGCTGTAACAGGTATTACACGAATGATAGATAGACAGCGTAAAGGCGGATCAGAAAGAATGTCTCAATTTATGTATGTCAATATGGTTCCTGATACTGAAGATAGCGGTTATAGCATGAATAATATTTGGTTGGATTGGGAAAATGATTGGGAACATATGACACCTGAGGATCTTAGAGATTACAAAGTATTTATAGACTGGTACTGCGTAATGATAACTAAGAATATAGAATTATTAGATGATGATAATCTATATAGAAGATGGGTTGAATATTGTGATCAAGCTGCAGATGAACCTGATTATAAGATTTATCATTATAATGATCATGATTATTATAGAGATAAATTATTTAAACAGGTACACGAATATAAGATAGCAAATCATGATTATGAAATAACTCATCCTATAACTACTTGGGTAGCACCTGATCCAAATCCAATAATTGTTTGGATAGTTGATGATATTTAAAGGAGGAAAATAAAATGTTAGATGGTATAGTATTATCAGATGGATCTGAGATTAAAGAATACCTTAAAGAGGTACCTTTGTTAGAAAGACTCAAAGGAGGTCCTACAAGGACAGAAATCGATATCTACGAAGATGATGTTTTAAAAGAAACAGTTTCTAATCGTGTAGTAGTTACAGGAGCAATGCATAATGCATTAAAGCTTTTTGGTGTTGATTCTCCTATTCATACTCCTACATATAATGAAGAAATGGATCTTGATATTGGTGTTGGTCCTACTCCGGGAGAAAAGATAGATGATATTGTATGTCTGTTTTGTTGCGATGATTCTGGTTGTGGTAATGATCCGGACGATATTTATGTAGCTAATTTTATTGACAGGATTAAACCTTCTACAGATGCTGATCTTGAAAATATAGCATCAGATAAGATTTTCCCGTTTAAATTTGTAGATGCAACTCATGATATTTCTCCAGATTTAAGACAGTATTATTTTGGTAGAAAGCAGTATCCTGATACAGGAGTTCCTGATGCTTATAAGAATAAAGTAGCTTATTACTTTAAGAAATTTTCTACTCAGCCTCAGTTACATGTACAATATGCAGATGGAACCCAGGTTGTAGGTGAAAATATTTATAGAGTGGCTACAACGCAAGCTTGTGAAGTTTATATTGAAACTCAGTTAGTAATTAATAAAGATGATTTTAAAGACTATTTTGAGCAAATTCTTACATGGCCTAAAGCTAGAGTAAGTAGTATTAGTTTGGTTCATGCTTATAGTAGAACTGACGAAGTTACAGGTTATAAGTGGTACTTTAATATTACCCCTTATACTAAACTTAACTTTAGCTACAGATTGCTTCAAAGCTTAACTTCTGGCTTAAGATTTATTTACAGAATTTATTATTAAGAAAAATCCCTCTAGGCATTACTGCCTAGAGGGTAATTTAAAGCTTTCTATAGATTCATCTATAAATCTTACAGGACAGATAATATCATCATTGGAATTTTCTAATCCTAGAACATTTCTGATATCATCTAAATTATCTTGTATTTCTGAGCTTGAATTCAATGCGTAAGAATCCTTGTCGAATGGATTATCCTCTTTTTTATCAGAAGAATCCAATACATTATTGAACTCAAACATTGACATTCCAGGTGAATTTACTATTCCAGGATGTCTCTTCATTTCAGGAGCAATATGTATAGATTCTTTATACTGTGGAGGTCCACCAATATCTTCAAGTAATCTTATCTTAGAACCAACGGCAAATGGTTGACAAATATAACTCTTCATGCTATCATCTCTCATCTTCGTTGAATTGAAACACATATACATATTACCATCTGTATCATGGTCTTTAGTAATATTTATATTACAATCAACATTATCGATCAAAAGCATAGATTCACCGATATTATATCCTCCAACCAATCTACCTGTATCCTGATTTCCCTTCTTAGCAGCTTCTTCAAGAACTCTAGTCGCCTCTCTGTTAAGATGAGTTACTGTCATAACAGGTATAGACTTATCTATAGCAAAGGTTTTAAATTCATTCATGATATCACCAAGCTCAATTCTAAGTTCATTTCCATTATAAATAGATCTGATTCTCTTAATATGATCTTGAGCTAACAATATCATTTCATATCCTTCATCTGATAAATCATCATATAAAGTATATAAATAACTTGTATCTACAGACTTATTTGGTTTATATTTTATGACTATATCAATTGGAGAACTATCGTTGAGATATAATTGGCCCTCTTCTCTCATGATTCTTAATACATCCTCTAACGAATAGTTAGCCATTTTACCACCGCCATGATCATTTATAATAGCAAACAGTCGAGCAATTGTTTCTACAACTGTATTCTCCATAGTCAATAATGTAATACAAGGTTTTTTCGTTGGATCTTTGGTTTTGTAATATGGATTATATTTCTTTATTTGATATATTATATTGAGTAGAGCAAATGATTTACCTGTTCCAGCTGTACCGGATAACATATATACTCGCTCATCTTCTAATCCACCACCAACTATCTCATTAAATCCTTGCATACCTGTTATAAGTCTTCTGTTAGAATCTGTAAGGATATTATAAGCATTTGTAATACAATTTTCAAATATTCCATCTCTTAAACTAAATGTCATATTTATTGCATTATCTTCTATTCTGGCATTTCTGAAATTATTCTTGGTTCTATCAATAAGATTTTCAAACTCATTAATTATATTTCCTCTATTCTCAAAATCACAAGTTTTAAATCTTGTTAATATATCAAGATATTCATCTGCATCAATATACATAAACTTGAATTTTAATATATCAGCAACCAATTTATGTATATGAAATATTTCTTGCTGAGATAAAGTTAATCTATTATAATCGATAAAATCAAGTTTATATGTTAATCCACCATTGATATAGTTTAATACTATATCTCTATCTTCCAGTTTCTCTTCTATTCTAGCTTCTAAACCCTTAAAAAGAAAATTAAATCTTTTAAATTTCTCTTGCTCATTCTCATAAGTTTTCGGATCTATACTGATTAATAAATTTCTAAGATTAACCAGATGCTCCACTTTTACAAATACATGAGATTGTAAAATATATCTGCAAAGAATGTCAAGAGTTGAAAGATCTAAATTTAAAGATATAGGTTTCTTCTTAGGATTTATAGATTTAGATTGTTTCCTCTGAATAACCATCAATTTTTCTCCTTTAATTTGAGATTAAATTAAAGTTTTTGAACCATTTATAACCTACAACTCATTTAGTAATTCTGTTATTTTTTGTACTGTTATAAATTCAGATCCTTCTGAAGTATTGATATATCGTACAAGTTTCTCAAGATCAGAAATCGAGTTATCTGTAAGATAAGAATATTGCTCTTCCTTTTCTTGTAATTCTGCTTTTCTCTGTTCTTCAGCTTCTTCTACGTCTAAATACTCTATTTTAGTGGTAGGATTATTTCTATAATAATTATTTAATATAGTTTTATTTCCACCATCCACCTTACACCTAAATCTTATCTTGATAAAATCAATAGCTTGCTCTTCTTTTATTCTATTAATATTCTCAATAATAATTTTAGGATCAGTACTTACTAATTCATCAAGATATATAGTAATATATCTAAAAGATTCAATCTTTTCAAATTGAGTCCAATATAAGCCTGAATTTATATCGTGAGTTACTATAAGAAAACCTTTGTCTTCTTCTTCACCGAATTTCCATCTATATGGGCATCCATTATAATAAAAGAAACCATTAAAGCATCCACCATTATGTACATGACCTGCTATAGCTGGACCTGTAAGATACATAAAATCTTTCGGTTCTAATACTCTTTCTGTAGGTCTAGCAATAGAAGCTCCTTTAAATGTACCATGAATATATGCTTCATCATACCAACCAGAATTAAAGAATACTTGTTTGTAGATCTCTTCATCTAAAGAATGTAATTCCGGAATGCATAATATTCTTATTCCTTTTACTTCTATAAATTGAATAGATTCTACAACTCTAAAATCTATAGACGGATCTTCCATATAATGATAATATAATTGAAGCATATTATCGTCATGACTTGGAGTTCCTTTAAGACATATTATAGAGAATCCTTTTATTCTGGCTATCTGAACTATATCGTCTATAAACTTATTTGCATATAATACTGGTTCAGAATTACCCATATATTTTTTATCAAATAAATCTCCGTCTATAGAGACAATATCTATAGACGGAAGACAATATAATTTTGTTATAAATTGTTCTGATAATATATTATACTGAATTTTTGGATCGAAAGCGCCAAAATGGACGTCTGACAGGTGTATTGATATTATTCTGTCTTTGCATTGCTGATTCTTCATCATAGATATATAATTCTCCTTTATTTATGAATAAAGTTTTAAATATTTCATCAATATCTAAACCAATAATGGCAAAATCTAAAGCTGACATAAAAATCTCTTCAAGCTTGCATGCAATTTCAATACAAGTAGCTCTCATAATATTTTTAAATAAAATCACAGATTCCATATCATTAAATTCAGGTTCATATCCCTGTATGAAGTTAAATAGCTCTGTGGTTTTATTCCTGATTTTTACTAACTTTAAATTCGGCTTATTGTCCAATGCATCTAAAAGAGAATCATAATCTAAATTTATAGCTGTAGATTCAAATTCTATTACATAATGATCAAATAATAAAGCTTTCTTAGATTCATTATACCTTACAAATTCCATTTTACTATCATGATAAGTTGTATCATTTATAAATATCACAAGATCTATAAATTTTTCTATCGCAGTAAAATAATTTCCAAAATAATCATTTATATTTTGAGAATCAAATTCCGGATTACTAAACAAATTCTGATATTGATCATATACTTCTAATACTTTAGAAAGCTTATTAGAGAAGAATTCATCAATAACATAATCTTCTCCATCTTCAAAAGATATAATATCAGTTTTTTGCTTTCTTTTAATATATTCAGACAATTCAATTGTATTAATATAGGCATTAATCAATTTAGCACTAGGTTTATAATTTACATAGTCATCATCTAGCATCGGTAAATAGAATTTTTTATCATTCATTTTGTTTCTCCCTTCATGAATGGTTCCATTTGAGACATTATGAAATCTGCTATTTCCGCTTTAAGATATTTATTTATAGCTGCTACTTCCATGCTAAGAATAAAATCATTCTTCAATTCAGATCTCGTAACAGCAATTTTAGACATTTCTCCAATAGGATCATTGTATTTTACATTTAAATCAAAATCGTTTCTGTCCGAATCTAAATGAATAAGACATAATGTATGTTTATAATTTATTAATCCTTCTATACGTGACGACATATCATCATCTTTATTATCAGGCTTATATACTTTAAGATATTTAGGAGTATAAATATCTTTACTATCATAAAAATATACAAAAGCCTCATATAAATTATCTCTAGTAAGAATATAATCAGAATTAACAAAATCTTGCAATAACTCTATCAATCTTTTTCTATATTTCTTACTCTTTCTTTTTATAAATAACTTTTTAAAGAATCCTTTAGCTGTAGATTCATTATATGATATTTCAGCATTTATTTCTAAAAAGTCACCTATAATTCTATTCTTGTCCAAATCTATCATTACCATACGTCCTCACCTCTTAAAGTATTATAGACAGTTTTAGCTACAGATCGTTTGGTGCTATTATATTCTACCATAGAATTTATACCATGGTAGTAAGCATTACAGAATGCTCCAAATGTTTCTATATACACATTTAATGATTCATTTTGCCAAGGAATATGAGCATTTAAAAAGAAATCTTCATATGTATTATTGGAGTTTTTATCTACTCTAATAACACCTACACCATCTACATGATTAATAACTTTGCAATATCCATTATTTATTAACCAATAATATGCAGATAATTGAACAAGATAATTTGTATTAATTTGCTTAGAAGTTTTAAAATCTATTACATAATCAGCTCCATTAATTCTTACAATAGCATCACATGTTCCACCAAAATAAGGACAAGACATTACTTCTTCTATAGCATATATATGCTCAAAATAAAATCCAGCAAATTCCAAAGATCTTTGCCAAGATATAAAATTTTTAAATGCTGTTTTTGCTTGCTGTGATAATTTATTATTTCCAAATTCTGTATCTAATTCTCCGATATCTAATTCTCTGTTTAAATATTTTTCTATAGCTTCGTGAACCATAGTACCAATATTTAATGCATCATCTTTTATTTTATTATATTTATATCCACAGTTTGCCGCCCATTTAATAATACTAGATTGATCAGAACAATATTCTAATATTTCTGATACTCTTGGAACAGGTACACCATAAAAATCATAATAACTAAATCTTTTATCTCTTTGATTTTCTGATATATTTTTAAGAGTATAGCAATCTTCCAAAGCTGTACTTTTTATACAAGGAAAATTATCTGTATTAGATAAATTGATAATAGTATTATCTTTCTCTATAATCGCTTTATGATTCATTGTTACCTCCTCAATTTATTTAATTTCACTAGTTATTAAAAAGTTTATATTGTTGTAAATTAATATATAATAGGTCTGCTAGTTTCCTAGCAGACCTTGTTCGTATAATCAATAAAAATATTATGGTTTAGGAGGAGGTTTTGGAAATTCCATACTGAGATACTCATAATGAATACCGGAATTTTCATGATTACTTTCATATTCATCCATATTAAATAAAGTGCAATGAAAATCATTATTATACATAGTGCGATATTCTTCAAAATAATCAGGAAAAACTCTAATATATTCTTCAGGATCAGTTTTCCAAATATCATAATATCTATTAGACAGTTCTAATAATTCTTCAACTCGTCTTCTGCCAAAAGCATTATCTATTTCAGCTCCAGTAACAAAAGGTGCAAATGCATGAATATTTACTTGCTGATCATTTATAAAATAAAATGATTCATCATCAAAAATAGGCCACCAAGTAAATGTATTAGCTGTTATTCTCATAGACTCATCTACAAACGGAGCATCCCCTTCTGTAGTATACAAATAATGATTTATAGAAGGACCTATAATTTCTGGCCATATTTTTAAATCATTATAAAAATCTCTAAGTATTATTCTATTTATTTCTTGATATAAACCTATATAATCATGTTCCGGATCAGGGTCCCAATCAGGTCCAATATTACCTTTATTCATTACTTCGAAATGAATATAAATTTTATTGTATTCTTCATAAAACCACCATTGTAATCTAAAATATGGATCTTTCTTTGGCAAATGATGCTTATCAATTTCCTCACAATCAATAATATCAGGAAAGAAATTCTTAATTACATTTTGTGTATAACCTAATATAAAGAATTTTATTTTTGTTAATTCCAAATCAGTCATATTATAACCTCCTTTATAGATTATAATGATGTCAAATATAATTATATATAGTAATTGTGCACAGCGGAACATCGTATTAATATTGACTGTATAAGGAGGTTCCTGTCATGCAAATCGCTAAAAAATCATATAATGATAGTTATTTATATAATCTTGAACAAAAGAAACACAATCAATTATTATCTCAGTTTATTATTCAAGCAGATCGTATTGAAGATAAAAGATCTTCTGAATTTAATGGAGTTGCAGAAGAAATTAAAAGATTACAGAGATCTAATGTATTATATTCTCTCATGATGAAAGATGATGTAGTATTATGCGTTAATAATAAAGAAATGCCTAGAGCATTTAAAGTATTTATGGCTAAAGATTTAAGAGAAGGTCAAAATGCTAGACGTAAAGTATTTATTGACCTTACTGGAATATTAAATCTTAAAGACGGATTTTATGTATGTAAAAACCCTCAATATTTAATTACTTATTTATTCCAGGCTCTTTGTTATTATTTATACGAATTTGATACTACAAGATTGCTTAATAATTCTAATATTACCATTAGTGGTGCAGAATGTTTTTCAGCAATGTTTAGTTATATTATTGATTATATGCGCATTGTTGGCTATGAACAGAACAAAACTAAGATTGCATATTTATCAGTATTATACTATATGAAAAATATCATGGGTAAAGAGCTTGATCAATATAGTAAGAATGTAGCAGCTAAAATTGCAGGAGTTCCTGTTGGTAATATCAATGCATATGATCTGTATTATAAAGAAGAAAACTTTAATGATATAGATAATTTTGTAACTGCTATTGCTGAAAACTTTAAGCTCAAAGGATTAACTACAGAAGTATTTGTATCAAAGTGGGCTTATGCTTTTACTCCTTCTGCAATGTATGCAAGTGAATTATTTACCAGTTTTGCAAGTGTATTGGTTGCTACATATGTTGGTGCTTATCTTGTAAATCAAAAGCAGATTGAAAAGATTTGTGGTAATTCTATGATTAAATTCTCTACAGAGATTATTAATCTTGGTTCTGATTTCATTGTAGATAAATATAGAGAATCTTTTGATAATTGGACTAGTAAGGAAGCTCAGATTATTAAAGAAACTCTATTAAAGAAAGCTTCTGTTCCTGAAGATGCTAAAATCAAACCTGTAGATTATGAATCTAAAGCTTCTTTAATTAATAGAGCAAAGAAACTTATTGAGCATTATACATCTATAAAAGAAACAGACAAGCTTTCGAAAGAATTAGCAAAGCATGCTATCGGAGTTTCTAAAATGTATAAGAAATCTATTAATAGTAAGAAGAGCTTTTATCAAAAAGGAACGCTTCCTGATTTCTGTTCACTTATATCTAAGCATCTTACTAAGAAAGATGAGCAAAAAGTTTATCATGAACTTAGTGTAAGCTATGGAAAGATGACTTATGATATGGAAAATAAAAGACGTAATGGTGATAAAACAGGTGCTACTAAATTTGCAAATGCTGCAACTGAATATAGAAAGTCAATGAATAATTTATAATTTATATACTGGTAGGATTAACTCCTACCAGTATTTTAACACATTTTTAATTTAAAGGAGGATAAAGTATGAATACAAATACTATTTACAGGTATAATTATATTAAAAACAAAAAACTGGATACTGATGAAATTGTATATAAAGATCAAGCTTTTGAATTGATAGCAGATGGTAAAGAATGTGATAATAATGTACCTGGATTTAACTTCTGGGAATTAGAAATCAAAGGAGGTACTTGTCCTCAGATTAGGAAAATAACAAAAGGAAGAGAATATCTTAATAAAGATATAGACTGGCTTGCTAATTATGATAGTGCTAGAACTCCTGATATATCTACTATTGATTGTATATCTGAAGGAAAATATAAAATAAGACTTACAGATAAATTTACTGTAAATAAACGAAGATATCCTTCAGAATTTATAGCTACAGTGTATAATGTTACTGGTCCTAATAGAGTTACTAATTATAATTCTATAAGAGAGATTCATAAAATAAAAAATAATATTTTATTTAGTACAGATTATTTTCTAGAAAAGAAAATGTTTCTTACTGTAAAAAATAAACATTATGATTTTCATGATCTTAGAGATGGTGGCGATGATATAATTTTCCTTAAAGAGCAGCCTAAAATTGTTGAAGCTTATGAAAAAGAAAAATTATTATATACGCTTACTATTAATTATGATGAGTATGGACTTGTAAAAGAAATATATAAGGATAATGATACTGAAAATAGAGCATTGTATAAAGCTGAAACAAATTATATTGGTGATGTATCTATAGAATCTACATATTTCTTATTCTTAGATAAATTTGATATATCACGTAACGAATTAATAGATAAAGCTATTGTAAAAGAAAAACTTATAATAACATCAGATAATTATATCTATACAAGAGAATTATTAATCCCTGAGGTGTAAACCTCAGGGATCTTTTATTTTTAATTAGCAACTTTATTAATTACAAATGCAAAATACATAAGTATTGATCTATAATACGATGCTTTCCTTGCTTCAGATTTGCGCCTATATGCTACTGAATTTGCATCTAAGAAATCACTTAATATTTTCTTTAATTCTATATGATATTCATCTTTACTATTAGGTTTTGCCTTAATTGTATAAGATACGAAGTCTACTGATTTAATAGAGCCTCCGGGATATTTTCTTAAATAATCACAGATAATAATATTAACAGCTCTTCTTACATTAGGAAGATTATTATTATCCCCTAGTATAGCTTCCATTATAGCACAAATTTCAGTAGATTTTACATATTGATCTTTACATTTATTGCAAATTTGCAAAGATACTTTATTTGAAGTCATATAATTCATTACATTTTCTGTTAATCTAGCAGCTTTTGCAGCATCATTATCTGCTAAGTGAAAATCATCTGGATCTACAGAATCTGTCTCATAATTCATATATGCTTTATTATTATATGCTTCATAATAAAGCTCCATTATATTATGAATAAATGATTTTAATCTATCTCTAAGCTGCTGAATAATCATTTTCATATCTTCATCAGTTGAAGTATTGCTTGTAAAATACTTATTATAAGTATTAAGCCAAGTAACACACATAGATTTTATAGCACCGAATACAGTTCCTTCTTTTTTAAGATCAAATTTATCTGTAAGCATATTATTTACTACATAATCCATTATAGCTCTATATTTAGAAGGAGGAGCTGAAGGAAATGCACTTTGGAATATAGAAGCATAAAACTTACCTGAAAATGTTAAATAAATAGCTGTCAATTCGGCTCTCTTAGATTGATTTGTTTTTACAAAATATCTTATAGCTTGAATTAATACTTCTACATACGGTTCTTTTACACATTCAGGATTAATAGGTACATTATAAAAATAACAATCTTTCATAATAGTATCTACTTCTTGTTGAGATAAATTTAAAGAATTAAACATATCATCTATATCATATTTAGTAAAATAGATATTATCATATGGTGCTATATCATGAATTTTTTCATGATTTTTATTCATAAATTTAGATATATTACCAATAAAATTATTTGTATTTTTATCTAATGATTCAGATACTTTTTTATATAAATTAATACATAAAACATTACCAACTTTATGAGAATAATTAGCCATTATAATCACCTCCGATTAATAAAATGTGGGTCTGAAGAAAAAATAAAGCAGAGGGGCTTGAGAACTCTGCTTTATTTCGGCCTTTATTAGGGAGGCTACCGATCTCCCCTAAAATGGATAAGATGATTGATTAATAACGAGTGAAAATGATGAAACACTCATTATCATACTTATATTATATAATTAAAAAATAAATTAACATACCAAAGGGGATAGGCTATTATGCCTATCCCCTAAGGAAAGAAAGGTACGAATAAAGAGAATTAGTCTTATTCAATATACTTAATAATGATACTCTGTAATTTTGATTGATTATATACTCCGTCAAAATTATCCACAGAGTTCTTGTAATCTTTAAGGATCGAAGGAATTTTATCTTCAGATATACCAAACGATTTTATCATTCTGTTAATATCCGAATCATTATTTAATCCTTTTACTTCAATCTTAAGATCAAAGCGACCCTCACGAAGCAATGCAGCATCGAGCTTATCTACATGGTTTGTAGTAGCTACGAAGATTACATTATTCGGAGATGTATTTGAATCAAGGAACTGAAGCAGCTGATTGATGATATCATTATAATTCTTATCAGTTGCTTTCTCATCTTCACGATTCAAGAACAGAGTATCGATATCTTCCATCAGAATTATATAAGTATCAAGATCATCATTATTGATCAAAAGAGTTAACTGACCAAAATCAATCTCAGATACCTTATTCATACTGATAGTGATAATAGATCTTTTGTATTTTGTAGCTATCGCATTGGCAAGAGAAGACTTACCTGTACCGGGCTCTCCATAAAGAAGAATACCTGTCTTGTACAGAAGCTGCTTATCAGTATACATTGACTTGGTTGTTTCGAAATGATCGATATGCTTAATGATACGATCCATTTCCCCATTAGAGAAATACAATGTATCTGTTTCGCGCTTCTTAAGATCGATAACATTGATATTAGAATATCCAGAATTTGATACCTCGTTTACAATATAGATCTTATTGGAACGGTTCATTGTATTGCGAAGTTCCATCATCTTTTCAAATTCTCTGATATACTTTCTGGCTTTCTTACCGCCAATATATACATACATATCATAATCTTTACGATTCTCTTTCGTATTGATCAGATTGTAGATATTATATCTATCGATCTTGTTACCGGTTGCAATATAGATAAATGTATCTTTTGTTACCGGAATCAGTTTGATAAAATCTGTAATAGTTTCAGAATGCTTAGAATAATGCACTTCAAAATCTTTGTCATACTTCTTCAGCCAGTCGAATAAATACTTATTATTCGGACTATTGGTAAGAGAATCTGTAATATAAAATTCCTTACCAAAATGATCTTTGACCTTGTTTTTAACCAGATCAACCAGGTCATTCTTGATATTTTCTACATATCTAGAAGACAGAATTCTCCCACCATACATAGAAATTGCATTGTACTTCTTCATTACATCGTTCTTTTTACCCATTTTTATTCTCCTTTTTTATTTGTTTTAATAGTATACATTTTAGGATTTTTACCGTCACAAAAACGATAAATAATCATATCTTTCTTACGATCTTCTTCAAGTCCTTCCCACCATAATTCAAGTATTTCTTTACTATTAAAGATTTGGAAAGGCCGTTCAATCGGAGTATGATCTGTAGATATACCTACTACTTTGTTAACAAGATATTGATTTTTATCACTTTCATTTGGTCTTCTTGATACTGTACCATGTATAATCATTTTTATTTCCTTTCTTAGTTTACCATTCCATTTTCATCAAATGTATGTCTTGTTGTACCATCTTTATCTACAATTCGCATTTCTACTTCTTCACCATTACAAGCATCAGAAATAGATTTTGCTTTAATAATAAGATCTTTGATATCACCTTCGGCTATTATATATTCACCGTTCTGGTCAATATCATTCCTTTCGTTAAATTCATCATCTGTTGCAACTTTCTTTAAAATACTTTTCATTTTGTTTCTCCTTTCGGTATAAATTTAATGTATTTACCATAATTATAATATACAATTATAAAGAAAATTAATCCTCCAGGAATTTTTCCTGGAGGATATATTTATACTAATTTTTGTAATATATTTATAGATTCTAAATCCATAATACCATCTGGCTTTTTAAAAGTATATTCCTTTTGGAACAACTTTACAGCATTATATGTATCTGAACCAAATACACCATCAATATTTCCATTATAATAGCCTACATATTTTAATGCTGTCTGTAACCATTTTGTTTGATCAAGATTACATTTATTTCTTGAAAATTCTTTATCAGGAACCGGAAATTTATTTACATATTTTTTATCAAATAGTCTATTAAGCATTGCTTGATCTATTTCTTTTATATTCTCTATATTTTTATTATCTTCTGTAGATAAAAATATAGCACGTTCTATAAATCTTCTTTTAGCTTTTTCTTCATTTGGAATTCCTTCAACAGAAATAAAACCAAGCATAGCATTTGGAATTTTAGATAAAGGTCTTACACATAATTTCTTTAAACTTACAACACCACAATCCATAGTAAATGATATTAAAGCATTTATTTGATTTTTATTTAATAAATCTATAAATGGTACATATTCTTTATTATAAACAAAATCTGCACAAATTATCCAATCTAATTTTAATAATTCTTCTGCTTCTTCTTGAGTTATTTTCTCTTTATCTGAATATTTATGTCCATATCCTATAATATTTCCAAAAGGAGATTTTACTGCAGTTAAATGACACTTTTCAATTTTCTTTATAAGTTTAATACCATATTCATCTATAACAGTTTCCATTGTATAACCTCCTATAATATGATTATATGAGAGTTAAATATGCTTGTTATTTTTAATGATTTTCTATACATTACATTAATCATCATTTGATGAGAGCTAATTTATTTATCAAATCTAATAAAAAGAAAAGGAGACTGAAAAGATGGCTAATCCTAACACTGATGGGCAGCAGTCCACACCGCGTAATGACAAGCATGGTAATGTACGTCCGTATACTATTGACTACAATGATATCAAGCTTGCAATTGAAAAATCTGCTAAGAGAAATGACAAAGCATCTAGAGACTTAGCTTTTACTGTAGATCCAGATCGTCTTGATTCATTACTGAATAATCAAAATATTACTGTGGTAAGAAAATGTCTGGATTCTAGACCTGTATCATTAACATCTATTCCGTTGCTTTCTGAATATTTTACCAAGAGTCGTTTGGCTTGGTTTAATGAAGACAAGGAATATACAACGTATATTTTTGTAAGATCAGATATAGATCTTCCTAAAGAGCAGGCTGATAGACTGCTTGAGATTCTTCATATTCTTAACGATGAAGATAGACAGGATGAAGATCTGAATACAGATGAAATTAAATTACTTGCAGAATTAGTTGCATACTATCCTTGCTATTTTGCAACTACTGTTTCTTATGCAAAGGATGAACCTGGTAAATATCCGAAGCTGTCCTATAGTATTGTATGTCGTGCTAACAAGATTGTTATTGCTAGTGAGAGATACAAATACAATCCGGACGATATGAGCTAAGGTTGTTTTCATTGTTTATATATTTTCTCCTAATTGAAGAATATCCCCTGAGGTTTATGCCTCAGGGGATATTCTTTTTATTTATTTTTATTGATTCTTTATAGTATTCTAGTTTATAATATATATTATCATTTAATACATTTTTACTATCTGGATCTATAAAAGATACTATATCTTTACTATATTTTCTTAAAATCTCTTTATGTAAAAAGAACCAAAATTTTATTTCTGCTCCTGTATAATAATTATTATCTCCTATAATATTATCTCTTGAAAATAAATCTTTTGTATCTGGCACCAATTCATATGTAGCTTCTTTTACTGGATAAGGTATTGATCCATATAAACTTGTCCCTATTTTTATAAAATAATATTCAATGTCATCTATTTCATATATTTCTAAAACCTTTATAATTTCCTGTCTATCTTCAAACCAATATCTTCTATAATATTTTAATCGTTCATTTGGTTTACATATTTTATATGGAACATATAATGGGTGTTTATTCAGAAAAGAGCTTATTTTAGCTGGATAAATCATGATTTTAGCTCTCCTTATAAATAGTTTATTTATAAGTTTAACTATATTATAAATTGCACTTGTAAAGTTTGTTACCTCCTAGAGCAAATTTTATTCAGAAATACCTACCTTTCTAAAGTGCAATAAATTTAGTGTTTACCATAAAGAGTTTGGTCCTAGGGGCATATCCCCTAGGACCAAACTCTTTTTTATTTATTTAATAATACTTCAATTTGATCTACAGATTCTTTATTGAATATAAAGGTTGTATATTTGCACTTGTTATTCTTAGTAGAATAAATTACACAACCATCATCTCCTATTTTTGTACTATAGAAGAATTCAGCTAACCAATAATCCTCGTTATTATTATACATATTAGAAATATCATCAAGTGTACTATTAACTTTGCTAAGAATTTTATTATTTACATAATTGCATAAGAATAATACAAATGATTCATTGCCTTCTTTATCAGCAACTTTAAGCATTATAGATATAGCAGTCTTTTGTTCATTCACAGTGGCAATATTAATAATATCTAATACCTTATCCACTATAAACAAATTCATTTCAGTATCATTAGAGCCATGAATATTACATAATACAATATCATGATTATTTAAAGTACATTCACTAATATAAACCTGAGTAAATTTAATAGTATTTGCAATAGCAATATCGAATGTAAATTGTACCTCATTCTCATAGATACCGTCACCTACAACTGCATTTATAGAAAATGTATTTTCGCCAACAAAATCAATATTTCCATCAAAATAAAAATTAGGTAATGTATTTATTAATGTTTTATTAACAAGCTCCCTGGATTTATTATCTATATATTGTTTATCATCATAAAATGATACATGATTTTTAATAAAATCTAAAATTTTATCATCCCCTTCATATACAGCATCATATATTGTAGAAATAATAAATATTTTTCCGGTAGCATTTTTTACTAAATAAGATAATTGCACATAATCATGATATGATACTTTATAATTATATAAAGTCAAAGGTGTAATACTTTTAATAATTTTATCATCATCAGATTTAATAAATTTATTTACATCAAGATCAGAAGGTATATTTAATCCAGCAATCTGTTTCTCTTCAGTATCAGAAGATTTTTCCTTATTATCATAATAATTCTGATTATAAAGCATCGTACTATCATGCTTTAACATGTCATTGATTTTCAGTGCTCTCATTTCTCTTTTCCTCCTTGTAAATCGTATTATATGGATTTATAAAATTTGTATTATTTATTTGATCCTTGTCAATTATAAGAATCACTTTATTATCATTTTCTTCAGGATATATAATATATACTTTATCTTCAAATGTAAATATATATTCTAAATAATAATCATTTTTATATTTAGAAAAATCATCTTGTCCCATTATATTCATTGGAAGAAAATGAGGTTTTGGTTTGGATCTATAATTTATAGCGTAGATTTTATTATCGGCTCTTATTACATAATGAGTATCTATATAATCAATTTCATTGTGCCTAACCATTGTAGATCCAATATTCTTTATTCTGCTAACAAGAGAAAATTTTATATTCTGTATATTTAATTTATACATTAAAGATGTAGGAAGCAATGGTGATAATATATTATAATTTCCCAATAAACACTTCAATTTTACAAAAGTATTCCTTGGAATAAATATATTCATCTTCTCAATATCAGTATCATTTATGACTTTATAAGCATAAGAATTATAATATAACGGGAAATCCGGATTTCTTGTCATATAAAAATCTGTAATATATAAATTATCTTTATTTATATTAGATATCATCTTTTTATACATATCAAGAGAATCCGGATTATTTTTATAATTCTTTATATAATTAGGATGCCTTTTTATAGAATCATATTCAAACTGATTTGAAGCAGAAAAGAACAACTGTAAATATATATTGGTATCATCAAAATCTTGATTAGCTAAAAAAAGAAAAATAAAATTATTCTTTTCCTGTTCTCTAAATCCTACAGGCATAAGATTATTTATTACAAATTTATCAGATTTCTTTATTATAATTTTATTTTCTTTAAAATCAGCTATCTTCATGTATTCCATAAGGTACTCTCCCTCTAAAATAATACTCTCTATATTTTACGATTTTTTGAGTACTTGGCAAATTCTGTAACTCTTGTGGAGGAACAAAATCCTCATCAATTTTAAACCATACTTCAGAGCCATCATATACCTTAAAAGTATTATCTTCATCATTAATAGTGATAAATATATCACTAAGAGGTTCAGATAAAGTAGACATTAATACGATAGCTTTTTGAGGATTAGTATCCTCTTTAAGCATTCTATCATTAAATATCCATCCATATTGAATTGTGCCTGCCAATCCTATTACATTTATTTCTTGCTCAGGATATGCTGCAACTTGCTCATATACTGAATTAATAATTCTTACAGTATATAAATATCCTTCTGTATCGTTATATACATCTACAGAAAACGGATGGACATTTTCTACAGTAAATTGTACAATATACTCAAAATCTTCAGAAACAAATACACATCTTTTAGGTTCAGAAACATCCCATCTTATACATTTAAATATTCTTTGTCTTACTTCTTTTTCTTCAAATTCCTCTAGAATTGTATCAGGTTGTCTAAGATCTCTAAATGTAAGATTAAATCTTTTATTTAAAAATTCTTGATTTTGTTCAGGATATGAATCTTGATATACAGCTCTATTGTGATCGTATGGAATTTCCATAGGAGTTTGTTTAGTTTCTAAATGTAGGTATCTAGCTTTTAAATCCATTTTATGGTACCTCCTTATTATCATTATACTCGTGTTTAAATGATAATAAAAATAAAGGGAGCCGTAGCTCCCTTTATTTAAATACCAATATCTAAATTAAACTGAGGATTCTGATCTTTTATAGTTTTAATAGGATATCCTTCAATAGTAATATCATCTATTGTAAAATCATAGAAATTTGTCTTATCAGGATTTAATACCACTTTGGGATTACCATGTACAGTTTTTCTATTATTAACCATTTCTTTAGCAGCTTCTATATGCCTGTCATAAATCTGGCAGTTATTATACATTACAGTTAACTCACCAGGTTCATAACCACAATGCCTAGCAACTAAGCATAATAATACAGCATACTGAACTGCATTAATTGTACCTGCCATAATAAAATCTGAAGATCTAAGCATAAGAATAGCATCAAGATAATCTGTATTCTCTCCTGTCTCTTCATTCTTATTATGTCTTACAATATACTGAGTATATAAAGCACAAGGTTTTAATCCATGAGGTTCTTTAAATTCTTCTTCCTGCCAAAGATTTATAATATGTCTTCTTGAATCAGGATCATTCTTCAATCCATCAAGAATTTTATTCATCATATCATATCTCTTAACGGTATGACCATAACAGGATCCTATAGAAGAACTAGTTTTCATCAATCCATTAGGAGATACAGGATCGGGAACTGCCCATTCATCCCACCAAGTAACTCCATACTTATCTCTTAATATATTAAGATCAGATGTCTGGTCTTGATAAATCCATAAAATCTCTTTAATAGCAGACTTATATGCTATAGGTCTTAATGAAATTAAAGGAAATTCTCCCTTAGATAAATCATACTTCATTACAACACCATTAATGCTTATTGTATGAGCAGGTGTGCCATCTGCATATTTAGGTCTAGGATTAATATCCTTTGATCCATTAAGTAAAATTTTTATTAATGTATTCTTAAACATGTGATCTGATCTTTCTAACGAAGATTCGTAACTAATCAATTTCATCACCATACCTCATTTCTTTTATTTTTCTTCTTTCTAAGATAAACTCTCTATATTCTTCATAATCTTTAAACTTTTTATACTTGCCTTCATATACATCAAAACAATCTGATTCTCTAGCCATCTCATATGAATTAGCAGATACTACAAAATATATATCTATACCTTTTTTCTTACAATCATCTATTATAAATTGAAACAGTTTTTCTTTTAATTCATCTATATAATCTATACTTAATCCAGAATCAACTGCATCGAGCAATATAAATATTTTTTTTATCTTTTTGCTCCAATTTATTATGTATTAGATATCCAATTCTTCCAGCAAGCCTACCAATATTAAGCTGTATATTTTCTCCTTCACTAGATACAGCTGAAGTCATAACAAATTCTATATCATCTCTATTTAATGCAGCTTGTCTTGCATTGTTTCCACCATCTAAAAGATTATTATAAAATATATATTTCTCTTTCTTTTCTTTAAGATCACATTCTAATTGTTGAAGAAAAGTTGTCTTGCCAATACCATTACATCCAACCAGGACTGTAAGTCCTGGTTTAATCATAACAGAAGTTCTTTTATAAAACGAAATTTTAAATTTATTTTTACCAAACCAATCATTTATAAGATTAAAATAGTATCCCATTATTCTTTCTCCTTATTTGCTGCTCTTAAACAAATATGAAATCTATAACAATTTTTACAACAAGTAATATTATATCTTGATGCTTCTGGCGCTTCACCTGTTAAAATATCACATTTACCTTCTTGATCAGCAATATTTCCATTCTCATTAACAACCTTCATATATTCTTCCATATCTGCTTTTCTCATTTTATAGCATTCATTTTTATATCTACAACAAGTTTCATTGCATTCTTGTTCAGTAGTTTCTAATGAGCATTTATAATACATATCCAAAAGAACTTTTTCTTTTAAAGATTCATCTATTTTAGATTCTTTTATTCCATGTATTTGTATATCTTTTATTAACATTCGTTGGTAAAGAAGCATATTTCCTCCTACATTTCATATGGATTAAATTGCGGAATTTCTAAAGTGCGTAATGCTTCAGACCTATATTTATCACATTCTTCTGAATATTTGCATTTAAGACATTTAGTTCTTACAGTATTATTAGCGCATTTAAAATATAATTCTGTAAACATAGTATTCAGATATTGTTCTTTGTAGCTATTATCTATGTCTATATCGTGTAGTATTTGTAATTCTTTATAAATATATATTCTGGTTTTTTCTTGTTTATCAAGAAATTTCTGAATAAAACTTATAGGATCTACAATAACAGGATTTCTCATATGATCACCCCAATTCTACAGCTGTAAACCACATATCTACATCTGTTTTTATTTTTGCTTTATGAATCTTATAATTTACTATATAATATTTATCTTTCATATTAGACTTTCTAATATGAATATCTGCTGTATCAGATTTATTTAATGACGGAAATCCTGAAAATACAGGTACATACCATACATGAACCATACCTAAAGCTATTATTGCATGTATTTTATATAATCTCATACCGTCTGCAGCTTTAAGATCCATTAATTCTTTATAATTAGGATTTTCTGTTACATTAAAATCAGAATACATTATTTGATACTGATTAAAATTATAATATAAATTATAATAATATTCTCTTGTTTTGTTTATATTTATATTATAATTCTCATTTAATTCTACAGGAATCATTTCTTTATTATCATCTATAAAAGCTGTAAATGATTTATAAATTCCTGTGTGTTCTGGTAATGTAACAGAATATAATATCGTTGAATGTAATACTATTAACAGTATATTATCATTTACAATAAAATATGCATTGGGGATTTCATTAGATTTCAAAATCCCCTTAGCATACTTCATCCATAATTTATTAATTGAGCCATTTTCTTGGATCTGCATGATAATACTCCTTTGTTTCCTGTTTACGATCAACTAATGTCATAGGTTTCACATGGCCATTAGGTGTCGTAGATTCATACATTGGAACAGTAAGTTCTTTTGTAGTAGGTCTAATAGGATGCATCCAATCATCTACGAAAGGCATATTAGTTTTCATCATATAATATTCACTAATATCTTCAAGAATCTCTTTAAATCCTGCAAGACCAAGCCATCTCTTAGAAAATTCAATTACATTATCTGTAACCATATTTTCTATAAATTCACCACCTCTAGATTGTTTTTCATATCTAAAGGCATTTTCATGCTCATAGATTCTCTTATATTCGATTGTCTCATATTTTTCAGCTACATAATCTATATTTTCTGCTACAGGCTTTGTGAAATCTTCATCTTCATATAGACTAACTTGCTTTCTAATTTTAACAATCTTATTTCCTTCTTTAATATCTGCCCACTCAAAGTCATAAGCATTACCAGCATCCTTAATATAATAGATATTTCCAGACTCTTTATCAAGAACTTTCCATTTATTAAAGATATCAAGACGACCAATCTGAGTATTAGATGCAATATTAAATTCGAGAATAATACTAGGGTACAAGGACTTGTACGTTGTATTCATGCAGTTCGTTAGGCTGCACAGTTCTCTTATGAACTTCCTCTCTTCAGAGAGATACTAGACTATATCACTACCCACTACAAATTCATGTGTTGGGGTAACCACCATTTCGAGATGACTTCATCTCTACGATACTTGCTTCCCCGTTATTTCAAACGGTTTATATTTTGCTTTCTCTAGTCGTTGAACTACTTAGAATTTATAATCACATGAAATATTTGTATAATATTTTCTTGTATAAATTTTTCTTGCTGTATCTACAAATTTTTCACTATTATCGTATCCGCAGAAACTCAAAGCATTTCTACAATGATCATTAACTGTTAAGTTACCTATATGATTATTTTCGAAATATATGCAAATATTTCTAATCATAGTTTCATCAAATAATTTTCCAGGTCTAGATTGAAAAATGTAGTTTTGAGATATATTTGCCCATGATTCTCTTTTCTTTATACTAGAAACTACATTCTCATTGCATCCAACTATATTTGCTATTTCTTTTTGAAAATATTTATTTTCTTGAAGAAGTTCACAGATTTGTACAGCTTGTTCATTTGTTATAGTTGAATTCCAATGATTCTCATTGTTTTTCTGTAAACCAGTTCTATAAGCATGATCTACATTTTCTTTATGAGTCATCCATGTAAGATTATCTATACGATTATTACATTTATTTCCATCTTCATGATTCACTTCATATTCATCATGATTACTTATATAATTAAAAGTAATCATAACTGCTCTATGAATCTGGACAGGTTTAGGACCAGATTCTGTAGAAGCCATGAAAAATGGATAACCAGCACCATTTATTCCTGGACTTATAAATTTGCATAAATATCTATGCCATACTCGTCCATATGTGCTTATACAATAATAATCATAAATACCTGGTAAAACTAAATTTGAAATAGGCAAAAACAGTTCCATCATATATGTTTCTACATCACAAAATCCAAAAGGATTTAATTTATTAAATTTCTTTGGCAAGAAGTATCACCTCCTTAACCAAATAATTCATGTGATTTTCTAAATAGCTGCTGATCGCCGGTTAAACTTGATACTTAGACTTACTATCGTCATATATCCTCTTGATGATTTTTTCTGTCTTTCGACCGCATTCACGCTGATCTTTTCAGATTACGTTGTAGCTCATCAAGCCTCGACTTACCAGCAATTAAGTGGTTTATCAACAGACCATTCCTAGCCTGCGCGACATATTGTTTATCGTAGTCCTGTAGGTTATCGCATATCCATATCATTCGACCATCTATCTTATGTTTAGCATAATCATTAGTCCTTGTAGGTTCGCCAACCATTGCACCAGGGAATCTAGGAGGTTTCTTCTTAGCAGCTCTATTTATATTATTGCCAATAATATAGCCCTTCTTATACCAATCAGATGCCATACGATTTATAAGATATACAGACTGTCTGTGACCTTTCCTATATACTGTATTATTTACAACACATTTAGCAAATATATATTCAAGATCCTGAGTCTTTTTCTCAATAGCTTTCTGAGCAATAACGTCCATGATATTATATAAAACAAATGTTTCATAATCTAATCTAGGAAGTTTACCCAAATCATTTGTAATATGATGATAATCTAATTTATGAATCTGAGCTTCTCTCCAAGCTGTATCATCTAACTTGAAACTATTAATAGATCCATATTTAGATTTTCTTCTAGATGCATATTGAATCTCTTGATCTATAAATACTGGTAATCCTGATATAAAAGTATAATCTCCTCTTTCTGGAAGATTACTATAGTTCTTCATATCTACATAATTACGCACTACTTTTACAGGCCAAGATTGATCGCATAAAACATTTACTGGATCTTCTCCCAACATATAACATCTATCAATTATAAACTGTAAGTCGAATGCAGATGAGTTCCAACCCTCAATAAAATCAGGACTACATGCATGCATTGTAGCAAATAATTCTTTTAATAATTGTAACTCATCATCATAAAACTTAATCTTATAATCTGTATTCTCTAAACCAAACTTCTTTAATTGAGATTTTCCTTTTTTATCTCTTGTATGCTCTTCTACAAACTTTCTTATTGTATCAAGATTAAATTGACCTGAAGCTATCTTATCTTCAAACTTCTGTATCAACGGATTTCTTGGATCTCTTAATAAGAAAGTATAAGATGTATCAGATTTTTCATCCAAGAACGTAACTGCATTTACAGGACAATTACCTTTCTCAGGAAAATCTGTCGGACAATCTATAATATCAGTTTCAATATCGAAAAATCCCTTATTAAGCTTGGTGATATTATTTGTATAATTCATCGCAAACTTAAATCTATAATGATCTTCAATATTTACATCAGAAAAGAATACATTTGGTTGTTTATGTAATTCTTCATTTGCTTCTTTATTTCTGCTCTGAATATTATTTTTCCAAAATTCTTTATTATCAGTTCTTTCTGCTATATCTTTAAGCAAATCAGTAAACGGAACATTAATTTCATCTACAAGATTTTTATCTACATATAACTGACAATAATCTAATTCTGTTCCAGGCTTAGACATATAATATGTATAATTAGGCTTCTTTAATATAGCTCTTCTTTTTATTCCTGTTTTGTTTTCTTTAAATACCAAAACAATAAAATCATCACATATTTTCTTACCATCTTCCCAAATTGGTCTTTGATAATAAGTATTCATAATTGTGATATCTGATCCTATTGGATACCTTTGTAATAGTTCTGGAATCATAATGAATCCTCCTTAACCTACTGTTTTAGCTATTGTAAATATCCAAATCATCTACAAAATATTAATCAAAATATAATAAAAGGAGGTACAAATTTATGAGTACTTTTGAACCTGTAAATTCACCTTATGCTGGACAATATGCTCCTGTACCATTAGGTGCTCAACCTGTATTTAGTACTCCTCAGGTACAATATCCTGTAGGGCAAAATCCATTTACAAATGCAGAGCAAATTCCTCAAGCTGTTAAACAGCAAATGATTGATCCTAGAGCATTTGAAACACCTAAGATCAAAACTTCTTCTTCAAATGATGGTAAATTTCATTTTAAACCACCTATGTCAGGTTCTAGTTCTACTACAATAAAAATTGATAGAGATATTCCTGACATGGAAAGAGAAGAAGTTAAAGCTAAAAAGGCAAAGAAGAGGAAAGAATCAACCGAAGTAGCAATTTCAGATACATTGTCGCCAGATAATAATCCTGCAAATGATATTGTAGAAATGCCTACTGCTTATACTTATGCGGAAACCACGAATATGCTTCGTACTACTCTTGGACAAACTGATTCTCTTAATGCAGAATTAATGCAAGAGTTTACCAATGTAAAGCATAATCGTACTATGAAGAATAAGTATAATGTTTTGGTTGGTATATCTGAAAATGTGGCTACATTGCTTAATACTAAAGTATCTATCATCAAAGAAATTAACAACTCCATTTCTAAATCTAATGAAATGGATTATAAGAAGATGAAAGATATTAAAGCAGCTCAAGCTGATATGAACGATGATAAGTATGTAGCTGACATGTATAGATCTTTTGTAAATAATCCTATGATGAATCCTGCTCAACCAAGCTATTCTCCTGTAGATGTGGCTATGTTTGGATCTGGTGTGGTAAGAGCAACAACTCCTATGGAAATGCAAGGTAATATGCCTGTAGATGTTTCCTATATGAATTATAAGTCCAATCTTACACCTGAACAGAATTCTTGGATGTATGAAGATAATCCTGCTATACAGCAAGTTCTTGTATTTGATGATGCTACAGGAAATAAATTCTTCCAATACATGAATGTAACTACTGGTGAAATTATTCCTAATATGCCTACATATGATTTAAATATTGTTGAAGATACAACGGTAGATAGAGATCATATGATAGCAAAGAACCAGAATCTTAATCAGACATTCCCGCTAGTAATTATTAATGAGAACAAAGTAAACAATATGTATTAAAAATTATCCTCTACGGATTTCTCCGTAGAGGATATTAATTGGCTCTACTTAAATCTTTATTTCGTAGATTTAAAAGTTTTATGCCCTCCTTGAGATATTATCCTTCTGAGCGGTTTGTTGACTTACCAATGTATTACAGAGAAATAGAGAAATTACCGCCACCTAATTTCTTTATACTGCCTGTACCAACATTGACAGCATTATTACGATTTTTTCTTTCAAGAACTGTAGGATCATCAATTCTGGTTACAGTTTTCATTGGCTTCTTGTCTAAATCTTTGATAGAAGCTATTTCTTCTCTACATTTTTTGATCTCATTATCAAGTCTTGCTCGTTCTGAATTGTTATAACAATTCTTGATAAGTTCTTTTAAACGATCAATTCTTTCATTGATACCTTTGACCTTAGCTTTATTCTCTTCAGTCATTTTAGTTACCTCCTTTAATAATTTCATCATAATCAAATATTACATTACCTTGCAAAGAACTATTATCAAAACCATCATATCCTTTGAGCTTTATAATATCACACATAGTATTGTCTAAATCTATATCATGAGAGATTACAAACAATTGATCCATATGTAATATATTTATTACAGCATTTAATACTTGGATATACTGAGATCTATTATAGCTATCACAAGAAGATCCAATTTCATCTAATCTTGCAATGTTATAATGAGAGCTAGCCTGATAAAGTAATACAAGATTTATTACCAAACCAATCATAGATACTTGAGCATTAGAACCAAATGCTACATCTTCTATAGGTAATCCTGAAGAATCCATAAAAGGTATTCTAAATTCATTCTCATTGATAATGAAATCTAGAAGTTTATATTCTCCTTGGAATAGCATACCTAATAATTGATTTGATAATTCCAGAGTTTTAGACATATATAACTGCATAAATACTGTCTGAATACCACCACCTGTAGGTGAACAATATTTCTTAATAGTTTCTATGAGATTATATTTATCATTATATTTATTATATTCTTCATAATAAGAATTTAATAATATAAGTCGTCCATTTAACTCTGAAATTTCTCTTTGTGTAGAAGATAATGTTTGTTTATATCCTTCTATACTATTATTATATTCTTGTATCTTTATTACCATTGAAGCAGCTACATCAGCTTTGTCTTGATAGTTCTTTAATATTTTGTCAACTGATTCTAACTGTACTTCGAGATCTTTCTTCTTATTCAATAAATCAATAAGATTTTTATAAACCTCTATCTTTGGTACTATTTCATTATATAATTGCTCATTTTTATTATACTCGTTTTTATAAGTCGAAATATCATTCAATAAGCCGTTATATTCTTCTTTAAGTTTACCTATCATATTATTTGTAGAATTAAGCATATTTACATTATCTGTATATCTTTTAAATTCTACCTGAAGATATTTATTATTATCAGTTTCTGAAATAAGAACTGTGATTAATTCGAAAATTCTATCAAGTTTTTCCAAAGTTCTCATATCATTAAAATAATTCATATTCTTTATCATTTCTATAACAGTATTTTTATCTTCTAAATATGATGGTACCAAAGATTTAAATGAAGATACTTTAGAAATAGATTGCAAAGCAGCATCCAGTTTAGCTTTCATTGGAAGATAGGAATTTATAGATGTTATAGAATCATTACATTTTTGAAGTTGATTAGACAATTCATTAGTTTTTGATTCTAATTTTTCAAATTCAGCAATAAGATCTCTATCTTTAATTATAGCTTTGACTTTTAATGCTTCAGATATAAAAGGACAATCGTCAACTTTACATTTAGTAGGTCTATTTTCTAAGGTTGATAGGGATTTCATCTGTGATTCTATTTCTTTCATCTTATCCCAATTATTAGATATAGTAGACTCCAAATTAGCAAAGTTATCATTTATATTTTTGATCTGCAAATCTGTATCTTCACTACAAATAAACTCAAGCATTGATGGAGTAGCAAATCCGTATAAATAGTCTATAAATTTTATAAACGACTCAAACTCAATTCTCGCCATTTGTATCTTAGACAAAATAGCATTTGGATCAGAATAATCAATTTTGAGCTCTTTGAGTTCAGATTTAATCTCTTTGAGATTTTTATTAGATTTATCTAGTAAATCGTTTACAGAATTTTTAGTATTTTCTTTATACTTTTCTAATTCTGCAGTAAAATTATTTATAGAATTCTGTATTTCAGATAATCTATTAGATTTTTCTGTCCATAATATTTTATTCGAAGTATATTGCTCTTTATAATATTCAGATAATTCAATACTTTCGGCTAATAATTTATCTATTTCTGATATTTTTATTTTATTCTTATTACAAATAATATCTATATTAGTTTTTGTATCTGTAATAAGATTTAATAAATTTTCTCTAGAATTATTAGCATCTTGAATTTCTTTTGCTTCTTGTTCATTTATAGAATTTTTTGCTTGTATAGCAACTATTCTATTATTTAAATCAAGAATAGCTTTATTTATTTCATCTTCTTGTCTCTTTAGATTAACTAAAGTAGAATTTATAACTTCAATATTGCCAGTACTTTGAATCTTGGTAGACAAAGTATTTATATGAGATTTAAAAATAAGAGATTTCTTATTCAAAGTCTTATAAATATTATTGTATACTTCAAGATTTTCAATAATATTAGCAACAAATTTCTTTCTTTCTGCAGGTGTTTTATCTCCTAAACCCCTATCATTAGATGATAATTTTGATAAAGATATGAAATTTGAATCCAGATCAAATTCAGAGAAAATAATATCTTTATATGAACTTACATTTCCATTAGGATTAAGCTCTAATCCATTTTTCTGTATAAAAGCTTTCGTTACCTTCCGAGCGCCTTTTCCGTCTAATGGAGATTGTATTTGAATATTATATGTATTACCATTATCAAATAAAGATAATTTCTTCTCAGCATCCATATCAGATAAAAAATTTAAAGAAGGATCAGGGAATAGGTTTAATGAATTCATTAAGGTAGACTTACCAGATGCATTCTTTCCAACGATAAGTACTATATTGGATATGCATCTGGTAAAGTCTATCTCAAAAGTTCTTAAACCCAAACCATGAAAGAAACCTGCATATCCTGTAAAAGATGCAAAAGTATATCTCATGATTATCTCCTTTTTATAGAGAAGTCCTTTAGGGTTTATCTTTTAACCAACGCGTCTTTTAAAAGTTCTTTCTTAGCTTCGGCTTTATTCTTTTCATAAATCTGTTTAATAGGTACTAATTTGTCACCTTTTTCGCTTATTACTACAGGATGTTTGGCTAAATCAGCCCTGTAATTAGCATCATTAATTTCTTCTCTTGTAGGAGTTTTCTGCCATCTCTTTTCTTTCTTATCTTTTGATTCAAGAAAATATTTAGCATTATCTTTTAAAATTTTATTGGTTGATTTAGCCATTGTATTCACCCTCACATTAATGTATTTTCTTTGTTTGATTTGTCACCAAACAAATTTAATATTTCATTTTTTACTGATGGACTAATTGCTACTGGAATCATTTTTCCGTCACTTGTTTGCGTCCATTTGATAGAAAATATTCTTCCACAGCAATTGCATTCGATATGAGAAAAAGGTCTTATTCCTGTGGGATCAGGCTTACCGAAGATATTTACCGTTCGCAGAGATCCAGAAGATCCACAATGAAGACAAATATTTTCTCCTATAATTGTTATAGGATATTCGATAGGCTGTATTTCAAAATTTAGATCTACTCCGAGTTTAATCATTATTTTGATCGCTCCCTTCAACTTCATAGTCAAACAAAGATAATTCATACTCGTCTATTATATCTGATAATAAATTGCAACTATTATAAATATCTATTATCAATTCTACTTCTCTATCTCTTGATATCTCCAACCTATCAGTTTCATATATCATATTAAGTATTTTTTCTATTACTTCTTTACCAGGTATAATAGCATGACCATTATCTGAATTATTTATTCTATATTCAAATATTTGCATAATGCTATTTTTAGAGAGATAAGATGATAAAGTATAGAGTAAATAATAATAGTAATATAATATGAATTTACAATCAGATATTGTAACTGATCTATTCATACATATATTTGTAGCATCTGTACTTATAGGAATATTGTAATGCTCTGATAAATAAAATGTAATGATATTTTCTATCAAATTAAATATAGTAGCATTAGTCCTATTAATATTTATTATTTCTGATTCTTTATTATAATCATCTGTATCTGAATATAAAAATACTGAAGTTAATGTTTCTTCTCCATATTTATACGTCATTATTGGAGATGGCATATTTCTTGATATACCTAACGGTAATAATCTAAAATTTTCACACTGTATTGAATCATTTCTTATTTTTATTATTTGATCATCGGTCAGATTCATTAATTTAAGAGTAACTTCCTCTTCTACAGATAAACGATTTATTTTTCTAAAATCACTCATCTGTAATTTATCGTTTCCAGATAATAATGATGCTAATAAATCGCATTTATATAATCTGATATAAGCATTAGAGAATGCCTGCTCTATATCTATAGTATCTGACCAATTAAAAATTTGGTTTGAATCAGATATATCAAATACAAGTGCCATGATTATATCTCCTTAGGTTTCTTCCGGTAATGTATATGTCTGATCACCTAATATACCTTCGCATACTACATATGCATCAACATACCTAGACATAGCATTTTTATTTGTAGTTAACTGGGAGTATTTTTGCCTTTTACCATTTACAACAACTACTCCTTCTACAAATTTTTTACTAGAACTTTTTAATATTTCATTCTTCTCTTTGATTTGCTCATCAGAGTAGAAAAAATATACATAATCTGTCTTTTTCATTTTAATATCTCCTTATAAATTTTTCTATTAGCAGAGGAAATAACAATAGTTTTATTTACTTTCTTCGGTTTATTAGAAACGCAATAATTTGATGTTCTGGGCTTAATATTCATCTTAGATTTATTCATAACTTTTCTCCTCAAATAATAAGCCTAGGGAATAAAATCCCTAGGCTATAATATTAATCTTCTTCTTTTAACTTAACAGATTCCTCTACTGATTTGAAAATACTATTATTTATTTCTGAATCCTCTGACCAATCAATTTCCTGATTATGAATTATTTCAAGATCAGTAAACATAATTGGGCATTCCAGCTTATTTATAGCCAATTCATTTTGAATAATATTATTTCTTAAATCTTTATAAGGATTAACTTCTTTATCAGGATCTACGATTTTTACTGGCTGTTCTAATCCTTTATAAAACTTATCTTTTGTTGCTTTCCAGTTTTCTCTCCAACTATTAGGTTCTTCATAATCAGAGAAAGAATTATCATGGTACAATTTAGCCATAGGACATAACATACCAGACATTCCTGGATCAGAATTTGAACTAGAATCAAGATCCAATATACCTATATGTGTAGGATCTACATATCTATAGATATCTTGAATACTGCCGCCATCTTCTCCTAAACCTGATATACCTTTGTAAGTAAATTTCAATGCACTCGATGCATCATTATCGTTTACTTTGTCTCTATAAGAGATAAGATTGCTCATTGTAGATATAGAATTTATCAAAAACATTGGTTGAGTATATACGGCCTGTACTACCTTCGCTAAAGTTACTCTTCTTCCAAGATCTGATATTCTATACATACCTTTATTCAATCTTGTGGCATAACACTGACCAATATAATCAGCAATACGAATACGCTTAGTTCTTACATCTACATTTTCCTTTGCTCTAAGAGCAGAAAATTCTCTGAGTATCCATCTTAATAGACAGAAAATATCAGCTTTATCTTCTTCAGGAAGATGCAGATCTCTTTTTGTAATATTATCATAAGTACCGTCTATAGAATCCAATACAAATAATCCTTTATCTATAGAAGCATTCTTAAAGGCACCACCTAAACTCTTTATCCAATATCTAATATCGAATAATTCATTAATAGTTGTATCCTTTCCGATAGCTCTATAGAGAGTACTTAACAAAGATTGTACCATTGGTTCAGCAAATGCATATACCGGAGTGCTGATAAAAATATTATGTTTTTGGAAACATACATAACCAGGATCTTCAACCATATGATTTGTAAGATAAACACAATGAATATCTAAGAAATCAAATACTCCATATAATCCCATATTAGCAAGCATGTAATATATAGCATTTACGGAATTATTAAAAATAATTGTACTATATTCTATAACTTTAAGAGTACAACCCGTTACAAGATCTTTCATTTCAGTAAATCCACGAAATACTCTTATAGGTGTAAACATTGTTTTTGTGGTAACTGTATCCACTTTCGACTGAGATGAAGTGCTATTATTATAAGTACTACCATCAACAATCTGAAATACTGCTGAATAATAGTTACCCGAAATCTTGAAATAATATTTCCTCATAAATCTAGGAACAGCAATAAGTACTTCAAGATTTGTAGATGGATTTATAACTTCTACAGTCTTACCATCAATTTCTTGTCTTTCCATATCATTATGCCTAATAAACCAATTAAGTTTTATAAGCATTACATCTGTATCTTTTATCTGAATAAAGTCATATGTATTCGGAGATTTATCATTCTTTTTCTTATGATCATCTTCATGCTTTCTTAAAGCATTTATAATATCTGTATAATTTTCTATCACTTCAAAATTTGTAAGTTTTAAAGTGAAATATCTATCTCTTTCACAAGATTTAACGATATTATATATAGAGTCTACAATATCATGAGTATCTCTTTCGAACAATTCAGGATTAAACTGTTCTCTTGTCTTATCGTTAAATTCTCTCATTAGAGCTGCTTGTGTCAATTGTTCCATGGTTGTTATCCCTCTTCATCATCTTCATAGTTTTCTGTTAAAGATACTACAATTTCTCTATTAATAGGATTAGGAACATTCGGATTCTTGTCTCTGAAAACCAATTCAGCTTCAATATCCAGATTAGTACAAAACCTTTTAAGAATTTTCAAAGTTAAAGAATCATTTTTAAGCTGTCGTTTATCATTAGGAAAATTTTCACCAAATCTCGATGCATATTTATCGAGATCGATTTGTTTTTCATTTATAGCTGTCTTTAATCCTACCATCTCAGGCTGATTAGTATCTTCAATTCCAACCACTGTAATATTATCAGAGTTTACAATCCATGGTTCAGTTAACTTAGCTAGCTTATCTTGTTTATCTTGGATATTCTTGATTCCGTCTTTGCTATTAAAAATAACAACATCGTTGGGAATATAGTCATTTTCAAATTCTTCCTTTGGCATTATGACTACATCCATTGGACCACAGTCATAAATACCAGGAACAGTTTCAGAAATAGGTCGTTTACCTTTATAAGGTAATACTATATCTTTACCAGATTCAGTTGTCATTTCTATAACAGTACTGCCAGGAGCTGTTCTAGCTAATTCAGGATTTTCTCCATAACTTTTATAATCAAGAATATCCATAGTTTGACCATTATATACACATCTTTTAATATTAAATTCAGGCAATTTCAATTCCATTTTTGCCTCCTTGATTAAAAAGGAACCAGACTGATGCCTGGTTCCTTTATATAGTATATAATTTACTTCTCGATTGCAGCATCATCCTTGATGATGATCTTCACTTCACCTGCCGGTTCAATAGCGAATACCTTCTCGCCATTTTCTACAGCAACGCGAGCTTCAAATACACCATCCTGCTCGATAGAAACTACTTCGTTTTCCTTTGCATTCTCATCGAGCCATCTACGAAGCATCTCAAAGATGTAAGTAAGCAGATACCAAATGAGATCCAGTCTTGAATTCTGCATTGCACATCTTGTGAGCAACAACTTCAAAGATAGGATGACAATTGTCATTGGTAAGATGTGCTACATCAGCATTCTCAGGAATATCTGCCGGATCAAAAGACCAAACAAGATTCCAAGAATCAGGAAGAGATGCTTCAGCACCATCGATCAACTGAAGAACCGCGCAAGCTACAGTCTTACCATACATATCATCGATGACAAATGCAACAGGCTTACCATTATTATTTTCTTTACGTCTCTTAGCTAACAGATGAGAAACACCAAAGAATGCAATAGTATACAGACGAGGAATAAACTCGGGAGGAAGATCATATTTCTTATCTTCAATCAATCCTTTGGAAATGATATCTGCTAAACTAGATTCAAGAATTTTCATAACTGTGTCTCCTTTTTATTGTACTATATTATCATTCAAAATCTCGTTCATATTCGTAATGAATCTATCTATAGGAATAATCCTACATGTATCGCTTACTTTATCTGTTTTATTAGATCTGAATCCTTCATAAGGTACCAATAGAATATTTGTTTTCTTTGTCACACTCGACGAATCATCGGCATCATAGCCGTTATTAAGTAAAAGTTCACTTAATTGTTTATTTCTACATCCAGTGAATCTTATCTGCAACTTACTACTAGATTCTGATCCAAAAGAATCTATAAGATTATTCCAAGATAATATTTCTTCTATATCTCTTTCAAAGAATCCGAATTCTGTAGCTATTACATTTGCTGTAGCTTCTTGCTTGATTACACCATATACAAATACTTGGAAATCTTTAAAATTGCGACTTTTAAAATTACCATATAACTCTTTTAATGTAATCTTTTGGAGTACTGTCTTCCATTTTTTAGAAGCTATTCCGCTGAATCCTAATGAACCCATAATAATATAATCATGCAAAGGATTAGATTTCAATACCTGCAGACAATTATATAGATTATTACCATCAGCTACTCCAATCTTATTGATCATCTGATCTCGTGTTAACTTGACCAAATCTGCTAAATGTGTTATATTTAGCATTTCAAATGAAGCATCAGCAAATCCTTTTAAATTAAGTTTAGCCATCATATTAACCATTCTCTGTAGAGATCTTGCCGGACATTCTATATTTGGACAAACGGCAGTCTTCCCTGAATCAGTTATGATTAACCTGGTTCTACAACAAGGACATTCAGTTGGAAATTCCTCTAAAGGATTATTATTGTTACGATTATGATCACAATCTAGCTTGGTTACATATGGCATGACATCGTTGACGTATTTGATATTGACATAATCACCTTTTCTTAATGCTAGATTTTTAAAGCGCTCGTAACTTGATCCTGTGGATTTCGTATGAATTGTTCCTAAGAAGCATACCGGATCATAATGAATCATCGGAGTGATCTGTCCATTTTGCCCTATCTCATATGAATATCCTCTAAATATACTTTGGGCTTCCAGTGGATCGAACTTGACAGCCATACTGTATTTGTTGATGAAATTTACGCGACCTAATCTTCGTCTGATATCTTCATCGAGATAGGATACTACAATACCATCATACATAAAATTCAGATGATCTCGTGCAAGTTTTGCTTCGTCCCAGAAAGCCTTGATCATATATAATATCTCATGAAGTTTGCCTTGAAGAATACAATATCTTAAAGGTTCTCCATGTGATATAAATACCTTATTTAAAAATTCTACTTCTTCCAGTCTATTTGTTATAGCTGGAACATCATTACGATCTACTGCTAGAGGTATTAGAGTTATCAGATCTCTAAATTGATATGCATCAGAGGCTCCAAATAATCCGACGATAGCAGTTCTACAATTCTTATAATCTTTTCCTCTTAGTCTATTAAACACCTCCAGATTTGTTTTAGTCATTATTGCTTCAAATTTAACACCTACAGGCTTTTCTCCAATCATGCAATCAGCATGCTTGAATATATAGCCTTGTAATAATGGTGATAAATCAGATGCCTTACCAATACCGGTATCTCCTCTTGTTCTTGCTGATTGAACTGAGAAATTACAATCTGCTTCTACAGAGATACCATCATACTTTAATTCACAAATTACATTTATAATTCTATTAGGATCCAAGATTCCTTTCTTTACATGATCTCCAAAGAAATCTCGTTCTAATACAACTACATTTGGATCGTTTAATACACCAGCCTGTTCAGCTTCATAAGAAAAAACGAACTTTGCCTTGTCCAAAGTACCAACCAAATCAGGATGATTGTGCTCGGTATCATGAGTTCGCTTTGAAATATCAGAATTGATTAATCGAATAGGTATTTCACAAAAATCTCTTTTATCGATATAATCCATGCGTGACTTATTAATGTCATCGCATATCTTCTGATGAATTTCATCGCGCTCAACCGGCACAATCATCCTCATTGGTACTTCCAGTTCTTGGTGTATTTCATTCTTCTGTAGATTCTTAAAATCTACTATTGCTGATCCAACTTGGAAGTTTGGATCATATTTCTTATACTTCTCCAGCAATATATCATAAAAACCGTCTTCTATAACCTGTATGGTCATATCAGTACGATTATACAATATATTACAAGCCATAATTATGGCTTTAAGCCTCTGAACTTCATTTTCTGAAAGTTCAGGCTTGCCATATAATTCTATTGCAGAATTATTTAGCATGTAAATATTATTGTCAATAATTACACTGCCATTTCCTTTCAAAAGTTCGTCCAGAAATTCAAGCTCATTCATTATATTCACCATCCTTCCACTATTATATTATATAATTTAATTAATTTTTAGATCTCTAGAATCTATAATAGTCATAGGATAATTTCTTATAGTACAAGCAAATTTAAATATCACTATAAACATAAGATCTTTATTTAATTTTTTACTTTTAGCCAATGCTAAATTTCTTTCAAATATTTCTTGTCTTTCTTCAAAAATATCATTATTACAAATCCATTTATTTTCATTTTTATTTCTTTTCTTATATTCAGTATATGTAATAATTTTAGTTTCTTTATCATTTTCATCTCTAATATAAAATTCTTTTTTATTATTATCATATACCATTAGCTCTATACTATCAATATACATATATAAATGATAATATTTGTTAGAATTAAATGCATCGCAAAAATCTCCTGCTATATTTTCATAATATTTAGATTTTTTCATAATACTATGAAAATTATATAAAAACCAGTCTATAATAAACTTATTAGATTTTGGTACAGATTTAGGATAATTATCATAAAAAGCGTTTATTTCATATATAAATGGAGCATATATATAACGTAAAACTTCCTCTATAAAATCAGGAATTTCTTCAAGTTCTTCTGTCATTTCTTCTGTAATAATATCTCTAGATCCAGGACATAATACTATAGATTCATAATCTATATAAAGAGCATCATTTTTATTTTTATTACTCATGAATATCATTTGAAATACCTCTTGTAAATTTCAAATAAAATGCTCCCCATATTTCTATGGGGAGCTTGTGATTAAACATCTCTGTTTAAAAATCCTTTCTTTCCTACAAACTTCACAGGACATTCAAGATCCATTTTAGCTTTCTTCTTTTCAAGCTTTTCTCTTTCTTTTGTTGCTTTTACAGCATCATAGTTATCTCCAACATCCTTAGGAATTTCTCTCATAGGTACTTCAAAAGGATATTGCGTAAATGTCATAGGAGCTGTTAATACTGTCTCAAACTTCTTCTTGATCTTCTTAAATAATAACTGCTGACCAATAGTCTTCATATATGTATTGGCTTTTTCAGCTGCTCTATTAGAAGATTTAGAATCAAGTTTAATATCAATATTATATGGATCTCCTGTATACATTTGTTCAACTAATCGTCTACCCAAAGGAGAAAGAGAATGGATCATCATATTTGAAATTACTACTTCTACACCAAGATGAAGCATATTGTTTGTTTCCATATTACCGAATCTGATCGGAGTATTAGGAATCAATTCACGATAGTCTTTCTTAGCTCTAGACTTAGTATTCTCATTAATAATATTTGTAGCGGACAGAGATGTAGCAGAGAATTTCTCTTCAGCAAACTGTTTTAATCTGAAGATATATTCTTTACCAATAACCATTCTTCTTCTTGCTTTTACATATCTGAGATTACCTTCAGAATCTCTCATAGGAACTTCTACTTCATTCTGTTCTACAAACGGGAAAGCTTTATATATAGCATCAAGCTTATCAATATCCATAGATTCAGACAAAGCTTTCATGGATAACTGAATAGATTCTGATTCGATAATAGATTCTATAAAGAATGCTAATTCATCTTCTGACAGCATACTGCATTTATATTCAAAATAATTACCATATAATTCAGTACACATGAAAATGAATTTATGAATCATTTCATATGCTTCCTTTACAGTCATCTTATTATTATAAATATACTTAAGAATCTCTTCAGAAATATGTGTAAGCTCTAATTCGAATACCTGACCAACATTTTCTCTATTAGTCATTGTAGATGAATTGAAGATTACATCTACATATTTATAGTCTCCTTTGATACCTTTGTATCTAGGCATCCATTTCTGAGGCCATATATTTGAGCATACACCTTTACCGCCAAATCTATTACTAGCTTTATCACCAGCATTCATTTTGAGTTCTTCTAATACTACAATATCAAGAATAATATTAGAATAAGGTTTCTTATCTGTATACAAAGCACCGGACTGAACCATGCTCATTGTATTATATAATTTCTCAAGATCATACTCTAATTTATAACCTTGAGATTTATATGGAAGAATAACTTGCAATAATTCTGCAGCAAATCTTAATAATTCTTCCTGATACATTTTAAGCTGAGCATAATAATGAGATTCTAATATTTCAGGATTATTACAATAAATATTGACATCTATTACTTTTCCTGTGACCTGACGAGTTTCATCAGACATAATGCTTGTTTCAAGTCTAGCAATAGACTGACTATAATAAGATTCATCTTTCTTCTCTTTTCTCAGAGAAATCAGATTAGCATTCTTTACATCTTCACCAATATCAGGAATAATCTTATATGTCTTATCATCTCCATAGATATTTAACGGAATATCATTATCATTGATCATTATTCTTACAGGCTTAATTAACGGAGAAGTTAATTTACCTGCAGCTACATCTGAAAAGATAATCGAGTCTTCCATGTTATCATCAAGAGCCATATAACATGTAACCATATTGATTCCGTCTTTTCTATTCTTAAAATCATCATATGCTAATGATTGCTGAACCCATGTATCTTTTGGAATTATATCTCCAATATTGAGAGAATCCATATAAGAATTATTATATAAATATCCGTACTGCTCTGTTGTAGGATGATATGAGATTCTTTCTATTGCAGTCAATTCTTTCTTATTTACATCTTCCAATATTAACCAATAATGATGATTAGGAGCAAATGAAAACTTTGATACTTTTGCTACCACTTTATAATCTTTATCTGCTTTGGTAATAGAGCTACTAAAATCTCCATATCTTATCTCATATCCTGTTTCAATCTCTGCTTTCTCAGCAGCAATAAGTGGGAAAATATGATCATGATGAGTAGAAAACATTAATTTTCTAGCACCGGCATTAGATCCATTAAATGGTTCAAGTAAACCTTTACCGATAATCTGTTCAAGACTTGTAATATCTTTAGTTGCTTCGTTAACTTTATCAATGAAGTTTAAGTTTGCCATATTTGTCTCCTATCCTCTCCATATTATTCTTCCTTTGGTTAAATCATACGGTGAGATATCAACTGTTACTTTATCACCTCTTATAATCTTGATAAAATTCTGTTTTAATCTTCCACTGGATGTACATTCTACATCTCTATCCAGTTTATCTAAGTGGACAATAAATTTTCCACCTTTTATACAATCTACAACTTCCCCTTCCATTTCGAATCTGTCGCCATTAGCCATTTTCTTTCCCTCTCTTAAAAGATAAAAATAAGTTTGTTAATATTGATAAGAATATGAGATAAAGATCTAGTGGAAATTTTAATCCACTAGATCTTTATCGTTAATATAATATATAATTCTAATTAATATTACGCAGCAAAGTTACTGTTGCTACGCTGAGCAAATATATTATTAAGATTATCCAAAGCTGCATTATTCTGTTTAGATACAGATTTAGTAACAGATAAGAACTTAGATAAATGATTAAATAATACATCTGCAAATACTTCTTGGAGTTTCGGATTATCAGCAAATACTTGCTTGAAGTTTCTCTTACTAAAGGTAATATCTTCAGCTCCTTCAAAGTACATTCTTTGACCTGCACCACTTACTAATCCTTCAGAATTAAGCATATGGAAGTAAGAAAGTAACGGATCAAAATATCCTTCAGTCTTATTAAAGATTAAAGGAATAGTTCTTCTACTAGCATTAGTTCTAGATTTAATAATAGTAAACTTAACGATAGAACCATCAATACCATAATCTTTATCAGCTGTTAACTTAGCACCATCATCTACTCTGAAGATATTATTAGCAAGATAAATAGCTGTTCCGCCACCAGGTAATCTTTCATCTGTATCTAACCCAGCAACCTGAGACTGCTTAGGAATATAACCTGTTTGAATATTCTTGGTAATATGATTAATAGAGATCATAATAATATTTACAGATTTGCAAAGCTGAGAAATCTTCTTCATAAGCATAGAATTCTGCTTAGCAATTTGACCACCAGACATATTTGTTCCAAGACTATCATCATCTTCAATAGATTCAGGTAAAAGCATTGCAATAGAATCGATCAAATAAATAGTAGGAATAAATTTTCTAATCTTATTACCTACAATATCAAACATACCAGTGTCATACATAAAATCTTTTCTATTTTGAGTCTTTGTATCATAAATCGATCTTATTCTTTCATAAACATTCTCTGTAGTAATTCCTTCGTTTCTATATCTTACTCTATCTTTCCATTCTTCTTCAGTCATTCCTACTAAGAATAACTTTCTTGCTTCAGGAAGTGATCCTTCAATATCATCACAATAAATAACAGCTTTAGGATGTTGCTTTGCTAAATGACCTGCAATCTGAAACATCAATGTAGATTTACCAGAACCTGATCTACCAATAATAGTATTTGTAGAACCATCTACAATACCTGTAGCATTATAAGAAAAACTTTTACCATTTCCTTCTACAAAGATTGTAGTGCCATTAGCATAATCAATGTGAAGAAAACCAGTTGGATACATTACATCAAATGTAGCTTGGTTATTAGCGCCATTAACTTTAGAACCAGCTAATTTTTTATCAACAAGATCAATCAAAGTACTAGCCATATCTAATCCTCCTTAATAGAAATTATATATAGGTTTTAAAAAATGTAAAAAGCTACATAACTAGTACTAAACTTCCGAATTTATTTACAAAATATACTAATGTAATATAAATCCATAAAAAAGAAATAGCAGAATAAACTATAATCTGAACAAAAGGATTTGTAGGAATTTCATCTTTTACTGCAACTATCATTATTACATATACAAATAAAAATATAAACAATCTCCAAATAATACTCCATAAAGATACTGTAACCATTATTAACCCCTTTCGAAGTAAAAACAAAAAGGATGTAGAGTCCTCTTTGTTTTATTTCTTATTTCTTTTTCTTTAGAGCGCGAGCCAATATTGCTCGTTCTTTCTTAGCTTGCTCTTTGTATTTTTTGCTGCTCTGGTCCCATTTTTGATACTTAACGAGATCATAGCTCAGCTTACGAGCAGATATAGATAAATAAATCTTATCAGCTCTCAAAGCAATACCAACAGTAGCTACCGTTGGTATTATTACAATGAGCAGAAGTACTAAATCTACCCATTGTATATTATCCCAATGAATTGGGGTGATCCAAATCATCAGGATAAAAACAATAACAGGCAGAAAACTAGTTACTGCCTGAAATTTTTCCTGGTTTGTTTTGAATCGAGCCCAGGTCCGATTTATCAATTCAGCATACATTCCCATCCCTCCTTTTCAAATATGCTGAAACTATAAGTATCATATCTATAATATATAATTATAGTTCAGCATATTTACAGAGATTAATACAGAACTTCGGCTCTTACAATCAACTGATTTGCAGGGATCATTCTGGTACCAGCTGCTATAGGAGATTTCTCTTTGATATCTGAAACCTTAATATCTACGATATTTTCCAAAGTAGATATTCTTACAGTGTCTTGTTCTCTACAACCAAGAATACTAAAGATTTCATCATTATCATCAAGCTTAATAACACCAGCACCTTTACTTCCTCTTGAATGTGGAGTAAGCATAGCAGATTTAAATTTATTGAATTTTCCTGATTTAGTTACTACAACTATATCTGTAGATTCATTAAACATTTCTACCATACTATTTACATTTTCAGTTGTATCTATAGCTTTAACTCCAAATGTAGATCTCTTGATAAGAGGAATATCTTTAGAAGAGAATCTTAATACTTTCTTTCCTGCAGATACAACTACATCAAGTCCAGCCGGAACTAATTTTACTGATACTACTTCATCTAAAGAATCACGAATCTTGGTATACAATAAACCAGACTGATTTACTGATAAGAAATCTTCAAGATCCATCTTCTTGATAAGATTGCTCTTAGTAAGAATTACCATATAACATTTAACACCAGATTCAGTGATAGCTTTAATTTTATTTACAGGAATTACCTGAGCAATATCTGCTGTTAAATTTCTAATCAAGAATCTAATATCTGTACCTTGATACGATTTGTCTGTTACAGGAATCTTATGGACAGGTATATTATATACTTTGCCTTTATTATCAAATAATAACAATTCTTCTCTATTATCTATAGTAATAATAAATTTAGGATTATCTTTCTTGATAATATTTACTTTATCTGTAGCGATCAATTTTCTTACAAAATTCTTTTCAGTAATAACAATCTTAAACATACCTTCAGGAATATCTGCAGAATTATCTAATTTAACAGTCTTACATAATCTCTTATCTCCATATTTAGCTGCTATTTCATCTAATTCTTTAGCAATATCCTGCTTTATAAGAGTACCATCATCAGTAACTTTAGCTTCATATTCTTTAATCTTAGCATCAAGTTCTTTTCTTTCGGCAATAAGATTATTAAGATAAGCTTTATTTAATCTAGACAAATTCATATCTATAATAAACTTAGCTTGAATATCAGTTACATGGCAATGCTTGATAATATATTCAATAATAGGCTGCTCTTCATTCTTTGTAGACTTCTTGATCATATTGATAATATTATCAATCTCTCCAGATTGCATTACCTTGATATATGCATCTATTCTATGATGTCTTGTCATATATTGCTGAAGCATATTACAATATAATCTGAACTTTGTAGTCATTCTCATATCAATAAAATTAAGTAAATATTCACGATAAGAGAATCTCTTAATATCCAAACCGTTCATTGTTACAGCTTCAAAATTTACATTAAATGTTTTTTGTGTATCTGTCTTTGAATATATTACTTGCTTTACATACTCAGGATTTGCTCCTGCTTTTAATTCAATAATTATATTAGGTTTCTTATCTTCCAAAGAATTAAATATATCTTTAATCATAGGAAGCTGTTTATCTTCAATTAAAGATAAAATTTTATCATATACACTTGTTGTGGTAACATCATCAGGAAGACTTGTAATTCTTAAAGTATAATTACCTTTATTATCTTGCTCTGTAACTATTTTGCCTCTTACTTTAAAACAACCAGCACCATATTTATTAATATCTTCCCAATCTTTCTTAGAAGCTATTAATTCACATTCCTGACATAAATCAGGAATAAGAGTAAATTGATAATTTGGATCTTGTAATAATCCTTTTATTACATTTATTACTTCTATAATATTATGACTGGGAACTTTGATTACAAAACCTACACCAATACCAAATGCACCGTTAACCAAAATCATAGGTAATTTTGCTGGTAAATAATCAGGCTCCATATCTTTCTTTCTTTTATAAGTCTCAATCCAATCTACTACATTTCTAGATTTAGATATATCATCGATCATTACATCATATCCAAATTTAGATAATGAAAAATGTGTATATCTTTGAGCTCCTGGAGGCTCACCCATTACTGATCCAAAGTTTCCATCAGGTCTACATAAAGGATATTTAGACTTAAACCATACTGCCATATTTACAGCTGCACCATAAACAGCATCAAGACTATGAGGATGATACTTGCCCATAGTAATACCTGTAATTTGTGCAGATTTATCATTGATCTTATCTATTAATCCTAAATCAAATAATGTATACAGTACTCTTCTTTGTACTGGAAGTAAGCCGTCTCTTGTATCTGCAATCATTCTTCGACGATCTACAACCATAGCATACTTAGAATAATCTGATTCATACATTGCTATTGAATCTTTATCTACTATCTTTTCTGCCATTATCTCTTCTCCTATTGATTATTAGTATAAGTTATACCGTCTGGTCCAAAATGCAAATAATACTTATTATCAGGTGAGAATGATGGTTTCTTTTTAACAATACTAAGATTTCTTGATGATCTATTTGTTATTATTGTAGATCTAGGATAACCTATTTCTACAGGATTATTATTTACTAAATCTAATATTTCAGATAAACTAATATTAATCCTTTGATCATTATCATTTGATAAAGTAAATATAGGATTTTCAGATCCTTTATTCTTTGGAGTAATCATTATACCAAACGGATATTTCTTAAAATGTTTCATTGATCTTACATAATGATCGTTGGAAACTTCATAGCCCCTATAGCCAGGAATAGAATACCAAGATCTTGGTTCATATACATTTAAAACTTCTTCTATAGCACAATATTTTCTCATATATTCACCTCACACAAATTAGGGGCATAAAGCCCCTAATTTAATCAATAAGATCATCTCTGGTTACAGTTCCTATTAATCCTAAAATCTTTTTCGGATCAGATTCATAAGATCTAATGATTTCTTGAGTTTCCTTAATATCTTCTAATGTATATCTTATAAGGGTTGTATTTCCTATATCGGGTCTTAATACAGATTCTTGAAGTTTTTCTGTACTCATTTCACCTAAGCCTTTATATCTATCTATACCATTAGGTGTAGATGATTTATACAAAAGACATACTTCATACAATGACATTTTCTTTCCGTCTACGATATAGTAAAACTGATCATTAGATTTCATAATTTTTATAAGATCAGCACATGTGTTGATAAACATATCGGAGATTGGAACAGCATTAGATTTATCAATAGTACCTTCTACAACAATAGTACCATTAATTTTATGCACATCCATAAATCTAAAAGCAGATTTGATTGTTTTCTGCAATTTATTTACATCAACCTTATCACCATTAGAAATATAATTAAATAAAATCATCTCTAATAAATAAGGATTCAATGCAAATGTATTGGCCATTCTTTCGATATAATAAATATAATCAGCATTTCGCATGAATAATATTGTTATATCTTTGGACTCTAACGGCTTACCATCTATGAATGTAATCTTATGCTCTTCCATAAATATCTTCTGAATATATTTTACGATATCTATTTGTTCTGTAAAATATCTTTCTTTCTTTTGTATCTTTACAGAATACAGAGGAGGAATAGCTTTGTATATCATTCCTGCTTCTATCATAAATGGGAAATATACTACAAAAATACTCAAAAGCAATTTACAGATATGACCACCCAAACTCGTGATATTTTCATATCAGGATATAATCCTTTGAGTTCTGACTATATTTTACTCTAAAATAGAGAATACTCTTTCCACCCTCGTACCAATAGAGGATGTACTCTCCTTCACGGAGATAGTCGATACAGGCTTCAATTATATTGATTCCCACGGTATTACCAGCTATCCATTTCAGGACCTTAGGCTTTCTTAGAGAGCTACTTCGTCTTTTATATATACTGATATCTGCTTTAGGCTTTGATCAGTAGTCTTATTCCACTCTTACCGTTAGCTATTCATTTGAATAACCCGCATGGTTTTGCGAAAAGTATTTTAGGACAGTATTAGTCTATCCACATCAGCATCAGCCATAAATACTACTCTAGAGACTTTACAATCGTCTAGAGTAAATTTCTCTCCAGGTTTCCATTCTTTACCAAATACTATTCGTACAATACCTTGTACTTCTTCATTTGAAAAGAACTCATGCTTTGATTTTCTAAAAGCATTAGCTAATTTTCCACGTATTGGATATACCAAAATCTTCACATAGGTCGCTACTCTATGCAGTTCTCTTATGAACTTCTCTAGCAGTTAGCTAGAAGTTGAGACTATATCAATACCATTTCTGGCATACTTTCATTTTGATTTAAGGGATTTTCACCCACCTGCTTAGGCCCTACTCCTTTTGACGATTTCCACGTCCCTTATAGGGGATAGTCGTTGAACTTTACTTTATATTTATTATATATCTCCTTAAATATAACAAATACAAAGTCTTAGCTGCTGATTAGACATTTCTTACTGTACTTAGGACCTAATATTTTATAAAATATTAAGCTTTTATTTCACCATATACCATCTCTAAATCTTTTTTCTGAGTTTCCTCAACCTTTTTCTATTCGATAAGGTGTTTAGAGCTTTAGCCTTTCCCAGCAATTAGAAAGTTTACGCACACTGCATTACTGCAATATGGGGCACATATCTACCCATTGTCTTCGGATCTCGTCCTTCAACAACATTTCCTTTAGCAGAATCACCTTCTACTATTATCACTGTAATATTAGTCTTTCCTAAAGGTCTTACATATTTCTGAGGTAAACCTGTTAATATATTCTGTTGATATTTTTGTACAATCTTGGCTTTACCAGCTTCTTGCTTCTGTCTATTCTCAGCTACATCCTTAAGGAATTTAGCTACTTTCTGAAGATCATTAGGATTATTCTTTGCCCAATCATCCAATCCCTTAATTACTGTATCTTTACAGAAGTCTACCATATCAGGATTTGCAATTACATCTTTACCCTGATTTTCAAATACAGGTTCTATATGAGCACCATTAATAATGATATTCAGTCCACATTTAATATCATTATTGGTAATCTTCAATTTCTCTTTTGCTTTCTGATTAATAAGATAGATATTATTCATGTACTTAGTAAACCATGCAGTTATACCATCAAGTGTACCTTTTACATGAGTACTACCTTCAGTTCTTGTAATACAGAAATTACAAAATGATGTAATATTTTCCATATCGCTAGGTCCATTTGTACCTAAGTCATAATCAATTACTACTTCTACTTTATGAGTACCATCATCAGCACCAAACATAATAGGTTTTACTAACGGATTACTCATTTTGGAAATCATATTATAAAGAATACCATCTTTATTTACTACATCTTCATGATATTTAATACCATTTTTATCTATAGCTTCAAATGTCATATGAGTTCCAATGGGAGTCAATGACATAATTTTCTTTACAAAATGAAATAATTCTTTCCAAGGTAAATCAATATCACCAAGAATACTTGTATCAGGAATAAATGATACTAAAGTACCATTCTTTTTGGATTTATTTGGAATTGATTTGGCTTCTTTATATACAGGAATTCCTTCTTTAAATCTAATCTCAGCTGCTTCTCCAGTATACTTAAAGCTCTGAACCAAGAACTCGGAACTTAGAGCATTTACAACTTTAGCACCTACACCATGAAGACCGCTAGGATATTCACCCTTTCTTCTTGTATAGTTTCTTGAAGTATATTCTTTGGTAAATACTCTCATAAGATCATTAAGAGGAATACCTTTACCATTATCTTCACAAGTTACCTCTAAAGTTCTTTCATCATAAGATAATCTAAACCAGTTAGCAGGACTAGATTTGTCTACTATCTGGTCGATAGAATTTTGAAATATTTCTCTTGCTTCTGATAATAAAGCTTTATTACCAAGAGATCCTAACTGATATCCTGGTCTTAATCTACAGATTTCAACAAACCCAGATAATGATGCAATCTCATCCGCATAATTATCAATAGCTGCTTTTTGTTCTTCAGTAAGTTGTTGTACCATCTTATCACTCCTTTAAAAATTTTGGATTATAATCTAGTACTGAATTTTGTAATTTCAAAATAAAAAATCAGTAATAATGCTGATAAAAATAAATACATAAAAATGACTCTAGGCTATTATAAGCCTAGAGTCAGATCTTTGATATCTATTTGAGTTTATCACGAAATTGAAAGAATTTTATAGTTGCATAGGTGTGCTAGCACTTTACCCTTTATCAACTTTATCTTATACCATGATGTCTTTCTTGACTTCTGCAGTTTCAGACTTGGTATCAACCGTTGTAGGAGCCGGAGTGGTAGCCTGTGCAGGATTCGGATTAAATCCCTGATATGCCTGCGGCTGGTATCCAGGTGCCTGAGAAGACATCGGAGTCCAAGCGCTGCCATTCATTGTCGGAGCAGAGATATTCTGCTGCATCCAAGGATTACCCATCATCGGCTGCTGCGGCTGTGCTCCCGGATATCCAAACGGATTTCCCTGCGGCTGCTGAGGAGCGAATCCAGGCTGCTGATACTGATAAGGAGCCGGTCCACCCATCATCTGCGGCTGCTGATACATTCCACCACCATTGAAGATGTTATTCAGATTAGCAAGCATCTGTACACCATTCATGTTGTAACCACGATACTGCCAATTGAAAGTCTCATGTTTCGAGAAGTTCTTGGAGGCGTACTCAAACAACTGCGGAATCTTTTCCAGCATAGCCAGAATCGGGAAGAAATCACGGTGAGCCTGAGGCGGCAGATCAACATACAGAATCTTAATTGTCTGCAAAATATCGATGATCTTAGCCACAGATGATTTGATCTCGTCAGCTGTTTCATTGCTGTCGATAGGTCTGAATGTATAGCCGCAGATAGTACAACGAGCTACACCGGTAACCGGATCAAACGTCAACGTGTCTCTTTCACCATCTTTGCTACGATGATTACAAAGAGCTCTGTTTAAGTCTTCTTCGGAAATACCCAGATCAAACTCACCCTGAGAAGTAAGCTTATCGATCTGTTCAGCACTAAGGATATTATTGATCTTCTGTACCGGAGCCGGCTGACCCTGATACCCCTGATAATAATAACCTCCTGTCGGCTGCATGTGAGGATACTGCTGATTATTCATGTCGTACATTGTGTTTCTCCTTTCAATCGTGATATGTCAACCCAAACCGTCAACGATATCATTAATATTATATATAATTAATTAGAGTTTTACCTCTAATAATTATAACTAATTAACAAGTTATTCTGATAGCTCTACCCTGATTAATACCTGTCTTACGAGCTTCGTCGTCTTTCTTAGCTGCATCATATGCAGCCTTTTCTTCTTCTGTCATTGCATCATATTCTTCCTGACTAACAGGTTTAAAAGGATGGTAATTTCCGGTTTCCGGAATTATCTGATAGTTAGATCTATCAATTTTTAATAATATTTCTTGCTGTTCTTTAGTAAGGGTTACTCCCATATTACTAAAGAAGTCTTTGATAGCTTTAAATCCTCCACCAATAGTGAATTCAGAAATATCAGCATAATCCAAAGATTCAACAACTGCATTTCCTGCAAAAGGTTCTGCACCATACACTTTAGATTTAGCTCTAATATTATGCAGCATTTCATTAGCATCATCTTCAATAACAACACCTGAACTAGGGTTGTTCTGAAGATGATATCCAGTTGTACTGGTAACTTTATATTCTTTAATTTCAGCTGCTTCTATAGCGCTCATGATTTTTGAAACTTGATTTGTGTTCATCTTGAACCTCCTTTTATATATGGTTTCTTATATTATAAAGCAAAGTTGCTACATTTGCCAAATAACCAATACTATAGGTTTCTTTAATACTTTTTAAAGTACTAATCAAAACACTATAAATTCTACACAGAGCTTCAAGATGAGTTAATTCTGCTCCTACCGTAGGACCATATGACTGCACAATATTTCTTACATTAGGGTCCATATTAGCAGATACGTTGTAATAATATGAGAGAGAGCTTAAAAGCAACGTATTTATTTCTAACTCATTATTAGCACTGATTATAAGATTGTCAGTTAATTTTCCATCAAGAAAATAATTACCATACTTCTCATAATCAATGTATCCTTTTACCATTTCTTTAAAGATTCTATTAGAGTTCTTCTGAATATTATCAGGAGATAATCCAACAAACCAGTTATCCCCATACATTTGCTTCATATTATCAAAATAACATTGTTTTGCCATAACTATCTCCTTTAAATTTCATCTGATCCGTAATAATCTTCTATATTAAATCCATCATATTCATCAACCATATTAGAATTTTTCAAGAAATTCACAAACTGTCTTACAGTTAATGCATCATTAAATGCTACATCTTCTACTAATACTATTGATTTATCTATATCTATGATAGGTGCATTGGTTCTGATATAATCATAAGCCGTAGTTCTACCTATACAAGCTTCCCATCTATATACAAATTCAGCATCAGATTCTTCATCTCCTGCATCTGTATATAAAATAATATATTGTTTCTGTTCAGGATCTACTACATTTAAATTCTTTTCTATTTTCGAATCATCTCGTATAAATATTCTATCACTTGTTCTATTAACAAATATTATATTGTTCTTGTCAGTGTATATTTGCACACCTTTGTATGTGTAAACTAACATCCCACCGACAAGAAATTTACCATTTTCAGTTAATGCAGTGATAGCGAATTGGTCAGGCCCGTTAACTTCCTGATCTAATTTATAGATAGGTTTAGTTAACGGAGCCTGACCACCATCATTATAAAATATTACTGGTTTCTCTAAATTTGGATTATCTGAATCGAATCTTGATCTTTCCATATCTTTACCTTTCTCTGATTAGGTAAAGACTTCCTCAAATTTCTTTACCATTTTGAGTAAATCTACCTTTTCAGAATCAATGTTTACTATAGATCTATTATCATGCGTTCTTACAGATACTTTAGATCCATTTGTATTAATTACAACACCAGGATACTTCTTTCCTTGCACAATTACTAAATCCCCACTCTTGAAAATTTTCATTTAAAAATACCCCTTTCATATTTTAATACATACTTATAGTATATAACTGGAATATTTTTTAATAGGAATGTAGTTTAACTTTTTGTTTGACTATTATTAATTTTTGTTTTGCTCTGGTTACAGCTGTATAGTCACAAGCTCTCTTTACTTGAGGATTTAAATACTCTTCTTTATATAATACATTGTTGTATTCAGATCCTTGAAGTTTCCATATAGTACTAGCATAAGCATAGTCAAACAATATACCTTTTATAATTTTGTCTTTGCTTTTTACTAAAGCCTTCATTTCATTTTGTCTATCTTGTGAAGCTACAAAATATTCAATATTAGTACGTATATTAGGAAATACATAATTACTATAGTCAGGAATAAAGTCCATAAAAAATGTATCTTTCTCTTTTGAATTGATTTTGGGATTACCATACATTATTCCGGATAAACCGTTAGCCAAAGATATACCATCATAATTTATATGCCATTCATTTACATTACATACAATTCTTTCTCCGTTATAAGGTAACGGAGATTCATAGCCACATATCTGTCGTACTCTAGAGTTAATTCTTTTTCTTGAATTGTTGGTGCAAACTCCAACAACATCAACTAATCCTATCATACGTTCATCAAATTCATCTTCTTCAATAACTAATACAGATTGTCCATAGACTCCACAATGTATAGGCTTATTCTGTAATATTCTATTTGCTATATATACAATAGGATTATTTTGAGCTTGTCTCATTATTTCAGTTAATAAATGAATACCTGGATTTATTAAAAATCCCGGATTAGCTCCAACAGGTGGTAATTGATTAATATCTCCACAAGTTATAATTTTTATACCAAAAGATTTTATATCTTTTACCATATTATCAGGAACCATCCAGGCTTCATCTATAAAAAATAAACGAATTTCCGGACTAACAAAATCTCTTTTCTTAAAAATTCTCTTTTTAACAGGTGTTCCAAATTTACTATTTATATTATCATAATCATCATATTCTATTACTTCATATAAAGAACTATGAATTGTTCTAGCAGACATAAATCCTCTAGTTCTCATAACAATAGCAGCCTGACCAGTATAAGACATAGCGAGATAATTCTCAGGTCTTAAACCTAAAGACCTGAGAATCTCGAATATTAAAAATGTTTTTCCTGTACCTGCCGCTCCGGATATTTCAAATAATTGTTCAGAACTATTAAGGAACCAGTCTACTGCTTCATCATGATATTTCTGCTGTAGATAGTTCATTTGAATCATTTTACATTGCTCCTGTTTCCATTATAATATCCAAATTTGACAAATCCAATGCAACATTATCTGTTATAGCTAATACTATTTCAGCATAACCAAGCCACAAATTGTAATACCATTTGGATACATATTCACCATTGACAGTTTTAAGTACAAATCTTTGTTTTTGATCATCATTATCTTTATTATCTTCTATATATTGAGATAAATAGCCAATATTCATATTATTAACTGCCATCTCTTTATCCAGCCAATATCCAAACAGCATAACCATAATATTATAGTTTTTATACGGATCAAATATAATATCATTTCTACCAGCATAAACAGCTTTTGGTGTTGTAGCTGCTTTAATAAAATGATTATTATATAATAATTCTTTGCACGAATCTTGATCATAAAGTTTTTCTTCATGATTTATACTCAATCCGATAGCGTTGAACAAATTGTAATACAATTCGTACACATCATCAAACATCATTTCTCCTAAATTATTGAATCTCATTTTAATATCTCCTTTCAAGATATAATATGTATAAGTGTCACAAATATATTATATAATTATTATGAAAATTAGCCCCTATACATATTTATCATCGAAAACATCACATTAATGAAATGTCTTAGGGGGTATAAAAAATGAATAACGACTTTTTTAACTCTTCGAATACATCTATAAAAAGTGTAGAAATAGCTATATTAGCTGAAGATATTATATTACCTGAAGTTGATACAGTTCCTATTTCATATGGATTACTATGGGATAGATGGAATAGTAAATCTGATGTAAAGTATTATAGATCAAAAGAAATAGAATATAGATCTGAAATAGGTAAATTTTATATTCCAATACTTACTCCAAGCATAAATAAAGATGATATAATATATGAAGATACCAGTGCTCCAAGGGTAAAATCTAAATCAGCAAAATTAGATGTTGATAGTTATAAGAATTCTAATACTATATTATTAGAGATACCAAAATATTTAGTATGTGAATTTACAGGAAAAATTCCTGCAGGTACACAATTTTTATTTGTATCTCTTAGTAGTAGAATTATGGAGAATAAATTTAGAATTATTGCATTATATAGTAGCACATATGTAGCAACTGAAAATAGAAAAGTAACGAGAGGTAAAAAGAGATGACAGCCGAAAGACAAAAGCGG
>Ga0247610_10000128_pt1 | contig 121848 bp, 93 predicted proteins | sample 174DNAGHGhighgp2_FD_193483 | JGI IMG/M metagenome (GOLD analysis project Ga0247610, IMG submission 193483) | Sheep rumen microbial communities from Palmerston North, Manawatu-Wanganui, New Zealand - 1742 DNA GHGhigh gp2 | ecosystem: Host-associated > Mammals > Digestive system > Stomach >... | reverse complement strand
TTTTTGTCAGTTGTAAAAGATATCATGTATTTATCTGTATTTGTCTTATAATCCTTGATATCTATTTTACAATACTGAGAATTTGTTTTTCAAGGTTTCGTATTCGTTTTTGATGTCATTAAATTGATTGTAATTTTTGGTACTATAATCACACATAGTATCATAATTTAATTTCATCTTTAAACCTTGTTCAGCTAATTCTTAATTTTCTTCTTATAAAGCAGTTATCTATTAAGCTTGATCTCTGATAATTATATCAGAATTTCTGTTGGCAAGTTAGTATGATAATCTTCCGATTTGTTCTGATAATTTACCAACAACTGTAATAGCTTATAAAGGATCTGCTATATAATTGATTTTTGCTTCAGGAGCATAAACTTCACATAATTGTTTTCTTAACTCTTCTTTTGAATTATAAAGATTTTAGATATGAGAGTTTAAGAATTCAATTGTTTGTTAGCAATTTTGGCATTTTTGGTTTTTGACTTTCATCATTTCTTTTTTGAGACGATTTATATAGTCACCTTATTGCTTAATCATGAAGTTTGCTTCTCCAATATCTTTTGGAGTTTTTTCCATTAATTATACATAAGCGTTGCCTGTTAAAAGGCTAAGCTCTTATTTTAAATTATTTATTTTGTTTTATTAACGTTTTATTGTTTACATTTTATCAGCTAATTTTTTGTCTACTATAGGCATTTCTTACCATTAAAAGTTGAAATTCATTAGGTAATAAAAAAAGTCGGTTTTCATATAAAGTGAAAAAAGATAATTTTTAGCTAGTATAATTTAATATACTAGCTGACTCACCATGTTACTCTCGGATAACACTTCTTACCTATGATAGTAAACTACAAATTTCTGAACCGCTGTATTATATCTGCTTTCAGCTGATCTTTATTTTCAGCATATTCTTTCTCGGCTTTCTTTTCACCATATCCTTTCAAGAATATTTAGGCGAGTTCTTTTTCTGTGATTTTGATATTTTTGATTTATTCTGTAAACCAATTTTGGAAACTTACTCTAGGCTTACTTGCTTTTGAGATTTTCTTGAATGTGTCTTATATTTTTTGATCACCAAATCCTTTAAGGTTTAATGCATCTTTTGTTTTAGTAATATAATTATAAAATGCACAACAACGAGATTAGCATTCAAAATCTCCTTAATCAGATATTCTGACTTTACCTCCACAGAAACATTAATCAGGAAGAAGTTTCTTAAGATCTTTCTTTGAATATTTTCCTTGTTTACATCCATCTTCAAATTATTCTTTTGCTGTTTTTGGTTCATATGAATATTTACAATTTGGAATTACTTCTCCTGAATTTACTATTAAAATATTTTCTCCTGGTAAAAGATTATTTATAATAAGCCATTATGGAGTAAATCCTTTGCATTATTTTACAGTTTTACCAGGCATTTTAATTGGTTCAATTTCAATAACACATTCTAAACGAAGATCTGATCCGAGATTATTTGTTGTAGAATCATTTTTGTAAGCAACGAAATTACGAGGCTTCCATTAATATCCTATAATTTTTGATTCATAAATTTGTGTTTCAAATTTGTAAGCAACTTAATTTTTTGGTTTATCACCTTATTAAATTTCGTATATGTTATTTGCTTTAATAACAACACCATCTGACATATATGGTATTGGATTTGCTTTCTTAAATTTTTTAAAATAATTTTCTGTAAGTTATTCATTCGATAAAATTTGATATGGTAAATTTTGATGAGTAAGTTCATTACACATTTCTAGTTAAAATGTATAACTAGTTTCAACCCATTCATCACCTTTTTTCATAAGAAATTCATAAAGCACAAGATCACAAGTCATTTTATTTTCTGAAATTGATTGACCATTTACTAATGATCTGAGTTTGTAATCTTCTGTTGTATTTTTCTTTTTAAATATAAGTTCACCACGAAGAACTACTAAAGTAAGTTTATTCTTTAACATATACCATTTGATTAAATCTAAATAAAAGAGTTGATCTTTAATTTTTGTTGTAATATCCAATCCGAGATTAGTATTTTTAGTATCACCTCTTGTAATAGCTGTTACATCGAATTCATTGTTTTTGTAAAATATATATACTCTGCATGATGTTCCATCATATTTATGTGTGATGACAAATTCTGTATCATTAAGTTTTTTAAATTTATTTTATAATTTATCAATATTTTTTGCAGTATATTTTTGTAAAGTTCCACATTAAACAGGATGCTTACATGACATTCTGTTTGCTGAAGATGTTGTTTCGTCGTAGGCAATATCAAATTCTTTTTAATATTTTTCTTTTAGTCGATCGAATTCTTCATCTGTGAATAGTTAATCTCCGGGTGAATAAATTTCTCCATCAAATTTGTATATATCGAAATTACCTCTATAAAGTTTTTCTGCGAAAACAAGATATCTACCAATATTGTCTTTATTCAATTTTTCTCCGACTTCAGTATTTTCGATAACAAATTCATTAGTTATTTTATTTTCAAAAAAGAAGTTTTGTTATTTTCATTCTTCATATTTATGCTTTGCTGCTAAATAATCTAAATATTTAGCAGATGTAGCTGTTTGATTTTCAGCTAATAAAGAATCTTTCTTACCACAACATGGACAAGAATAATTCTTCATATCAACTAATTTGTAATAACAATCTTTACAAATTAAATGATCTGGGAAACATCTTGTTTTAATAAATGATTATTTGATTTATTAACAATATTAACATTATGCTTAAGTTTATAATTCTTATTAATTTTATTTATAATTTGCTTTGATGTATTCTAATAATTTTTCATTTGGATAAAGCCATTCAGATGGTGGTATTATTCCTCTTTTAATTAATGTTAAAGCAACTGTATTTCCAAAGTCATCTTTTAATTCTGGATCATGGAAATATTCTTTTGGTGGAATAATTCCTTTGTAAGCTGATTCCATAGCAAATGTTCTACCAAATGGTAAACATTAAGGATTTTATGGTATCCATTAAGGTGGTACTGGTCTGTTATTTTAGAATAATAATGTTGATACATAACCTTCTGGACAACGTAAATTTGGATCATGATTCCATTCTTCTGGTGGTATAATTCCTCTAGCAGCTAAGATCATAGCTACTGTTGATCCATGATTGTTTGTAAGATCAGGACGATGTTACCATTCTTTTGGTGGAATTTATCCTTTTGTAGCAACAATCATAGCTAGTGTTGATCCATTAGAATTTTTAACTACAGGTGAATGCTTCCATTCGTCTGGTATTTATTTATTGCTTGTTATAAGATTCATTGCGATAGTTTAATTTAAACATCCTATCATAAGATCTGGAGAGTGACGCCATTCTTTTGGAACTGTTTTATCTTATTTAACTAACATGTAAGCAACTGTATTGTTATAATTATTTTTTAATTCAGGAGAGTGTTACCATTCTTTTGGTGGAACGATACCATTTTAAGCTAAAAGCATAGCTACTGTTGATCCATGATAGTTTGTAAGATCTGGTGAATGTTACCAACATTCGCTTGGAATAATTCCTTTTTAAGCAAGTATCATAGCTACTGTTTATTTTTAATTATTTCTGATAAATGGTTCATGTTTAAAAGTTTCTGGTGGAACAATTTTGTTTTCAGCTAATACCATAGCAAATGTATTTGAAACACTATTCTAATAATCTGTGTGTAATTTAAAGTATTCCTTTGTGATATGACTTTCATTTAAGAATTTTTAGAAAAGTTCTAATGACATTGAATGTTTGAAAAAAGAATGGTTTTCATATTTCTAACAAAAATATGCTAACTGAAATTTCTATTTTTTTACCATTCCAGAAATTATTGAATGTTTCTTTAACGGTATGTCTTTCAAAATTTTCAGTTAGCCAATAGTAAATACCATTTTGTTGATAATCTTCTTTTGACCATTCAGGAACTGTAAATTAAATTTAAAGTTTAAGGTCGGAGTTTTTAAAGAGTTTTATAATTTTCTTTGTTTGGTCAATTGCATATTTAATAGATTCTTCATCAAAAGGTGGATTAATGAAAATCTGCGTTGTTGGATGACTCTTTTTCGTATACTCGCGGAAGTATTTTAATAGACCAGAAGCTTAACACTTCAATGGTGATTCATCAGAAATGAAACTACAAAAGTTTGGTGTGTTATGATTTAATAGCCCTGCATACATTTCGAAAGAATTTTTGCCGATGTGGTAATAAAATTTTGTCGAAGCGAGTTGATTGTTGTTATTTCTCGCGTTAAAAGCATTATTTAGTATAAATAGATTTGTAAGATTATAATCTTATTTTGCTAAATTTAATAATCTAGACCAACATCGACAGTATACTTTTTTACCAGCGAGATATTTTTAATTATTTTTTTCAACTACAGCAAAGTAGCCGATAGAATTTTCAAATTTTCTACGATTGAATATTTTCAGAATTTCAGATTTATCAGAATATATTTTAGAGTAGTATTTCCAAGAAAATTTGTTAAGATCAAACGTTCCAAGATTTTCTTAGAAGATCATCTCAAGTATTATATTAGCTTTTTTGTAATCAATTTCTGAAAAGAGATTTGCGTAGTTAATAATAAATTTATTTAAATAAAAGTATATTTTATTGAGTTTTAAAAAAGTTTAGTTTACCCAGATTTGTTAAATCTGGGTTTTCACATCTCTTCAACATAATCAAGTACATTTTCAGCATCTTCAATTAGCATAGTTAAAGCCATTTTTACCCATTACATATTCAAAAGTGACAAATCTAATTATTCAACTTTACCAAGATTTTTGAGATATTAATTAAGAACAAATTCATCTTCAATATCGTCTTTGACAATTTCTTTTGCATATTTAGCTGCGAACTTAATAAGTTCAGCTTCTCTTGGTGGAAAAGTGTTAGAAGGTAATTATGTTTTTTCATGAATGTCTTATTTTAGATCTGATATTTATTTTAAAAAAGAAGATTTTGTATTCACCAAACTATTATCAATACTACAATTCCTATTACATATAATCCGAAGAAAATTGTTCTAATTATTCCATTAATTTTTTTATCTGTTTAAGTTTAAGATTGTGATTCAAGATCTATTACTAAAAAAAATTAATGGTTTTCAAAGGCATGCTACAACAATACATGCAACAAAACAAATTCCTAAAAGTATTAATGAAAATATCATAGCGGTATTTGAATATTTACAAAATTATTAATCTATTTCGTTTTCAAAATCTATTAATTAAAAAAAAATATTAGTTTATCATATATCATAAAGCTAAAAGCAAAATACAACAAACTAATGTTATCACTACTATAGCTATTGTAGTAAATACTGTACACATTTATTATTAACGATAATCTATTAATTAATAAAAAGAATAGTTTTCAGATAAAAGCTATGAATAAAATACTGCCAATTCCTAATACAATTAAAATTAAAGTAATCCAAATCATAGCCTTTTAACAACGATTATCACTCACTACATATTCTGGATCATCATCGATCATCATATTTGCTGTTCGAAATTAATGTTCTATTTCAATTTGTATATTTAAAAAAAATTCTAAATTTTCATTTCAGTGTCTTCTATATTTGTGAATGTATTTTACGAATATTTTGTTAGTAAAGATAATCATCGGAATAAATATCACAGAATGTTGATCCTGCGTGAGCATTATTTCCGAGAATATTTTATGTTAAAAGTGTATTAGCACGGTATTTATATTAATGTTTTAATGCAACAGATAAGAACATAGGAGATTATTCGAAAAGAATCATTTCAAGTGGACTCTTTTAAAGTTATGATTTATAACAATTACTTGAAAAGTTTTTGTATTCTCCTGTTTATGTAAGGATATCTGTTAAAAGTTTTACATGAACACCTTAAACTTCTTTTGTTGCTTCTATTGTTGAAAGATTATGGAAAAGTTCGATATGTATAATTTAATTACAACGCTCTATTCCAAATAGATGTTCATATTCATAAGGATTTGAACAATAAATCGTATCTGGATTAATTTCACGAATATAAAATAAATCATGGATATAAGAGCTCTTTTTATTATTTTTTGGTGTAAATATATTTCCTTCGATAATTGTTTTACTACCATTTTTCATTTTAAGATTTATTAAATTAGAGAATGATATAAATTAATCATTACTACAAAATGATATTAAACCAAACATTCCTCCGGAAACTATTATATCAACGTCATCGTCTTTTGTAGTAATTTTTTCAACTTTAAACTATTTAGAAAGATAATTTATTAAATTTTAGAAGTAAATATTGAATAGTCCCATAACTTTTATTGAAAGACGAATACTTAAAATATATTTTTTATTTTGATAGTATATTCTATATGATGGTTTAAGATCTTTTATATTGAAAGATTCATATTTTTATATAAATTCTTTTGGAGAATATCCATCAAGAAGTTAAAATTCTACAACTATAGGTCCTTTAGTATTTGTTACTAATTCCATAAATTTGTTAGAACCTGTAAAACGATCAACTTCTTTAGATGTTTTAGCTGCAACTTTTTTATGAATTGCATGTAAAGTATCTTATGTATATGGTTATGAACTTGCATAAGCTGCTTTAAGTCCTATCATTTCTCCAGGAGCAACTTAAGCGCGAATGTAATCTTTAACAATTTCGTATGTCGGAGATTTTTTAACAATTTACATTGTAAGATTACAATAAGCCCAAAATTACCAGCATTAAGAATAGATTATTGTTTTCATTTCGCTAGACATATTTTTACAGATACGACAACTTAAAATTGCTTATAATTCTTTTTCTGTAATTTCTTTTTAAGTTGGTATGAATGGTAAAGCAAATACTAAACAATTTTCATGAGTGTAGTATGGATTACTATTTTAACATTACTTACTTAAAGATTAAAGTGTTTTAACAATTTGTTTATTTCTAGGAGTGTCTATAATTTCATCAAGTTCGAGAGTTACTTTTTAATAACATCTAGGATTATAATTGCATTAACCATATTACATTGAAACAACTGTATCTGAATCAGAAAATACTAAACCATTAAAACCTGCTATAACATTATTTGCGCCTTTAAGTATTCTACGTGCGGTATATCCATCTTTTTCAACTGAGTTACTTTTTATATAAAGCTATTTTCTACTAGAAATTGAATCTAAAAATAGTTCAGTCTAAGAAAGTCCATTAAGATAACTTCCGAGAATAAAACCTTATTCGGCAGTTTTCATAGTAAATTTGTTAAAGCAAGGGAGTAATCTAGTAGGATTATAAAGTCTTTCACCTTTTTCGTTATAAATTTAACCAACACATACTATACCAGTACGAAGTTATTCATCAAATTTATCAACAAGTGTATTGTAAAATACAGGACGATCAACTTTTAAGATTTTAACAATTTCTTATTTTTGTTAAAGTTAGTCTTTCTATAATTAATTTGATATTTCAAGATTACAAGATTCTGAATCAAAAACAGGTTATGAATAATAATGTTTTATAATTTGATCTGCACGATCTAAAGCTTGATAAGTTAATTGTTTAAGTTGTTCAGGACATTTAGTAAATAAATTTGAATAAAGAGTTGATCCGATTTCTTCATTTATAGTATATATGTATCTGATAATATCATCTACGATTTAAAGAGCTACTGTACCACCATATTTAAATTAAAGCCATGTTATAAATTTAGAAGATGCATCAGCAAGTGATTTATCAAATTTTATTATTTTACCATTTTTTATTTAAACATCTTTTGAAATATAATTTAATTTAGGAATATATTTTTTGATAATATTTTCAAGTGCAGCTGTTTTGTTAAATTATTTTGCGAAGAATATACCAGATGCAAGATCTGGTGGACCACCTATTAAGTTAAATCCTGTTTCATAAGTTATAAGCTAACGTTACATTGATGAAAGTAAAGATAATTCAAGAATATTATCTGGTGAACACATGAAGTAAAGTTACATTTCATCACCATCGAAATCTGCTGTCATCTTTTTGACGACTTAAAGGTTAAATTGTATAGTTTTAATAGGCTTTACGATAACACGGTGTGAACCAAATGATTCTTCACGAATTGATGGATAACGATTTACTAAACAAATATCATTATCAATTACTTATCTAAAAATAATATCACCTCTTTTAAGATCATCTGTATAAAATTATTAATTAAAATCTCTTATATATTATCTCATACCATTATGATATTTTATAATTTTAAGTACTCTTGGATATTCATTTGACATTACAAGTTCTTTACATTATTTTATATTAATATCATTTACTCTAACTGGTACTGTAATTTGTTCAGCTATTTCTTGTGGAATAATTACTTAATCGGAGTCTATCAAACCATTACCGCCTATAACTGTTCTTGATGATTTGAATACTCTGATTGAATTAACACTTTAACGGAATAATCCATATTTAGTGATAGCTGCTGAAAATAAACTACATGGTTCAGCAATATTTTGTTTAGATGATATAAATTTAAGCATCTAGTTTTTAATTTAAGCTTTAGGATTTTTAGCTGTATCTTTATACATACTAAGACGAATTGCTATCATCATAACTGAATATTCTTTTGTCGGAAGTTCTAATGAATATGTATGGTTTCTCCAATTCAGTTTAGTGTTTTGATGTTAGATTATTCTTTCATAAATGAAGTTATAAATATTGTTGTTATTAATATTGTTTGATGCTCTCATTGTGTTTCCTGATACTGGAACAACATTTAAGAAAAATCCTTTTCCGAAAAATAAACTAAGATAAAATGGATTTATCATTACACGTGTTTTGAGTTATTTTTTAGTAAAGAACGATTCATTAGTAACACAATATAAAGGTGCTGTGAAATACCAAATAACTTTATTATTAACTTTCTTATCGTAATAAACCGGAGTGATAATTTCGCACGGTTTCGGTTCAAAACGTTTATGTAAAATACAAAATGATTTAAGTAAAGTTAATAGTTGTTATTATAGAATAGGTTTTATATACCATTCTTTTAATTGGATATATCCAAAATGACCACAGCATTTATTAAAGAATTAATAACATGTTTCACAACGTTTATTTAAAGCACCTAATTTTGGAGAAGTAAGATCTTCAATAGTTTGAATTTAAAGCACTGAATTTTTAATTATATCTTCTGATGTTAGTGATGTAAATTTAAACTAATCTATCATTTAATATAGTTAAAAAAAAGTTATTTTCAAGAATTAAATTATTTCATAGGATAATTTCGCTTAATTTTTTAGAAATATACTAAAGTTAAAATGATCAGAATAAACTCAATTATGATAAGTATAATCAAAATAGCTCTAAGATAACCTTATAATTCTAAGTAATGCATATTTTCTTCTGTCAAAAATGAAATTTTTGCGAATATTCACATAAAATATTCAGCTATTTCTGTTCCTTAGCCAGAATTTGTTCCAAAGATTTAACTATTCTAGTATGATTATGTTGAACGCCAAATTGGTTATTGAACTTCCTTTTATATAAATGCTGAACCTTCTTCGTAAACAATATTTGATATAAAGTCTCTGTTCTTATCTTTTTTGTAACTGAAACGTTAGAAACCTTCATAATTTCCAGTCTAAGTTTAAAAGGCAGCCATTACATGGAAGAACATTTTACAAGTATTCTTTGTAGCTTTAAGTCCAGTGACAGTTGTGTAGTATTCATTATAAAGTTAATGTTCAGTTTTATTTATTCCCATATAGTTATTGAAATAAAGGATGTCGTTTAAATAAATATTTTCTGGATCAAGTTCTTTAATCAAGAATATTTATTGTGCATGATTTTAAAGAATATTTCCTTTGATATACTAATTTTTACCATTTTGTATGTAATACACGTTATATAAAAATCCGCTACCAAATTTGAAATCAGTTAAAATTTATGTACGGTAAGAATTTAATAAACTAGGCGATGTGTTGGTGAATTGATATGTTAACGTTATTATTTTATTGCTTTCTGTTAAAGTAACTTTTCTGGAATGTAGGAAATCTATAAGTTAATCTACTAATTGTTGTAGATCAACATTATTATAAGCAAGAACATCAAAATCAAAAGATATATCCATATACCATGATTTGTTTGAAAAGTATATATCAATTTTTGGTTCTAACTTTTTAGTTTCAAGAGTTTAGTATTTTTGAACAAACTATGAAGCATCAATTTCTGAATCACTTAAAAGTTTAGCAGTAAAAGTTATATATTATGTTTGACATTAAGTAAGTTCTAAAAATCTGTGTGAACCATCAAGAGCATCTTCTGAAAAGTATTATATTTTACCAGAAGCTGATTTAACTTTGTGAATAGCATCAAGAGTATCTTAACTAAGTGGACCTGTAACTGCCATTGCTGATTTAATTCCTATAGAATCTCCGGGAGAAATTAAACTTCTAAGATAATCTTAAACAAGTTTGTAATCAGATTAACCTTTTTTAATATCCATTGTTAAAAAGCAGTAAGCCCAGAAATAGAATGTCTATAGATATATTATTTACTTAAATGCTTCAGACATATTTTCACAGATACGACAACTTAAAAGAGCTGAAAGTTCATCTTCAGTTATTTCAGTTTGTATTGGTTTAAATGGTAATCCAAAAACTAATGATTAATCAGAAACTTTCATACCTTAATTTTTACATTAAAGTTATAATTAAATGAGTTGTTTAAAAAGATCTTTACGTTCAGCAGACCATGAGTCATGCCATTCAACTTCAGCTTGTGTGTATAATCTTGGATCAAATGAATATTAACCAGTTTATAAACTGATGATTGTTTAATTATTTCCATAAATTATTTAATTTTGTCCAGAATAAACTGAATCAAAAGCTTTTTAAACTTTACGTTACATGTAACCTGTATCTCTGATAGAGTTACCTCTGACATAAGCTTAATGACGACCTTACCATGCGATAAGATATTGTGTAGTAGAATCTACACCATTCATATAATTTTCAGTAGTGTATCCTTGATGACGGATATCTAAAGAAAATTTTGGATAACAACAAAACATTCTCGGGACTGTTTCAAACATTTTTCCTTCATCATCATCTCTAAAACGCAATGAGACTGTAGCATCAAGCATTTAAGCTTATATATCTGATATTGAATCGTTATATAGTTTGATATGTCCCGGACCTGTAAATTATTGAACGATAATTTGTTTTTAAACATCTTCGTTTAATGAAAGTGTGTTTGTAAGATATTATGTAAAGAATTTTTTACGATCAACGCCCATTGGACTCTTGAATTTTCCGGTGTAGTATTCTTCGAGAAGTTTATTACAATCAGCTATTCTTGATTTTTCGTATTTCTCTTAAGCTTGACTAGCAGTATTGAATATATCACAGTAAAGTGAAAAGTTCAGAGCTTCATTAATTTTGTAGCATAATCTCATAGTTTGATCTATTGTATTAAGACAGTATTTAGCACCATAGTGGAAATAAAGCCATACTAAAAATGGTGAATCTGCACTAGCTAATGTTTTATTAAATTTTTGTATAAGACCTTTTTCGATACTAATTTTTGAATCATGATAATCTTCAACATCAGTAAATTTACTTATATATTAAAGAGCTTTATCACCAGTAAAATTATTTAAGAAACGGTTTTCATCAGATTTTTCTTCAGCAAGTTTTTGTAGATGATATATTCCGGCAGAAAGATCTTTTGATCCACCAACTATATTAGATTATGTTGTATATTCAATAAATTGTTAGTAAGCTGATGATAATAAAGCTATTTCAATGTTATCTCTTGGACTAGGTAAGAAGAAAAGTTACATTTCATCACCATCGAAATCTGCGTTATGTTTTTTAACAACTGATAGATTGAATTGTATAGATTATTTTTCTGATATTTTAACACGATATCCTCCGAAAGATTCTTCACGGACAGATGGATAACGATTACTTAAGCAGATATCATTATCAAGAACTTATCTATTAACAATATCTCCTGGAATAAGTTAATTAATAATATAATCTTTGCTTTTTTCATTTACATTTTATGAATTGTTTATCATTAATGCACAAGGATATTCTGGCCAATTCTGAATAAGTGCACGAAGATATCCAATATTTTCTGAATTTACTCTAATTGGAACTGTTATTTGTTCGGCAATAACTTTTGGACATCCAACTTAATCACATAACAGATAAGGGTCAGGTGTAATAACTGTACGACATGAACAATTTACACGCACACCGTTTAAGTTAGCTCTGAAGAATCCAGATTTTCCGAGAGAGAATGCTAAAACAGAAATCATCTGTTCTGGCTTTTTGACACCAATTTTTTCGAGGATGATTTTATTTTGTTTAGGTGACATCAGAGAATATATACATGTATAAAGCATGAAAAGATTTCTATTTTAAGTTTGATCTACATCAAAGTAAAGTCCTTTTTCAGATTCATTTTATCGAAGATTTAGTACTGAATTAAGTCTTAAAATTTTAAGGTATATTGCTGAAATTTGTGAGTACATTTAAAGTTCTGGCTAACTAATTCTGAATGTATTTGAAACAACAGGAACAACATCAAGAACAAGACCTTTCATAAAACTACTTGCGCACCCAAGTTTTTTAAAAGATTATGTTTTAGCAACATATTCAAAAATATCAGACATAAGTTTAGGATCTACTTTAATGAGTTAATTAGTAGACATTTTTGGAAGGGATTTTTCATAAATAAGTTCAACAACTTTTGCGAGTTAAGATTTATTCATTTAAATGTAAAGCATAACTTTATTGATTTCAGTAATAATTGCTGGTTCAATCTTTTTTGAACAATATGGACAATGCTTAGATTTTTCTGAATAGTTTAGGCAGTTAAGACAAAGTCCTGATATAATTTTTTTAATAAACTTGTAATAAAGTGGATGATAATATCCAATATTTAATTAAATATATCCTGTATGACCAAGACATGAATAAGGTTATGTTTTTATAGTAAGACCACATGTTTAACAAATTTCTTAAGAATTTGTCGAACCAAGTTTTGGAGAATAAACTTCTTCTTCTGTTTAAATTTACATAACCGCATTTTGTTTAATTTCATCGTTATTTAACGTAAATACTCTGTATTCCATTTTATTAATATAAAAGTTTTATCTAGACCTGTTCAGATTTTTTTAAAAGTTAATAAAAATGGAATTGTTTAATGATGAATTATATAAAATTAAGTTAGATGAATATTCTGATTATGAAATACATTCTAATGCCACTAAGATGTCAATGACAGAAGCAAAGAAATATTTTCAAAGTCTTTTAGCTGCAATTTAAAGTACTAAAAGAGTTCTTCCAATAAAAGAATGGTAGCTCAAGAAAAATAGAATATATTATCTTACACCAAAATATGATTAATAAAATATTCGTATAGATGATCTTATAGATTTAGTGACAACTTTCAATAAAAAAGGATATACGAATACTGACATCAAAAAATAACATCTCGGATATTATAAAGATAAATTAGTGTATGTAAGATATTCTGGTATACACAAGATTAAGAAAAATGAAACATTAAAGGATGTAGAATTTTTAAGACAAATTTTAGTAGAATCTATTTTCAATGAAACAGGTAATTACAAATCTATTTTAAAAAAACATTAACATGAAGAAACTTATGAAAAATTACCTAAGATGATAGATAACGGAGATTTTAAGAAAGTTTATAATATGTTTATACATGATGAATATTTGAAAGATGATATTAAATATTATAATCCGTAGCCTTTAATAACAAACAAGCCAATAGATTTTTATACAAAAACTATTATTAGATAAAGTCCTTGGATTGATCCTTATATGTTACCAATAATTAATCCACCAATAATTTATTAACCATAACCTTATATATCACCACCACCACCTGATAATATTATTAAATAAACTAATCCTGATTTAATACCTGGTTAACCTATGCCTTATGGTGGTGCTAAAAATTCAGAAAATTTTATTGCGGGTGCTAAAACAACAAATCGTAAAAAACCAAAAGAGTCAGCTAAAGAAAGTAAGGTTAATGATGACTTTTAACACAAAATTTATAAAGAATATTCTAGGCCGTTTTTTCTGAAAAGTAAGGAAGACAAGATTGTCTTCAATTCAGAAAAAGAATATGGTGAAAAACCTTTTGATTCAATATAACCTTAAACTAAAATTGAAGAATCTTCTTCTGAAAATATTGATGATGATTTCTTTATACCGGGACTTGTTTCTGAAAAAAAATAAGAAGTTAAAAATATTTAATATCATATTTGGCATTCAAAATTTTTGGTTAATGGTCTCTTTCCAGATTATGGATTTAAATTATTTTTAGCAAGTTATTATGGCTATGATATATAATCTTTTGAAATAGTTGATCGTTCAGAAGATTTTGCTGAATATTCTATTGTTGAAGAACCATAATTAATAGATAAAATTAAGCAAGATTAATATTTTTAAGAATTTGTTGACAGTTAAGATCTCTTCTGGAAATTTTGTCCGAGAGTTGAAATTATACCAAGTATACTTAACAGAGTATTAAAAGTTTATAATATTGATAATTATATCACGAATTACAAAGAAATATTTGATGGAACTATAACATCTGGTGGAACTGTTATGATGTGTCAATTTAACGAAAACTTTAAAGGCTCAAACAATTTTATACCAAAGAATTTTAGTATATTCCCTTATCTCGGAAATAATACTCTCGGATTTTTATGTTAGGATGTTAACTAAATCTAGTGTTAAATAATTTAGTATAATAAATTTTATATAATAGATATTTACTAAGAAAATCCTAATCTAATAGAAATTTAGAAAGATTATTCTTTACCAATAAAGATAGGAAAAATCGATAAAAAAGTTTATTAATTTATAATTGGATTTAAAGAAGTTGATAATTTTATAAATAATTTTATGTTCCTTAATCCGAGAAAATAGTCAAATACATAATTCTACTTTACTATTTGTGGAAAACAACTTAGTCTGATTCTTCGTCATAAGAATATTTAATGTTCAGGTTATTTCAGCAATAAATGGGAAAGTGCTGTTTATTTTACATTAGTTAAGAATATTGGAAACTTTGAAGTTTCTGAAAGATAACAGCCAACATTACAAAATCTGTAAATGATTTAGCCGTTATATTTCGGAAAAACTTAAATATCAGATTATGAAAAATAGCTCGAGTCTATGGATAAACGTCCAAGTGTTAGTTTTATATAACAATTTTAGAAAAAAGATTTACCGAAATATCTTTAAAATTTTGTTAGTGAAAAAGTAGTTGGTGGAGATAATAAACAATCTTAAAGAAAATAGTAAATAACAATTTATGATAAAGAATTTTCAGATAAAATATTTTTAGATTATCAACAAAAGTTTATTGAAGATGGAGTTGATATATTTACACGTGAACAAAATAGATATATTTCTGATAAAAATGGTATTTATATGAATTTCATTTGTCCGAAAGAATATCCATATCTTAATCCTACTTATTTAAATTCTTATAACAAAAATGATATTGTATACATTGGTTGTTAATAAACTCCTATAAAATTTAATGGTATAAATTTATATGAACTTTACGAAGCTTATAAACATATTCTTAAAGAAAAAGATTCATTTCTAGAATATCTTAGAAAAGCTCTTTTCGGAAGAATCCTGATAAACACAATTAAGTTTTCAAGCTTTACTTTTATAACAGAAGGTAGATGTGTTTAGCTTTTAGAAGAATTAAGTTAATATTTTCCTAGTAACTTGATTATGCTTAAGATGGTAACTTTCAGATAATAACTTGACAGTGAATGGCTTAAATCAGTTTGTTCAGAAACATTCTTTGATTAAAATTAACCAAAAAATATTATCTATTATGTTTATACTAAAAAGATTTTTGTTGTAAACAGATATAATCCAGATAACAAGTATTTTGTAATAATTAGTTATGATAATCCATTCTTTAAATAATTGAATTAGTATTTATTAGTTTAACCAGATTTAAAGGACAACAAATACTAACCATATATTTATTAGAATAAAGTTATTAATGAAAAATAAATTGTTGGTAGATTATGTAATAATGACAATTATATATAAACAGTTGAAGGAATCTTTCCTATAGAACTTTTTGAAAATTATTTATTATTACCAGACACATAAAAGAAACTTTCTAATGAATGGCCGATGATAAAAAGTATTTAAAAATATGTTAACGACGAAGATGTTTAAAATCAAATTATTGATCCAAACAAAAATTTGATAGGATATCGTTTGAAGAATGGTTATAATATTTATTTCTAGAAATCTTCATTACAAAATGAAGATAATATAATCCTTGGAACTTATCCAAGTACAGATTTCGTTAATTAGAAAAATAATATCGATGTTGTATAATTCTATCCAACTAGTAAAGAAATAGCAGAAGTTTTGATAGTAAATAACAGATAAATATTTTAGAAATATGCTTTAAAGGATTTCTCGAAAATCAAAAAAGAATTGAATTATCAAAAATGTAAAGAATCACAGCCTTGGTATAAATATGGTTAGATAATTTATTTCATGAAAGCATATATGACAGAAAGTTAAGTTAATGAAGGTCTTGAATTTGTTAAACAATTTATACCAGATAATTAAGATTAGCTTGATATTTATTTAGAAAATGTTTCTTGTTATTTTAAGTATTCAACAGATTTTAATTTTTCAGATAAAGTTGAATAAGTTATATAAATATCAAATTATCAGTAAAGTGTTGATGAAATATTCTTTTAGTGAATTTCAAAATATTTTTTTGGAAAAATAATTTATGGTAATAAAATTACATACTAATTATAATATAGTTAATACAGCAATTTATGGATAAAATATTGTTGCTGAAACTAAAGCCACTGAACAAATCATCGAAAGAACAAATATTATCCAAGATTAGATTATTTCATTAATTTAAAAAGCTTATTTTTTATTCTTTTATTTTTTCACATATTTTGTTATATTTTTAAACAAATTTCTTCGGAATGAAAATTTCTCCGGTGTATTGTATATCTTAAACAATTTGGTTAGTAAGACCATTTAGATAAAATGGATAGTTGTTGAATGTGAAAAATCTGAAGTCATTGTCAAAAAGTTCTTCAGCAAGATAATAACTTCCTGAAGAATTTTATCCAGTAGACATTATAAAATTATCTTCTATAAATCCACGTTTTATATAAAGATATGGATAATCGAAAAATATTAAAGCACCGCCAGCTGATATCATAAAACTGATATAAAACAATTCTTCTTTTGAATCTAATTTTATTTTAAAGAAGTCATTGTTAGAAAATGTTGTAAGTTATTTAACTAAAAACTTATCTTAATGAAAATAATCTAACAACGGTTATTCGAATTTAGGTGGTTAATAAAATTTTGGTATAAATTGATTTGTTTTAACAGGTCCGACATTTTAAATTATAACATCTTTAAGTTCTAGTAAAGTAAATAATGAATATAATAAATTGCTAGAAAGTTGATGATCATAAATATCTGAATTAAAGGCTATTTCTGGAAATTCGAGACCAAGGTTAATGTCTATCATTTATTCCATTTCTTCTCCGAGACGTTAAATCTCAAGGTTGTAATTTAAATGTTTAGATTTTATTAAAGAATTATAATCTGAAAGCCAATCTTTAAAATCTTCTGAATTTAAAACAACTTCAAGTTACATAAATCCGCCAGAAAAGAATGTTTAACCATTATAGTAAAGAGATTTTCTGCTACGTTATAATAAACAATGTTCTAGCAGATGTAGTAAATTGAAAAGTTGATATTTCCAATATTTCATCGGAAGATAATAGTTTAATGTGATGTATGTTAGTTGATCTGGCCAAGAATGTTTTATTTCATCAAAGTAGTGATAACAAATTCCATCTGAATGTTCTTGATGATAAACGAATGAAGATTATATTCTTTGAAATGGTGTTATTAGGTCTGTAATAAATTATATCCTTTTTGTTTCAGTAATTTTTAATTCAGGTATTTTGATTTCAGCTTTTATACCATTTAGTAAAACAATATTTTGTTGATCTGTTGGAACACGTTACATTATTGCTGAATAAATTGTTAGTCTACCATCCCAAGATTCTACACTTTTTTTAACAACTTTGATTTCTTAACGATCTTTTTCTGAAATTTTTTCTGAACAAACATATTCGAAGTATCCAAGTTTACCTTATTTTATACATTTACCACGATAGAATAAACCAAATTTTGAAAGCACATGTTCAAAACTTGTACAGATAATTTATTTTATATTTTTATCTTTTAAATGTTTTTTCTAAGAAGCGCTATTTGGAAAAAGTTATACTTAAATTAAAAATAATTTCATTTCTTTAAAAAAGAAAGAATTCTCAAACTTTGACATTAACATACTATTCTAAAATGTTTATTCTACCTGCCATTTATAATGAAGAAAGTATAATCATAATTACTGATCCAGCAAGTCCTAAAGACATTACTGTCCAAAATACTCCTTCGAATACTTAATCATATGCTCCATATAAAATCATTAATATTAAAATAGCAATTAAAGCTATGCTTGCTATTGATATTATGGATACTAAACTTCCCTTTTATTAACCTTATCCACCCATGACAGCTGGCATTGTTTATGGCACTGGTACAGGTTCACTTGTTGCTAAATCTACTTGTTAAAGACTCATTTTTCTACGAGAAAATTTTCATTATCACTCTACGAAAAATCAGAGATTTTTCTTGAGACAGACATAACAGTAGATATCATATTCATCAAATGGTGGTTAAAGAATTTCTGGTAGAGGAGTTGAATATCCGAGAAGTTAACTTTGCTTCTAATTTTTCATTTAAACGAGATCATATTCATCGTTTAGTTAGTAAAGTTCTTAAAGATAATTTGGTTAAGAACGTTAAAATACATAAACATGTCCTTCAGTATATTATTGTATTTGTTAGTAGTTTTGGTAATCAGGATCTTCTTAAGATGATTCTAAGAAAATTGCTGTAGTTGTAGGACTTTGATCCATTATTTTTCCGAGATAATAATTTGAATTATATTTAAATTTAAGATCAGGATTTAACGAAGCTATTGTTGTTAATACAAATATTAAACGATTGTCATAAAGATTTATATTTTCAACTGGAACACGGTTATCTGTTATATAATTGTTGTTAGCTTTAAAGTAACTAGTAAATTAGAGAGCATTTAATGGAATACTTTGTGATGGATAAGAGTAGTTTGATAATCCTGCAAAGTTTTAATTTTTAACAAGATCTACTTAAGGATTAACCATTAAAAGATCGTAACTTATATTTAAAAATATTATTGAACCTGGATAGAATTCTATTTCTGGTTTAAAGAGTTTTGGTGAATAAATTTCAACAGGCTTATTTTAGTTGTTATATTATTACCAAAGGTATGTTAGAATATTTATTACTTAGTCATCGTTATTTTCGAGAAGGTTGATAGCTTTACGTATTTCAGGGATATCTCTCCAACTATCCCATAAAAGTTTTTATTTTACAGCATTACATTATTATAGAGAAATCATTATACTAGCTGGATCAACTATAGGATTTGGTTTACGTTCATTAGTCATACATCCAGCAAGATATTATTCAAGATACATTTTCTTAAGAATAGGATTTTAAGAAAGTTTTGGACAAGAATATTCTGTTAAAAACCTTATCATAGTTTTATAAGTTTTTTAGTACATTTTCTTTACTGCAAAAACAAAAAAGTTTAGATTCATTCGCTTATGAGCTTTTATCTCTTTTCACGTTTAGCTTTTTCTTCAAGCATTGCTGATTTAGTGTACCATTACTAAAGCATTTTGTCGAAATTTGGGCAAGATTCATTACAGCAAATAACAAATGTTGTAGCAGCTTCATCACCTGATCTCTTTTAGATAAGTGTGACATATAACTTCTGTAGACAACTCAAACAAAAATGACTGTCAGAATTTGGATGACGAGCTGGTAGAGTAACTTGTTATTTAAGAGCTTCATCGTTTGCACGATTTATTTTTCGTTAAATCTCTTCAATCTTTTTTGATAAATCTGATATTTTTGATTTTTAAAAAAAATATTTTTGTTTTTTCAAGCTTGTCCGAAAGTTTTCAGTTTCAGTTTTATGTTTATTTAGCTTCAATCACTACTTAAGCAACTGGCTTTTCGACAGTTGGTTCTTCAACCTTAATTTCAATCTTTTCTATCTTTGGTTCTTCTTTTTCTTCTTCTTTCTTTTCAGTTTCATTTACAGCAACTGAAACAACTTCTGCGTTTTCTTTATTCAGTATTTGAGCTTCGAGTTACTTCTTTTGTTCCTCGAAAGCTTTCTTCTCTTATTCGAGTTTCATCTTTTCCTATTCGAGTTGTTTTTTTTCTTCTTATTCAATCTTTTCTAATTTTTATGAATCTTCTATTTCCTTGAGATCTCTATCAAGGACTTTCTTTGCATAATCTATATCACATTATCTCATTGTCTTTGTACGTATTGGTCTTCCGTGCTTTAAGGTTATTACATAATCTTCACCATCTTCTTTAATTATATCTGTGTTAATTTCATTTACTGGGTGCTTTAAACGTTCATCAAATAAATAAAATATTTTATTATAGTAGATTATCCATCCACCGAGTGTTGTGCTTCCATTTTAATATGTATATTAATAAAATTTACAATCATTGATTTAACTTCTTTATATAGTTTACATGAGGGATAATTTAAAAAAAATTGGTTTATAAAGTTTCATAAGAATGTTGTCGGCCAGCCTAGACATTCACAAGAATGTTGTCGGCCAGAGATATTCTACAATTTTTATTGTTTTAATATTTTTGTTTCCTCCGGCCCTACCAAGGTTCTATGAACCGCCGGCCATTTCTTTAACAACAGATTATTCAAGTTCAATTCCTTTATTTTCGTCATTGAACATTTCTTCACGTAATTCATAGATAAATTTATTTAGATTTTTTCCTGGTTCAGACATTGTAAGAATATAAATTGTCTCTATTGGTTCATCAAGTTTTGAAACGAAATAATTGAAAAGCATACTTTAATAACCACAGGAATAATCATCAGTTTATGTGTGAAATTTGTTGTAACAGTAAATCACTTCACATCCTAGAAGTTTTTCAACAGTTTATTTAAAGACATGTAGCCAACGATATGCTTATGGTTTGTAATGTCTGTATTTATCTTCATTAGGACATTCTTTTACGAGATTACATGGTAATGGTTCTGTTTCAAATCCAGAGTCTCCTTATGAATCAAAATAATCTACATCAACACGGTTTTTATCAGGGAAATAACTGATAGACATTCCTACCCAATGAAGGCCAGAAGAATATTTATGACAAAGATTAAGTACATAACCTATTTTACACTTCCTTTCAAGGTGTGCCCCGCCGGCTATTTTCTTACAGTTTTTAACTTTCTTTTATACAAGACCTTCTTTTGGATTTATATTTCTTTTAAGACCGTCTGTAATGATATCATTTAATTCATCTTTTTGACCAACTTCAGATATATACTTTTTCAGTTATGCACATATTCTGCGAGGATTTAATCGATTATGTGGATCAGTTAAAGAATCTTCGAAATCATCGTATAGTATTATACCACCGAAATGATAATTTTATGTTGAGTTAAGTTAAAATTAATAACAAGCATGCATTATGATAAAGTTGTCTAGCCATTCTTCACTAGGTGGTTTGTCGTCAAGAGCTTAACTAGCAAAATATATTTTGTTAAGTTCACGTTTGTAAGATTCTGGTAGAGATTGTATATCATGAAGAACATGCTGATAAATACAATCATCATCGTGACATTCATACTATTTTGCTATTCGACGATACATTTCCGAGACTTTATCTGTATCTGGAAGATTTTTGACTTCTTAAACCATTTAGTATATCTCTTTAATTTCTTTATCCATGAAGCATGAAAAATTTCCGATTGATTTATCGAAACGAGAAAAAGCACATTTACATTCTACTGTTATTTTATTCTATTTGAAAAAAAAGATTATATTTTCATTTTTCATTAATTTTTTATTCAATCAATATATTAGAGTAAATATTTTGTTATCTTTCTAAATCATATGTATAATAATATTTATCTAAATATTCTTATGTTGTTAATAATTTATAATTATTTAAATTTTTCAATCCATTCTTTGATATTATGCTAGAATAAACCTTAAAATCAAAAGAATATTATGTATAATGATTATCATCTAACAATATATAAATATATTTATCAGATTCGTATATCTTAAATTAATCAAATGTTTTTTCGATTGTTTCTCTAGGTAATTTCACAAAATCTAAAAATTCACGTATACATACTGATTGTCTATCACTTGTTTTATATACTTTTTTATTATTCAACAACATGTATGTACATGATGAACTATCTCCTTTGCTAATATAATCTATATAATGAAATTTTAATTTATAATTTTTATAAATATAATCTATATCAGTACAGTATGTCATTGTTCCATGATCAGAATCTTAAAATTAATTCATTGGATCAGAATATTCTTCTACTGAAATTTATTAGAAGTCTATAATCTATCTAATATGTCCAAATAATACTGTTTTATTAATATCTTCAAGTAAGAATATTGCAACTAATATAAAATGTATTTTCTCTTCTTCTGGTAAATCAGGACAATTATCATAGATATATTTAAGTATATCTTCTTTGTTTTTAGTATATTCGTCTTATATTTTTAAATAATATTCTTCGAATAATTTGTAGTCATTTGGATAATTATCTTATAAAATTTCTGTATAACGTTTTATAATATAGTGATTCATATATTTAAAAAAAAGAATTTGTTTTCATTAATGATAAGTCATCTCAGCTAATTTTTTAATATATTCTTGACCGTATTCAAATTATTTTATAAGAAGTTATTTTAACTATTTATTTTCTTAAAGGAGTTTTTATTTATCTTCTTCTAATTATTAAATTTCTTATTCTTTTTCAAAAAGAGTATCTTTAAGATCAGCAATTTCTTTTTAAAGTTTTTACATTTATTTCTTTTTAAAATCCTAGTTTACCCAAAGGTAAACGACGGAAAAGTAGATTTTCAAAAGACTTCATCAAATATTTTTTAAGATTTATCTTTATCACGTGACATGAATAATTGATCTGGTATATCTTCGAGTTTTGGTATTTTATCAGATGGTTTTAAGTAATGTATAAATATACTAAAACCTGTTTCAAAATCACGTCCACAAACTTGTGAATGATGAGCAAGGTTATTACCATAACCAAATTAATCACCACAATTAGATACTACGATGTATTCTAATTTAAATAATAAATCATTGATTTCTTCATATGTGTATATTTTTTCTGGATCGAAGTCAATGAATAAAACATTGTGGTATTCTGGATTATGACCACAATTATCTCCAAGATCTTTCCAAATCACTTTATGAGATTAAGTATGTTCAAGAAGATACTTTGAGATATAATAAGTATATCCTGTATCTTTTGGAGCATTTCTTTCATTTAATTATTTACAAAAGTATGGTATATATTATTGATAACCTTCTAGGAAAAATTAATCAGGAATATCAGCTAAATATAATTTAACGTCATGTGTACATATTGCAATGGGTAATGAAATACCGCATCTATATTCTGATCTTACATGATTACATGGTTTAGCTACAGTATCTTTTTAGAAATATTTTTCACATTATTGTGTTATAAACGTAATTATAGGTAATTTACGATCTTTTAATATGATACGTCGATAATTGCTAAAATCTATACATATCATATCTTAATATGTAAAAATATCTGGAAATTCTCCATATTCTTATATGAGTTCTTTTGATATGTTATAAGTGAATTACATTTATTTTAAAAAAGTAGATTTTTCACAAAGCATGTTAAAGTTTACATTAACTCATAGGAATTATATCATAACGCATTTCTGATCCAAGAACTTTTAAGATTTCTAATAAAACTTATATCATTTCATCAGAACAAAGTATATTAAAAGCAAGATAAGTGTTATCACTTTTTAGATACAAATTCAGTAATGACATAACGATATCTATAGCGAAGAATTATTCAGGTGTTGGTAAAAATACTTTACTAAGACGGTTGTATTAGTTGTACCAATCTATATAAAATTCTATGAAAGATTATATTTCAAATTGTTTGAATATATCATATTATTTTTGACTAGCAAATTTAAGTTTAATTAATTTTAAATTAATTTTTGTATATTTAGTTATTTATTTAAATGTTGAATCAACTTTAATTTCATTAATAACTTCTTAAAATCTATCAAAATGTTTTCCAGTAAACATTTCATAAAGGAATTATTCGTTAAGATCTCTTGCAATAATACTTTCTTAGATTTTATTGTGTAGTTTAATCACAAATCTAGTAAAACTTTCGAAAAAGCTTAAGAGTATTTAAAAGACTTCATTTTTACTAAGTTTTGTAAAAATACTGTTTTAGATTCTATCTAATGAAGAATAAATTCTGTAGTATATACTTTTTTGATGTATTTTCGGATCAAGTTGTATTGTTCTATAAAATTTAAAACGTTAATCCAAAAACATTTTACGTGTATAAACTGCTGAATATTATTCTCTAAGATAATTTTTTATTGTAGGAATGAATTTTCCAAAAACAAGTTCCCAAGCTTAATCTTGATCAATATCTCTATATTAGATTAATTTAACTAAAGTTTCTCCAAGATATTTATAAGCAACTTTCCAAAGATAAACTGCAACCTCATCGTTTGCATCAAAAGATTATTTAATTTTCTTAATTTAATTCATTTTGTTCTGGTTAAAAAAAGAGAAAATTTCAGTCTTCAAGTTATTCTATTTAATTACTAGTTATATATTCTTCGAGATCACAATTTTATGGTGTACAAATTAATTATTAAATAATAATACCAGCAGCGGGTTATGGAATTCCTTTTTCTCCAACAAGATCTTCAACAAAATTATGATAAGTTTTGTCATGCATAATATCAACATCTTTAAAATATTTTCTGCGAACATAATACATTATAGCAAGAATATCTCCGACAGGAACACCTGCAATAAAATCAAATATCATTTGTTTTTTGAAAAAAAATATTTTTATTTCATTCTTTATATAATATCTTCATTCCTTTTCTATTCTTTTATGAAGTAGTTATTTTTATTGAATATGTACCATCTTATGATGTGATAACATCGAAGTTATAAATTTAATCATTGATTAATAATTATGTTGATTACATTGTTGTTTCAAATCCAGTTGTTTTATCATGAGTTGTTGAATAATTGTGATAATAAGATTTACATGGTTTATCACAGTTGTTATACATGTTATCAGCTATTTCTTTTATAGCTTTTATTTTATCTTAAAGCGATGTAGCTTCCTTTATTTATTTGAATTAAGTTGTAGTCATTTATTTTTCTTACAAAGCTTATTATAAATTATGTATTGCTATAGCTGCTTTATCGAAGTATGATTATAAATACTTATCATCATCTTCAGTTTATTATAACTTAAGTAAAATTAAATTCATAGTTTAAAAGTCTTAGTTTTACATTATCTTTTAAAAAAAATTAGTTTCAATTTGTATAATATTCTACAACAGACTTTGATGTATTTATGTTTATAAAAGCATCATTTATCAGATGTATTGATATATCACCAGAGTCTACTGCAGAATCTTTGATTAAACCATTTAGATCTAACCATAACATAAAATAGTAATAATTTGACTTAATTTCTTTAAGAAAATCTTCTATATCTTGTATACTTATATTTTGATTTAGTTTATGATTTAACTCACCATACCAGATGTTGTCAAAATCATTTTCGAAAATGTATTCTAAATTAAGATTTTTAAAAATTGTCATAAAATCTTTGTATGAAAATTAAATGTTATGTATACAATATTTTTTATCAGTAAGATCATTAGAAAACACACAATGATGACAATTTTTTAGATTATTACAGTAATAAATATATCTACTGTTTTCACAATTTTATGAAAACTGAACTTAAAAACATTTTATACAATTTTTTGTATATTTCATATAATATGATTAAAACGTATCTTAACAGCTTTCATTTTGTAATGGAATATTTTGTATATAATCATCTAATCTTTTTAATATTAATTTTAAAAAAGATTAGTTTCATTATATAAGATTATCTTAGTCTTTTATCATTTCATAGAGATTATCTAAAACATGTTGATCAAAATGAACTTCTTTAAACTCATAAATATTGTTAATAACTTATCTCTTAGCTTATGGACAATATTCACCGTTAACAGTTTAAAGATATGTTAGCTAAAGTGGATTTGTTGTATGATATTTGTTATAAAGTTATTTCATATTAGGATTGTTATAATGAAGTTCCACTTATTAAGATAACGCACCAACTTATTCATAAATTCCTGAATAATCTGGTGTATATCCAGAATGTATTACTTTTGCTGGATATTTCTTCATCCAATCATTTAGTAATTCTGTTATTTTTAAGAAATAAAAATAGTGGTTTAAAAGAAAGAAATTATCGATATAGCAAAGAAAGCTATAGAAGAAAATTAAGAAGATTCAAATTCAGAATCTACATAAAGCCCAAAAATAGTAGTTGTATAAATGCCAGTTTAAAATTAAGAAGAAAAGAAATTAGATTTCAAAGGTTTCTTTACACGTGAGAATGTAATAAAAATACTTAAGATAATGATAATACTTTTAATTATCTTTGAAATAATTTCAGTTTGTATATATTGTATGTTAAAGATAAAAGCTGGTAGAAATAGAAATATGATATTAAGAATGTGAATTTTGGTTTAATAAAATGTAAAAACTTTAGAATATGATTGATAAATTCTAATGTACTGGTATATTAATAGCATAAAAGTATATTGAAAATAATCTTAATTATATTCCAGATAAACCTTCAGCAAATTTTAGCTGTAAAAGAATTTGTTTATTAGATCTTAAAAATTCAAATGTTAATGTTCACAATATGGACAAATACATGAAAATGTATAATGATTAAGAAAAATATACTCTTAGGATATAGAAATATCTTATCCAGAATATGGAAAAATATTTTAACAGCAAAAATTGGTTAAGAGATCGTTAATCACTTGATGGTTGTAGTCGTGACAAAAAAGTAAAATTTATTTTAGCAAAATTTATTAAATATATTTAGTGAAGTCAAATGTAAGTAAAATAATAAGGCTTTTTAATTTAAACTTATTTGTAAGCTTAAAGTAAACTTATATTTTCTTTTTTCATTATTTCAGAAACTTCTTGTAAGATAGATTTTATTCGATAAAGTTCTTCATCTTATATTCCTGAAAATGGTTTTATCGGAACATAATTATCTAAATTTAATGCACAAAATTCGACATGATCATCTATTATTAAAATATCATTCATTGTTGTTTTTTCATCTAAAACATATTTAAGTTCTTTTACTGGAGTATTACATATTTAAGTGCAATTTGGATTAGTTAAAAGTGCTTAAGAATATTTTAACAGATCTGCTTTAGTTAGTCTAGGACCTATATAATCTTAAGTACCTGCTGTCCAATATACAACTGAAAATGTTTAGCTCAGCCATTCTAGAAATGGTATTAAACCTCGACGATAAACCGTTACTTAATTTTCTTCGAGATATGGTTCAGGTATTGTTGGTTCTTGTCTGTAAAAGAAAAATTCATATCCAGGGTCGTATGTAAAAGCTAATGTTTAATCAAAATCTAACACAATAACAGGTTTTGGAAAATTTGTTACGTTTTTAGCTTTTATATATTCTGTTGTTAATGGTTTGAAATTATTTAACCGTTACGAATCTTAAATAACTTCTATTATTTACTTTTTAAAAAAATTTCAGTTTCATTTCTCTAATTTTTTGATATAACTTTCAGAATATTCTTCTTCACGACGTTCACAAATCATTGGTATATTTTTAAATTTTTTTAAAAATTTTTTGAGAGATTCTTTCGTGAAAACTTAGTCTTCAGCTGAAAGAATATCACAATGTTTATCTTATTTAACACCACGACCGAGAGAATTTCCGTTAAGATGAATAATTGTTGGAATAAGTCCACTTTTAAGAAATTCTTCTATGCTAGTTCCACTGGCCCAGAGATGAGCAGTATCTATTACAGTATTAGCGTTTACAATTTTCTTAAATTCTAAGAAATCGTCGAAAGGACATTTACTAGTTTGTTCAAAAACAAGAGTAATATTTTTAGGGACATATTTTAAAAGTTTTTTACAACGATCAGCTTGTGAGAGTTTGTATACATGCAAGAGAATGTAAGTCTTGTTTTTTAGAGATTTTTAAATTTCAGAACCTATTTTAAACAAACTTAGAGTGTCTTCAACAGTTTTTTCGAGAACATCTTTTCTAGCAGAATCGAAATGATTAGGATATCCACAATGAATCACTAAGTATTTATTTTTTATTTTGTTTTATTTTTTTAAGGATGATATAGTTGCAAGATGTTTTTCAATAATATTTGGCACTCTACTTGAGAAAATATATTAATGATTTGAAGCAACATAACATTAACTGACAGTATGTTAAAGAGCTTCTTCAAAAGAAAGATGAAATCCGATCATTTATTTAAAAAAGAATTTGTTTTTTATTTTTTCAAGAATCTTCTTCTATTTTTGATGATTATTTTTCTTTCTTCATTTTTTCTATTTCATTACGATAGTTTGTGTAAAGTGATTATTATAATTCATCAAACATTTTTGAATAAGCTTAACGTTCTTCTGGTTTCATTTTTGATAAAATTGCAATTTCGAAAGTGTATCTATCGAAATATACAGCTAAGAATGATTTATCAGAGTTTGGTTCTTTTAATAAAAGTAAATCACAAAATTATTAATATTCTTTTGGTATAAATCTAAGTTTTAATTAAAGTTGATTTTATTTTGTATCTTTTTAGTATTCTTCATTAATTTACTTTTCATAAGAATCGATGTCTGGATATTTTATACGAAGCATTTAAAGTACAAATACTTTTACATTTTCGTTATAGATAACAGCTTTGTTTTATTTTGAATTAAGTCTATTTAATATTTTAGCTGATTCTTCTGAATTCATTTCCATTTTTTCTGGTAATGTAATATTTTTTTCTATAATTTGTTTTATAAATTCTTCATTTTACATTTCTGTATTACAAAAAAAAATATTTTAAGTAGTGCTTGGACAAGCCTACGCTCAAGAAAAATTTGGATAGAATATTCTTTTAGATTAAGAATATTTTATAAGATTAATTGTTTCATTAAATTATCGTTCAGTAAGATTTGATACAATATTTAATTTAGAAAATGCTATTTCTAAATATTATTGATATGTTAAACGATTATCGCAAAACATAAGTCCATGAATAATGAGCTGTTCTTTATTTAAAATTTAAAGATTATTGAGAAAATCTTCGTATTATACTTTTTTCTCGAGAATACTTTTCATGAAAGTATGTGATTAATACAGATTTGATATATAACTTTTATCAAATTTAAAATATCCGATATTATTTAACTAATTAACTTAATCTATCAATTTCTTTTAATTGATTTTGTATATCAATGAATTTTTGTTTTAAGTATCATAAAATTAATAGTAAAATTAAGTTTCATTGAATTTAATCAAATGATTATACATGATAATGTAATAAAAATTTGAATCTTTTGAATAAATTTCTTAAGGCAATTCTTGTCTGATAATTTTGTTTAAAAGATTTTCTTTAATTGCCTAGAACACTTAAGGGATGTCTGGTTCAGTATAATATTATTAAAATTATTTAAAAAATTCTATAAGATATTACATACTCAGAAGAAGATATTTGTTAAAAGCTAATTTGAGATTATATTTTGGAAGAACTTCTGGTAAATCAAATTAATTATCAAATGATATCAAACCTTAACTTTATGCTTTAGGTTTTGTTGAAACACTTAAATAACCAACTTGTTAATATGGTTAAAGTCTTTTTGAAAGTGTATTTTAAAAATAACCAAATTGAGTTGGTTAATAGTGAGTTGAATCTATAATCAATCCCGGATATTTTGTATATATATCTTTGTAGTTTTCAAAAATATTTGTGAAAATAATTTTGTCATTAAATGATTATCTTAACTAAACGTTTTTAACAACAGAATCTTCAATGGTAAATTCATATTGTTGTATAAGTAAAATTTTCTTTTAATTCTGTACAGTATAATAAATATTTTATAATAAAGGATGTATTAACTCTTATAAGTGGACATTAACGACCATTTTAAGAGTTTCGATTTTAAAAAGCACCTACTAGTAATTGAGCATAAAATGAATTTCAAACATTAAACTTTCTATGATTTAAAAAGATTCATTAAAGTTCACATTATTTCAAAATTCTCATGAAACGTTGATAGTCAAAACTATCGCCTTGCTTAAAAGCTAATGTGTCAGTAAATTCACGTTAATATTCACAGAGATCATTAAACATTTATGCAAGAGCGTTTGGTTAAATTTTCTCGAGGGATGAAAGGTCTTTTTCATAAAATACTTTAATAAGAGCATCTTGTTATGGTTATTTAAATTTACGATTATTGAAAATTGCTGTTATAAGGCAAACATCTTTAAATTAAGCACCACATAACAGAGCGATTGTTTAAATAATGTCAAGTTAATTAACAATTATATAAATTCCGAATGGTGTTAAACGACTTTCTGAATCTATGACATTCAAATTTCTGAGAATGTAAATTCCTTTGTTTAAGAAATCTGTACTTAATGGAAACATTAGCTTAAAATGTTAGTAATTAAGTTGTGGTGGATTATATATTAAACTAGGAATGTTGTAGTTAAGACCTTAAAGTTTAAATGTTTTTATAAGAATGTTGTATTGTTATTTACTGTTAATCAAGAATGGATTGAAATCGTTTTAGTGGAATTTTAAGTCTTCAGAATAAAGCATCAAAGCATAACCATCTCCACGACGACCAATTCTACCAATACGTTATTCTTTATTAGATCCTGAAATAGGTATTCTGATAATTTATGTTTGTGAGCCGTTTAATGGAAAAACACATGGATTGAGATAAACTCCGATATCTATTGTAAACTTCAGTGTTGGTATAGTAGAACCTGCTTAAAGAAAGTTTGTTGAAAAGATAAACTTTGGTGTAGAAGTTTCTTCGAGAAATAGTTTTTTATTTTCATTTTCTCGAGAATCATCTTCTGCAGTAAATTAAAAACTAAGATAAGAGTACTTAGGTTTATGCATTTCAAAAAACTTTTACATCTAACGAATCTGTGAAGTGTCACTACAGAAAATAAGAGTATCACGTTGAGGTTCATTTGGAGAATATTTTTCGTAAATATAATCTAAAGCTGAATTAAATCTTTATTGAAGTTTTCCGTCTGCGAAATATTCTTTTGTACGTTTGTATTATTCAGTAGAACGTGTAACATATCCGAGATTTGTATTATCGATTTTTATACCAAAATAGTCTGAAAAGAGATCAATATCAATAGTAGCTGACATGAAAATAAAAATTCCAGATTTGGGAAAATGTTCAACATATTTTTTGATAACTAAGAGTGTGACAATCATTTGTTCGGAAATATCATGAGCTTCATCTATTAAAATGTATTTTTCTTACATCATCTTTTCAGATTATATAGCATCTAAAAGTTTATTTTAAAGTTTTTCTGTTGTCATAAACATTATATTTTTAGGAGATTTTGGTTTAAGTTCTTGATTATTACCAACTGAATATCCGAGATTAATTCCTGGTTTAAGATTTGGTAAATTTTCTGGGAGATCTGTCATTTTTTCTTTACATAACGCAACTCTAGGTTGTGTACAAATTATTGATTTATCTTAAGATTTAAAGAGTTCATTTACAAAAAACGAACTTTTACCTGCACCTGTACCTGCTGAAAGAATGTAGTAATGACATGTATTTTCAGCGAGTTGTTTTAAAATTATGTCTATCGGTCTAAGTTTTGGGTTTTTCAATTATTAGGAGGGTTTTTGTTGAGGTTACCATTCAAAAAGTCCTGGTGTGTCTATTAAGACTGGCATATTTCTATACTATTAAAATTATTTTCTTACAAAAATTCTAAATATTTTTGTAATTCATCTATTCCTGAATATAGTGCGTTATAATCTTGTTTTCTGATATATGGTATATCACGTAAAACTATTTTAAGAAGTTTACAGACAGTAATTTGCCCTGGAAGAGTTTGTTGTAATGACATTATCTTAAAAAAAATTATTTTATATTTTTTCAACGTCTTCTACGTCTTTTTCTTAATTCTTCAGTTTCTGGTCTTCTAATTCCACGTCTTCTTCTACGACTTCTTAATTCTTCTATTTCTGGTAATTCATTTTTTAATATCATTGGATTAAGATATAATATTAACATTATCTTAAAAAAAATCAGTTTATATTTTTTCACTTGCTTTTTCTGAGAACTTTTTATTTCTTTGGCTATTCAGTTTTTCTTATATTCTTTTTAACTTATTTTTATACTTTAATTAAATTTTAATCAAATATTTCTTCTAAAGTTTGTTAGTCTAATTCTTTTGATTTTACATATTAGTATAAATCATCAACGATATCGGTGAAAAGTTATTCTTAATTATTTTCTTAATCTTCATCATCTATTTTTTCATATTTCCAAGATAATTTTTAAAAGTTTTACTTTAGTGTGTATATCATATCTCTTGATACATCTTAGAATATTTCAAGTAATTTATCAATAACATATTATTCAACTTAAACATTTGCTAAATAGAATTTATCTGGTTTTTCATAAGACCCATATCCCCAAAGATCTTAACAGAATATACTTTTATAAAGATATTAGCAATTAGATGAATAATATAAATCTGTGCAACCATCACAATTATCTGAAAAGTATGTGTTTACACAACCATAACAGTTGATACATTCTTTACATCCATCACATGGGATACGTTTAAGTTTTCCTGAATCATGTTTTGTACGATCAACGTGATAACCACAGTTTCTACAATTAATACAATTTTGTACGTCTAGATCTGAATAATCTTTTTATTTTTTATTACATTTTGATAAAATGTATACCGCAAGTATAGCAGCAAATGTATAAGCTACTGGTAAATATTAAATATTTTATAAATTCATATATTTTTCAAAAAAGTTTTTTTTCACTTTATTTGTTTAAAACATTTCTCGATTAAAGGATTTATATTTTCATCATTTTTATAAAAATCATTTAGTTTACGATATTTTTCGAGTTAAGGATAATGATTAATCATATAGTATATAACACAAGAAATTAAAGGTTTGTTGATAGTTTCTTCTTAAAATGTATTTAATTGTATAAGATATTATTTAAAAATATCTGACATTTCTTATATATCAGAATCTGAAAAAGTTGGGTAATTTTCCGCGTATAACAGACGATAAATACTTTATAGATAAATTGTATCTGCCGGAATGTAACTAGCAAATTTAGCTTCAGCAGATGTCAAAGATCTGGCTTACAGATAATTTTTGTCACGAATTCTGAATGTATTTCGTTCTTTATTTAGAAAATCACGAAGTTATTTTATATCAAAAACTGGTATATTAATTTTTTGTTATGGAATTTTTTCATAAATAATTGTCATTTCAGAACGTTATTTTGTTATATCATCTCGTCTTTTAAAGAATGTTGAAACTTTTATTGGCCATAATATTTCAACAGTTTTTTTAGATTTTGGTTTGTCGATAAATTGCTGAAAGACTATATTTAAGAAATTAATAATAAAATAAGGAAATTCACATGTACCATCATACTGCTTAGTGAATTATTTAAATTTTTATATTTAATCTTCTTTTTTAGTTTGCTTTGAAACAAAATTATCAAATTCTAATTTGTATCCACAGTTACAATATCCTCTTGCAATTGATTCATCTGATTAAAGTTCATAACAATTTTAACAATAAATTTCTGTTGGTCGAGTATTTCTTGTAGTTTATTCATATTCGATAGGATGATATGAATATTATTTTTTTGATGATATTTATTTAAAAAAAATCTGGTTTATTTCAAATTTGCTTTAACTCTTCTATCCAAAGATTTCTTGCTGAAGTATTTTTAAGTTTATTGTACTTATCTTCAAGTTCTTTTAGATTGAACTCTCCTTTAGTGTAATATTTAACAGTTTTATCCATAATGTAATCATATTCTTTTTAGTCATTAGATTAAATTTTTTCAAAAGATTCAATCAAAAATTTCTTTAATTTTGAAATTTCGTCAAATTATTCTGCTATTATTGGTACTTAACTAAATGGTGTTAATTTACAAATCTTTTTGTAAGTAAGATCTTCATGTTTAACATCATCGAGAAGATTCTTTTATTTAACTTCGTTATAGTTAAATCTTATAATAAATTATTTTAGAAGTTCTTTTAATTAAAGTTATTTTCTTTGACAGTATTTAAGTAAACGAAGTTCTATCCAATATTCAATTAATGAATAAATGTTATCAAATTATCTTGGAATAATTGTGTTTGCACGATATTCTATTAATGTCATGTTTTACATTTTTTAAGTTTTGATAAGATATTTTTTAGAAAGTTCTTCAAATGTTATGTTTTTGAAATTAGATTTTTGAATACGAATTACATCAACACCTTTTATTGAAAGTCTTTCTGGAAATATTTGATATTTTTCTTATAAAGCCTCAAATAATTTTGATTTACATGTTCCAAGATGTGTTTCGTAGATATCATAATATTCAGAAGTTTCTTCATAATATCCTTTGTTGACAAATGTTTATGTATCATTTATTTTTTAGAATTCTGTTGATCCGAGATAATTGTTATAGAATGGATGTAATTCTATATTTTTGAAGTCTTAATTTTCGTAATTTTAAAGATAATTAATAATATATTTCTTGACATCTTCAAATTTAAAACATGGTATTGTACTAGACCAACCAGAAGCTACTCCTGTTGCACCATTGAGCATAAATATTGGCATAATAGGATAAAGTTGTTAAGGTTCAATAGTTTTACCATCATCTGAATAATTGTATTTATATAAAAGTTTATCTTCTGGACGAATTAATTTTTAAAGCCATTCTGAATTAGTTACATAAATATAACGATCAGCTGCTATTTCAGAAGGATTCCAATCATTACCAAATTGTCCAACACCTTTCATTAATGGACAATTATTTGAGCCAATACAATCTTAAGCTAAAAGTTCGATAGCTCCTGAAAGTGAACCTTCACCATGGTGATAATCATATGTCTTTGAAACATCAGCTGCAAAATTCGCGACTTTTTCATAAAATTTATGAATTGATGCATGATAAATTATTTTTCTTTAAGAATCTTTTAGACCATCCATTATGTTAGGTATTGCACGTTCAAGAGTTTTGAATGAATATTCTACAACTTGTTATGTAAGAATATCATTTATTTTTATGAAGTCTTGTGTATGATCAATACTTCTTGGACGATAACTTGTTATAAAATCTTTACGATCTTAAGAATCTTTTCCGAAAAGTCCTATCATATTATCTTCCCAATCTTCATTTGCTGAAACAATATTTTTGATATAATTTTCAAAATTGTTACAGATATTTGAAAATAGTTTAGATGATTTATCAATTGAACCGAGACCTTTATAGTACTTTACATTACGATGTTTTTCATTACGATTGAAATCAGATTCTTGATAATATTCAATGTCATCTGCTACGATAATTGGTGTAGTAAATTATTTAAAGAATCCGAGATCTAAAAGTTCTGGCCATTGCTTTAACAGAAATTATAAAATCAGACCTTTAATATGAAATCCATCATCATCATAATCAGATGCTATTATAATAGAATGATATCTAAGATTTTTTATATTTGTAGAATTATATTTAATACCTTATTAGAATCCTACAATTTTAACAATATTTTTGATTTCATCTTTTTCAGCATCTTTTTCTTTTTGATCAAAGACGTCTTTATCTTTTTTCATAGTATTTGCTAATTTACCTTTTAATGCGAAGAGTCCATGATAATCATAAAATGATTCTTTCTTATTTTTTGGATTACGATATTTTGTAGAAATTTGGTTAAATAAACTAGCTGCAGAATTTCCTTCTGTTAGAATTAATGAACAATCGGCTGATTTTTTAAGAGATTTATTTGCTGGATGATATTTTTTGACACAAATATTTTTATGACGAACAACTTTAGATTCTATCATACTTTAAACAAAATTTTGTAATTTTGATTTTTCAGATGGTTTTATTTTATCAAATATTCCTGGAAATTTTGTTGTCATCTATTTTTTAATTTATTCATTATAAACTATTCCATCTTATGTTCCTTAAATCACAATTTAACAATTAAGAGTTATACTTTTGAGTTTTAATAATTATTTTATTTAAGCACGTACATCAGCAAATGCTGGTGATGAATAACATAAAATTCCATTAATAAATGCATAATCTTTTTTGAGTTAAGATTTGTAAAGTAATGAAATTATTAAATCGTCATGTTTTATTTAAAAGAATGATTATGGTTCAAATAATTCTTCTAAAGATTATGCTGATAAAGTTTTTCCATTAAGAATAACTTTAAATGGATAAGTTTGTACAAGATTTGCTAGATAAAATTCTATTGCTGGAATATCTAAGTCAACAAAATTGTATACTTTAGAAATATCTTTAGATATTTATTTTTTGTATTTCTTTGGCAAAAGTTTAACATGTGTTTGGAAATAATTATCAGAAGATTTGTTTGGTATACATTTATGATAATCTTTTTCTTACATATTTTCCCAAGTAGTGATGTATTTATAATCGTTGTTTTAAATTGTTATTTCAAAAAGTTATTAAGTTAAACAAACAAGTTTAGCACCAAGACCATTTGTACCTGCTGTAGCTTTTTTGTTAATAAAATTTGATGAAGTATTTAATTCTTTAAAGACACGATCTATATCATTTAGATCTTTGTCATTATTTTTGATTTCAAGAATACTTCCATTATTTCTGATAGTAAATTCTCTTGGAGAAAGTTTGATATCTATATAATAATTTTCTGGTGTACCATGTTTTGTATAATTATCAACACTATTTTAAATTATTTCATAAAACAGTTATTGACTAGCAACAGAATATGTGTTCTTGGTATATTGAAAAGTATTGTTTACTAAACAAGGATGATCATCATTTTAAGTTTCTTAAGAACCAAGATACATATGTAAATTCGAAAGTATTTACTATTTTTAAGTAAGAGTTTTGATATCTTTAGCTTTAATATCTTTAGCTTTAGGTATTTAATGAAAAAAAGATTAGTTTTAAAAGTCATTTTTATGATTATTCTGTTATATAATAATCAACAGCTACATACCAACAAATATCTAAAGAAGGTTAAGAAAAATTTAAGGAGTATGCTTTATCACCGTAAAAATGTAAATTTTCAGAAACGCTATCTTTGTTATAAAATCCAAAATCACCATCATCTGTACTAACGTGAGGATTAGGTATATATTCAGTATCTTCTACAACACCATCTTTTCTTAAATCATCTTCTGTAGCACATTTAGATTTTCCATTATCTATTAAAAATAGTGCATGTCCATTCTTTTTAGCATAATATATATTTTTATCATTTTTTTCTACAGTACATGTTCCATCACTTGATAATCCAAGAGATGATGCTGATGTTTATTTACATGTGTTATCCTCGGTTTTATAATTAGTTTTTCTATCAGATGTATTTTTAGGAATTATCATAACATTTTAAGCATAAATATGTGTATGTTCTGGTACAATATTAGAAATGTTTAATTCAATATTATTATTAGATATTTTTACAAAATCTGGGTTTGGTTCTGTTTTTATTTATATTATTTTGTCTTCGCTTATAGTGACATATTAATAATTAAAATTATAATTCATTAAATCATTTACTTCGAGATTTTAACAATTAGGTGCAGGATTAGATGTTTCAGTGATTTTATCAATATGTATTTGTTTATTATCATTTTATACAAATGATTAAGAACTAAAAGCTAGCATTTCAACATCTTCGTAATTTGGTAAAGGTTCTACAGAATCATTGCCTAATCCACTATATTTTTAGTAAATATTTTATAATTAATTTTTAAATTATGTATAACCTGTTATATTTGAATATTATTATCCATACATAAGAGAATAAATAACACCATCAGATTTTAATATTATAGGAACGTTAATTTTTTTTTAATCTGTTTTTGAATAAATTTCTATAGAATCATCATTTTTTTATAAATATTTTGCCGCAACTTTTGCTAGTATAGGTATTATTTATCCTATCATTATTTATGTTTAATTTGATATGTTTTTTGATTAATAAATGTTATGTATTTATTAATTTGGTGTTAAATTAACTTAAGTTTAAAATTTTTTCGTTTATCCATCAGAAGTAGTATAATCAACAGCGTATGTTGAATCTTTAAGTAAAACTCCGAAAGGTTTATTATGTTTTAATATTTGTTCTTTAATTGTTTTATCAAGATTTTAAGAATAGTCTTTAATACTTGTATATAATTCAGGATTATCTTTGTTTATATTTTAAGTCTTTTTTTCTAAAACTTTTGTTAAAGTATAAATTTCTGTTTTAACAGTATTTAGATTATTTTCCATAATCTCTTGTTTTTTGAAAATATCAACAAAAGATATTGTTATTAAAAATACAATTATAATAACTGTTAAAACAATAACTGATATAGTATATCCTTTATTATTTTTTTCACTTATTTTTAATACTTAAAAATATGAAACATAATTTTATTGCTTTTGAAGAAGGTAATAGAGTATTAGAATTAACATTATATAAAATATCAAACAATACTTAATAAGATTATTTAGTAGAAGATTATATTTTAACTAAATAATTTATCATAACAGTTGAATAAGGTATATAATATATAGTAATAGATGATAAAAATAAAGATATGACGGTTACAAACGAATAACCAGATAGTGGTGTTTATTTATTATGTTTACCATAAACTAGTAATGATGTTTATTAAAAAATAGATGATTAATATAAATTAATAGCTTTAGGAAAAAATTTTAGTTTATTTTATAATGGATCTAATATACCAGTATTAATAGGAAAAATAGAATTTAGTTTCTTTTGTCCAAAGTATTATAATGGAATAAGTGATGAAAATCTTGGAGGATTTATAAAGTTTCCACAAGATGCTAAATTTTAAATGATGTTAACATATTACTTCGATTGAATTCAATATAATTATCCAGAAGAATAAAATTTAATTGGAGTTTTTAGATAACGAGACTAATATTCAATTGGTATGTATGAAATATCATATTATCTACAAACATATAAATTATTTTTTCCAGTTGTTGTATAAGGAGATAAATCAATATCTGTTTATATAACACCATTAATATCTACTGTTACTTTTGTATAATCTTTTCCATTAAGAGTTATACAGAAATAATCGCTTGTATTTGATTTTATTTTTTCTTCTTCTGTAAATTTATTGTTAGGTAAATATAAAAATTCATTATATTACATATTAGTTTATCTTATTGCATAATCAACTACCATATACATAAAACATTATTAATATTCATTTCTTGTTCTGACATTATAATATACTGTGTTATCTTTCAATTCTTTCTTTCCATGAGTAAATGTTATATCCCAATTTACAATATTATCATTTGGCATAAATATACCATTTCTAAGAATTAAATACCAAAAGGCTTTTGCATCAGAATTATCATTGATTTTCCAACCTTAATCTTTAGCATTATTACCTAAAATTGGTGGTACACAAACTTTCATATTCTCTGATGGAGATAGACCTATATTAATACTTACTGTATTATTATCTGTATATTTACATGATATAGTTGATTGCTCTAGACCAAAATTAGGTTTGCTTTCGAAAACATCATTTATTCTATAGTTATCAGAATAGTTCTTTAATATTTATTTAATAATAGGATCTTTGGGGTATTTTTCATTAGCAAATGTTTTAGTTGTAAAAGATAAACTTAATCCTGAATAATAATCATACAAATTAGTATTAAATTAAGTTAAAGTATCTAACCAAATATTATCAGATCCAGAATCATAATGACAAGCAGTTCCGTGGAAAGTTAAAAATTATGAAAACATTCCAAATGTTGATGTTTTATTAGAAGTATCAGTTCTAATAGCTTCTTATTTTGATAATCCTGTTGTACTAAGATGATTGTGATAATTTGGACCATCTATTTCTGCTTCTGTACGTGTTGATTATTCGTTATCTTTTATATAAGGATCTGATTTTTGATCTAATTTAATCAAATTTTTTTACATTCTAAATATATTTCTAAGAAGCATATCTTATGTCGTTGATTTGTAATAAACAGAATATAAATATTATTCTAAGACTTATTTAAAATTATCTGAATAAAAACCTAATATTGATACATAATTTTCTGATTCATCTATATTTTCTTTTATTGCTATGTTAGCATTTTCTGATGTTTTCCTAGTAAGTAAATCATTTATATATGTTTTTAATGTTTCTAATTTTTTAGAAATATCATCTATTATAGAAAATGTAAATTCTTTATTTTTATCTTATATGTATATTTAAGTGTTTATTTTTAATATAATTGGCTCTTCAGTATATTTTATATCTCCGATTTATGTTATCATTTATTATCCAATATTATCATAATACTTATCATCATAATAATCATTTACACCCATACCTAGAATACTGTTATTAGAAAAATCAGCTGAATATTATGAATAGTCTTTTTAAGTATATTTGAATTCTTGTGATAAAGGTTTCAAAATATATTATCCATATGTTATGAGAGTATCATTATTTATATTATTTACTATCGGAAACATTGAATAAATTATAGATCCTATCGGTAAAGAATGTTTTTATTATTCTTGATATTGTTTATATTATTTATATGTTAAGATATCTGTAGCATAATTTTTACAATTTTTTTAGCAATAATCTATTCTGATAATACTTTTATAAAATTCTTCTATATTTTCTTCAGTAGAATCATTCACACCAAGGTTTGAATAATAATTTGTTGATATCGCATCATTAAGAATTTATTTACTATTTTTTCCATCTTCATTAGCATCTTTCATTTATTATGATATATTTTTTTAGGAATCTTCTGTATTCGTGTTTGTTTCTGTATCAGTGTCAATTATATAACCATTTTCTACTTTATCTATAGCTTATAATTATAAATTAATATTATGTAAAGTCTAAAGCTCTTCATTAAGTGAGTCATTTGCAGATTCTATTTACTGATTTACTTCATTAATCTGTTAATAAATAACTGCAACATAAACTATACTTCCAACAAGCATTAATGCCATAATAATTACTTCAATCATTTTTATCTCATAAAAATATGTAAAAAAATGCTGAAAAAAGCAGTAAAATTGTTAGTGCAATTTTTATAGTGATCAGTGTTGTAGTTTTTGTTTTTGTAGTAGTATACTAGTAACTCAAATATCCTACTAATTTAAAAATCTCGGATGAAGAGATTGAAAATTATTAAAATTAGTAAGAGTAAATAAAAAATACAGCAGAAAAGGTTGAATAAAAATACAAAAAGGTTGTACCACTAGATTAACAATACAAAAACACAACGTTATCTGAAGAATAATTAGAAGATATAAAAGAAGATTTATAAACTGAAAATTATGAAAAACTTGAGAAATATGCCGCGTATAAATACTCTTCTATTAATTATGATACTCCATGCTTTACAGAAGATATAAAAGATTTTTAATAAGAATCACTTAAAAATCTGAAAACTATTTAACAATAAGTAATTAAATATCCTATAGGAACAGTTATTCCTTTAATTTAATTTTATAAAGATTAAGGTTTAAAAGATAATTTTGATTTAGTAAGTGGAAATATTACATAATATTAAGGAATATATTATATACCATTGATTGGATAAACAATAACAATTACAGAAGATATTTTAACATAAATTCCAGACTTTTGTGAATTAATGGGTTATACAGAAAATCAATAAGTTATAATTCCTAATAGTTATAATTGTGTTTTAAGATAAAATACAATAAATAATGAGAATGATACTATAAGCAATGGATGTATATCTATTGATATTAATAATAATTTATCACATTTAATTAAAGAGTAATAAGCTGATTTAGAAATTGTTAAAAGATTTGATGAACAAAATGAAAATACTGGTACTTAAGGTATAACTTCAGGACATATTCTATATTATGATGGTACAGGAATGTCAGAAACGTAAAATGAAGATATATCTTACTATGTAAACGCAACAACTAAAAAATAAGAAAATTTAAAAGATCTCAAATATACAGGTATAGATAGTATTACTAAAACTCGATATCCAAAAAAATATTGTGGTGGTGAAAGAGATTATACACCAACTGTAGGATATAATTATGATGGAAAAAATGGAAGATGGGAAGTTTGTAGAAGCTTATCTAAATAAGATATAGCTGGATGGCATGACACAAGTAAAGATTAAGATAAAATAATAAACAGAATTGATTGGGGAGGTAGTTTAGCAATATGGAATGGTGATACAGTTTATCCATAAAAATATTATCCAACAACTAATAAATAAACACAATAATTAAATGTATTAAATAATTATATTAACTCTATTTATGTTATGATAGTTGGATATGAATGATCAATTTACATTTTATTATAATATTGTAATATTTTCATCGCTTATTACTAAATCATTTTCTTAAATAATACTAGTATTTGAAACACTACCACCATTAGATACATAGAATATAATTTAATTTTGTTAAGTTATATTATATTTAGAAACATTATCATCTGGATGTGTTGCGTAATAAGTATTTATAAACTTATATAAATTATATTTACTTTAATTATATGAATATATAACAAAATTTGGTATAGTATATCCCCATGAATTTGCTATATATTAGCCATCACATATGTATTAATTATTTATTTTATTACTTATATCTATTAAACGTCTAACAAAAGATATTACTAATTTTTATATTTTAGTTCTAAATTTTGAATTTGTGTATATTTCATAACAAAGTTATTAAGATGATTTTGGAGTATTAATATTATTTTTTTAATCTTCATCTTCAGTTAAAGTTATATCTATATTTTCATTTGAACATAATGCCTTTAACAAATCAATTCTTAAGGAATAATTAATTTAATAATATGTTTTATCTTATAATTTTGTATTTGCTATTTCAGAAACATAAGCAAGCCTGTTTATAAAATAATATTTAATAAACATAAGACAAAGAGCATCTAATATCATCTGAATGTTTATATCTTTTGTTTTATTATTTCCTATATAATGGCTTTCTTAATAAGTAAATGTTTAAGGAGAATTATCTTTCATTTCAATTAAACTAGCATAATACATACAGAATAATCTAGCAAATTATAAATTTCCTTAAAATGGATATTAAATCATTATAGGAAATTATGTTGATAATATTGTAGATGGATCAAAACGAATTTAAGCTAATTTTAAAAGATAAATTCCATCGATTTTGTTTAAGTTAATAGGTAATCCAAAAAGATAAACATATTAATCAATTCCACTACTATAATTTGCTATTGTTTTAAGATCATAAGCGTTTATTGACCATTTAGTATTGTTGTATTTTGTGGTTGAATCCATAGCATTTTTAGCAAAAACAGGTTTAAAAATAAATGGACATAAAAAATTTGTTGATTATTTTTCATTTAAAATAGCTTATTTAATAAATCCTTCATTAAGAATTTCTGCGGAGGATTATTCTAATTCTTTTTTATATTCTATATAATCATTTTAATCATACATTGTCATTTTCATGAGCTCAAAAAAATATTATTTCAGTTTCATTCACTATCAGAACTTTCTTCAGTTTTCTTTGACTTCTTATTCTTCTTTTATGTTGGAGGTTCTGAACTTTCAGAACTTTCTTCTTTTGACTTCTTATTCTTCTTTTATTTTGGCTTTTCACTTTTTTCTGATTCTTCACTTTCAGATTCAGAACTTTCTTCCTTAGCTTTCTTATTCTTCTTTTATTTTGGCTTTTCACTTTCTGATTCTTCACTTTCTGAACTTTCTTCAACTTTCTTATTCTTCTTTTATTTTGGCTTTTCACTTTCTGAACTTTCAGAACTTTCTTCAACTTTCTTTGACTTCTTGTTTTTCTTTGGCTTTTCAGATTCAGAACTTTCAGAAGATGAAACTTCTGATTCATCATTTTCTTCTGTCATTTCTATTATTTCATTTTCGATCTTATTTTCTTTCTTGTTCTTTTTACTATTTTTACTATTTGCTGTTATCATTATAAGATTAGCTTCTTTACTATTAAATTCAACTGTACTTACTTCAAGGATACTTAACATATAATTTGCGACATCGAATTTTGTATATTTCTTGTTCTTTAATTCACGTTAACCAAATTAAAACTTTGGTTAAATAATTACTACGAATTAATTTTCTGGGTAAATATCTGTTAAAAGATGTATCAAACCACTTGTTGTTATAGTTTATATATCATATGGTTATTTAAATTCTAATATACTAGGAGTGATTACCATATGATATAATTTTTATTCATATTTCTTAATTTCTTTATGATCAAACGTATGATCGTAAACATAAGTTCCGTTAGAATCTTTAAGTTTATTTGCATACCACTTTTTCTTTGATTTGAAGAAATCTTCGATAGGGACTTAAGCTTCACGATCTTCTTTTGGTTAATAACATTCTTAGAATTTACAACGAATTTAATATGATATTTTTCCTGATTTAGATTCATAACTATCTATTGTTTATGGAATATTATCCTTTGATATTTCATCAATCTTTCCTGATTTATCAATAATTTTATTAACAAATGGTAAAGCAGCTTTCCAGATTTTGTTGTTAAATTTATTTATATCAGCAAGATATTCTTTATCACTTGGACAATAAAATTGGCCATCTAATGAACTATCTTTAATAAATCCAAATGTTGTTGCGTTTATTGCTGTCATAGCATTTGTTGTATCTTATCCTTGCTTTTAATATTCCTTTTAACGTTTTATACTATCTTGTTTCTTTTCGATTTCTCTTTTAAGATTATAAACTATTGATGTTTAATAAGTTATTCCATAATATTCTTTCTTCTCATATAATTCTGGATAATTAAATGTAGCTTTATATTTCTTAACAAACTTATCAATTTTGATATACATATTTGTGTAATTCCATTTATTTTTAAGATCTGTTATAGTAGGATTCAACTCTATTTTAATTTACTTTTCATCAATATATATTGCATATACCTTTTTTTGTTTATCTTTTTCCATTGTTACATCTTTAAAATTAATCATTTCAAGAAACTATGATAATACAGAATGATTAAGTATTACATGTTTTTAACTACCTATTGTGAATAAATCAATTTACATAAATTATTTCTAAAAAAGATAGTTTTTTCAATCATCGTCTCTAGCTAAATTAGCTTCCATTTATTCAGATTATTCTAGATCTAAATCATTTTCTGAATCAGTAAATTCTGATAAAGTGATTTCTGTTTCTTCATTTTCTTCTGAATATTCTGAATAATCAGATTATTCTTCTGATTAAGATTTTTATTATCTTTAATCTTAAAAGAGTTTTAATGAACCAATGTAACGATAAGTGATATATGGATAAGGTGGATCTCCAATACGAATTTCTTCAAATTTTACTATTTGACCTTCATGCCCATTTAAAAATTGTACTATTGGATCTGTAGTTTTGATCAACGGGAATTTTGAATCGATATATACCGCTGGATTTGTTTCTGTTTTTTCGTAAAGTTTAACAGAATCTAACAATTAAGGATATGCGAGCCAACTTTAATCTATAAAATGTGGTAATATGAAAAAGTCCCATTAGAAAATTCTAACAGAATCTACTTTAGAGTCTTTCACTTTCTTCTGAGATATGAAAAATGTTTCATCTGCTTTATGAAATTATTTTAGAAAATCAGCTGAATAACTATTCTTTTCATGATACATCACCAAAATCTAGTTATTTTTAGTGTAAAATCCATGAAGTTGCTTTTTATTAGAATATTAAATTTCGTGTTTATTTATTCCACGGAAACGCATAAATGAAATGATATTTGAGAAAATTCTGAAAATTAAATAATCGTAGTCAGATAATTTTGTAATATCTTCTACAGAAGAACCTTTTGTAAGCTTCATAGCAAATTTCATTTTATCTTCAAATGATTCTGATTTATGTATTTCAATATTATCTTCAGGTATTTGTTTTTAGAAAAAAAATGTTTATTTTTTCAAAGGTGTCTTTCAATAATAACCTTAGATGAGTCTGATAGTGTATATTATTCTATTGTGAAACCTTAATTTTCTAATTCTTTTGATTTATTTATTGAATTTGTAATAACATCATCTTTATCTTTATTTGGAAAATAAGAGCATGTAATTTTATCTTTAAATATATTAAGAGCTATAAAACCTTTATCACCAGTAATATATATTATTTTGTCGTTATTTGGATTTGTTAAATCAGTTACTTATATTTGTTTTTAGAAAAAAATGTTTATTTTCAAAATTTTAATCTTCTTTCCAAACTAGTTTCAGTTTCACTACGCCATTCTGGCATATGTATTCCATTTCTAACTTCATCATGATAATGTACTAATGAACCGTCATATAAAACATAAATATTATATAAATCACAATCAGCATTTAAATCACCAAAATTTATAAAAATAGATGGAAATTCCATATCATGATCATATAAATCTTTCATATCTTGATGAATATGACATCTTTCTAAGAGTTCTTATAAAATTTTTTATTCACTTGCATCTGGTAAATTAAGATATCCTTACCATTATTTTAACCATTCTTCATATTATGATTCTGACATTATTTTTTAAAAAAAGAATGTTTAAATCAAAATAGTGTTGATATTTCTATAATTTGTTCAAATTCTTTATCGCCTTTACATTTTATACTTACAGTAGTGGTTGGTTCTATATATTCTTCACCATAACAATCTATAGTATATACTCTATAAACTTATATCATATAATCTTTAAATGTAAAATAATATTCACGATAATATGAATCATTAACTTCATCACAACCGTTCATTCCGCCTTCATATTTTTTTAATTGTATTTACATATCACAATCAAACATTACTCTAATGAAATGGAAACATATCACTTCTATATCATAGGCATGTTGAATTTAATGATAGTTATGTTCATAAGAAATAATCAAGAATAATAATATTTTGAAAATTTCTTTTTCATCTTTAATGTTTTTAAATTTTTCATTTTTCTAACAAACACGTATTATTTTATCATAATTTAATAGCACATCTTCTAAAGTATTTTCTCTTTCTTCTTTAGTTTTTTCAATAAGTTAGGTGAAAAGATTTCTAATAAATTATTTATTGTCAAAAGCAAATTTTTCGAGAGATTCTTCAAAAGTATCAGACATTTACTCTAAAAAAATATTGTTTTATTTTCATTCAATTTAATATCCCTTTTCTCTATACCAATCTAATGTGATTTAATCTTTTTCACGTTTAGCTTTTTTAATTTCATATTAATTAAGTTCTTCTTGATTTATATTTTTAGAATATAATTTCCAATAAAAGCCATTTCCAAAACATTGCCATCTTACTAGTCTAAGTATTTCTAAATCTTATCCAGGATATATTAATTTTTTGCATTATGGTATAAGATGAAAAGTTGCATTAAAATAATCTTATAAACATTAATTGTTTTTGTTTATAAGCTTTTTCATATCATGCATCCATTTTTTAGGCGGTTATATAAAATTATGAACCAACATCATCGCTACTGTATTTCCAAAATTATTTTATAAATCTGGTTTATGATAGAATTCATCTGGCGGAATAAATCCACAAATAGCAAGGCACAATGCAAGTGTATTACCGTCAGAATCTTTTGTTTCAGGAAATTGTTTTAAATAGTCTATTGAATGTTTAGTTTATTAACAAAAATAATTGATAATCTCAAATTTATCTATCTAATATTAAAAAAGAATTTGTTTTCAAAGCCATTCTTCTGGTGGATCAATACCATGTTCAACTAAGATCATAGCTACTGTTTTGTTAAAACTATTAGATAATTTAGGTGAGTGAATCCATTCTTTTGGCGGAATAATTTAATTTTCAGCAAGATTCATGGCAACTGTTCTAAGCCACTTATCATGTAATTCAGGAGAATGTTGCCACTCTTTTGGTGGAATAACTTTCTTTATCGCAAGTATCATAGCAACTGTATCACCATAATCATCTTACAACTTAGGATCATGTTGCCATTCTTGTGGTGGAATAATTCCATATACAGCAAATATCATAGCTACTGTTTCACCGGATTTATCTTATAATTCCGGAGAGTGTAGCCATTCTTTGGGTGGAGTTATTCTATTTGCTGCAAGCCACATTGCTACTGTCCAAGTATAACTATCTTAAATTTCAGGTGAATGATGAAATTCTTTTGGCGGAATAATTCTGTTTGATGCAAGAAAAATAGCAACTGTTTTGCCATCTTCATCTTGAAAATCAGGATGTTAAAGAAGATAATTTTTAGTAATATTATTTTATACACAAAATTTTTGTACACAAAATTTTTATATAAGATTTTCTTCTATGTATTTAAAAAAAATCTAGTTTAGGCTTTCATTCATGAATCTTCTTCAGCTAAATTAGAAATATTCAAGCATTTATATATTCTAGGGTATATATCATTTTTAACTAAATTTGTATCAATATCAAATATATTACAAATAAAATCAATTGAAAAATCTAAAAGTGGAATACTTTCATTTTTAAATGTTTTTGCATCATCACCTGTATCACTCATTTTATTTAAAAGTACTGATGATACAAAAAGTTTACAAACATTTAGTCTACATTCATATTAACAATCTTAAATTGTTTTAATTTTTTCTATTGTTATATTTTCAGGCCAATATTAAATTAATTCTTTAATTATTAATTTTTAAAAAAAAATCTAGTTTCTTCAAAGCCATTCTTCTGGATCAATTCCTTTTTCAGCAAGATATGCAGCAACTGTTTTTTCACAATTATCTTCTAAAGTTGGATCATGATGCCATTCCTTAGGTGGAATAATTTCACATCCAGCAAGATACATAGCTACTGTACTACCGGATTTATCTTATAATTCTGGTGAATGTTACCAACATTCACTTGGGATAATTCCTTTTTAAGCAAGTATCATAGCTACTGTCCAACCGTTACCATTTTCTTTTAATGTAGGATCATGCTGCCATTCCTTAGGTGGAATAATTTCATTCCAAGCAAGAAACATAGCTACTGTCCAACCGTTACTATCTTAAATTTCTGGTGAGTGAATCCATTCTTTTGGTGGTATAATATCTCTTCTAACAAAATACATTGCAACTGTTTGATCAGTTTTATCTTAAATTTCTGGAGAGTGTAGCCATTCTTTAGGTGGCATAATTCTACTTAAAACAAGCCACATAGCAACTGTCATACCGTATCCGTCTTAAATTTCAGGTGAATGCTACCACTCTATAGGTGGAATGATACCTTATCTAGCAAATTCTATTGCAACTGTATTACCTTAATAATCTTAAATTTCTGGTGAATGATGCCATTCCTTTGGTGGAATAATTTTATGTCTAGCAAGCATCATAGCAACCGTGCCATAATATTTGTCTTAAATTTCTGGTGAGTGGCATAATTCCTTTGGTGGAATAATTTTGTATCTAGCAAGCCACATAGCAACTGTTTAACCTTAGCTGTTTTTAAATTCAGGATGTTAAATAAGATATTCTTTAGTGATATAGATATCATTACATTTACAAAACATTTCTATTTCTGTTTCTATTTCTGTTTTTTCCGTTTATTTTAAAAAAGAATTGTTTATCTCAATCCCATTCTTTAGGTGGTTTATTCCAAACATTATATCTTTGGTAAAGTTCTTTAGCTGTAAGATTTTGTTTATTTCTTAGTTAAGGAGAGTGTTTCCATTTTAAACTTTCCTTTGGATAATCTGCTAAAAGAAGTATCATAGCTACTGTATTTCCGTATGAGTCTGTTAGAGTATGATTATGGTGAAACTTTTCTGGAATTTTTCTCCATGAATAAGCAAGATACATAGCAAGTGTATGTCCTTCATGATCTTACCAATCAGGATTTTTTTCAAGAAATTCTATAGATTTTTAGTTGTATTAGCAATATTTTTGTATATAATATTCTAACATTTTTTCTTCAAATTCTTATGTTTTATCACAAATTATTGAAGCATCAAAATATCTAAAAAGTTCTTCTTTTTTCATTATTTTGTTAAAAAAATTATTTTTCAGTAGGTAAAAGCCTAGTTTCTTTACTGTTCAGTTCACGAAGCGAGAACTACGACAACAAAGTTGTCTTGTTGGAGGAAACGACGGCAAAAAATTATTATTTTTTCATTTTCTCAAGTCACCTAATGTTCTGTAAAATTTATAATAATTTTCAGGAAATATATAAACACATTGATTAACAAGATTGTAATTAAAATTATATTTCGGATACCAACGTTGTTAAGTGTTATAACGACATCCTGTACAGAACATATAATAATATTTATTTCTAACAGTTTACATATTATGCCAAGTTTAAATTTCAATATATTATTTATTGGTATTATATAATGGAAATCTTTTAGCATGACACCAAACTTTACATCTTTATTTTATATCTTTTATTATCATTATTTTAATAAAAATTCGAGTTTTTCATTTATTCTTTCACATGTATCTAAAATTTTCATTAAGAGTTGTTATTATGGATCTTAAGGATTTTTACTCTTTTCTATTTTTGTTAAATATAACGTTAAAATTTATTCTTTATCTTAATTATTTAATTTCATGAAATCAAATAAAGGTAATCTTTGAATTGATTTCAAAAAAAGTATTTTTATTTTCATTTTATAAATTGTTATTCTATAAATTCTTTGTTGTGTATTGCATTTTCTGTAGTAAACATACTCGTTTTTAAAAAGATTGGTATTGATGTTATTTTAAAAGTTTCATTCACAGATGATGAAATTTATAATTCATGATAATCATCATAAGTAACTATAACTTTTGTGTTATCATTTTATAGGCAAAATGTATCAGTTTTTGGATTATTATATACTGTTATGTTCATTAAATTCATAAATTATTCTGTTTGATTAATTATTTATTTTAATTCATTTTAATCATCTGATATAAATTTAAGTAAAATAGATTAATCTATTTCAGGTAAAGTTTCTATTTTTTAACATGTTTTATCTTTTTCGAAAATATTTGTGTCTGCAAAATGCACACTATATGCAAATTCATTAGAATAAAATAAGTATGATTTAGTACTTGGTTTATAAAAATAGTAAATGTCATGATTTTTATTTATATTACTTTAATATACAATTAATTCACAAGTTATTATTTAATAAAAAATATTGGTTTTATACTTAAAGAAATGAATTATCTTACAAAAAAGTAGAAGAAAAATCTTTTAGAGAATGAAGATTTGTATGGTGCTTAATTGCTGGATGAAAATAAAAAGTATGTTAAAAATCTCGAACAAACAAGAGAACTTTAAAAACATTCTTACTTAAAAGTTCGTGATCAACTTTTTATCATTCCAGAACGATATTAACCATTTATATTCCGTGTAAATGGTCGAGATTTAAAAGTTTTTGGAACACCAGAATAAGCTGAAAATGTTTTGAAAGATAAATTTGTATTTGGTTCAAAGAAAGTTTTATTTAAAGTTGCTGAAATAACAGATAACATTCCATTTGCTTATAATGTATTAAATCGTCTTGGATAAAAATTTGAAAAAAATATTATGTAAAAAGATCTTACCGGAAAAAATGTTAAATGTATAAACTATAATGGTGAATGGATTCCTCTAAGAGAAACATCAGAAGAACCTTTTGTGTATAATTTGTTTAAAGATTTATCAGAAACGATTTTGTGAAACTCATAAAGACATAAGATATTTACAATAATCATTGTGTGAAAAACTTGAGTAATGACAAACTTCATTATCAGAACTTGATTCATAAATATTTTTTTAAAATAAGTATTATTCATGGAAATATCTTTAATATCTTTTTCTAAGAATAACTCTAAATTATCTAAAGAGATCATACTTCTTCAGAGAATTTAGAAGTTCATATCTAAAGAGAATTACTGCATAAGATTCTACTTTATTTTCAGATTTTTCAATAATAACTTCAGCAATTTTATTAGGAAAGTTTGGTGATGCTACTGGACCTTTTGCATGAAGTTTTGTTCCAGGAATTATTCCATCAAAATTTTCTTAAGGACAATCTACGAAATAAACTGGATAATCAGGAGAGTAGTAAATTAAGTTTTCAAAAACTTCTAAAAATTCTTAAAGATTTTCTTTTGTAATTTAATTCTTAAAAGTCTAGTTTCCACCAAAAAAAGCTAAAATTTCATTTTTCATTTTTTCTCTTCTGATGAGCTTTCACTCTTTTCGTTTTTATCGTTTTTATCACTTTTAGAAACCTTTCTAAGAACTTTTCTTTTTTATTGAAAGACATTTTCTACTGGTGGTTATTTGTTTGGATCTATTTATTATAAATCTTCTAAATCTGAGTCTGATTCTTCAATTTATTTCTTTTATTAAGGTCTTCTTCTCAATAACATATTTGCGAGTTATTCCTTTTATTATTAAGATAATGTTTTATCTTAACTAATACTTTTTACTACTTATCTAGCTAACCAAAATGACATATTATTTTTTCAAAAAAGTTTGTTTTAGTTTTTTGGTTTTTTCATTTAGGGTTAGAGTTAGGGTTAGGTTTGAATAGTAAAGTATAATGATAGTTTTTAATGTAAAAATCTGCTTCTTAATCATATAATCCTGATTAAGTTACTACAGGAAGATAATCTTAGTATCTAAATCCTAAAGACCATAATCCTCTATAATTTCTGTAAATAAAGTTTGGACCATCAGTGTAAATACATTAAGCTTCTGGATAATATTTGTATAAAGATATTGTTTATAAAATTATTAGTTTTCATAGCTTTTTCATTTTTTCTTTATATTCTTTTGGTAATCTATCATACATCCATTCTTTTGGTGGAACAATTTTTCTATCAATCAATAATTTAGGAACATTATTAAAGTGATGTTTATTTTTGGTATTTGGATTATGATACCATTCTTTTGGTGGAATAACACATTAAGCTGCATAGAGCATAGCTACTGTTAATCCAAGATCATTTTTAATTTCTGGTCGATGGTGCCATTCTTTAGGAATATTTTGGCCAGTTGTACAAAGTGCCATAGCAACTGTATTACCAGTTATATTTTATAAATCCGGTGCATGATGCCATTCTTTTGGAGGAATTTTTCCTCTATAAGCATATTACATAGCTACTGTATAATTAAGGTGATTTTTTAAATCTGGTCGGTGATACCATTCTTTAGGAATTTCATCAAGGTCTCCTTCCCTAGCATACCACATAGCAACTGTCATACCGTATCCATCTTAAATTTCAGGATTATGTTATAATTTTTTAGGTACAAGTATACCTTTTTTGGCTAAAAACATAGCAGCTGTCATTTTATTAAGATTCGGACTTTAAAAAGTTGGATGCTTATATAAATATGGTAAAGTTATATTAGCTTATTTCACATAATCTTGAAGAAATGTGTTAGTTATATTTGATTGTTTTAAAAAAGCCTAGTTTCCTCGCTTCGTGAACTGAACAGTTTAGAAACGACGGCTAAAAAAGATTTTTTCGATATTCTCATATTTTCATCGAAAGAATAAGATCTGACAAAATACCTATTATAATATAACCAACAGCATGTATAATTAAACAGTTAATTGCTTTTTAAGAAAAATCTATAAAATTCTCAAATGTAAATGGTTTTAGTATGTATAAATTGATTACAATTTATCTAAGTGTAATTAATATTAATATTGTATTGAGATTGAATTTAATCATTACTTTAAAAAAGTCTAGTTTTGTCTTGAAGCCTTTTCAGTTATCTGGTATATAATTAATATTACATACATATTAACCATCAATAGCATAATTATAACCTTCAGCTTTATCTTAAAATTCTATCCATTTCATATTGTCATCTACATCATAAAAACGTTATATGAATAATTTATCTTAATTTTAGTTTTTGTTATCTCTCGTTTCAAGATCAGTTTCAAATACATAATCTTTTGGTAATTAAACTTCTCTAGCACCAATCTATTGCATTAATTTTTAAAAGTTAGTATCTTCTTCAAATTCTGGATAAAACATTTTTTATATAAAATCTTTGTAATTATAATCAGAAATAGGTTTATTTAATTTATAGAAATATTTTATTACTTTTTTATCAAATTATGTTAATTTTTCTGTTGAATAATAGTCAGTTTCTGTATCACTGAAGTTCATTTCACATAAACGATGTTCTCTACAACATTTAGGATTTACTAATATTGGATCATATTTATTTTTATGACGATAGTACATTAACCATGAAAATATTTATTCAAAACGTTTTTTGTCACCTTTATTACCTTTTTTACCACAAAATTTTTCATAACATTCTTCGAAATATGTTTTTTCGTATTTGTCAAGTTTTATAGAGCATAAATTTCCAACACGGCCTTCGTTACCATCATAAACAGCTTCAGTATAAAACATTCTATCTTTATAAATTATATAATCAACAAGATCGTCAGCAGTTTCACTTTCAGCTCTAAAATATGCACTAGAACCATATGTTGCGTCAAATTCCTTAAACATATGATGGTTTTCATCGAAATATTAATATACTCTTCTTAATTAAACTTTGTATTCATGTAAAGGTATATTAAAACAATTTGCAAAATCTTTCAAAGATTCTTCTTACAAACAATATTACATTATTGGTGTAAATGTTAATTCTATTGACTATTGTGTTAATTCATCTTCTATTTTTGGTATTATTTTAAAAAAAGCCTAGTTTTCCTGGAAGTTTTCTAAAAATTGCTAAAAAAATATTTAGTTTTCATTTTTCATTCTAGAAGTAACTAAAACATAAAATCTTTTGTTTCTTTATTTGGATAATATAAATAAAAATTATCATTTGAATCATGATAACGATGAATAAATAATTGATCTGGAATATCTTCTATCTTAGGAACTTTTTTTGGTTCTTCTTTGAAATATTCCGTAGACCACATTTATGCTTTGTTTATACCTAAATATATCTTTTTAATTCCTTCTCCAATAATCATTTTTTAACTTAAATACTTGTTTAATTATTCTATTTGATATTATGTGAGTTTTGGATCAAAACGAATATACAATCCGTATTTATTTGGATTATATTCTTCAATGTATACTTCTGAGTTTATTTTGTTTTCTTTTAACCATTCTGATATATAATGTGTAGTCATATATTTTAAAAAAAGCCTAGTTTTTCTCTGAACTCTAGTGAAGATCACGAAGCTGAAAAAAAATTAATATTTTTCATTTTTCAAATAATTTTTTAAACACTTCAAGTCCTTGTTAAGCACATGTTTAACAATGTGCTATCGACCATTTTTAATCTGAGAAAGAATCATAATCAAAGTTTTCTTTAGGATAATATTCTTCTGCAATCTTTTTAATTTGATTTCTTGAACAGTTATGAGTAAATATTCTGAGATTAACTCTTCCTGGTCTAATTAAAGCTTCATCTAACATTTCTATATGATTTGTTGTCATAATAACTATTAAGTATTAATTTTCAACAATACCATCTAGAAAATTCAAAATTGTATTAAGTGTTAATAATTCTGTATCTTCTTCATCTTTTTCTTATTAAATTTTTAATTTTTTACGTTCAATTTCTGTTTTTAATTCATTTTCAAGTTCTTTTATTTTAAGACTTTTACGAAATTCACGTTTAAGAACACATTCAACACAATCAATATCTTCGATAATTAAAAGTACAAAAGATTTTACAATAGCATATTCTAATATATTCATGCTTTACGTAAGATAATTAAATTATTAATTAGTCATATTGTTGGTTATTTTTAAATTATAAATATCTTTGATATTATATTCATTTATAAAAGATTTTATGAATGATGTTTTTCCATTACCAGGTGGTCCATATAATAGTATACCAAATTGATAAGGTATTTAATGTGAATCATAATAAGATTTGTTGTAAATAAAATTAGAAATACAATTTTTAATAATATTTTCTTAACCATCCGGAAATATAGTATGTTAAAATGTTTTATCACAAATATAATTAGCTTAACACCATATATCTTTTTCTGATTAACGATATGTTAAACCTTTTCTAATCAAATGACATGTTATTGGAGTAATATTATTTAATTAAGAATATATATGTTATTCAAATTTTTTCAATAATTCCATTGAATGATATGTGTATATGTAAGTATATGTTAAAAATATATATTCATTTTTGAATTTAAAAATCACTTGAATTTATTATTATTTTATATTACTATCTTTATCATTAAATGAATTGATTCCATATTTTAATTTTCCATCATCATTTCTATAAATAATATCACGAAGCTATGATATTATAAATGCTGTTTTATTTTCATATTTATCAATATATTTTTATAATTGTGTAACTGTTATTCTACAATGTAAATTTAATTAAAACATATTTTTATTTCTTCTGATATATTAAATTTTTGGTGAAATATTGTATTATTCATAATCTGTTAATGAAATTTTCTTATCATCTTTTATTTAATCTTAATCACAATTTAATAATATTTATTGGATATCCTGTATAGTTTAATTATATTTATGTTTTTTATATAAATAACATGTGATCATTAATCTTTAAAAGACAAGTTTTCACTGTTCGCAAGTGAAGATCACGAAGTGTGGAAAACGTAGTCAAAAAAGAAGAGTTTTTATTTCATTCTTATTCTTCTTATTCTTCTATAATTTTAATAGCTTCTTAAATAACTTCTTAATCAAGATTTAAGAAATCTACATTAATAAGTCTTAAATATAACATATTTTCTTACCAATCATATAATAATAATTGTTTAAATGGATGTTCTATTATTGCATAATTATCATTACGTATAATATTAACATGAAAATCTCCGCTAATACTATCTTCAAAATATCCAAATCCATCACAGCTCATACAATAAAAATTATTTAACTTAGTGAAAAATGAAGTCTTTACGATTTCTTATTTTGTGATTTTTGAAAGTTCTTCTAACGTGAATGATTCAGTTCTAAAACGTATTGCTCCAGTTTCCATATCAATATCTGGAGTAAATTCTATTTTTCGTTTAAATATTTTTGAAAAATACTCTTATAATTTTTCATTTATCTTAGCTATAATTTTAAAAACTTTTTCAGAGAATATCATTAATTTAAAAAAAAATTATTTTTGTTTCATAATACTTATATATATCCTTTAGAAATAGGACAATTATCATCTGTTATTTCATAGCCATCAGATATATATTATAATACTAACATTTGTGCTTTCATTTTTGTAATTTTATCTCTATAACGATTTTTACAAAAATCTTTATACCAATTTGTTTAAACTTTAAACGTGCTTATACGTAATTTTTTGTATTCATCATCAATTTTTATATGAAATCCAACTAATTCATCTTCTTTAAGAAATTCTATTTAATGAGATTCATCATCTTCATATACCCAATAAGAATCACATTTATCTAAATATCTTATTATTAAACTATATAACCAACATGTTTCTTATATTGAATCTGTTATTAAAATATATCCGTTGTCTATCCATTTTTATATTAATTCTTTTGCTTATTTTTTTGTTGCAGGAGTTTCTTCAGATCTTCGTTCATTATTATATTCTTCTAATGAATCTAATGTAAATTCATAATAATATATATAATTAAGATTACACCATTCACGTATTTAAATTCCTTTTAATGTTTTAGAGTTAATACAATTTACCCACCATTTATGTTAAGGTATATAATACAAATCATATTTATTTAATAATTTTTCCATTAATTTAAAAAAAATATTGGTTTCATTCATTCGTTATCTTCAGAGGAAGATTCCTCTACTATCTTTTTTATTTTTTCTATTTTATCTAACTTAAATTATTTTTCTAAGATTTCTCTAAGTTTTTATTTATATTCTTTTTCATTTGCACATGGTTAGTTAAAGATATAAAATTCTTTTCTTGTAAGTCCTGTTGAAAATGCACAATCATTGGAATAATTACAATTAGCACACATGAATAAACGTGTGTTGTAATTTGAATTTATTATATGCATACAATCAGTATTATGAGATGAATTTTATGTAAATTAACAACCATCTGAAAATGATATATCATGTGTAAAATTACAATCTGTTATATAAGTTGTTTTATCATTATGCTTTGAACACTTTACTTTTGGATACATTGTTTATAAAAAAAATCTGTTTTATTCAAAATAATAATTTATATAATAATTTATCTAACTCTTATTTATCTGTTTATGTTTGTTTAGAGTTTATTAACATAGAAACTTATTCTTCAAGTTTTTTGATTTTGTTGTTTTATTTAACAAGATAATTGTGAAGATCGTTATCGAGATAATCATTTATTTTCTTAATTTCTTTTTTCAAATCCTTTATATCTTATTAATTTTCAAGAGAATTTAATCTTTTATCAAATTCTTTATATGCATCGTTATGACACTCTATTGTTTTATCATTTTATTCATCAAGTGATTATACTTTACTAATCCAATAATCAAATTTATTGTCATAATATCTTTTTTATATATCACAATCTTGTTAAATTTCTTTACGTAAAGAATCAATTTCTTTAGGAATCTTTTTAGCAAAATATTCTGATGTTACATGAGTTGCGTTAAGACATTCTTCCAATTCAGGAAATTCATCTCTCATTTTGTCTATAAGTTCTGATAGTGTTTATTTTTCCGACATTAATTAAAAAAAGAAGAGTTTCTCCTAAGAACTATGACAAAAAAAATTTAAGTTTAGTCATAATTTTTTCAATTCTTTTTCAACAAAGTCTTTTATCTCTTATGGATATTCGTTAGATTTAAAGAATTCATCAGTTGTCATTACTTATGTTGCGTTTTCTTTGACAAATTTCAAGAAAAGTTTGTAATATTCTACACTATAATTCATTCTTTCAATGTATCTAAATTTCCCATAATTCATTATAACAGTTATTATTCCACCAAGTTTAGTCATTACATGAATAAATTTTTATGTAGGGCTGAAAATTTTAGTTGCTCCAAGTAGTCCTGTAATTCCGCTTTAAAGTAATGCGTTCTCTTTATCAGTAGTATCTATTATATATACATCTCCATCATCATTCATTATAATATTTGAAAAAGCCTAGTTTTCCCCAAGGAGACGGCAAAATTTCATTATACTATTTATAATGCGTTATCGTCATACCAAGGTGCTGTAGTTATTATTATATCGTTATATTTTATATAATTAACTTCATAATATTTATCTGTCCATTCTTCATATACTTCTTTTCCATCGAAACCATATAAATCATAATGTATTTTACTATTTCCTACGTAATCTTCTTGTATTTCGCATTTTAATTTTTTAGCAAATGTTTCTAAACTAATTCCTGTTATTATATCATTGTCTAATTCTCCATCATATTTTTTAATAATCTTCATTATTTTATCCATTTACTTAAAAAAGCTCGGTTTTTGGCTAAAAAAAGATATTTCATCATATATAAGCTTATATTACAATATATTAATGCTTATAATACTCTAATACTTTAGCTAATTTTTCATAATTATTTCCTACAAAATGAATTATAATTGGTTTTTAATTTATCTATTATGGTTCTAAGAATATTTTTTCTCTATTATTTATATCATCTGGAAGTTCTATTTCTTTATCAGATACTATGATATGATAATCACCTCCGCGTTATATTTCGCATATTAATTAATCTTATGATAATAATTTAGTTCTTAATGAAATAAATTCTGAATCTTCTCCATCGAAATTATTATAATAAATCACACTCATATCATTGTATTAATGATCATAAGGATGTTTGCATATTGGACATTTTTTGTCATCATGTAAATAACATGAATGATCATAACACCATTAACAAAGATTATGTCCGCATTTTGGTTTTATGATATTTTTATGTTTTAAATCACATAAATTACATTATTCAGTTATTGGATATACTGTTATAGTAAAGTAATCAAGAACTAATACTTTACATTTGCTATATTTCTTTAAAATTTCTTCTAATTTATCTTCTGAGCCTTAGAAATGTAATATTACTGTTGAATTTTCTTTGGCTTCTGGTAAATCTTATTTGCTTTTTGTATAAATAGCATGAATCAGAGGAAAATTAGGAAATTATTTTATATCAATTGTACTATATTTATCATTAATATAATGATATGGGAATTCTAACTTTTCAGGTTCTGGGGCTTTATCTAAAAATATTTATCTTTTCATTTTAGGTAAACAAAAAAAATATTTTTTTCAAAAGTGTCTATAACAAACATATACTCTGTTTCTTGGTATATCACGTACTGTTAACATTATATCATAATCCGTATACCAATCTTTTTCAGTGTATGCTATAAAAATTTTATCATTAATATACACATCTCTCAAATAATCATATCCATCAGAACTTATTGGAATGTCATATTTTTTATATTTTATTTAACATTCAGGAATAAGTATTTTTAAATCATCTACTATATCAGACATATATAATTTATTATATTTACTGTAAATTGTTAAAAGCATATAAATATATTTAACAGAGCATTTATCATAATAATATTTTGAAACAATATTAGAAATGTCCATTAACGATGGTTTATTTTTGCCTTTAATATTTTCTATCATTTTTTAATAATTTTTAAAATCTGCTGGAAAATAATATTTAACTAAATAATCTGAATTAAATATATAAAATTCTTTATTGCCATAATGGTAATATTCACCTTCACGTTCATCTTAATAGTAATGATCATTTTACCATTAAAAACCATTTATAAGTGTTTCTGGATCCTTCATTACTAAAAAAAAATTTAGTTTTCATCTACCATCAAAATCGGCTATTCTCTATTTTAATATTTAAAGTTTTTCAAAAGTTTAGTTTTCATCTTATACAATACGTTTTGTTTATTATTAAATTTCTTTTGAATAATAATTTGGTAAAATGTATAATAAGAATTAATCTAATGTATATCTCATTGTTTTTGAATTTTCTTTTCTACAAGTTTTATACATTTTTTATGATTCTTTCTTAGCATCATAATATAAAAATAGATCAGCATGATCATTAAATATACTATTGTCAAAATCTCTTAACCATATATAGTTACCAGTTACTGGGAAATAAATATGGTCTTAAAAATATTCTGTACCGTCACGAGTAAATTCCATATGATAAACAAATGGTTTATTCTTTTAAGAGGTTTGAGATTAAGTTTTGTTTATGAAAATTTAACGTTTCATTTTTTCTTTAAAAAAGCCTAGTTTTCCTTTTCTTTTTCAAAGATACATAAAATCTTTTGCGCTGATAAAATCATACAAATGTTTGGTGTAATATTCATAATCGTTTTTATGTTTTTAGTATTCTGATAAAATGAAGTCTATTTGTTTACTTTATGGCTAATCAAATTCTGTAAATTTTTTCCAATAACCTGTCTTTAAACCATCTGTTTAAAATAAACTTGGTAAAATACATTTTCCTGTAGAAGTTTTTATTAAAATACTGTATTTCGGATTTTCTTTAAGTACATAAACACAAAGCGTGTTATCGCTATTTATAAAACATTCACTAAAAGTCATTCTTTATTATGAAAAATTTAATAGTTTTTGTATTTAAATTTATTTAATTTAATTTTCCATTGTAGTAATAAAATTTATCAAAAACACCTCGTTTAGGATCTTCTTTTTCAGCAAATGGTAATCTAAAAAGTTATTCTGTTTTATATACATTTAAATCTACTCCAGTTTTAATAGTTTTTTCAACAAAATTTTTTAAGTGTTATCCATTTTTAAACATTTTTGGAGCATAAACATGAAAAGAATCACCTAAAGAATTTTCTGCGATGAATGTTTAAAAAGGAATTTTCTTTAAAATTTTTAATAATTTATTTTTATCTGAAGAATCGATGTCTAAATAAAAACTTACCGGATTATTTAAATTTAAAATTTAGTAATGTAAATGGCATTTTTTTAGAATATCGCTCATCGTACATGGAACTTTAGAAGATCTATCAGAAAAAACATGTTCAAGACATTCGAACGTTTAAAAATTTTTTCTGATAAATTCATTAATTTCTTTTTCTGAAATCTTACATTTAAAAGCTAAATACACAATAGCTTGTGTTTGTGTAGAAAAATCTCGAAGAATTCCATTATGAATAGCAGATGTTCCGTAAACAAGATATTCATATTTTAAGTTTGATTAATCTTTATAAATTTTTATTTTTGGATTTAATTTTTTAATAATTGTACCTATTTTTGTAGATAAAAATGTTATCTAAAAGTAAAATTGTAACATTAGTTTCATTAATGTTAGTTATTGTCGCAAACGCTTTGGTATATTTTACTTTTCCATTTAAACTTGCTATTATGTAAACTATATTTGTTATAATCTTTTGTTTACTTTTATCGAATTTAGCTTCTGAAAAATCTGGTGACTAAATTGTTGGTGGAGAAAAATATTAACCATTAAATCATACTGAACCAGGATTAACATTAGTAATTTATTTTAATTATCGTATTTTACCAGGTTTATTAACAAAATATTTCAATAATATCTAACAAGATGATCATTCGTTATACATTTCCGTCGGAAATTCTGTGATAAGATATGTTGGAAATAATGTTTTACACCAGGTTATAACTTTAGATGGAAAAGTTTGGTTAGATCCTAAACTAGTATACACCGGCTATCATATGTTTTAAGAAGATGTTTATTCATGTTAACTTTACGCAGGCCAACTTTTTGGATTATGTGCTAGTGTAGCTTAATATGTTTAAGATTAAGATATTTCAGAATTTAAGTTTATTATAGAATAACTCCTTCGTGATAAAAATTTCTTCTTTAATTATATTTATCTCGGAACTGTTACATAACTTGGTTAATGGAAAGTTGAATTAGATGATAATTTAAATGATTCACATAACAGATATTCAAATTAATTTATAAGACCTCTTTCAGAAATATCTTAAAAAATTATTGAGGTAAAAAATGTTTACGAAAATATTTAACCTGAAGAATAAGAATTTATAGCAAACATTTTGATAGTATACGATTCAGCTGTATTAAGTACCTATTCAATGGATTATTTGATATAATTTTTCTAAAAAATTTAAAATCTCACGTAAAATGAGAAATACTTTTTAGAAATTCTCAGATCTAATATAATTAGAGAGTCTTGTCATATGCTTGAAAGAAAAAATATACCAGAAAATTTCGATAAACCTTTTTATTAATTCGCGGATTTTTAAAATAAAATTTTAGAAATTTATGGTATGAATACTAACACAAAAACATCAGTAAAAAATGATGTTTAAATGGTTAATTTCTGACGAAAAAAATGGAAAATAAGACAGAAATTTCATTCGATGGTATTAGTGTTGATGCTATTAGATAAAGTTAAAATTCAAGTAAACTAAGCCTGAGTATGTCAAGCAATTTATTAGAATAAAATAATAATTATTCTTAGGTGTTTGAATAGAAGTAAAATATAAAAAATAAACTTAAATACACGGAATATGATCTGAAATGTTAGGAACTTTTTAATAGATATGAATATCTTGATACTGTTCCTGGTCAAAGTGTTAAATAAATTATTGTTGGTCTAATGAGTATAGCAGAAGTTGTTTTTAAAAAAATTCCTGGTGAAGAAAGAATGTAACGTGTTTTATAAACTTATGAAATTTATCTCAATGAACATGGTATAAAAGTAGATGTTTTTACAAAAAATTTGTTAAGAGCATTTTGCTAAGTGCTTTTTGAAAAATACGAAAAATAATTAAAAACTTATTACTCATAATTATTCGACACTGTTATTGGTTTCGGTCGTTGTTTAGCTAAAATTGTTTTATGAATTGTAAAATTTTTTGAATGGTTATATTATTCCACGAATTCTAATAACGTTTGGATTTAAAAATTGAATTTCATCTAAAGGTATATCAATAATACATCTTCTATTAAAACTACCTAAAAGATAGCCGTAACAGTATTTATCTTTTCTTTCTTTTTTCTTATAATACTTTATCTTACGATGATATAAAAATTCTGTGTCTGAACAGAAATAAATGCTTTGAATATCTTTGTATTCAGATAATAGTGATTAACATATTCTGGTTTTCATTAAATTATTAAAAGCCTAGTTTTGACGGCAAAAAAGAATGTTTTTTTTCACTCATATTCAGATTCAGATTCTGTGCTTTCTTCAAATGAATAGTCAATCCAATTTTTAGAAAATTCTATTGGACCATGTTATAATAATAAACTCCATAATTAACTGTTTGGACAATACTCAAATTTAAAATCGAGTTCAGCTTCTAAGAAAAGTTGATAAGCAATTTCTTCTAATTCATTTTTTGGTTCTTAGATTTTATGTAACGGTTTTCCGATACAATGAAGTATATACCATAACGCAAGATTTTTCTTTTCAGGAGTATCAGCTAATTTGACAGCATCTCGAATGAGACCTTATGTACCATGATCATGCTTCATCAATTTTTCGTACATTTTTTATAAAAAAGATAGGTTTGTTTTTGAGTATTCGAAGGTTTTTCATATGTAATATTTAAATTAACTTGCAGTTATCATATTTAGACTTATTTTTGTGTCGTCTTTTTCATATAAATCTCTTAAATAATATAATTTTTGAACATACGTGATGTTAGATACTGTTTTTAAATCAACATTCTTTTTAATTAAATCTTTCATTTCTTTGATTTATGAATCAATAATTTTAATATATTCATTAATTCTGGATTCATCATAATCTTAAAAATCAACATATCTTAAAATTCTATCCATGAAAATTTATTTTTGAATATCATTTAGATGAGGTAAATCATCTGAATAAATTATATCATATAATGGGTCAAAAGATATGTGTTTGTTATTTAATTTTTTCTAAAGAGTATCTAATTCATTTTCTAAGTGTTCGATTCTATTCAATAATTCATCTTTATCAGCCATTGCATTAAAATATTCTTCAGATTCTTATTTATTATTTATTATATATTAAGCATTTCTTTGATTTTAACTATTTATACAACGATAACAATTTACACAATTTTTTAAATGATGTGATTCGATAATTTTTATACTATTTTCGATGTCTGATGAATCCTTTACATAAACAGAATTTGTGACATCAGAAGAATTTATTATACAAAAATTATTGTAAGATATTACTTAAAAAAATTTTAGGTTTTCAAATGTATCAGCTAAACGATTCATCATCGTTTTTTCTCATAGCTTTTATTTTTCTTATAATCTTTTAGATATATTTCATACCGAAATATTTTATGAAAATTGATATTAAGGCAAAATATAGCAAAACTCTTATTTCGGTGAAATTTTAAAATAATATTGTAAAGATAATTCCAATCAAAACACCTGCAAAGAATCCGAGACAAAGTATAAATAATTGTTCGTCACGGTCATCTTTATCATCTACGAATTATTAAAGTTATTTTTAAATTTACTTCTTGATTTCTTATTTTGACATTATTTTTTAAAAAAGGCTAGTTTTCACTTTTTAAAAGGCTAGTTTTTTCAAAACCAATCACGCATTCTACAAATTGGACATGTCAGATTATCACTTTTAATTAAATTTTTAAAACAATCATAACAAATTTTATGTGAACATTTTGATTTAATAAATTTTTATTTACCATCATTGAGACAAATTGCGCATATATCATCTAATTCTTCAAGATTAAGCCACTCTTCAGGTGGTTCAACAAAATGTATTATAAGATAATCTGCGACGGTGTTACCATAACAATCTTCCAAAGTTGGATTATGATGCCATTCTTTCGGAGGAATGAGTCCTTAAATAGCATATAACATAGCTACTGTTCGTTTGTATCCTGCTATTAATTCAGGAGAGTGTAGCCATTCTTTTGGTGGATTAATTTTGTTTTAAACTAATATCATAGCTACAGTTAGATAATTATGATTTTATAAACTTGGAGAATGTTGCCAATTAGTTGTTGGAATAATTTTGTTATAAGCAAGAAGCATAGCTACTGTATTTCCATAAATATTTCTTTATTCAGGCATATGTTACCAAGTATATTATGGTATAATTTTATTGTTTGCGAGTAACATAGCTACTGTATTTTTTGTTAAAGTTGTCAAATAAGGAAAATGTTCCCATTCGTATGATGGTTGAATTCCTTTTTTAGCAAGTATCATAGCTACTGTTTCTTCATTTTTATCTTAAAGTGCAGGTCGATGTTTCCAGTGTTTCGGTGGAATAATTCCTTTTTCTGCAAGAAGCATAGCAACTGTTTTGCCTTCAAATTATGTTAGTTCAGGATCATGTTAAATTTCTTCATTTGGTACAATTCCGTTTTTAGCACAAAACATTGCCGGAGTATATCCATAAAGATCTTACCAACCAAAATTTTCTAAAACGATATTGTTTTGATTACAAAATTCTTAAACAGCACTGTTTTAGTCTATTAATTTTAAAAAAAATTATTTATCTTTCAACGTAATTATTTTAACCATCTGTTTACAATATACCATTTTATATAAAAGATATCATCAGAATCTTCAGCAAAATAATAAAATATCCATAATTAATCTGGAATAATTCTAGGAAGTTTATGTAATGGTCTACGAAAATATTCTAGTAAATGAAATTCATTATCAAATTTTTTTAATTCTACACTCCTTATTTTCTAATTATTTTAGAAAATTTTTTTCTAATGACTAAGAATATATTGATTTAATTCATCGGCATCAATTAGTCTATCAAATATGGTAATGATGGTATAAAAATCACTATCTTCGTGGACTTAATTTATAGATATAGCTATTCCATGATTTTTTAACCATTTTGTTATATAATATGTGAATTTCATTAATTATTAAAAGACAAGTTTTCACTTTAGTGAAAACGTAGTCAAAAAAGTTTATTTTCAACGAAATTGTTTTAGCCATCTGTTTATAATTTCTCGTTTTATATAAACACCTTCGTTAGGGTTTGTAGTAGAATAACATAATATTATTAATTAATCTGGAATAATTATAGGATTTTTTCTCGGTAGTTCATTAAAATATTCTAGTAAATGAATTTCATTATAAAATTTTTTTAATTCTACGTGGGTTATGTTCTAGTCATTTTAGAAAATTTTCTTTTAATGACTAAGAATGTAATGATTTAATTAATCAAAATCAACTGTTTTATCAAATTTAATATAAATAGTAAAACCAATATCGTCAATTACCCAATAAATACTTGGTGTTATATCATGATTTTTTAACCATTTTGTTATATAATAAGTGAATTTCATTAATTTCTAAAAAGCCTAGTTTTTATAAAAGGATGGCTAAAAAAGATTTGTTTCTTTTCACTTTCTAAATTTTTTATTCTTTGGTTTTTTCTTTAGTGGTTCATAACTTTCTTCTGAACTTTCTTCATTTTCTTCATTTTCTTATTATTTCTTTTTTAAAAATTCTCTAAAGAAGTGTCCGAAAGGTCCATATAATGTTTTATAAAATATTTTACGTTCTTTTATATCTTTATACATTATCATTTTTTCTTTTTCAATTTCACTTAATTCTTTTGCTTCATTTGGATCTTTACCTTCGACATAACTAGTCCAATCTTTGAATACATATTATACTATTTTATTTTCTTTTATATTATAATATATTCTTAATTTATTATCTGAAGGTTCATTCTTTTCTTAATCTTTTAAGCCTTCGTATTCTTCGTAGATATCATCTAAATCAAATGTTACACAAATATCAAATTCGTCTCCATCATATCTTTCAATACTTTCATAGTAACTAAATCCACTAGTACAGTCATTATCCATTTCTATTGCATTCGATGCTAATAAGTAAACAAAACCTTCAACTTAATCACGTTCACCATATATAATGTCATCTATTGTCCAGAATTTAAAGAAATTGTAAAATAAAGGACCATAACGACAATGACATCCTTTGTCACAGAAAGTGTATTAATTTATTCCGTTTTTGATGAAAGCTAAACTAAATTTAAAAGGCCAGTCATCAATATCTTCTTCTGTTATTGGTTTTGATCCATTGAATCTATCATTTAAATAATCTACTATAGACATTTATTTAAAAAAAGTTTATTTTCAAAAGAGATGAGGGTAAGTGGTGGTAAGCCAGGTATAAAGTTCTTTATCATTTTTACTTCTTTATTTTTTAATTTCACTTAATTTATGTCCAATTTTATATTTTTAAAATTTTTCAGAGTATTTTGGTAACCTTCCATATTAATTAATAAAATTAGAATATAAATTTTTATATAATTTTAATTAATTAACAAAGAATTAAGGATAAGTAATAATGAACCATTGATATAATATTTTATCATTGTTTGATTTTTAATCTCTTATATGAGAATATTTTTTACCTAAATCTCTACCATTAAAATATTCTGAATTATGTGGAAGACGATTATATTAATTTATAAATTATATAAATTATTATTACCATTCTTTTATTGTGAGTGTATTTTTTGACGTTTATTATAATAAATCATGATAATTAGTATCTAACCATTGATATAATATTTAATTTTATTATCCTTATCTATTTTTAATATTATTTAGTTTTACTCCAATATTAATTCCTTAAAACATTTCTCCATTTGATGCTTATCTTGGAAGTTTATGATATTGATTAATATATTATATGAAAAGTTATTTCCATTTTTCTAATTAATCTTCAAAGAATTAAGGATATGCTTACTTGAGCCAAATATATAATTCTTTATCAATTTATGATTTTTATTATCTTATTCTGCACATTTTACCAGCAATATTATATGAATGATAATATTCATATCTATCTTTTGGTAAACGATTATATTCTTATATAAATTCTATAAATAATTATTTTAATTAATCTATAGTTAAATTATTTTAATATGTTTATTATAGTAAATCATGATAATTTTAATCAAGCCATTGATAAAGTTCTTTACATTAAGGTGTTTTTTACGATTTAATATATGATAATTTTCGACCAAGATTATATCCTTTGTATTAGTCACTATCTTTTGGTAATCTATCATATTCTTCAATAAATTCTGTGAAAAGTTATTTCCAAAATTCAACTGGTTCTTAAACTTATTAACTACAATTCTTAACAATCGTCTCTTAATAATCTTCTGAGATATCTTCAAATTCAAAATCATCCTCTTCAGAATCTTCATCATCCTTCGTCTTATGTCGTATAACACTTATTTTTTCAACGAGATTTTCGCTGTAGTCATAAAGTAACTAACAATATTTTTATATACTACTTTCAACATCGTCACTTAAAACATAAACATCAGCAATTTGCTTAGCTTAAGTACATCTCATGACACGTCCAATACATTATATAACATCAATTTGATTATGACGTTCATTATAAAACAGACACGAATCTGCGTATTTAAGATCTATACCTTCAGACAACGTACGGCACGAAACAAGATATCTCTGGTTAAGTCTAAAATCTTCGAGGATTTCGGCACGTTCTTTTTAAGGCATTTCTCCGGAAAGATATTTACAGTTAAGTTCTTCACTAACTTATTAACATGTCGAAATATCTTTACAGTATATTAGCATTTTGTTTCCTGATAGTCTAGAAAGTTATTCAAGACGAGTGAAGCCAGTAAGAATGTGTAAGTTGTAATCTACAATACATTTATCTTGAACAGATTAACTCATAGAATATTTATATTGAATGTTGTGTTATTCATCTAATGTTGCTGAGAATAAAAGTCTTGTACATCTAATTTTACGAATTAAGTCGATGTACGTTTCACTATTTTCGTAAGATACATATCCAAAATCCATAGCTTTTTAAAGTTTGAATATATTATGAGCTTCATCGATTATACAAAAATCGAATATTTTTGTTTTTATATCGACAACAGAATTATATACTGAAACTATTATTCTATTTTTGTAAATATCATCTTTATCATTTGTTCCTCTATATCCTACAGATTTTACATCAGACAACAAATTTTTAAATTATTCTAGCAAAAGTAAAGTTGGTACAAGAACGAGAATTTTGTAGTCAGAATAGTGTTTTATAATTTCTTTTATGATTATAGATTTTCCAGAACCACACGCGAGTTGATATCCATAATTAGTGTGATTATAAAAAGTTGTTGAATAAATTTTTTTAAGACAATCTTTTTAGCATTGTCTAAGAGAAATTATTTTATTTTCTTATTCCTTTTCGTGAGCTAATTTTTTTCCAATTTTATACATTTTATCAACAATCTTTTGGTCAATAGTTTCATGATGGTATTCCAATTCAAATCCTTATAAAATTTCATCTGGTATTTTCTTTTATTTTGGATTAGTGTAACATAAAACGATATGTTTTGTGTGATATTTCTTTTAAAGAAGAATAGCTTAAAATAAGAATGTCCCAAGATGTTTGTAAGTAACTTGCTCTTTCCAATTTTTATCTTATTCGATATATTTGTAATCTGGATCTCGTAGATCTATTCCTATATCTCGGCAATTTGGATAAAATTTATGTTGTTTTATTCCTAAAAGATAAGCTCGATAAAGTTCTAGTAATTCTCCATTAAAATATTTCTCATCATTAATGTGATATTTGTATAAATAATATAACTAGAGACAATTATGTTCTTCAAATATTTACTTATTGAAAAAAGAAATTTTATCTTTTATTTTTCAATGTGAGTATAAGTCTTATAAACATTTTTATTTAAATTCTTATGAAATTTCTCCGTAATTTTCATTTGTATCATAAAAATAGTTTATTAATAATTAATCTGGAATTTCTTCTGGTTCAGGTAAGAAACGTAATTATTCTTTTAATGAAGGATTTATCCAAAATGTCCAATAGTTTGTATTCATATATACGTCACTTATACTTTCTTAGAAATGTTCAATAAGATAATCTTTTAGTTACTAATATTCTTCTTCAGAAAGTATAGGAGAAAGCCTTATTTAAATGTAATGATTGCCATTATTATCAAAATCTTCTGTAGTCATTTATTTGTTATGATCTTTTAGCCATTCCATAATGTAATAAGTTTTAGTTATTTGTTTTTTTAAAAAGTCTAGTTTCAACAAGATTTAATATCACCAATTAAAGCCGCAGATGTTAATCCTAAATATAAATAACCTATATACCATTCTCCATTAGGATATTCAACGCACCATTCAATACAAATCATCGCAATTGATAGTGATATCATTATTAAGAACATAACTAAGCAGAATATACATTTTCTCTTTTAATATGATAAATCATTTTTATAAAGTGTTTCAATTAAAGGTAAATCTTCTATTGAAAAATTTAAAAAAATGGTTATCATTTCCAACCTTTACCTGATAATACACAATCTTATATCATAACCATAAGCATTGTTCCTACAGTAAATAATACCCATGTCACGTGTAAAATCGTTGAACAAGTTTTATAACAATATATTTCATCTGATATATCTATTTAGTACTTTAAAAAAAATATTAGTTTCAAAATCCTTCATCAGCCCATTATTATAATAATTATTTTATTTATTCTCTTGTTGCTGGTCTTCTAAGTGGATTATTTTTAAATTCTTCATATGAATTGATTTTAAATGGAATTGGTTTCATTCCGTCACCACGTTAATATTTTATTCCTTCCAATGTATTTTCATTAATAAATTCTATATACCATCTGTTATTAAATATAAAATAAGAATTATATTATTAAAATAATTTATCTAATGTTAATCTTTTTTCATGATATTTTTCCTCAAACATTTCATCTGTCATGAAATATCTATCAAATTCTTTACAATCAACTTCTATTCTATCTTTATATACAGTATAAATTAATCCATTATCATTTATTATTTTATGTTCTTCAGTCATATTATTTTTAAAAAGGCCGGTTTACTATGTTAGTCTAAAAAAAATTTTTATTTTTCATTATGTGAAATTATGATAATGTCCTTTATTATCATAATAACTGTGTATCAAATAATTATCTGAAATTTCTTCTATTTCCGGTAGTTATGTTGGTTCTTCTTTTGTGTAAGTATTTCTAAGAACAAAACATGCTTATGATTCTAATAAAGAAGTGTTAAATTTTTATGTTTCAATATTAAGGTTTTATAATAAATATTATTATAATTAGTCTTTTTCAGATTCAGTTATTTTTGGTTCAACACATAATACTAAATTATATTATGTATGATGAATTTTTTCTGGATTTTTTATATCTTAAATATTCTTATGCTATACATATATATTTAATTATTTGTCATGTTCTTTTAACCATTATACAATGTAATAAGTTTTCATTTATTTTAAAAAAGAGGGTTTTAAAAATTTTTTAGCTCATTTCGTTTATGTAAAAGTTACTTTAATATTAAAATCTTCGTATGGTTATTCACAAACTGGACATTTTTTGCTTTACATTTTATTATAACATTTCTTACAAACTGAATGTTATTTACCACAAGGACACATATTAGCAAATAATTGCTTACCTTCATTTAAACAAATTAAACAAGTATCATCTCTTTCTACAAATTTTTGTTTATAATAATTTTATTTCATTTTCAAAATTTCATTAACACTTTTTAACAATTCGTTATCTTTAACATGTTCATCAGGAACAGGAATTCCTTTTTATAGTTATTACATCACAATTTCTTTTGTAAATACTAACCAATTATTTGGTACTTTTATATTTTCTGAAATAAGATAATCACATACAGTTTTTCCAGATTTGTCTGTAAGAGCAGGATCATGTTGCCACTCTTTTGGTGGAACAATTGTTTTTTCAGCCAAATGTATAGCTACTGTTTCATAACTAACGTCATGTAATGTTGGATCATGAATCCATTCTTTTGGTATATTTTTTTTACCATTATCTACTAATTTCATAGCAACTGTTTTACCATATATATCTTAAATTTCTGGTGAGTGTTGCCATTATTTTGGTGCGATGATTGCATTTTCATATTATTCAGCTAAATCCATAGCTACTGTTGATCCATACATATCTTAAATTTCTGGTGAATGATGCCATTCTTTAGGTGGAATCATAGCTCGTTATGCAAATAACATAGCTACAGTATATCCATGTATATCTTACAATTCTGGTGAATGAAGCCATTCTTTAGGTGGAATTTTATTACATTAAGCTAATATCATAGCTACTGTTTATTTATCATTTGCACGTATTAATGGATCATGACAATATTCTTTTGGTATATTTTTACATGAAGTCTTATCAGCTAAATGCATTGCTAAAGTATATCCAATTTTATCTTACCAACCAGGATTTTTTATTAACTCTTCTTTAGTTAAATGATTGTGTTATAAAAATGATTTTATTATTTTTTCTTCAGGAGACATTATTTTAAAAAAAATTATTTTACGCTCATTCATTTTCTTCAGTTTCTTCAGTTTCTTCTAATACATATGGGTTATTTTTTAATTCTTTATTTTCAAATTCTTTATAGTCAGGTAAAGGTTATTCAAATTCAATTTTATCATCGAATATTTTATAATCAAATATTATACACTTCTTATTATTATATTCTAAGTATAATTAAATATTATAATTATCATAGCAAGTTGCACATATTGTGTGAATATATTATGATAATTTTATATCATCTGTTAAATTTAATGTTTATAATTCATGGTAATTTGATTAGGATCTTTCGTGAAAAGGATATTCACTTATTGTATATGAAGTATTTTTACATATTAATTCTCTATCAGATAATTCTCTAAATAATGCTTTCATTAAATCATCAAAATTCATAAAATAAGAATCATCTTCATCTATTATTTCAACATAATATCTCATACATGTTGTTAATAATAAAACATAAAATTCGAATTAATCTTTTATCTTATACTTTCTTGATAGAATCCATTTACTTGAACCTACTATACTTCTCATATCTTTATCACCTTCTTAAATGAGTTCATTTACTACTGCGTTGTATATCTCAAGGTCTTTCTCGAAATAATGTTTTATTACACGATCATACATTAAATAATGAATCATATTATTTTAAAAAAAATTATTTTTAGTTTTTCATGCTTTACTTTTCGATTGTCGGAAAGTTTTTTCAGTTTCAGTTATTTGTTTAATATTTAACTAACATAACATGTGCTTAGATATAACTGATGTTGATACATTCTGATATAAGTATAACACCATATTTATCGACTGAATTGCTGTTAATCTTTGGCTTGTATTAGATCTTGAATTATGGACCATATGCTGGTGAGTAGATAGCATTTGGTGCATCTTCTTAGTAGTATATTGGGTCTAAGTTGAATTAGTATAAGTTGTTTGTTCTAAGTGGGCTGTGTTCTTATGTCCAATCTAACATCATGTAATCGGCGAACATTTAGAATCTAGCTGGTAATTCATCAGTCATGTTTATGGAACTTTCTGTTACAAGCTTGAATGATTCGAATGGTGAATATGACATAACTGAATTGTAAGCTTTATCATAAGCTTCTAATTCAGTACCGTTTAAGGTATTACCTGAACCTGTTGAGTTGAATTTATATGTTAAGACATCCCAGAGTGGTAATGTGTACTTGTTGACTTAAAGTGGTAATAAGTTGCTATATCCACCTTAGTTTTCTATAACTTATAATGTTTCCTTGCTAACGACAAATAACCAAATCTTTGTGTAGAAGACTGATTTAGTATACTTGTATAAATCTTAGTATTATCCACCTTATGTAACATCTATGAATCTTGTTTATCTTTCATAGTTCTTTGTTACCCAAGCATAGTATCTGTATTCAGTAATTACCTTAAGTAATTCTGGTACCCATTAGTATCTGTTATAGAATAATACGAATCCCATATTTGATGTATTGTTTTCTAAGATTGAGTAGTTATTTACTCTGTTGATTAAAAGTCTGCAGTTTCTGCTGAAGTCCATCTTATCTATGGCAGTTGGATCAACAGCTATACAAGTGTTCATTAAGCTAACTGGATTTATGAAATCAAACTTTAATATAATTGATTAAGCTGAACAAGCATAGTGTGGGAATGAATTTCTTATACCATTGCAGATGAATAAGAATTATAATGGGAAGTAGAAATCTACAACACCGTGATACTTTCTGAAGGTGTGTATTGATTAGTAATCTAAGTTCATTAAGCTTGGACTGAATTCTTCATTTCTGTGGTTGTTTAATATAGCAGCGTTATATCTGTAGATATCGTATGTTCCTTAAAGTGTATTTGGATTTGGTTATCTTGAATAAGTGTTTTATCCATTTATGTTCATTGTATAGTACCATGATAAACCATTTAATGCGAAATCGTTTTAATCATACTTTTCGATTTCTAAATTCATGTAGTTGAATGAACCTACATTTAAGTATGGACTGATAGCACCGGTTTATTAGAATAATTACTTTTAGATGGTAGTTGATAATGCTGTTACGAAATCTTATAAGGAATTATAAGCAGTCATGAATTACCAGAATGTTGGAGCATTCCAATAGAAATCACCCCATTAGCTGGTTTATGAACTTACAACTTAGCTGAAGAATGGATTAGCTGAAACATTTGAACCGAAGACATATAATCCGTTTTATACAGTGTATGCCTATGTTGATGATTAAGTTCCACCAACAACTTAGAATTAACCGTATTAGTTGAAACCATAGCTTTATATAGAGTTAAGTTCAACTATATTTGATGAGCTACAAACATAATTAATAACTGGTGATGATTCACTTTAGTTGTCATATGTCTTGTTGTATTCAGCCCAGTAGACTGGTTATGAGTTTAAGCTTAATGTTGGTTATATAGAGTTCATACCATAGTAGAATAAGTCAGCTGATGTTGAGCTATTAGTATATCCGCAAACTGGATATTACATGCTTTAGATTTAGTTTTCTCCTGAACCATAGAAGTATTATGTTGGAGTAATTGTTGTGTCGTTAATTGACATTTATAATCCTGAAAGTTTAGCATCTACCATCTTGATGTTATTAGTAACTTAAGCACCTGAGTTAGTCTTTTAGCTAACTATGATACCCATTTAAGCGAATGTTAAGAATTATTATGACTTAACCTTTATGAGACCTGTACAGAATTAGTATGTACCGTCTTAATTAAGTATAGCATATGGTACCATTAATACCTTTTCGTTAATGGTGTATGTTTATGGTGTGCTTGATTCATTAGCTGTGTATGTGTATGTAAGGTTGAATGTTGGATAAATGTTAGCACCTACCTTTTAGATATTAGCTAATATTTAACTACGATCTACGCCTTAGCTTGTAGCTGTTATAACTTATAATGGTAATACTTAGCTGATTGGAAGCTTATATCCTATCATCTTGCTATCAATTGGTGTACCAGTTAATGGTGTTGATTAGTATGTTACTGCACAGTTGTTGATTATAAAGTACTTATCTGTGTTACTTGATGTTGGAGCTATACTAGCTGATTAAGTACCAATAAGTGACTTGAAACCAAATGCATTAGCAACTAAGTATTCTAAATCAACGTTTGTTTCAGCTTCTGATCCGCTTGGATATTATTCAATAGATAACTTATCTGGAGTAGTGTTATAACCTTACTTGTATAAGTAACCTAAAGCAGCTGGTTATCCTGATATAGCTGATGTGTAAATTATGTTTTCGATTGGAACGTTATAAATTTAAGCGCTTGATTATGTTTAGATAATATTTTAAGCGTTAGCTAAATTGTTTGGTAAATATAATGTGTATGAAGTATTTGTATCACCATACTTGATGTCTGAGATGTAAGTGATATTAAATCCAGCGAGGTATTTGGTTAAACCTTATTCTTAATCAGATAATTAAACGTCTGTTACAATTGGGTTGTTACCAACTGACCAGTTCATTTAGTTTGCTGAGTAAGTATTTGTGTAACTTTCGTTGAACTTTAATTCCTTAATCTTTGTGTCAACCCAGTATATAGCTAATTCATTAAAGCCCTTTTAATATTAAGTATTTACAGCTTATCTATTGATTTAGATTGGATTTTAATTAACAACTTAAGTATAGTCATTAAGTTAGTTATCAGCCTTTATAGCAAATGAGAAGTCACCATACATGTGGTATGGGTTATGTTCAATTGTGAATTCATCTTCACGAACACATCTCTTTGTTGTTAAGCTTTAACCAATTGATAAAATTATGTTATGATAGATATAAGCAATTTCGCTTGGAACTTCTTAGTGCCATTAGATGTTACCACCTCCTGTGTTGCACCAACCAAGTGAGATCTTATCGATATAATTCCATATAAAGTCTTTGCCATATGAGAATTAAATGCTTTAAATGTTTTATGGTTAGATTTATACTTAAGCAACACCGTTGGCTGAATAACCATTTACAGTAATTGGTGTGTTAGTTGAGTATATATCCTTTAATTCAATATCAGTAGTTAAGAGTAACATCATTTAACCAACGCAGCAAGCATCATAATCTATCTTGAATGTGACACTTCTTTAGTAGTTGGATGATTAGATATTACCTGAATTGTAATTAGTTGGAGTAACTCTTGAAACATATCTAGCATAAATTATCTTTGGCTTGATAACCTTATAAAGATTGAATTAGTAAATTTCGTTGATGGCTCTAAATTAAATACCATTTGGTGATTAGGCCATTAATTAACTTATGAAACTTCCAAGCTTTTGTTAACGGTTATAAACAATAGCTATTGGACTTGAAGCTGTAACCATAGTCTAGATGAGACCAAAATTACCAAGGTTACTTGGTTATTAGAATAAACTATTATTAGCGATAATGTTGACGTTTGTCATTTTTATCAAGCAAAAATTTTGCAAAAAAATTTTAAATTTTTTTTCATAAAGATTTAATATATCCACATCGACCATCATGATAAAAGCAAAGATTTAAATAATAGTAATGATATTTCTCTTTTTCTTTTTCTGGTATTTCATCAGCAAGATTATATTACTTTGCAAAATCTTCAAGATCCTTTTTTCCGATAGGTTTAAAACCATCTAGTGATGATTTAAATATTTTAATTATATAACCATCTAAACGTAAATCCCAATTAACTTACCATATGAATATATAATTTTTAGGATGGTGATCATAACGACATGTTATATAGTCAAGATTCTTTTATTTTAGAAATTCAAAAACTTCATTATAGAAATTAGTTTTAGGTATGTATTCTTATTTTATTTCTGTCAGAAAGAGAATTTATTTTAAAAAAGATTTTTTCTTTTTTCTTTTTTCTTTTTTTTATTTCTTTTTTTCTTTTTTTATCAAAATTATTGAAGATCCTTTAATTTTGAGTATAATTCTTTTGCGAGACAAATCGCGTCTTCGACTTTTGTTGTATAAGCTTTCATATCACATGATTATTTAAAGCCATTTTAATCACCTTACATTTCATTGATAATTTGTTCATTTGTATCGTATTCATAATTTAATGTACATAATAATTCTCCTACTTATTCGAGGTATTCTTAATATTTTTGTTAATTCATTAATTTGAAAAAAATCTGGTTTCACTAAGACATAGCTAAAGGATTTTTCACTTTTCATTTTTATCAAGTTCTATATAACAACCGTGAAGAGTATGCTTTAATTTTATACCATCTCTGTGAAAAGTGTGATGATTGTAATACTCTTCGAAATTCATAAGTTTAGCTAATTTAATTATTTATTATTTTGATATATCTTTGAAATGCTTATCTGTAAATTTGAGTATTCTGATAACATTATCCTCGGGAAATATTTTTCCATAAAATATTTTATTATTAATAACAAATTTTAAAAGATGAACATTTTAAATTTGTTATATCTTATAACCACCATGTTCATCTAAAATTTTATAAAAATTATCCATTAATTAAAAAAAAGATTAGTTTTAGTTTTCAATGATGATGTTAATGATAATAAATTCCACAACCTTCTAAATTATAAATTCCATATAAATCATTATTGTTAGCTAATTCAAATACTTTATTTACTTTATCTTAAGCATTATAAGGATAATTTGATACAATGTATGTCAGGTATTAATGTGGAGTATACCTCATTGATCCTGTAATTAATTTGTTACAAACTTTATAAAAATATTAGGATAAATCATGTAAAACATTATATACTTTCTTATCATAACTTGTAAAAGGGTTTAAATTAATATGAAAATCTGAATTATCTAAATTATAAGTTATCCACATATTTACTTTTAAATTATCGAAATATATATGATCTTATGTTGCAGGTATACCATCGTGTTCATAAACTATATGAAATATTTATATATCATTTTAATTCTTTTTTAAAAATATCTATCTTTTCGTTTAAAAGTAAAAAGCCTAGTTTTCATTTATGAAAACAACGGCTAAAAAATTATTTCATTTTCATTATAAGTTTCTTAAAACTAATACATTCATAAGATTACAAGGATATTAAATTAAATGATTTTTGAAGAAATCACAACAATCAGTTATTTTTTAGAAATACTATGATTCAAAATATTTCTAACTATAATTCTTTGCTAGTATTTTTTCATTAAGGAACACTAACATATTATCTTTTGTTATTTAAAAGAATGCATGATAACCATCTGGTCTAAACATTACATAATTATGTGTGTCGTACATATCATCATATCTCAAATCATATATACAATTAAATTAAATTATATAACCTATATATTCTTTAAAGTAATCTATATATGTTTCTTTTTTACAATACTTATTTGGTAAATTTTCAATTAATTTTCTTTATTCATCTTTTGATATCATAATAGTATTAAAAAAGATTAGTTTTTTTCAATAAACATTTAAGTGTATATCGCAGTCTTCTGATTCTGAACTAAAAGATATATCAGCATCAACACATTGTTCATGATATTCTGTTCTACAAACTGGACATTTTTTATTTTCAAGTTTTTCATAACATTCTTTGCAAACCAAATGTTATTTGCTACAAGGACTTGCGTTAATAAATTGTTGTTTACCTTCACTCAAACAAATTACACAAACATCATCTTTTTCCATAAACATATTATTTTCATATTTTTCTTTAAGTTTTAAAACATCATTAATGAATTACAGCTTTGGATATTTTTCTACACATTCGTCTGATAAAATTATTTTTTTACTTAGTATTTTTTGCATCTGCTTGACTGTCATCTTTTTTTTTGGAATCCAATACTCTGGTATCTTCATATTCCTTTATTCTAATATATCAAAGACAGTTTCTCCATCTATGTTTGTCATAGAAGGATCATGTTACCATTATTTAGGAGGAATTTAATCATTGTCTGCTATTTTCATAGCAACTGTGTTATAAGTCCAATCTTATATTGCTGGATCATGATACCAAACTTTATTTATATGTTCATTACCTATCAACATAGCAACTGTTTCACCATTATTATTTTAAAGATCTGGATTATGGTAAAATGCTTTTGGTATATCTTTTTCTTAACCATTTTATGCCATTAACATAGCAACTGTATTTCCATCAGTATTTTAAAGATCTGGTTTATGGTACCATTCTTTATCTGGAGTAATACCTGCTGCGGTATACATCATAGCAACTGTATTTCCGTTTTTATTTTAAATATTAGGATCATGATGCCATTCTTTTGGCGGAATAATTTCATCTGACATTAAAATCATAGCTATTGTATTTCCATGACGATCTTACCATTCTGGATGAGCTAATAAATACTCTTTTGTTTAATGATTATTTTCTATAAAACTTTAGATTTTCTCTTCTGTTATTATTTTTTAAAAAGCCTAGTTTTTCCTCGAGGAAAACGACGGCAAAAGAATGGTTTTTGTATCATTCCTCTAGGAAGAAGAAATGTGGGAAATTACTAACAAATTTGTTGTAAAGTTCAGTTTATTCTTTTTACATGTTTTCTCCTGAACCATATTCTTTAATAATTTGGTCATGACCTTCACCTTCGCTGAGGTGCTTTACACTAACAAATAATTAATTTCTATTTGGATCATATCTTGATGAAACAACAGCTTAAAGTACATCTTTATCAATTTCATCTAATTTAATACAATGTTATTCTAAGTCTAATAAAGTAAGATAATAAAACATGATATCAAACATCATAAATACAACTATAGTTTGATATTATTTAAGTTCATTTATTATCATCTTAACTAAAGCCATAATCTTTGGTTTTTAAAGTCCATCTGTAAGAATATCTAAAATATAACATAACTAAATTGTCTTTTCTTCAAAATATTATTTATATCTAAGTTCTTAAATAACATTTTCTGGATGATCCATTACTGGACAATGAAGTATAAATTCTTTATATTATTCTAGATAATTTTTAAGAGTTTGTTCATTTATTAATAGAAGTAATTTCTTAGCAAGATCTTCGAATTCTAAAGATTTTTTAGGAAGTTTAGCAAATTCTCTGAAGAAGAACCAATTCAGAAAGAGATATATTTATTTTGAACGATCATCTGGAAATCTAGGAATTTCGTTATAGTAAATTAAAAATGGACTTGATCCTTTACTTAAAATCTACTTTTATATTTCGATAAGATATTTCTTTTCGATATTTCTGACTTAAGTTTGTTGATCATAATCAAGAATATCCTTTATGAAATCGAGATATTCTTCTTTAATTTTGTATGAATTTAAATCACCGGCTTTTGTATCTGTCATATATTTTTCTCTAACAACAGGTATTGTATAAAGGTACTAACCTTATTCAACTTCCATTAAACTGAATAGTTGCTTAAGTGTTTTATTAAATTCATCAAGATCAGATTATTTATGATCAGTAACTGGTATGTTATATTCTTTAAGTATATCAAGTATAGGTTATAATTTAACTTACATTTTAAGTTAACAAAAAAAAAGAAAAAAATGGTAAATGTGTCTATTCCACATCGCCATTTTTTTAGTATATTTTATACTAAGGGTTTTTTTGGTTCCATTGAACCGAAAATACAATATCAATACCTTCCTGTCATTACATCATAGACATTCCAGTTAAAAGAATCCCATTGGAAATCATTCCATCCGGATCCTCCTGATATTGTATCTGAGTCGTTTATATTGTGATAAAGCATTTTGTGATACCTTGAAAAAAATAAATTTCTGTTTTTACACTACAGGCTAAAAATGAACTATAGTTCATTTTGACGCCCTATATAAAAATCACGATTTCTCGCAGGTGTCTTTCCACGCTCGCATAGTGCGCCCCCATGAGGTACTCGACTTTCGTCGGCTCACAATTAATAAAAAAATAAAGTTATCCGAGCAGTGTTCGGATTCTTATATTTGCGTATATCAAAAATCACAGACAATGTATCTAATAGAAATAATAAAATTTTGTTTATTAGTCTTCATCTAAGTTATCCTTATCTGAAAATTTGATTATAAAATTATTCGCTGGTCTAATCATTGGAATAACAGTATTTTTATTAAAATCTTCTGGTTTAGGATTCACTATAACAGTAAAATCGTTGGTGTAGTATTTTTCAATTTCGCTTTTTATTTTATTAGCATTAGCATTTTTTGTTGGATTAGTTTTAATTTTTTCAGTAAAACTTGGTGTATTTTTGACTATTGACCATGTTATATCAAAAGGTAAATCATAAGGTATTTGTTAGAAGATAAAGTAATAACGATCATATGGTAGTAATTTAAAATGGTAATTGTCTGAATCAAAATTATTTTTTTCAAGAATTGCTTAATAGTATTCACCAAAAAGCTTGAATGATATTATTTGTCTGTCTTTCTAACGTTATTCTACAATTTTGTAATCAAGATCTTTTAAATTAACTACATATCCTTCTGGAACATAATATCCAGAAAAGCTTAATTCAAAAAGTGCTACTATACTAGCACGGTAATATTCTTCTTACTCGAGACGTTACATCGAAATTATACTCACTTTATTTATTGTTTTTATAAAATAATTTCGTTGAATATTATTTTTAAGTATCCATTATTTTTTGATGTATGTTTGATATTCATCTTTAAACATAACAGGTACATTAATTTAAAGTGTTATATCAAAATTTCCAGAAATAATTCCCTCCATTTTGTCGCGATAAAAAAAATTTATTTTTTCAGGATTCTTCAGTTTCGGATTCTTCATATTCTTCATTTTCTTCTGCCGATTCGATATAATTAAGATCCTTTCTGAGTTATTAAATTCTCTTAATCTCGTCATTCCATTCACGTTCTGCTAATTTTTGTTGACGTTTATTTCTGAATTAACAATCTTTAACTATTATTGTGTATTTATCTCCCATTGCATCAAAATCTTAAAATTTGTTTATATTAATTCTTTATTCTTCGTTGGTTAATTAATTAACTGCATAGAAATTATTTATCAAACGTTATTTTAATAAATATGTATATTCTTCTATAAACTTGTTATCTTTAGTTCTTTTTTCAAGAGATTTATCACGTAAGAAATCTTCGAGAGCTTCTATTAAAGTTGTATAAAGCATGTGTTTACCTTTAGCTAAATTTAATGTTTACATAAATGGATTTAACCACTTATGGTATGTTTAAAGTAATTCCTTTTAAGAATCTAATAATTTCTAAGGAATATAGTCTTTCCATTTTTCATCACCAAGATGTTTTCTGAAATCAACGAAACGCTAGAATACTTCTAAAAGATATAAATTACCAGCATCTATATAAACAAATTTCTTTACTATTTTTGGTACAAGATCTTTTTTCATAAGACCATATGATTTGTGAAAATCTTTTAAAATTTATCTTTTCTTCGATGGATTTTCTTTCATTTTCTTTTCAAATTTTCGTTTATATTTATTATAATCATCTTCAGGAAGAAACTTCTTTGTAAGAACAAGTCTAAATAATCTTCTTGTTGTACCATAATCGAGTGATTAATTAAATTTAACATGATTGTTGGTTTATAATTCAATAAATGCATGATTAACAAAAGGTTCTGCATCACTTTAATAAGCTTTTCTAAGTGTGATTGTTGTATTTTCAGCAAGTTATTTTATTTAACTATTGACTACTGGTACATTAGCATCAAGTTCACTTAATGTTGCATAAGCTGCACCTTTTAATTCTACAAAACCTCCAGAATCATGACTAGCTGAGTTTGATGAACTGGTTTATATTATTGCAGATTTTGGTGTTCCGCAATATCCTTTTTCAATTGTTCTTGTTTCATTACCATCTGTTATTTATTTTTGTTTTAGACCAAGCCATGTTTGAATAGTTTCTGATTAACTAGATTTTCCTCCAGAACCAGAACATTCTAGAATAAATATTCCGAAACAAGGTATATTTTTGTAAAGCATTCTGATAATAATACTTGCTACTTTCCAATGGAAAATATCAATATCATCTGTAAATATTTCATCAAACATTTCTTCAATTTCATCATAAGCATCACAAAGTTTATTTGATTTATCTGATTAAACTTCACGGATATCATCAATACATTTTAGATAATTATTTTCATCAAGCATGTATGGTTCAATTTTGAACATAGTAGATTATGTTATGAAATGTTCTCTAGCTTCTCTACCTTATAAAAACTTGAATTTATTTTAAAGTTCATCGTAATATAATACACCGTTATATACACCGAAATATAAATCTTCGGTATCAGGTTATTTTTATTCAGCATTTCTAAGATCAGCAACTGTGTTATCAAAATCTGGTTGTTTAATATTATTTCTAAATTTTTTCAATTTTCTACAAAATGTTTTAGCTGCTTCACGACCTGGAATATCATCTTTTGTATTTTCTGGTTCTTCTTCAGAATTTTCAGAATTACTTTTTTATAAAATTTGTTTATTCATAATCAAATACGAGTAATCATCTTCTAATTATTTGATGTAACTTTTAATTATTCCCATATAATCTTCTTTCTAAATTGCTTTAAAATGATAAAGATCTCTAGTTTCTATTGAATCATTAAATTCATAAAGCACAGGATCGTAACCAATAGGTTTATAAATTTTAAGACGTTTTTGTAATTTAAGATTTAAAAATTCCATAAAGAATTCTTTGATATCTTAATCGAATTCTTCTATATCTGTTTTCTTGAAAAGGCCATTATCTTCACAACTTAACCAAATCATAAATTCATCATAAATTCCTGAAGTTTGTTTCATATAAACTTCTTCTGCAATACGTCCTTCTGATTTAAGTTCTGTTTAGTTACGATTATATACACCAATGATTTTTCTGATAAGATCTGGTGTTTCAGTGTGTTAATATTTACTTAAAGCAGACATTACTGTTTTCTAACATTTTACTGGATAACGATCTTTTGATGAATTCATCCAAAAGATATCTGATTTACTTGACATATTTTCTATAATCGAATCAATCTCAGGAATTATTTTTGCCATAGAAATTTCATCTTCACCTGCCATACAAATGAAGTAAGCAAGTTAAGTGATATAAGAATTTTCTTTGAAATATTCATAAAGTAGATGTATAAGTTATTCACGATATTTCCAGTGAACGAAATTAAATTAAGTTACTATTCCAATAATTTAACTACTAGTTGTAAGTCGATGAACTTCATTTTTAAAGACTTGATATACTTTAGCTAAAGCTTCACGATAATCTTTTGGTCGAGATTATCTAACAAGTTATTCTAATGTTGATGTTTTGATTTCACTCAAATGATTACTTTCTATTATAACATCTTTTCCATTAAATGGATCTAATTTTTTTACTAGTTCAGGACAGTCTAACACTTTTTTTACTTTTCCGTTGTACATAACAAATTTGTTATATTCTTTATTTCTTTCTGAGAATGTTAGAGGAAGACTAGTTGAACCAGTAAATGGAGATGTATCAAAATATTTATAAAATTCTGCTGTCTTGTATATTGGTAAAATTTCTTCTTCAAAGAAGTATTTAAAAGATTCATCTTTTAAAAGTAATTCTTTAAGCACTTCTTTTTCCGAAGAATCTAATCTTATATTCATAAAATATATGTGAAATCCATATCTGACATACATGTTATCTTCTGAATCAGTTTATGTACGTTTAAGATCTAAATCAGCTCTTTCTAAAATAAGATAATCAAGATCAGAACCTTTTAAAGGTGAATAACTTTTACCATCTTACAAATATCTTGCTAACATTTCTTTATATTTATCAGCGAGTTTAATAGCATAAAGCCTATCACGTTTAAGATCTAAAGGTTATTTTTATTCATCACATGGTATAAAAATATCACAATCAAAAGTAAGTCCTGATTGAGTTTTTGAACGATATTATATGATAGTATCTAATTTACCATTATTTGCTAACAAAATTTTAGAAAATTTTTTCCAGAATGTTTCTGGATCCTTCATTTTATAGAATCCTGATGATGTTCTAGTCCAAAAATCATAATCTTGTGTTTTTTCAACTTTATTGAGATATTTCTCAACATATTCCATTTATTTTTAGAAAAAAGTATTTTTTAATTCATTTCAGGCATTATTCTATTATTTGGTTATCTTACAGGATAATTCCGCTTTTGAGATATTCCGTGTATTTTTTAAAGAATTTTTTAAATTACACGTTATCGACTCTAGAAAATTAGTTGTAATGATCGAAAATAATACCAAATGAAAGATCATTTTCGACTTTATATTTAAGTAATATCAAAATCTGATTAATTAATTCATCAGTTGGCTCTTTTGTCATAACGATAAATTCAACATCATCTAGTGTTATATTGGCAAATGTTATAGCTTCTATATAAGCGATTGTTTAATCTAAATTCTTTTTATGAGTATATGGAAAATGAGGATATATATCATCATTCAAGAGTGAACAAAAATCTCCACCTATGAATATATTAACGATATACTAAAGTATCCAATGTTTTTCTGAATCTTTAGCATTTTCATTAGCTTTACTACGATTATCAACAGCTCCGAATCCATTATCATTTCTTGAAAATGCATATTTATTCAATTTTTGTTTGAAAATGTAAAATATATCGCCATAACCCATTGGAATGTATATATCTTCGAGATCACCTCTACTATCTTATTTTTTCCATTCAGATATTCTAGTAAGGTCTTATACAGAACCAAATATTGGAAAATTATTTTTAATTTATCCAAGAGTCCAATTATTTGAGAAAATATGGAAACAACTGGAATAAGTTTACATACAAATATTTTGTTAAAAGCCATCTACTAATGTTCTTGTTACAAAATAGCCTGTTCCACGACATGGTTCTGAAATAACTTTTACAACAGTATCGGTATCATCATATTTGTTATTAGCAAACATTGAGTCATAAACACTTATTAAAATTTTATCTTATTTTTTCACAGCATTACCATCAAACAGATATTTAAAATTACTAACTGTTGTTAAAACATTACATTTTTCTTCATGCTAGTAAGCCATTATTTAATCGTTATATATTGGAATAAATTTATAAACTTAAAGTTAATAAAGAATATTATCTTCTGGTAAAATTTTTTTCTTAATAATTTTGTTTGCTATTTATACCAGAAGATTTATCATTTTTTTGAAAAGATCTAAATTTTTATTAATTTACACTTTTATGAGATTAGTTAAATCTTAATCTTAATTTTATTTAACAATTTGACTTAACAAATCTTCTATATCATAATTTTCTGCAAAATCTTTTATACTTAAATTTAGTTAAGCAAATAAATAAGCTAAAAATACTATATTTTTAAGATTTTTGATAAAACTTTTATCTGTAGTATTCTTTTTAACAAACTAAATCATGTTTTTGACAGATTCTTTTTCATAAATTTTTTTAGAAATTTTCAAAATCTTTTCTTATATTTTTTCATTTTCTGTTATATAGCATTAATTGTTTTCGATATATTGTTCAACTACTTTTTAAGAATCAACAGGTCCTAAATCCATTTAATTTGAAATAAAAAGGTTTAAAATTTTTAAAATTTTTGTTCTTAAATACTGTTTCAAAAAAAATTCTTAGCTATAAAAATGTCCTAACTAATAAAGGAAATACTTTAAGGCTTATTAGATGGTAGCTTAAAAGCAATTTAAGATAAGATTGCTTTAATAAACTCTTCTTCATTAAATATTTCTGATATAACTCTTCCAAGAATAGAAAATGTTATATTAGATTTAAAGAATGGTCTTGAATCAGAAGACGAAAAAACAGTATAAAAGAGCTAAGTTATAGCTAAATAAATTATATAATATTAAGAATAAGTTGAAACTGTAACAAACACAATTTACAAATAATACTTAAACAAAGAATAAGTAATTTCAGGTATTCGTGAAATTATATAAAAATACACAAATCTCGCTGAATAGTGTATCAATTATCCAAAGTGCGGATAAATCAGAAAAAGTTGTGTACTTTCTAGCTTACATACTTACTTAATGAATTCATGTGTAAAGGAATATTATAATGTTTTATTAGAAAATATTATGGATGAACTTATAGATAAAATCTGCGAAAAGTTTGAACATTCAGTTGAATAAACTGTAAGACGTGGATGTATGTATCATTCAGAAAAGAAAGCTAATAATAAAAATAAGAAATGAATCTTTCAATTTTTTTCAAAAATTTCTTGGCAATACTGAGAGAAAAATTCAAAATGAATTTTTCCTCGAATAAAAATGGGACTATCATAAAGTTAACTCGCTTAAGCAAGATAAACTTATAGTAAATTTAATCCAAACTTAAGTTCTGCAGCAGGTTATAATTCTGGCACATATAAATCAGTAACATAAGCTGCTAATTCATATCAAGAAGCAGTGGGTGTTATGAGTATGTTAGATAATTCTAGTGGAACTTACGATGATCTTATAACATATCTTATGATATTATAATCATAACCAATGAATGCTATACTTTTAGGTGAAAATATAACCACTTATAATTTTAATATGGAATATGCTAATAAAGGTAATATAGGCACTAAGAGTAGTGATATAACATAAGTTTGTGTAAATTTAACTGGTTACACAGGTAATAGTTAAAGTAATATTCCAAGTGCTGCTAATATCAATACTCAAGAATAATTAGAAACATACGTTGAAGATAATGCTGTTTAAAATGCTTGGACATTAACATAAGATGGTAAATTATTATATCATTTTACTAAATCAGGTGATTCAAACTTTTAACGTGGTGTATTAATGTTTAAATGTTTAGTCGATTGGTTTAATTCATTAGACAACATTTAAGACTAATATATCAATTATCTTTTTAACACAAGCACTTATTAATAATCTTATATAAGAATGTTAGTCAATGCTGCTGATCTTACTTATTCAGTTTATTAATAAGTATTTAACGATATTCTCGAAAAGAAGGTATCTGGAGGTAGTATTGTTGAAATAGACTCTTCAAGTTTCGTTGTATTTATGAAGAATTATGATTCAAAGGATAATGTTAAACTTATCCTTAAGACAGATGCTTATGGAGCTATATCAGAAGCAAAATTAGGTAATGGACAATCTATAAGCGCAGAATGGAAATCATCACCTACATTAACAGATCTTAATTATTATTTAGCTACTTAAACTGTACCAACAGAAGATGATGTAACAGAAGAAGCTCTTAAGAAAACATGGAAATGCTTCAAGGATGGTAGATGGTGGGTATTAATGTACACTCCAACATATTATTCACCAAATCCAGTATATTATTTATGGCCATTAAGTTAATATATTAAATATGGCAATGGTGAACATAATGCACCTAAGGCAGTTTGGCATATAACTGTTCCAGCTGGTAAGAAAGTAACTCTTAGTTCTCCACCAACTGGATTTACTATAACTGATTCAGATGGCACTAGTATAGAAGCAAATACAGATGCTTATACAAACGGTACTACATTAAATATAACTTATCCAAATGATTGGACTGCAACAGCAACAAGTGCTACAGAAACAACATTTATTAAAACAGGATAAACTCCTTATAAAATAACAATATCTAACTGAAAAAAGAATTCTTTTTTCCAGTAAATAAAAATGGGATAAGGAATGTCTTACTATAAACCAGGCACATTTAACAGTAGTTTCAATGCTGCTATTAATTATAATACATAAAATGATGATGGATAAGCTGTAGATGGTACACATACATATGCAAATAATACAAATGCCACAACTAAGTATGAAGACAACATGGGTATACCAGCAATGTTAGCAGATAGCAAAACAGATGATTTCATAACTTATATAATGATATTATAAGCTGTACCAATGGATAGAATATTATCAAGTAATACTTTAGTAAATGGTGATTGGTATTTTAATTCAGATTCTACAGGAGAAAACAAAATGAATAATATAACCCCTTCTACTAGCAATGTTGTAGCAGGTTAATGGAAAATAACAGATCGTGGTAGAATAGAATACCAAATAAGTGAAAATGTTACAGGAAAAGCTTAAAATCCTTATTAAGTTTTCAAATGTTTAGCTGATTGGTTTAATAAATTAGATGATTTATAAAACTAATATTTATCATCTATTACCAATAATGTTTCAGTTGGATAATCTTATATTTAAAGTTTAGTTATTTAAGCTGAATAAATTAGTAGAAGTTATTCAGATTTATACAATAATTTAATGTAAATATAATTAGCAGGTGATACTGTATTTGCTAAAGCAGAAGCAGATGGAAAAGTATTATTAGTAATGAATAACGCTGAATTAAAATAATAACGTTATATAGTTGTAGAAATAGATGAAATAGGAACTATCAAGAAAGCATAATGGAAGAATGGAACTTCATTATCAACTACTTGGTCTGATAGTCCTAGTTAAATCAATGATTTAAGTTATTATGCTTATTCATCTTCAAAGTTAGTCACTTATCAAGGTTAAGAATTATATAAAGCTAAGAATATTTCAAAACTTTGGATATGCACATACGCTGGTAAGAGATCAGTTATTTACTTTTCTCCAACAAACCTATCACCAACTGCAAAATTCCACATAATACCTTTAGCAGCATTCTGTAAGTTAGTTAAAGGTGATTTAACAGAAGGCTATAAGCCAATCAATGATAAAATTAGTTCAGCAATGAATTAACTTTCTAATGAACATTCTGCTGTTAATTAAATGTTACATTCACCAAAAATGTAATAATTTAAGCAAAGCATCGGCAAGCCAGAAGGTTATACAGCAATTTATAAATGAAAAAAGAATTCTTTTTTTTCATTATTGTTATGTTAATGTTACTTCTAATACTAGATTTGAAGCACCATTTATTCCAGTAAAGGTATAATTTTAAGGTGTATTATCATTTAGAATTTATCCATCAGATGTTTATGGAGTATATCTAAATTAATCATATGTTATATTGTTATCTTCTATTTTAAAGTCAGGTTCATCAACGTCATTTTAATCTAATTCAACCCTATAACCATTCTTTTGTAATTTTATTGTTTTCATAATATCTTCCATTGAAGCTGAATTACCAAATACTATTTTATAATATTCTGTTGTTTTATTTTTATCATATAATATTATACTATTATTACTATCAAACTTAAAATATGTGTTTGGACAATTTATGTTTAATGTAACAGGAGTTTCAAAAGATGCACTATTAGCAGTAACTTTTGTTGAAAAATTTCCGTTATATACGTTGATAGGATTATTATCACCATATTTATTAGTTATGTCTGTTGCTCCTTCTACTATTAAATATTTTCTTTATGGTACTTAAATATAATTTTCAGTTTCTTCATTTCCAGAAGATAAATCTTTGAAAGTAATTCCAGCATTTTAAAATTTACTAGATAATTCTGATGATGTAATAATTTTTGCCAAATACTTTTTCAGTAAATCATAATTTTTATAAAGTTATATATTAACATAAGACATAGCACATAATCCAGCAAGTTAATACCAACGTTTATCTAAACTTAATGGCATTTTCCAGCTAGTTAGGAAATAATAATAGAAAACACTTTCTGTAATATTTAATCCGCTAGTAGCTAACACATTAGCATTTGGTAAATTTCCTATATTTTCAAAAGCTAAATATAAATCATAAAGCCAGTTTTAAGTATTTTCATTTCCTAACATAGTTTATAAATTAGAATCAAAAGCTTCAGGATAAACGATATTATCAAAAATATCATTATCACTAAATTCTGTTGTTGCAATTTTAGTTAATTATTCTTAAGCATCTGTAAGATCTATTTTAGTAGAACCACCTTAAAATTTTATATTTTCAAAATTAAAATAATTATACCATTTTGGAAAATATGTTAATTTAATTTTCTTTTTTATATCTGATACTTTCATATCAGACATTTTTGGTAAAAATAGTGATCTACAAAACGAAAGTGCTTGATCTATTGGTTCAACTCCAAAAGATTCGGACATATATCCTTCATAAGCTATTTAATTAATATTTTCTTGATCTTATTATCTGTTAAATAACTATACAGGTACATGACATAATTCTAAAAGTAAATATTTTTCATAACTATTATTTTATAATACTCCTGAATTTAAATATTCCTGATATAAAATATAGTTTCTAATATATTATCCAAATAACTTTTTGTAGATAGAATATTTCACCGGAGGAAATACCATTTGATCATACTAAATTCCGCCAGGTAATGTTACTAAAATACTGCCATCTGATTATGTTTCTCTAGAAATATATAATTACTTAGATCTGTTATCAGAAATATTTATCTTATTATCTGTTGTTGAAACATCTTAACCCATTTTATTTGAAGCAAAATTCAAGTCTCAAATATTTAGTTTTAATTTCTTGATATCTTCAATTTATTTTTAAACATAACTTGTTTCAGTAGAAGTGCTGTTTTTGTTGTTATCCCAATTATCATAAACTTATTGTAAATTGTTTATAAAATAATAATAGCTGATAACAAATTGATATTTATCATATTTTGTTAAAGTTGTTGGTGCGATGTATTTTTTAGTTTTTGTATTTTATGGAATTTCAGTTGTTGATAAATTTAATGAAACTTCTTTTCCGTTTAAATTTATTTTCTTAAATTTATCAGGTATATCACTCTTAAATATTTAACTAACAGTGGTATTTATTACAGGAGTATCATTCCAAGAAATCCAATACACGAAAAAGTCTATCATAGCAAGATTTGAAAGTCCAGCTGATAATAAATCATTATAACTAGGAGGTTCTTGTATAATATATTTTGGATCGTTACTAACATTAGGTCTATATGAGTAATTAGTGCCTAAATTAGTATCTTAAACAAAATAACTTTCAGAATGATCTCCTGTTTTATATTTTATTATAAAGTTATCATTCTTAGCATATCCTGACCAATAATATGGAAAATCTACTATATTATCGCCAGATTTTATTGCAGTTTTTAGATCATTGCTAAATAATTCTTCGATTTTATTTTTGAAGATATCATTTTATCCAAAAGTTGATCCTTTACAATTTGGTTAAAAGTAATTTTAAAATTCACTATAAATTATAGATTATAATGCTTGAACAGGTGATTAATAGCATTAATTTTAACCACAGAGAATACCATATTATTTAATAGTAACTTCTTTTGTTTCAGTTTTCAGATTTGAATTTGCTAAATCAGAATAATCCATTATGCTTGTATCAATTTTATATTCGTTTCCGTTACAGTATAACTATAAGACATAAGGAGCTAAATCTAAAATTGTTTTAAGTTTGTATTTTAAAAACATTTATGGTTTAAGATTGCCTTCGGTTAATGTTTTTAAAAATTTTGTTCTTAACTCTTTTGACTTCTTATATAATTTTTGATAATCTGATCCATCAACTAATAAGTTAGGATTAAGATCACTTAAATTTTTTATTTCAGATTTCTTAGTTATATCTTCTAATTTTGTAGACATTTTATTGCTTTAAAAATTGAAAAAAAGTTTGAGTATTCAATGGTATGTCCAGTAAATTAAACCAAGATATTATTTATCTAAAGAATCTAAATCCTTCGATTATTCTTTAGATAACGCTTGTTCGGTTTTGCATTTTTTGTTCACAAGTTTTTCTAAAAACTTTGGATTGACTAAAAATTCTGTATAAATATTTTCTGAAATTGTTGGCAGAAGAATTTCTATTCTTTGACCGTAATCTTTTAAAGATTTTTCAGTATACATCTTTTTAATGAAATATTTATCATTTTTGTATGGATTCTTTTTGTTGAGTAACTCAAAAATCTTTTAGCCGTTATAATATAAAAATGTAAAATGATCACATTTTTCAAAAATTTGTTTTAAAGTATTTATATCTTATAAATTTCCAAGCATGTAATGTATTGAATAATTTGATATAAACAAATCTACTCTAACAGATTTATCTAAAACTTAAAACAAACTTGAATAATCAAATATTATAGCTAAAGGCATTTTTGTTAATTATTTTTTACGAATATCACGCATTCTAGAATATTATTCTACCCAAGCTATATGATCAGGTTCTAAGCTAAGATATTTATACACTTTAGGTAAAATTATATGAAGATTTACACCACGACCTGATCCAAAATCTAAAATAGTTGAACCTTTTTATATATCAATTTTTTTAATAAGTTCTTTTCTAAAATCATTTCCAACTTTACGAAAATCTGTGTATTTTTCTGAATGATCATTTATTTAAAAATATCCATTGTCAGAAATATTTTCTATAGGATTCATTCTGTTTTCGTAGTTTGTGAGACATGTGTTGAATCCATTTGGCCAGAGTTTATCTTCTCTTATTCTTATTGGATATGGAACCATTTAGTCTGTATAAGCTGTTTCAACAATTTTACCATTTAATTAACCATTTTTTAGCAATTTCTTAAAAGAGTCTGGAGTATATTCATAACTCTTGTTAGGATATAATATATGAGAAGGATTATTGTCAATGAGATAAGGTATATGAAAGTTAAACAAACTACTACCAGTTTCAGGATCTAAGTCATAACCTTTTGCTAAGGAATCTTAATAATTTTATCTTGTTCCACGGCACATAAGATAGTAAATATTTTACTTACTATTCCACTAATATTTATAATCGTTTGTAAGAAATTTTTTAGGCTTCAATTTTAAATGAATGGTTTCCTAGTATTCTTATGTTTTATTACTAAAAACTATACCATCAGTTTCTATTCCTTTGAGTTTTTCTTTAAGAAGATTTTATAAAATTTGTATTATACTCATATTATCTTCTTAAATTTTATAAAATTATTTTATTTTGATATATTTTCCTGGATGAATATTTCGTTTAATAAATTCAAGTCTATATTCTAATGGACCAGAAATATCAAGAATATCGAAGACATAAAATACATCATGATAGTATTCTGCTTAAAGAATATGTCCTTAAACTTTTATATAAGAATTGTTTCCATCGATTTTGTATGTCCAAAGATAATTTTCAACAAGATCTTCTGGTATATTGAAGAAACTTAATCCACCAACTTGAGGTGGTCTGAAATTTTTTCCAAATATTTTCTGTAAAGCTTCTTCTTAATCTTCTCTTTTTAATGTACCTACTAATTCAGGTCTTGTTGTTTTTTATCCTCCTGTTAAAATTTCGATGGTATTAGTATAATTATAATCACCACCGATTTAATAATATTTCTTAGCATATACTTTCTTGTGTTGATTAGAATACTCACCGTATCTAACTAGATTGTTATCTATTAAATAGATTTTTTCATCATTTTGGTGTAAATTCATATTAGTAAAATCATTATCGTTGACCCAAATTTTACTTCCGTAAAAAGATAGTTATCATAGCTAAAAAGGGTATTTTAGGTATATTTTCTATAATTTTGATTTTTCTGTTAATGTTGATGATTACTTCAGTTTATGGATACATAAAATATTCTGTTCAAAAGAAGCATGTTACTTTTGATATTTCTGGTCTTTAGCTTGAGAAAATTTAGATTATAGAAGTTATGGTAGCTGATCGTACTCTTTAAAAATTTCCTTGGTTTAAAGGTCGTTGTCTCAGTCATTCTGACCTTGTATGTAAATCATCAGATAACAAAAAATATATTATAAAAAATCTGACAATGTAATATAGAAAAATTATTGTTAAAGAATTTACTCACCCGGAATATTACAGACTACATTATTTCAAAAAAGTAAACAAAAATTTAGCTTAAATATTTTATGAATTTTCAAAATAATGCTTAAATCATGATTATACAATAGCACATTACAATTGTCATTATGATGCAAAACATTACATTGATTACGAAAATTTAACTAATACAGACAACATGCTAAATTTCTTTAGAGATGTGAAAGAACTTTTTAAATGAAAATTTCAAAAGAAATATCCGCATTAAAGTCCCTGCCATTTCCACATTACTGAATCATGTCCTGGCCAGACTTTTTCGATTTAAGTCACAAATCTTTTAGCTTAGCCTTTTGTCATTCCTTTAATTTTTTCGTAAGTCTTTACAGTAACTTTATTTCCAGAGATTGTTATATCAGCACAATATGGTGAGTAATACATTACTATCATAAGTTATTCTTTTTTACTTGAAACATTAAAACTTTCACTAAGCATACCTTCATCTGAACATGAACATTTCTTAGGTTCAGATATATTAGAACCTTTAGCTGAAATTGCTAAGTCAGCAGTCTTTAATTATTTACCACCGTACTAGACCATCTTTTCTATTGAACAACCTGAACAGTCATTCAGTTTTTTAAGAAAAGCGATTGCATACTTAATTTTTGATTAAGCGCATAATGCTTGAATAATGAACTATCCTTTAGCATTAACAACTGGCCAAACTTTGTTTATTATTTAAAATTTTCTTTTGAAACCTGTTACTTAAAACATTGGATTAAAACCATATGCTGATGCTAAAACTTGTTAAAGCATTTAACATAATTAACAGCAGCATCCAGAATATTTTATGATAAAGTAACATGGAACAAGAGGATTGTTGAATGGTAGTTTTACATATTCATATTTCATATTTTATTTCTGGAAAATTTTATTTTCCAAGTTTTTGAAAAAAATCAAATTAGGTTTTTTTTCAGATTATACTTTTAATTTTTTCTAAGAATTCTGTCTTTTCACCTTCTTTAAGTTTATCTAATTTTTCTACAATCTTGTCTTCATTATATTCTTCCTTTTCATCAAATAATCTAAGTTATTCAGCAAAATCTTTCTTAGCATCTTATGGTAAAAGTTTAAATAACTTAACTATTTGTGTATAGTTAGATTAGAATTAAACTTTTTCACGAGGATAGCATTAAACGAATTTACTTAACTTACCTACTAATGAATTATCATTTTCTAAATGAAGTTCTTTAGCTAATTATTATTAAATTGTATAATAATAAATAGTCATAATAGCTTTTTCACGGAAGAAATTTTCACAAGGAGCGGTGTAGTTAGGATCGATTTTCTTAAGAATTTCTTCTACAGATTTTTCTTATTTTTATATTTCTTCATATTATTTTCTAATAGTTTCGTTTGTTAACAATTCTTATTCTTTTTCGAGAATAAGTTAATCATTAGAATGTTAACGATCTATTTCATAAAGTGGAGAAATAACTAATGGTTGCTAATCCATATTTTCTGCATTTGATTATACTCTTTCAATCATCTTTTCCATTAAAAATTATTTGTAAGTTTTTTCTGTGTTATATGTATATGGTCTATCAAGATAATCTAGGAATTTGAATAATGTTGAATATCTTACTTAATCTTAGTCTAAACATTATTCAGCTTTTCCAGCATATTCTTTTTAGATAAATTCAACAGCTGCTTAAAATATAGCTAATTCACTAAAGAGGTCATTTTAATTACCTGATTAGTAATATAAAATTTCCTTATTGTTTGGGAATAAACTACTAGCTTATACTGCTGTATAAAACTTTTACATCTTTTCTTAGAATGTCATTTTAACTTTATAAAAAAATGGTTCGTACTTGTTAGAAGAATATACCTAAGTCGGTAAAAATATTTTTAATTTGTGGTGCTCCTGGTACAGGAAAAACATTCAGAATACGTTAACTTAAAGCAAAATTTCCTAAAGCAATAATCTTCTGTCCAACAAATTCTAGTGCTGAACTTTGTGGAGGAACAACGGTGTATAAATGGTTTAATGCAACACCATACAACATTAACGATGTTCCAATCAAAAAATTTCCAAAAGGTTAGGTTGTAATATTTGACGAGATTTTTATGTTTTCTTCATAAATTTTTGATAAAGTTTTAGCAGCAAAACCAAAGTATATAATTTGCTTTGGTGATCCATTTTAAATTCACTAAAGTAACTAATCATATTGGTATGAAAATGTTGATCTTGATGATATTTCTGTAAAATATCTTACTAAATATTACCGTGCAGAAGATCCTGTTCTTAAAAAAATTTTAACAGAATATCGTGAATAAAAATAAATGTCTGTCGAAAATTTACCTTTCGAGAAAATTGATGAAAGACTTATATAACAGTACATTAAAAATGGTTGGATTTTACTAGTAGGAAGAAAATCTAGAATAGATTATTTTTCAAAAAAATTTAAATATGATTTTCGTGATGTTACTGGAACATGGTGGTATGAAAATTAATTAGTAATGACAGTTAATTAATACAAAAATTGTTAAAATATTACTTAAATAAAAGATTATCGAGATGGTAATTTTTATCTAACAAATGGTGAAATAGTTCGACCATAAAAACGTGGCAACAAAACGTATTATTTATTAGATCGTGCTGATATTATGACAGTGAATTTAGCTTAAGGATAAACTCTTCCAGGAGTTTTAATAGATTTTGCTAGTTTCTTCGAATTCGGATCAGCATATACGGCAATTTCTCGTGTTAAATCTGCAAAAAATATTAAGATAGTTACTTGGCCAGTTGAATATATGGAAGTTGATTTAAATAATGAATTTGTTTATTGAAGTTTTCTCGAGTATCACTTTCTTCTTGTGTTAATCTTTCTGTAAGATTCTGGTCCTATTATTTTTTGTTTAAGTTCATGAACAGAAATTATACTAGCAGTTGCTGAATGTAATTTACTTTATTCATCAGCTGGTAATCCTTTGAAGAAATCATTTTCTTCCCAAGCATTTGTAATATCTACTCCATTGATTTTTCCAATAATAACTGATTTAAGATAATCTTTTTCAAATTAATTTCCTTAAAGTTAGAATTAATTTATTACTGATTAGATATATTATTGTAGTTAATTCTCTGGAATTTCCTTATAATTATATTCTATATTTTATGTGATTTTCTCATAATGTTCTCTAGTCTTTGGTAAACTCTTAAAACGTTTAAATCCACCAAGATATTTATATCCTTCTGGTGTTGTTAAAGTCTTTGAAGCCATTGACCATTCTGGTGAAATTACTTATGTTTAAGTAGGAGCTTAATCATAAATTTCAGTTGAAAATCCTGGATCTTATTATCCATAAATTCTCATACCAGATTATGTTATATCAAAATTATCAAATGGTTATCCAGCAACTGTTCCTATTGAAGCAGTAGCTACATCATATTCTGGTGTTTAAAATGCATTCATTGGTGTTGTTGTCATTTAAATTTATTCAATTTAAGGACTAAGTAAGAAATCAACACCTGCTTTAATATTATTTCCAAATTAACGTTCTTAAACAGCATAATTTGCACGTTAAGCAGCAGCAATAGCATTTACATCTGTAAGTGATATTGGTCTAACGTTTGTTATAATTTGTTATCTAGTAAATAAATCATCTATAACTGGGAAAGACATTTCAAGATCATAAGCTTAAGTTTATTATGTTGTTTAATTATATTAAGTAAGCATATTTTCTGTTTCAGCGATATTACCATTAGCTTATTAATCATACACATTATAATAAGGTGTATGCTTATTTTAAGGCTATGTTGGTAATGAAATATATTATTCTCCTATTGGTGGTAATGTCATTTTAGTTCGAGAAAAAAATTTCTAGAAGATTTCATTTAGACATCATCTTTTAAAGATCAGCATAAATATCATCCTTTTATTAGGCGAATACTTTTGCATATCCATTTTCTTCTTCATACTTTTAGCCAGCTTCTAAGTTTTACATAACTTAATTCATAACTGGTTAGTATTAATTATTTCTTTACATAATTGATACATCAGTTGTGTATGTTGGAACATTTTACTTATTATATAAGAGATATTCAAATTATTCTGGAACTGTAGATTATCCAGTCATAGGATTATAATAATCATATTATTAAGCAGCCATTTGACTTTTAGCTTATTGTTCTGTCATATACATTGGTTTAGCAAAACCTTATTCTACTATAGCATTATATCTAGCAAAATCTGTAGCGAGGTTGTTTTATGTAATATATTCAAGACCATTAGCATTATTCATTGATGTTATTTAGTCTTAATATTTATTGAGTTATGAACCATATTAATAACTGATTGTATTACCTTAAGCATATATATTATCATTTTATGTCATTTTAATTTTCGAAAAAAATTCAAAAATCACTTACGTTATGGTTTCTTCATTTTCTTGAAATATTCTTACATGAATGGATGAATCATTGCTGTTTCATCTTTTCCATAAGATACTTATCCGAAAATTTTGCCATCCTTTTATTTCATTGAGTAATCAAAAATTCCATCAGTTGTTTCTATTTATTAATATCTTTCACCTGGCTTCTTGTTGTGTTTATAAAATTAATTCATTCTTCTTTTCATTTTATTCATCTTTTAATATCCTTCAAATCCAGGTTCATTATCTTAAAAGTGATGATGTCTATGCTTTTGGTTATATTTCACACAAATTACTATAATTAATATGATTATAACAATGATTAATATAGCTACACATATAGCATAAGTTATTTACATCTATTTAGACATTTTTTATTTTTCGATAGCATGAACTATTTATGGTGTATCTTCTATATCAGCTAAATCTATCCTTTCCAGTGTCATTTTAATTCGAGAAAATTTTTGAAAAAAATAAATGTAAATTACGGTTTATAACTGTAAAATTTCCAAAAAAATTTATTTTAAAGACAAAAAATTAAAAATTGTTTATTCAAAAGAGCATAAAAATACTAAAATTAATCCGTTAACAGATCTTAAATTTTCGATTAACAGAGAAGTTTCTGAAACGAAAAATTCTAAAGAAAAGGTTGAAATAAAATTTATTCTTTTAGAATATTTCATTTATGGACTTTTGAAAAATAAAAATCTTTCTGAAATTCCTTAAGAAGATTGGCCTTACTATCCAGAATATTGGTTAAATTTTGATGGTATATTTTTACCATTTTTGATGTAAAATTATGTCGATGGACATTATCTTAGTAAAGAGGATACACTAAAATATTATTATAAATATAACAATCTTTAAATACCAATAACTGAATAAATTAATGAAGACATTTCAGAACTAATGAAATTTTTATCTAACAATTATGGATTTGATTAAGAAGAATATTTTAATGAATAATATTAAAAAAATATTAACATTATTGAATTAACCATTTGATATTTGAGACTTTTTCCACAATAAAAATAAATCAATGGGCATAAAATAACATGTCAGGTTCTAATAAAGCTACTATTTATTAAAATTATTTAAAGTAAGTTCCTAACAGTGATCTTTAAGCAAGTAATTCTGATATACCTAACCCAGAATTTACTTAAACTGCTTATAAAGGTGGAGAAGATCTTACTGTAACAAATATGTATAAAGATATTGTTAATGAAAGTCCTTAAGTTTAAACTGTCTATAAATAACAAGTTAAAGATGCTGTTGCTGAATTAAACCAAAAAGGATATTACAACGGTATGTCATTAGATCCAACATAAAATAATATACTAAAGCAAAATAAAGAAATTTATGATAAGCCTTATGGTGGAATAGTTGCTGTAAATAATCGTGTAATTCCTAAAGAAGATTAAACTATTGGAGGAAATTAATAACAAGTCATTACATAACAAAATGCTGTTTAACAAAATATTTAATAAACTGTATAAAACTTTAAACCATAATATGATGCAGCTCTTAATCGTTAACTTACTGAATAAAAACCTATTGATCAAACTCGTGCTATAGAAGAAACCAATCCTGGAATTTACTATGAACGTTAAATGATAGCAAATGCACTTAATAGATATGATTAACTTAATAGATATATTAATTATATGAACAACGATAACGTTCCTTCAGGAGATTCTAGATAACATAAACTTGATCCAGCTAGTATGATTAAAGTTAATCCTGTACAAACACCTGGTGTTTATCTAACATAGCAAGATTAACTTTATAGACCATAACCTAATTAAACAACAAATTTATAAACAACAGTTTTCTAAAATCCTGCTATTATGAATTAATAACTTTTAGATTAACAACAAATAAATCTTTTCAGTCCAGCTAGAAATAATATAGCAAGTACAAATATCTAAGCTAGACCATAAACAAAACTTGTTAATCCAACAAATCAATAAATGATGTACTAATAATATACGCCTAATAATTAATTTAACGAATCATATAATCTTAGTCCATAACTTGCTGGAAGAACATTATAAAATTAATAAGCTGATTAATTATTCAGACCATATGCTTAAAATGAAATTTCACCAGGAGGTATGATTTAAAATTAAGATTTACTTTTCGGAGGTGGTGAATCAAATATTTTCGGAGAAGACTTCTTATTTAATCGTTGAGAATTTTAAATTTTTTTGTTAAGTGAAAATGTAATAATAAATTTTATAAACTATCAAACAATAATCTGTCGGAGTAAACAAAATCATGAATTAAAAGCTTTCACAAGTTTTTGGAAAAATACCTAAGTCAACAAAACTTGCTAGAGAAATTTAATCAAAATTTAAAGAATGTTTAGATGCTTTAAACAATGCTATTAAATCATTCGATGAATCAGATGACTAATCTCTTAAAGAAAGTTATCTTCATATTCAAAAGATTTTAATAGTAATCAGTTAAAGTATTCTTGTACCAAATTACGAAAAAAATATTCAATATGTGAATTTAACTAAAAATCAATCTTATTAAAACCTAAAAATTGCAATAACTAAAGAATAAGAAAAACTTAGAAATGTAAATCAAGTAGTAGCAGCTTATATGATTCTATTTTATAAATACTTTTAATAATTTAACACTTTAATGCATGATATTGATGAACCATATATCACTTAACATCTTTAAGAAATCACAGATTAATTATTCGTTTAATACAAAAATGCTTTAAAGTAATAAGCTAATAAATTAAACAATGAATAACTTAAGTAAATGGAAAAACCAGATTTTGATTAAATGCTTAAGAAAGTTTTATACTAAACTTATCTCTTTAAATTAGTAACTTGTATCTAAACTGGAAAACCAGCTGATATTCTTGATTTAATAGATGATGAAGCAGCTAAAAGATACCTCACACCAGCTTTAGATGAATATAAAGACAAAGTTAATGGAGAAAAATAATTATTATAAGATGAAATGTAATACTTCATCAACATTTTAGGTCTTAACGGATTAGCTCTTTCAGAAGAAGATCTTAAATAATAACTTTAAGAAAAGAAATTATAAGAAATGATTGATTCATACAAAAATAGTAGTAGTTAGTGAAGATTTAAATTTTTTTGAAAAAATTAAATGATCTAAAACATTAAACAATTTTGTGTAAAATAATCATAATAAAATCCTGTTTACTAACAAATTTTAGAAAACATTATTGATCGAGAAAATAACCCAGAAGAACTTTAAAATTACATAACTAATGTTAGAGAATTTTTGAATCCAAATTACTTTTAAGCGGAACAGGAAATTGAAAATTACAAATAAAATAATAATACATCACGTACTAGTATGGAAGATCCTAAGAAAAAATGCAGAGATTATCTCAGTTTTTTAGATTGCACTTGTAAAATGCCAACTTATATTTTACAATTTTTAGAATTAGTAGGTAGTTAGTTAGAACTTGGTAAATAAAATGATCTTAAAAATAAAATTTTGAAAAAACAAGAAGCTCATTACATTTCAAGAGAGTTACCTATTACAGCAAATAATATAGATAATATTCTAACAAACAAGAAAAAACATTCACTACAACAGAAAAAAGAATAATATAAACAAATCGATCCTACAATAAGAGTTGGTTAAATTTTACGTTTTTCTGATATAAAGTAATTCAAAAAATTTTGTTAAGAAATTTGGAAGTAACATTAATCAGGAAAATTTAGTGAATACACATTCGCTAGTTACACCGCACAAGATTTTAGATTTTTACCATTGATGTACAAAACATTATACAACATTTAAATCCCAACTTTTACAAAAAATGATATTGAATATATCGTTGATATGTATTATAAATATTGTTTTGTTTTTAATCAAGAATATCGTATAAATAATATTTTCAAAAATACGAAAAAAACAATAAATATTATTAAATAAATTATTATGAAAAATCAAGGATTAACAAATAAATATAAAGATTTATTTTAATTCATAATCGATGAATCTTAAAGTATAAAATAAACTAACCAACAGATTTTCGACGAAATATATGAAAAAATAAAAAACATGAAATGAAAGTCAAATTTCAAATATTTTTGCGACTTTATCTTTTTTGGTTGGATCTTTTCTAAGAACACGTCCGATAATTTAAATTTTTTGATATTCATCAAAATCTTGAGGATGATAAATTATTGTATCAACAAATGGTAAACTTAATCCTTCAATTTGATTAGAAGTAATATACATAAATTTTGTTTGATTTTTCAAGAATATAAAACGTTTTTCTGAAGAATATTTTTCAAGATTATTTATTTTTAAATGCTTTGATATAACAATCAGTCCTTTATGTATTTCTGGATTTTTCTAAATTTCTGCGATTGTTTAATCTTTAATGATTTGATAATCACATAACACTTAATCTTTCACTGCTTGTTTTATTGGATAATCAAAATCGATTTTAATTTTTTCAGGATACCAACAATTGAAACAAAATACTTTAGAATATTTATTTAAATCAAATTATTTCAAAAATGATTCTTTAAATTCATCTATTATAAGATATTTTGTGTTAGTAGGTGTTAGAAAATTATCTTAAATTTAAAAATTATCTTCGGAGTCAGAATAATGTTCAAATTATTTTTAAAGTTAATGTACTAAATGTTTTTCTGTTTTAACAACAGTCGAACCATCTAGTTTTGTGTACAATTTGTATATGATTAAACTCTTACCAGTACCTGGAGCAAGTTTAGCAAATACAATTTTATCATTTGATTAAAGTAAAGTAGTTAAACAATCATATTAATATGATCTAATTTTATCTGATATTTAATTTTAATAAAAAAGTTTTTTATTTTAGAGAAATGTAAATTGAAGAATAAAAGTCAACAAAGAGCTAAAATGTAGAATAACTCAGAAAAGCTGTTTAATAAATCAATATTTTAAACAGTGTTGTTTAAAGCTAATAAGAACATATAAAGATGTAATAAGAAGAATTTTCAAAATTATCTGCTAAGATGGCAGATCTTGAAAAGAAATTAAAAGAATAAGAAGTAGCTGTATCAAGATTAGTCAAATAATCTGAATACACAAATGGTCGTTTCGAATACGAAATAGGAGAAGATGTATTAGACTTAAGTAAAGAAGTTGAAAAAAATTAAAATGCTTATGCAATCATGATGCAATAATATGCTAAGTAAATGACAGATTTACCAGAAGCTTATTAAAATACATTCAAATGAAAGGTGAATTCAAGTCTTAGAAAGTAAGAACCAATAGTATCTATGATAGATATTAATTCTTTTTTCTTCAAAGTTTTCAGTTAAAAGTTTATCTACATTATGTTTTTGATTTCTAAGAACAACCATACCATCTTTAGTCATATAAATTCCTGAGAAACCATTACAATTAGATAAGATGAATGGGAATAAAGATCCTTTAACATCACCTCCCCATGGATATAAACTATTTTCTAAGAAAAATGCTATACCAGAGTCAGTTAAAGTTTTAGCATGATCTATCAGAGGAACCCAATTATCAGATACCTTTATTAAAATTTATATTTTATTAGTTTTTTCATTTAACTTGAATTTAGTATCATATCTAGTTATCACCATTGTATTTGAACTTTCTGAAGGAGAAAATGAAACATCTCTAGCATCTTTACAATTTATACATAAATAACCGTTTATTGCATCATCATTATCATTACTCTTAATAAGTTTAACATAATGTTTTTCATCTGCATCATAAAATACTGCTATTCTGAAAAGATTTTCATGAGTATTTCTACTTTTAACATAACATGGTAAAACAAAATGTTTTGTCATAGCTAGTTTATAAACATCCATTGGTATTCCATTTATCTTAGAAAGTTATCTAGGAATTGAATTATTGTTTATATTTATTGAAATGTTTTCAGTATATTATTCAATATACATTGGTCTAGAAAATCCTGGGAAATAAATTTACATACCTTCTTTATATTGTTAATTGTCACGATAACAACACATACATATGACAGCTATTATTAAAATTGCTACAAAAACTGTAAGAATTATTATAATTATAGAACTTTACTTCATATTTTAATGAAAAAAAATTAAAATCATTCAGTTTTCAGTTTCAGTTAGCTCCTACCAGCCCACCTGCGAATCCACCTACTGTTGATAATGCATTGCTTATGATACTTACAATGTTAGCAATGTTAAATACTATAACTAATACTAATATAGCTATACATATACCCCATGTTTAATATGTTAAGTCACCACTTGGTCTTGCGTTCATGTTTTAATGTTCGAAAAAATTTTATCTTTTTTTCTCTCAATGTTTCGAAAATTTTCAAAGAGAATATTTCTTTAAAAGTTCTTCAACCTTTGGAACTTTCACCTTATTATATTTTTCCTTTTTACTCTTTGATGCTATAGCTTTGTATCCTTCATTAATATTTTTCTTTAAAAGTTAAGCTCTGTTTTTGGCAGGTAATTTAGCATATCCTTCAGTATAATCATAATTCATCATTGGTGGACGTCTTCTTGGTTTAGATGCTACTACAGCTATTATTATAATTATGACTACAATAATTATTAATAAAACTATTATAATAACAACATTAGTATCTATTGAATTTCCTCCTGTTAGTGTCATTTTAATTCGAGAAAATTTTTTATGCGATTTTAAAAAAAATTTCATTAGTTTCATATATAAAATCTTTCTTATTTATATGGTTATTAAAGAATTTCTCCATTAGATTGAACAACATATCTAGCTTAAGTTGTTCTTGAACCATAATTTTATCCTTTAAGTAATCTACTATTATAATAGAAGTATTTTGGTATAATTGTGAATATAGCTTAAAGTACAAAGTCACTATCAGAACTTGTAACATTATCAGTTGGATCATATTATGTCTTAAATGCAAATCCTCCAAAATTAGCTAACATCCAACCATATTAACTATTTGCAAGATTTGTTCTATTTAATAATGGTAAAGTAGCTTATTAAGCAGCTGTTTATCTTTATCTAAGTTCGAATATAGTTATATTATTAAAGTTTTATCCTGCATTTGGTGTATAATAAATATCTCTACCAGATATTGGATCAAATATAATATCAAGTGCTTATCCTTGTTGACCAATACCTTAATTCTTCATATTAGCTAATACAAATATAGGTCTACCTTAAAATGTAGCATTTAATTAAAGTAATTAAGTACCTGTACTAAAACCTGAAGCCATCATACCAAGATATTTCTTTTCATAAGTTTATATATAAACACTCATTGCTGTCATAAGTGGATATGGAAGATTTTGTTTAATTAAACTTATTGGATTGAATGGTTATACACCTAAGATCTTAAAGAGAACTTATCTAGCATCATATATGTTGATTGTCTTTGATTATATAGCTGTATAATCGTTTGTGAATATTTAGAATAAATATTATATAGGAGTACATTAAAGATATTCTACTTAATCTGATACTTAACCTTAATCATTTACTTGAAGATATTATCCACGTGCGTTATCATTATATGTTGGATTTGATTTAATTAATTTCTCCCAAGTGTTATCAAAGAATGTATTATAAGCACCTTACTTTATTGGCGCACTTATACCAGAAGATTCGATACAATAAATATCTCTACCAGCATTAAGAGTATCATTTGCTGTAATACCAGCAAAGAATGTGATTTCTTACATAAGTGATAGTGGACTTATTATTTTTACACCTGCATTATATATTGCCTAAATATTAGCTTATGGTATACCGAGATCGTTTTATCTTTAGATAAGTGCATTTATGAATTATTATAATAAACCATTAAGACCGCCTGATACTTCATCATCTGGTACATCTACTACACCTATATCCTCTTAGTTAACTTCTCCTACTTATTATTCTTATTATTATACGTTATCACGTAAATGATTTATATTTGGATCCGGTGGATTATTATTTATATTATTTTAATTATTATTAGCATCTTATTAATCTTATTAATGTTAATTATCAACTGCATTTACTACTTATTAATCTTGTTATTATTATACTGGTTATTATTCTGGTTATACAGGTTATACTGGCTATATTGGTTATGCTTATTATTATGCTTGTAATCCATTTAAATTATTGCTAACTTATTATTGAAGATTATTTACCTATTCATTATTTTATTATAATCTTATTCCTCTAATTAGTTAGTTTAATTATCTTAAATCATCGTATGTATTAGATTATTAACCAAATGGTTCTAAACTATTAAGTCTAGTAGCAATAGTATTTATTTCATTTATTTAGTAATTATTCATCTTAGATTATTTTATATAATATAATCTTTATAAACCCACTGCTGCATTAATAGCTTTTTATATTTTATCTGATGATAAATTTCTTTATTATTGTACATGTAAATCATTTTATCCAATTTTACTAAATTAGTTTTATAGATTCATATTATCCATAGGATCATATTTAGCACCACCTTATACATTTAGACGTTCTTCATTTATATTTTCAAGATTTGCTATTAAAGCATATTAAAATCTTAATAAATTAGACCATTCTGGTTAATCTGCTATATTTATCATATCTAAACTGTCGACTTTAGTAAAACTAGCTGGATCATATATACTTAATATATTATTTAACATAGCGACTTTACCTTATTATTTATTCATAAAGTTATAATACCAACCATATTTAACTTCAACTGGTGAATATACTAATTAATCACGTTTTATCATTAATTAACTATTACCTTAATATACTATCCAGTAATGATCTTCTCCAATAATTTAATGACTTGGTGTTCTCTTCTTAATAAATGCTGCACGTTATAAGAATGGAAATACTGCTGAGCCTCTAAATACTGTTCCATGTGTTTATTCTCTCATCTACATAAGTTTATTAATTTAGAACCATGAATCGATAATACTAGCATTGACATTTGCTACATCAAGTTTATCACCAATAATATATTAGATATAAAGCTTTTTATATCTATTTATCATTGTTGCAGCATCTGCTGTTGTTCCATAATATGTGAATAATACTGGATCAAACATTACTTATTCAGCAGCTTCTGTAATCTTATATTCTGTTGATATATTTTTCTTAAGAATATCTTTGCAACGATTAACTACAGCTCTAATACCTGATAATAAACTATTAGTTAAACTTAATATTTAATCAACTCCTGATGCTGATGTGTTTTAGACTTAATCTTAAAAGTCTTTGACTTGTTTCATTATTTATATCATATCCCATAATAAACTAAACTTTTATGTATCTGAATATTCTATTGGAGCTACTTAATAGAACATACTAACAGTTGACATATATAATACTGGATTAGTAGTATCATAGAAATATTTTAATCCACCAAGATTTTCTCTGAAATCTTCTATCTTTTATGATTGTTTGTTATAAATCATTTCAACTTAACTATAAGCAACTTCATTCATATATTTATTTTTATACATTTCTGATAATGCTTAATATTTGCTTGATTCTATGATATTTATGTCATGTGCACCTTCTCCTCTACCTCTATTGTCATATTTACCATCTGGTACTCCATTTAATGTTGGTAGAATAATATTTCCTGGTATATTAACAACATTAATTTATCCAAGATTATTTATAACAGACTTACTATATAATAATTTAGGATTAGTTGTAATATCTAATAATTCATTTAACACACCTTAATTATTACCATTTTATCTATTTAATCCTATATTTGGCTATGGTATTTATAAAGCATAATCTGCTTTATTGTTGTTATTAACTTTAACATAACTAACTGGTAAATCAGTGTATTATTCTATTAAATCATTTGTATACCAATCATAGAATTAATCAGCACCAATTTATAATATTTTAGCTAAACTTGCTGGTTATTTTAAAGCAGTTATAGTTTTATTAAGAGCTTCAATGTAATATCTTTAATAACCTAATCTTTAATTAGCTAAATTTTCAAATCTACCTACTAAACTTTAATTTAATCCTTACTTAAGTGTATCATAATCTCCATTATTTCTAGCAATGTTATCAAACTTAGCTTTATAAATACTTTTTATATTTTCGGGTACTTAACTGAAACTAGTATAACCAGATGTTATTGCTATAAATTATTTCATAATATCATTAATTAAGAAACAACCTTCAGATCTAAGACGATCAGCTATACCACTAGCTTAAGCTGTTTTATTAACTAACTAAGCAACTTTTTCTTAAGAACCTGCACCAAATACAATTGGACATCTAAATGGTGTTTAAAGTGTATTCATTGGAATATTGAATATCGTTCCATTGAAATCAACTGTACTTGTTATCATAGCTTATTACATAAGACTATTTGATTTAAGTTCACTAACAAAGAATGTTGGAAGAGCTGTGTTATATTATTTAAGTTTAAATGCAGTCTTTGAAATATAAAAGTTAAGTTAATCTATTAATGATTAGTTAATATTTAATGCATTTCTTACATAATCATTTTAAGCTTGTGTTGCTTATTTAGAATATCCGAACACTATACTTGAGGTATAAATATCTGATGTAAGATTAAATGGACATAAAACGTTTAAATATCCTGCCTTTGTATCTGTTTAATTATTTCTAGCAAGAGTGTATTAATAAACCATTTTACCTAAACAATCATATACACTATTAAATGTATAACTCCATTATTAAGTATCGAATAAATTAGCTTTGGCATTGAATTAAATGAATCCTGATAAAGGTAATGGTGGCGGACAATATTTTCTGAAAGCATCTATGAAGAAATTATTGTAATCACAACCATTAGCGATATGATTCTTTACATATTCAAATACTTCTTTATTTGAAGCATAACTCTTATATTTTTCAATACTCTTTAATATAAGACTCTTTTTATTATTTAACATTTAAAGCATTCCTTAGAAATTGATAGATCCTTATGAAACTTTAACTCCTGGAATTGCTGTTAAAAGAGCTAATATACGAGAATATGTTGAATAACTTTAATAATAAGCATTTTATAAATATGGTTAATTATTTTATAAAAATTAGAATATATCATCCGTTAAAACATACATATTAGCATTAGCATTTCTATAACCAATACGATTTGCTGAAAATGGTAAATTACCTTCTAAATATTATTTATTAGGATCATATACCTCAATTATTTTAACATCTTATCCAGAAAGATCACGTACTAAAGCTGCTCTTTAATTTCTTTGTAAACCACCCATTATCATACCACCATTTCTTTCATAAAAAGCATTATCTTATATATTATTATTTACTGCTAATTATTCTTCAAGCATTTAAAGACATTTGTGTAAAATATATGTGTAAAGAACATTACTATTAATGAGATCATATTCTAATTTACTTAATGAATATTCACTTATATCTTATACAGTAGTATAAGCAGTATATATACCTCTTATTTCATTAGAATATGAATACTGAGCAGATTATATAAATATTTAGTAAACTCTTTTTTCTCTGCTGTCAGGCATTTTAGATATTTTAACTTTTAATGCTCTAGCAACTGAACTTGGATAATTTCTTAATTCAACATATTTCTTATGGTAATTAACTAATAATTTAATAATTTCTCCAACAAGAACAGTATATTAATCAAGTTATGTACCAACATCTTTTATAAAATCTACTTATGTAGATACTGTTGTTGATTACATTAATAATGGTTTAGCCATAAATTCCATAAAGTATATTTGCTTTTAATCATCTCTTTAAATTTAACGATATCTTGAAACTCTATTTTCAATATATTTATCTATAGTTTATTTATATAAGCTTTCTTTATCAGCTAATTGATAATTATTTATAGGTGATTCATATATCATTTAATTGATAAGATTTGTAATCTAAAGATAGACATCAACTATATTTGATTAAACTTCTTAAGGTGGCTATTCAGGTACAGGCATTTCCATATTCATATCACCTTATTATACAAATTAACTTTAGAGATATAAACTTGAACCACTTTAGTTTCTGATATTACTATAAATATATGACATATTATCTAATTCAACTGGTGTTTATCCAATATACATTTTTGTAACAATATTTTCAACCATTTCTTTTATGAAATCTTAAACTATATGCTTTGTTCTAGCTGAAATTCCTCCTGATGTTGAATCTCCATATTATCTCCAAAGTCTATTACATATCACAACTAAACGTTATACATCATAAAGATTATTCTTTAAATACATATATAAATCATAAAATCTTGAAGATGTATAAAGTTATAATTAACTGAATAAACGTTTATATTAAACTTCGTTTTATTAAACATTTTCAAGCTTACCAAGACTTTATTTAAATGTATTCCAAACTTCTATAATAATTTTATAAAATCCAAGAGCTTCGGCAATTGGTTTTTCAGTAGACTATTAAATTTATGTCTTTTATTAACGTTTCTTACCACCAGTTATTATTGTTGAAAGTGACTTATTCTTCTTAAGATAATATTCAATTAAAAGATTAAATGAACCATATAAACTCTTAATTGCGTTATAAGTTATTTAACTTAATGAATTATAAAAACGATATTCAGCATTCTTTTATGTAAGAGCTATCCAAGGAACAATCTTTTTAGCAAGACGATCTTGATCATTTGCAGGATTATAATTAACTTAATTACCGAAATAGTTATATTACTCGGTTCCTGCAACTGATTCACTTATAAAGTTATCATCTGGTAACATTTCGGTTACATCGTTAAGTTTTCTAACATAAATAGCTTTTTCACCTGGTACGAAATATAATAATAAATACCAATTTGATATAATATCAACTATAACACGTTTAATATCAAATCCTTAAGCATGGAATTACATTGTCATTAATCTAGTAGCATCACAATATCTTAAAAGGAATGCATAATTATTTATCATACCATAAATTGATCTAAAAGCTTCTTTATAAATTGTTTCAACGTTATATTCTGTTATTGGTAACATATCACCTTAAACTTAAAAATTATTTCCTGTTACAAATTATAATTTTTTAATACCATTTGTTTTTGGTTAAAATGATCTAACACGTTCTTAAGCTCTCTAAGTAAATATATTATTCATATTACCTAAAAATTCACGACCAGATTCAGTTGTCATAAGTTAATCTTAAAGTTCATTATACATTCTAACTAATTAAGTATATTACTTTTCTGATGGACGATTATTTTTGTAACGATTTATATCATACTTTAATGCATTTTCATATTCTTAGAGTTTGTATATAAATGTTTACATAGTCTTCTTTCTAAGATTCATGAAATGCATAAATCCTTTATATTATTCACTATTTGGTGAAAATTTAGTTTAACATTCAAGTTAAAGTCTTTCGAAAAGTCTAGCATCATATTTCTAAAATTCTTCTAAAAGTATACTCTTTTTATCTGAACTAGCATCTAAAAGTGTGTTAATAGTTTAGTTTATATCACGTTTAATTGGTTCAGCTGTCTTTACAACATCATATTCCTTGAAATGTCTTTTGTATTCATTAAGTGTTATCATAACATCTTACATTTCCATTTAAAAGTTAGGAATCTTTTAGTTAAGTATCTCCTTAGAGAGTTATGACATTTTGTTAGAAATACTTGTAATAGCCTTTTTACAAACAGCAGTTTTACAACTTGATGCTAATTAACCTGATTGTCTAGACCATTATATGAATAAACTTCTCATACGATTTTCACTTTAGCCTAACATTAAGAAGTTTATATCATCTGCTACATCTCTACTGCCTTACTATTCTCCCATTGCACGTTTAAGAGATTAACAGTAAAGATCAATCATTTCACTAAGATGTTCATGTGATTTATCAAGTTTGTATCCATAATCAGTGATAGCAAAAGATTTTAAAAGTTCTTTTGATTTTTCATCTGATGAACGTTTCTTACCACCAAGAATATCTTATTAAGTGTATTCTTCGGTAACATTTTCCTTTAAACCACCTCTAAAAATGGCATCACAAAGTTTATTTAATTCTGGATCATCACCTCCAGTAATACCGTGAATATCTTCAACGAGACATCCACAATCTTAATTTTCGTCAGTTTGAGGTTATTATATATTTTACTCGGACTCGGGCATTTTTATCTTTCAAAAAATGAAAAAAAATAATTCAAATTTTTTTTCTACTTAGAATTTTTTTTGAAGGTCATATCTCATCGTAGTTGAAAAATTCCATTTCATCAGCGTCTCCGCCATCAACACTTTCGGCATCATCATCTCTACGTCTACGTCTTCTTCTACCACCGTCTATGTCATCATCATCAATATCATCATCTCTTCTTCTTCTACGTCTTCTACCTCCATCGATATCGTCATCAATATCATCATCTCTTCTTCTACGTCTACGTCTACCTCCATCAATATCATCATCAAATTCAAGATCGTCATCTCTACGTCTACGTCTTCTTCTACCTCCTTCAAAATCATCATCGTAGTCATCGTCTCTACGTCTACGTCTTCTACGACCACCTTCAAAATCGTCGTCATCATAATCATCATCCCTTCTTCTACGTCTTCTTCTACCTCCTTCAAAATCATCATCATCGAATTCATATTCATCATCTCTTCTTCTACGTCTTCTACGACCACCTTCAAAGTCATCGTCAAATTCGTAGTCATCATCTCTTCTTCTTCTACGTCTACCACCTTCTTAGTAATCGGTCATTTTTTATTGATCTAAAATTTATTGTTCGATTGCTTCACCTTGTTATTAAATATCTTAATTTCCTGGCACCATTGGATTTGTGATCTCTTAATTATTAACAACTTCGGGATTTTCAATCATCTCTCCATAAGTTTAAACAAGTTCATTATCATTTTGAAGTGGTTCAATATTTACATCACCAAAACCTCCGAATACATACTTTGCTCTACGTTATCTTCTATGACTACGTTTTCTACGTTTACCTCCTTAAAGTTAAGTTTATATAGAATAAGTTTCTCCACCATTAAGGAATGAATCAATAAAGTTTTCTGACATTTAAATTTGATAATTATTTCTAAGTTAACCGTAATCAATTTAATCTTCGTTTTTATCTCCTCCGATAACTTATGTTTCAAGTTCTTCATTTCTGATATTCATTAAACTTTAAGGATCTTTATTGAAGCAATTTAATATCATATTCTTTTCTGCTGGAGTTTATTATGTAAAATCTATTGTTGGATTATCTTCAAGTCCACCATCTAATTTTGTGTTATAGTTTATATTAAAAACATCTTAAGCATCTCTCATTGCGATATCAAGTTCATCTTTCCATGAGTTATATAAATTTCCGAATTTTTAAGAATACTCTCCTTAAGCATATCTAAACATAAGATCTGCATCAATCTTTGGATCATAAGTGAAAAAGTCTTTGAATCCTTAAACATACTATTCAGGAATTTAAGCATAAAATGCATTATAAAAATCCTTTACTTTTCTATGTTTTCTACGTTTACCTCCAACTAAATTTCCTTAATTAGCAATGTTATTAACTGTACAATTTATTAACATTGAATCTCCTTAATCTTTGACAGATTAAACATTTAATGCTTATCCATTTGTGTATAAGATATCACCTAATGAATTTAATCCGAATTCCTTGTCTTTTAATAAAAATTAGCTTCCACCTTTTACTGATACAAAGCAATTTTTTGAAGAAAGCATCTTAAACGATAATTTTATATCATCTGACATTTTTTATTCTTGAAAAAAATATACTTCAGAGATATATAGAGCATTAAAAGACAAATTTAAGAAGTTGATGGTTCTAAATATATCGATTTCGGACATTCATTAATTAGAATTCGTGGCGAAACATTACCTATAATATACTAACTTGTCTAACCTTAAATTAAAGCAAAAACAATTGAATATCCAGTTTATCAAAAAAATTCAGAAAAAAGTTCTTCAGAAAAACCATTTGAAAATACACTTATCAAACAATGGTAAATCAAAAATATTTAAGCAAAAAGTGATGCTTCAATCAAGAAGAAAATATTAGAATATCGTGCAGGTATCATCGATAAAGAAGAACTCACTAAAGGACTGACAGAAAAAGATGGTCTCTGGTATTATCATGGAAAAATTGTTTTCTGTAATTGTCTTCTTGGAGAACCTTGTCCATATGATAATGACTCACCAGATATCACAAAACTTGATATGTATATTCAAATTTATGGTTTTAATATTCTTTAACAACTACTTCCTCTGATTACTGATTCAGAAAAAATGTAAGAAAATTTATAATCAGAAATGGAATTAAAGTTAAAAAACGTTTTTACATATCCTAAATTTGCAAAAGCAACTAAAAAAGAATTCGTGTAGTATATCACTAATGTATCAATTCTTGTTTTTTATAAATATTATTTTGAGAATTTTAACATAACATACACTGATTAAATCTATTCTAGTTTAAAATCTGAAGTCAGAAAAAATATTTCTAATATGATTAAGACATAAAATCTTGATGATATTGTAGAATAATTTTATTCTATCATTAAGTAGGTATTCAATGGTCCAATTGAATCAGAAACATTCGAAGAAATGGAAGAAGATGAAACAGGATAAAAATAATAAGAGAGGGATATTGAGGAAAGTTGAAAAAAATATTTCTTTTTTTTTAACTTCACTAAAATGTAAGAAATCAGAAATATGACTGAAAATTTACCTAAAATAGATGAACTTTATATAACTATTCGAGAAAAGAATCCTAACATATAGGACAATCGTGAAGAAACTCACTAAGTAAAAGATATTCCAGGAATTAAACTTGAATTATACAAACACTAAAAAGTTCTTGTTTAATAACTCATTGATATAATAAACCGTGGATTTATACTTTGCTAAGGTAAAAGATACTTCACTAAAAATCTTTGGCTTAAAAGTTCTATTGGAACAGGAAAAAGTTTATGTCTTTTAACAATGCTTTAGTATTTTAAAAACACTGGCTACAACACTTTAAGTTTAACAGTACCAGTTAAAATGAATACATTTTCAATGATAAAAGCTTCTGACTTTTTCTTCGGACAACAAGCATTTAACAAAGATGGTCTTTATGAAAAAATGCATAATCTTAATTACTATCATTTTGATATCGCTAAGCAATAAGGTTATGTTATAAACGAAGAAGGTTAAACAATAACTTACTAATCACATCGTAAGCAATCTTTAATATTTGTTTAAAATTAAGTATTTAAATAATTTGAAGAATATATTTAAACATAAACTTCATTAACCTACTACCCAGTTAGTAAACCAACTGAATTTATTGGATTCTTACTTACTGAACCAAAATAAGATATAATTTTATGGAATGTTGATACTATTGATGTTAATTGTATATTCTTAATGTTACATGATTATCTTAGAGAATATGAAAAAGATTCATAAAAAATATTACCTGAATTAGATTAAATTTAACTTAATTATCCAAACATCAAAAACTTTAATGACTTTTGGGTTTAATATTAATCAAATCACAAAAACAAGCCATTTAGTTTTGTAGCTTACGATGATTTTGATATGATCTAATTAGATACATTTTATCCAATTGATTCTCTCTGGAATATTTTCGTTGGATCAACAATGATTACAAGACCAAATGAATCAACCAATCCTTGTACAAACTTCATTTTAAACAAACATTTAAATTATGTTTCAGGATTTAGAGTTAGTGAAAAATAACTTTAAGAAATTCTTTAATTACCAAATAATGTTGTATAAAACAAGGTATGTGCTACTCCAGGAAAAGTTTGGATGTAATTTAAATGCTTGTAATATATCTAAAAGATATTTAACATGATAAATCCAACAAATATTCCATTATTTGATAATAACATTTTCACATAAATCATAGCTAATAAAACTAATTTTGTAAAATTATTTGAAGAGCTTAAGAAGTATAAATTAATTCATAAAAACATTTCATATACAAATGAAATTGTATTAGATTTAATAAATAATATCAAAATGATTTGTTTCGGAGATTTAGTTGTTTAAAATGCTAAAACAAATCATCTCACTGACTAACAATTAAAACAATAAATGGAAGAATATGTATTACCATATATTTACACCAATGCAGATGAAACTTTCTAAAATGAACTTTACTAAAAGAAGAATTACACAACATTAATTAAATAATTAAGTAATAATCCAATAACTCTTCAAGAAAATGATATTGTTTAAAACAAAGTTGAAGATCCATTTGTCGAAAATGATTAACTTTCAACAAAATGTTACGTAACAAGATGTTGCTGTTAACCATTTAACAAAGAACACATTAATGAAATAATTTATTTCGCAAACAATATGAGATATTGCGCATTCTGTTAAAAATAAATTGAAGATCTTAATCATCATGTACTAGATATAAGCTAATAACAATTCATTCCATTACAAAAGACTGAAGCTAAGAATTAAGAAAAGAGTGTTATTTAATATGAAAATCATTCTAAATAAATGTGTATGTATAAGCTTATTTAAGAATAATTTTAGAAAAGAAAGATTATGATAATTTCTAAGAAATAACTTAATGAAACTACAATCAAAAATTTGTATCAACCAAAAGAACTATCATTAGAAGAAGTTAAGAAATTATCTGTTGATGAATAATTTAAATACATTCTCGATTATACTAGATAAATAAATATTTATTAAGTAGGTGATTATATGAGAAATTATCCTGAAATGCATCGTCAAGAAGCTATGAAATTTACAAATTATCTTTTCAGATAAAATGTTGTTTCAGCCGATCTTTTCTAAAAAGTTTAGAAAGCTGATTTATCAAATGAACTTTTCCCAGATATAACTATAGTTAACAATCTTCATTAAATCATTGGAGCTAACATGACACACATCGATACATTCATTTTCTTCGATGTACCAGAATAAGCTGAAGAAGTTTATTAAATTATAGGTCGTTCTAGAAGAATCGGTCGTGCAAAAGACAAAACGATTTAAAGTTATTTCTTATATTATCCACTTTAATAAAGAGTTTAACTTAAATAGTGAAGGAGTCTGACAAGACGACGACAGTGAATGTTTTTAGAATATTTTTTTTACTTTTTTAAAATGAATATTAATTCTATAGATTGTGATAATTGCACAAATGTTATTGATTCAGTTGGATGTGACGATTCTACTAATTTATATAAATGTAGACATCTCTCAAATTGTCATGATTGTTATAATTGCGAAAATCTTATTAACGTAACAGGTTATGTATAAAATAAACCAGCAAAATAATTATTAGATGAAATAGCAACTAAAGTATAAATTCTCGAAAAGAAAATTAGAAAAACTTATATTAAACAAAATATACTTTTAGGTATGATGATGATTTATCAAAGCGCTTTACTTTATAAACTTTTTGTCTCAGAGAAATGAATTTTAACATGTCATTACTTACCGTTAAGAATATACCAAAAGTTGAACCAAAATAATACACTATCAAAAACACTTAAGAAAATAATATTAAATACATCCCAAAAAATAATTCTTTAGATCAACTTGTGAAAGATCTTTAAGATGAAACTAAAATACATTTTGTTTATCCAATTTTCAGTTGTACACTTGATGAAATAAAAGCTTTAGTAAAGCCATCAGATAAAATACTTTATTTAAATGATTATTTAGATGAAGATTAAGATAAATTATTTAAAAACAAAAATATTCTGAACATACTTAATCAACAAAAAGATGTTGTTGTACATTGTATTGGTTTTGGTGCTGAAATAATAAATAAAATGTCAGAATAACTCACTACTGAAGAAGATAAAAAATAATTTAACTAACGTGTATAGTTACTTTAATAATAAATGTAATGGGATAAAGATGGAATAGTTTATTCAACTACACTTGCTTAACCAGATTACATTAAAAAACCAGAACGTGAAAGAATTTCATAAATTCATTAAAAACCAAATCTTCTGACAAAATTTATGTACATTCGTTATCCAAAATAAATCGAATTAAGATAATATGATTATCCAGAAAACGAATATTTAATTTAAGATTTATTAGATCACTTTTATATATGATTCTTTTTATTTTTTTCGAATAAAATGGGAACTGACGTTAGTACAACTACAACAGAAAATATCACAACAACCGAAGATACAGTAATAAATTCTTTATATTCGCTTATGGAAAAAAATATCAGAGAAGCTTGTAAGTCAGAAATAAAATATGGCACAACGCAGTCGAATAGTGGTGTTATTATCGCGAACGGGCCTGGGACAAAAATCGATAATGTAACAGAAACTTAGAAAAATGAACTTGATGTTAAAACTAGTTTATACATGAATCTTAATTAATATATCGATGAACAAAATGAAACAGATTCTAATGTTGAATCAGCTGTTCAATAATTAATATAAAATATTTGTGATCAAATTTAATAAGACAATGGAGAAATTCTCGGTGTTAATGTTTCTGACACAAATACAAAAAATATAAATTAATCATATTACAAAACTATTGCATCAAATGTTTAAAAATACATCACTAATGTAGCAAATGAAATTGAAACAAATGAAAGTTTAACATTTGACTAAAGTAATACATAAACAATAGAAGCTTCTAATGGAGGTTAAATCACCAACGTTATTGTTGAATAATTTAATAGTTAAGAAGCAGATTTTGAAGAAAATGTTAAACAAGCATATGAATAATATACAGATGATATAAACAAATAAACAACAACAAATACTTCTGATACATCTACAGATAACACAACAACATCTGAATAAACATCAGAAGGTAATGATTCAATTATGATAGTTATAATAGTAGCATGTGTTATAGCAGCTATAATTATTATTGGTGTTGTTATTGCTTGTGTTAAGAATCCAGAAGGTGTTAAAGCAGTTGGATAAACAGCAACAAGTGTGGCTAAAATGTCAACACCTGCAGGCGCAGTAGCAACAGCTGTTACAGGAGGAGCAATGACTCATAGTACATCAATTGTTGTTATAATTGTTATGATAGTTTTAATAGTTGTTGGAATGGCATT
>Ga0247610_10000124_pt1 | contig 124320 bp, 79 predicted proteins | sample 174DNAGHGhighgp2_FD_193483 | JGI IMG/M metagenome (GOLD analysis project Ga0247610, IMG submission 193483) | Sheep rumen microbial communities from Palmerston North, Manawatu-Wanganui, New Zealand - 1742 DNA GHGhigh gp2 | ecosystem: Host-associated > Mammals > Digestive system > Stomach >... | reverse complement strand
CTCAACGAGAAACTTGAAAAAGTTGCCTAATGTGATTGTTGCAAACGGCAGAATGGAGTGCCCACCGCATATTTGTTATATGGAAGACGGAGTAACTTCGCGATATTTTTCGCAAAGTTACGAAAAAGCGAGTGAAAAACAAAATGGAAAGACAACTTTTTATTTTGAAACAGGTAAACTGGGTTTATCTTTTTTTACCAGACATGGTGATGAGGGGGATAATCATCTCTTCCATGGAGATGCCGCCGTGCTGGAATGTGTCCTTGTAATATGAAACGAAATAGTTGTAATTGTTGGGGTAGGCGAAGAAGGAGTCGCCTGTAGCGAAGACATAGCTGGTCGATAGGTTGGGCTGTGGCAGCAGTGCTTCGTGTGGGTTCTTGATGACGTAGAGGTCTTTGGAGTCATAGCTCAGGTTCTTGCCCAGTTTGTATCTCAGGTTGGTGTTGGTATTCCTGTCGCCTACGATTTTCACTGGTCTGGTGCAGCGTATGGAACCGTGGTCGGTGGTGACGATGACCTTGTAGTCGGTCTGTGCCAGCTGTCGGAAGAAGTCGGCAATGACGGAGTGCCGGAACCATGATAGCGTGATGCTGCGGTAGGCCGACTCGCTGTTGGCCAGTTCGCGCACCATCCTCGACTCCGTTCTTGCATGGCTCAGCATATCAATGAAATTGAACACCACCACGTTCAGCTCGTTCTTTTTCAGTTGCGAGAGCTGCTGCATGAACTTCTCGGCCTCAGCCGACGTGTTGATCTTGTTGTACGAGAACGACTCGTGTCGGCGATAGCGTTCCAGTTGGGTGCGGATGAGCGGCCCTTCGTTCAGGTTCTTGCCTTCCTCTTCGTCCTCGTCGACCCAGAGGTCTGGAAACATCTCGGCAATCTTGTTGGGCATCAGTCCGCTGAAGATGGCATTTCGTGCATATTGTGTCGCGGTGGGCAGGATGCTACAGTACAGGTCTTCATCAATGTCAAACTGGTCGCCAATCTCCTGTGCCAGCATACGCCACTGGTCGTAGCGGAAGTTGTCGAGCACAATGAGAAACACCTTTTCCCCGCTGTTGAGCAAAGGGAAGATTTTTGTTTTGAAGACCTCGGGCGACATGATGGGCTTTTCTGTATCTTTCCCGTTGGGCGATAGCGATACCACCCAGTTCAGATAGTTTTTCTTCACGAACTTGCTGAACCCCAGGTTGGCTTCTTCTTTCTGCATGGCCAGCATCTCGGTCATCTGCGAGTCGGTGCTCGACAGTTGCAGTTCCCAATGCACCAGCTGCTTGTATATTGTAGTCCAGTCTTGCCATGTGCGGCAATCCATGATTTGCATGGCAATCTGTTGAAACTGCTGCTGGTACTGGCTTTGTGTCACCTCGGTCTCTATCTCCCGTCGGTGTATGTTTTTCTTCAGCACCAGTAATATCTGGTTGGGGTTCACTGGCTTGATGAGGTAGTCGGCAATCTTCTGTCCGATGGCCTGCTCCATGATATTCTCTTCCTCGCTCTTGGTCACCATGACCACAGGGGTGGCAGGTGATATCTGCTTGATGCGCTGCAGAGTCTCCAGTCCGCTGAGGCCTGGCATCTGTTCGTCGAGCAGTACCAGGTCGAACGATTTTTCTTGACACAGGTCAATGGCATCCGTACCGTTCGATACGGTGGTCACCTCGTAGCCTTTTTTCTCAAGGAAGATGATGTGGGCTTTTAGCAGTTCCACCTCATCGTCAACCCAAAGGAGTTCATAGTTCATAATTCATAGTTATTAGTAAAGAGTTTACCAGAGGTCGAAGTCGTCATCGTCGTCAGCCTCTTCTTCCTCTTCTTCCTCTTCTTCCTCAGCCTCTGCGTCCTCTGGGTCGCGTTGTTTGAAGTCTGTGGGAATCTTGAGCAGTTCCTCGTTGCTGATTTGCAATGGCGAGAATGTCTTCTCGTAATATTCTTCGTAGTCCTTATAGCTGTAGCGCGACCCGATGAACGTCAGGTTGTGCTCGCTGATTACCAGGCTGCGGCATGGTTTCAGCACCTTCAGCATATTGTCTGCGGAATAGAGTTGGCGGGCATATTGCAGTGCCTCGTCGAAGCTTAGAAAGCCTCGTATCAGCATACGGCAGAAGCCTTGCTGGCGTTCTATCTCCAGATCGAAGTTGCGTACCAGGAAGTTGGAGAAGTTGAAGCGTGCCATCTCGTAGAGCAACTGATTCTCGTTGATGGAGTCGGGCTGATATACCAGCATGAAGAGGAATGGTACATTGCGGTCGGCCGACAGTGTATCGGTAGAGGTAGAGTCTTGAGCCAGCGTCACGTCGCGACGCGACCAGAAATCATCGATGTCGAAGGTACCGCCGCTCAGCGTGCGTCCTTCCTGTACGCCCTTGATAATCATACCTGCCATCTCTGCCACTTCGCTCTTCGGGTATTTCTCGACAACGGTCTTCAGCTCACTGACGCATCCCTTGGCATCGCCCTGGTTGAGCAGGCTCAGACCGTTAATGAAGATAAACTTCGGTCGGTTCTCTCCCAGTGGGAACCGTTCGGCCGTCAGTTGGGCATTCTGGCTGATCACGTCGTGCCTACCTTCCTTGAATGCCTCGTAGGTGACAGCATAGATAGAATCTTCCAGGTGCTCTCCGAAGCGTGCGTTCTCCTCAAAATACGGGTCGCTGAGCAAGATGGTTAATTCGCTTTCCGGATAGTTGGTCTTCATGTTTTCCAGACAACTGTCGGCAAGTGCGGTCTCTCCTGTGCGTGAGTAAAGCAGGAACAGGTGATACCATGCCTTGTCCATCTGTTCGTATTCCGGATATTGGAATGTCAGTCTGGTAAGTTCTTTCCTTGCCAGTCCGAAGTTCTCAAGTTTGTCCTTGAAGATGACTCCCGCGTTGTATAGTCCATCCATGATGATGGCATCGCTGGATGCCTTCTGTTCTTCCGTGAATGGAATCTGAGCCAGGTAGTATTCGCGGTTGTGGGGGTCGTTGGCCAGTGAGTCGTCAACGGCTGCAATGCTGTCTTCGCTCAGGCTCTCCAAACTGTCTGTCAGTTCCAGATTGTCTGGATTGCTTAGGCTCTCCAGACTATCAGGAACCTCTGCATCGTCAGGCATATTCAGGTTTCCCACCACTGTCTTGTTGGCACGGCGCCAGTCGTCGGCATTCTCGCGCTTGCCCCATTGCTTCTGGAACGTTTGCTTTCCCTGATTCACTGTCATCTGGTTGTAGAAATACCACTGTCCGTCTTTAGCAGCTGGCTGTGGGGTAGTGGGGGTGGGGCGCTGGTTGCGGTTGCCTACGCTGCCCTGTTTCTGCTGGGCTTTCTCAACCTCGGCCTCCTGAGCCTTCTTGCGCTCTTCCTTTTCTTTCTTCTTGAGTTCCTCGATGACGCGGTCGATGGCTGCCAGACGCTCCTTCTCCGGCATCTTTGCCAATTCTTGAAGCGAGTCCTGCAGGTGGATGGCATCGGTATAGGGTACGAGCTCGTCCAGTATCTTTGAGCGTTTCGACAGCTCCTCGTAGTCCTTACGCTCCTTGTCAAGCAAGCCTATCGCCTCGCCGTAGCAGCGCTGTGCGTCGTTGTATTTCTCCTTAATCCAATACAGGTCGCCTAATTTCAGCAACAGCACGCCTTTCTCAATGCCGCTGCGCGTGGCTTTCTCGTTGCCTTTCTCATAGGCGGCAATGGCATTAGTGGTGTCTTTCTGCATCAGGTAGATGTTTCCTATCGCATAATACACCTGATCCAGATAGTCCTTGTTGTTGTCCGACCGCGCCATGCGTTTCAGCCTGTTGATCATCTTCTTGTAGTTGCCCTTTGCCATCACTTCTGTCTGGGCAATACGGGCGTTGAACTCCAGCTCGTAGGGCGGGCTCTGGCGTATCACCTTCTGGTATGCCTTGTAGGCTTCCTCGCGTTTCCCCAGTGTGCTTTGTATCTGCCCCATGAGGAACCATTCACGGGCTTTCTGTGTCTTGTGGTGCTCATGCTTGATGGTCTTGCGCAGGTAGGGAATCGCCTTCTCAAATTCGCCGGACTTCAGGTAGTAGTCGGCAAAGGTGGCATCCCAGTCGTTCTGCGCCTTATAGTGGATGGAGTCGCGGCTCATGTTACGTATCACGTCCTCGGCATCGTAGAGCCAGTCCATCTCTGTGTAGCAGCGTGCCAGCCATGCACGTGCCATCCCGCTCTGCAAGGGCTGTGTCAGATAGAGGCGTGACATATAGCTGAAGGTGGCGGCAGCCTCTTCAAACTCGCCCTTCTGATACTGGGCCTGTCCCATCATGAGCCAGGCTTTCCAGAGGAAGGGGTTGTATTCGCGGCGACCCAGCCACTCTTTGTCCTTGGCAGTCTTGCGGCGCGACTTCTTCCATTCGGGCTTGGCTTTGATGGAATGCTGCTTGATGGTCTTCTCCATCTTCTCTATCGTGCGGTCGAAGTTGCCCTTTCCTATGGAACGGCTGTTCTTGTTGCCCACGGGAAAGAGCGGCAGCAGCTCCGTGTAATTGTCCTTGTTGCCTTTCTCTTGCTCCTTGGTGCCGTCGATGTAGGCCTGTGAGCCGTTATAGTAAGTGTTGTATTTCGCCGTGAACGACTGCCAGAAGCGGTTTGTAGAGGTGTTCTTGTGCGTAGAGCATCCTGCCATCAGCACGCTGACAGCCACCAACCATATTATAATAGAGGTGCTCTTACGCATCGTTTTAATGCTTAATGCTTAATTCTTAATGCTTAATTCTTACTCGGCGAAGCCGATAACTCCTAACTCTTAATTCTAAACTCTTAATTACTCAATTTATTGTTTTCGCGCTTCTTTTTCTCTTCTATCAGGCACGCTATTTTGCAGTCGCCGGAAACCTTGCTACTGCATGAAGCGCAGTCGTGTGCCTCTACGATGGGGTCGTCGGTGCCGCCTTTGGTCAGCATGGATGCAAGTGCGGCAATGATGCCCAGCACCACGATAGAACCGATGCAAATCAGTGCAAACTGCATAATTATAGACTATGAACGATAAACTCTGAACTCTCCAAGTCTTTCCAGTAGTTAGGATAGGATTTCGTGACCACCTGCGGATTGTTGATGCTGATAGGCATCTTGAACGACAGCGGGGCAAAGGCCAAGGCCATGCGGTGGTCTTCGTAGGTGTCGATAGTTTCAGAGGTGAGAGGTGAGAGGTGAGAGGTGAGAGCCTCTTTCTTCCCGTCCCATTTCAACTCACAATCATTGATGTCTTCTATATGGTATCCCAGTTTCGCTAATTCCGTTTTCAAGGCTTTGATACGGTCGGTCTCCTTGATTTTCAGCGTCTGCAAGCCCGTGAAATGGAAGGGGACGCCCATAGCGCAACAGGTGCAGACAATGGTCTGGGCCAGGTCAGGCGCATTGACAAAGTCGTATTCCAGACGGGGCACACGGTGTCCGCTCTTTGTCAGCGTTACGGTAGTCGGTTTGCCGGGAGTCCTCGACGCAAAGATGGTCTTTACCCCTAACAGACTGAAGATATAGCGCACGCTGGAGTCGCCCTGCTTCGAACCGTCCATCAGTCCTTCCAGTCGCACTTCCGCTTCGGGATCGTCAGAGAGGGCCACCATCTCGTACCAATAGCTGGCAGCACTCCAGTCGCTCTCAATAAAGTAGGGACGCTCTTCGTAGGGCTTCGGCTCCACCCTGATGGTGTCTATGGAAGTCCATTCAGCGTCAGCACCAAACTCGCGCATCGTCCATAGCGTGAGGTCGATGTATGGTCTGGAGATAATCTCACCGCTCAGACGCAGCGTCAGGCCCTTCTGAAGAACGGGACCTACCATCAGCAGAGCTGAGATGTACTGTGAACTGATGTTGCCAGGCACCTCCAGCTCGCCGCCTTCCAGCTTCCTTCCTTTGATGCGCAGGGGTGGAAAACCCTCTTCACCCTCGTAGCTGATGTCGGCACCCAGTCGGCGGAGTGCATCGACGAGCACTTTGATGGGACGGTGCTTCATGCGTTCGGTACCAGTGACCATATGCTCGCCATGTTCCGTTACAGCCAGGAATGCCGTCATAAATCGCATGGCAGTGCCTCCTGCTTTGATGTTGATGACTTCAGGCATCTTTTCCAATGCCTGGATGATGACTTCCGTGTCGTCACAATCGCTTAAGTTCTCAGGAAGAATAGATCCCCCTATTAGCGCATAGACGATGAGTGCGCGATTGGATATACTTTTCGATGCAGGCAGTTTGATGGTTGCCTGCAAGTGCTTGGGGCTAGTTATCTGATATGTCGTCATAATTGATGGCAAAGATACAAAATAAAAGTAATATACGTGACATCGAGCTGCAATAATTAAACTTTTTTGCGAAAACATAAAAAACTTACTGAAAAATTTGGTGGTTTCAGAAAAACTGCGTACCTTTGCAGCCGCAAATACGACCTATGGTCAGTTGCTAAGCACAAAAGGATCGGGATTTAGCGCAGTTGGTAGCGCACACGTCTGGGGGGCGCGAGGTCGCTGGTTCGAGTCCAGTAATCCCGACAGAGTGGGAAGCGGAAGTTGTTGATTTTCAGCAACTTCCGTTTTTTTTGTTTAACACTTTTTTAAACACCTTTTTCTCATTTTGCATCCTTCACGCAACCACAAAACTGCCCACGCTACCCGAGAATTGAGCCCCTTGCGCTAGTCGAGATTTAACCCTGCCATTTACAACTCTAAAAGATACCGATTTAAGAAGTAAAACATTATACTCTTAATTTGTTGGCAAAGATAAACACTATTCCTGAAACGACCAAGGAAAACGTAGAAAAGTTACCTGCTATGGGTCTCCGCAGATCCGAGATAACAAAGAAAAATAGAAGAAGAGTTCTGGAAAATTGAAATATCTATCAATGTTCTTTTGAATTTCAAAACTATTTTGTAACTTTGCAATCTAATTGCGACGAGAAGTCGTAAACGACCAACGCTGGGATACAAAGCCAGTCTAAGGTCAATGTCTAATCAAATTAATGTCACATTTTCAAGTGGACTCATTTGTTAAATTAAACAACATTAATATGAGAACGCTATATATAAAAATGCTATTACCACAGGCATCTCTATCAATAACAAGATAGAGAACCACTATGGTTGTTTCGACCTTTAGTGACGTCCTGTAAAAGAGGCGGTAGAGCATGGCATATACGTAAAAGACGGCCGGAAATTGTTAAGGTAAAAGAATTATCTGTCTCAGCATCATTCAAAAACTTGATATGCCGAAGATATTCAGGATTAGGAAAAGGCCACTGCGCAATGGCTTCTATGCCATCACATTGGGCGAGCTGATTCTCACTGCCGGTGAGCTGAATCGCTATGAGCGGAATCATGAACTGATTCATGTGGCCCAGCAGAGGGAGCTGCTCTATCTGCCATTCTTTATCTGGTATGTCGCCGAGTGGCTTGTACTTTGGGTGAAATACAGGAATGCGACGGAGGCTTATTTCAACATCCGTTTTGAGAAAGAGGCATACCGGCATCAGAACGACTTGTCGTATCTGAATCACAGAAAGCATTATCTTTACGCTTGACGGATATTAGAAGGTGAGCGACACACCGTAGCGCATACCCCAGTGGGGTGCAGACGGAAGGTCTTCGTAGGAAAGTCGCTTGACGTATTCCACGCGGAAGAACTTAAAGATGTTGTGGATGCCTATCACCATCTCTGCATACGGACGTTCTGGATCCATGATGTTTGTGCCTTCAGGGAAGTACATCAGTCGGGGATTGCCTGCATTTTCCGGCAGGTAGGGGTTGTTCTTTTCAGACAGGTCGCCCCACAGCATCCTGAGTCCGATGTATTCGCGCCAGTAGAGTTTCTTGGCCAGGGGGATGCGGTTCAGGATTTTTCCGTTCATATCCCACGACAGCATGAGCGAGGCGTAGCGGTCGTTGGCAAACTCCATCGTATTGATGAGGCTGAAGGTGTTTTTCTGGATGATGTACGAGGCATTGGCTGCAGGCATGGAGAGCAGAGGGTAGGGTACTTGATCCCATACGATGCCTCCCTTGAGGTTGATATCGAACTTTCCCCAGCTGTTCAGCCAGAAGCGCTTGAAGATATGGGCCTCAGTGAAATGGAAATTATAATCGCCGCCAAGCACACCGTTGAATCCTATGGTGTGGCTGATGCTGAACACGGGTGCATCGAGGTTGATGACGCGGCGGCGCAGCTTGTTGTTGATATAAGTCTCGCCAGGTGCATACCTTATAAAAATGGATGCCTCGGTGGTACGCAGGTACTCGCGGTTGCCAGTCTTGTTGTTGACGGGGACATAAGGCTTGTCAAGTGTCTGGAAGTTCATGGAACCAAAGGCTTCGTTCTCTTCCATCTTTCCGCTGACGATGGCTTTCAGTCCCCATTCCGTTTCGTACTCCAGGCTGACCTTCTGGCGGTTGTACGACATCATCCTGTCGTTCTTGGTCCATTTCATTGCCACAAAGATGTTGTCCTTGTCGGACTCCATGAAGCGGTCGGTAGGCGAACAGATGTCCTGAGAGGCCTGGATGGTGAGCGTGCGACGTGGGAACTCATGGGGCAGGTATTTCTTCGCGTTGAGCGAATAGGTCATCTCTGCGTCGTAGTAGTTGCGGTGACTGCCCCAGCCGTGTGCATAGTATCCGGAAAGGAAGAGGTGCTTGTTGAGGTTGGCGGTGGTCTTGGCACTGAGTCGCGTACGCCATCCGTCAACGTAGTTCCTGGTCAGCAGGGTGTTGATAGGGCAGATGTCTATATAGTTGGGGTCGCCCGTCTCCATGGAGTTCTCGAAAAGGGTCTTGAGTCCGTAGATGACGTATTTGAAACCCTTCATGTCCTCGATGTTATCCATGAACTTATCCATGGAGTTCTCGCTGCGGGTCAGTTCCACCTGTCGGTATTGTTCCCAGAATTTCTTGTCGCGCATCTGGGCATCGGCTTCGAAGACCTCCTTCTTCTGTCCACTGAAAATCTTATTTGGAATCTCGCTGAAGTCGTATTCTGAATAGCGGGTGACGCGTGTGACGATGGCTCCGGCCGTGATGAAGTCAAAGAGCTGCAGTTCGGTAATCATGTCATCGGTAGTGAGCACCCATTGTCCATCGGGCAACTGCTCGTACTCTTGAAGTACCTGCAGGCTCTCCACGAAGTTTACGTTGCTCTGTTTGGGAATAGTCAGTTGGCAGCGGCGCAGGTGGAGTGTGGAGTCGTTAAGGAAGTAGAGGTCGCCTCGGAATCCCATGTCCTGCATATTGTTGGGCACGAAGGTGAGGTGTATGCAGCTGTCGCGGCCTATAGCCAGTGTGTCTTCAATGTAGAAACGGTAGAAGCCTATGCCTTTCTCCGACATGGGCGAGGTGAAGGGGCGTTGCAGTATGCGTACGTTTTCCTGATAGAGGTCTACGTTGGTAAACACATCCTTTACCACGGTATTGATGATGTCGCCCGTCTGGAAATAGTCGTTGATGCCTGTCGAGGTCTGCCCTTGAATGATGACTTTCTCGTCGTTGGGCGACTTGCGGTAGAATTTCTGCGACACGGTCTCGTCGACACTGACGGGGAGTACCAGCTTATTGGTGTAGGGACTCACCTCTACTTGATCCAGAATCCAGGGCCTTGTGGAAAAAGGCGGCTTTTCCAGCTGCTCTGGTGTCAGTCCGTTGAGTGCCAGCGTCATCTTCTCGTATTTGTTGTAACGGTAGAAGTCGTTGTTGCTCAGGTCGGACTTTTTCTTTGCAGCCACCACGCGGCGCATCAGTTCTACGGCAGGATTGTCCTTTCGGCTATAGCGGCTGCGCTTCGACTTGATAGTGACCTCGGCCAGTTGTCGCTTGTCGGGCTTCAACGAGATGTTCAGTTTCCGACGTGTATGGCTGTTGACGGATATGATGCGTGACTTATATCCAACGGCACTTACCGTGATGTTCCATCCCTCGTGTCGCTCAATGGAGTATTGTCCGAAGGCATTGGCTACGGTAGCCAGATTGTGGCCTTTGTACATGATGCTGGCAAACGAGATGGAGTCGCCCGTCTCGTCGTCGGTTACGGTACCGGTAATAAACGCTTGCTGTTGTGCATAGCCAGTTACGCACAACAGCAGAAGAAATATTATGAATGATATCCTATTCCCCTTCATAATGGAAGGCACCACCTAAGTCAGGGTTCTCGCCCATATACGTGTCGTCGCCCAAGTCGTTGTGGATGACGGGCTGGTTGTATTCCCTGCGTAACGGGCCTGAACGGAGTATGAAATCATTGAAGTTGACAGTGGGGATGACCAATCCGAAGATGCCGATGCCGCAACGGATGCCTTGCACCTGGAAACTGTTGTAAAGGCGCATGGTTGAGAACAGCGTGTGGTTGCTGTACATAAGCTGGTTGTGGTCAAAGAACACTTTCATCGTCTCGTCGCCGATGGCTGTGGAGTCGGCATCGGTGAAGATATAGCCCACGTTGTTGATGGCATCGTCAATCCAATCGGTATGGATGCTGTCGTTTGCCTCGATGCACTGACGGATATTATCTGTCATTTCCTCTTGCATCTTCTGCTCTGAGGGACAGGTGATAATAGCTATGATAGCCAGGATGGCCAGTATGCCGACAAATATGATGATACGTCCCAGACAGCTGTTGACAAACTGGCTGAATACTGACTGCCGGGCACGGTATGAGTCGCGTTCGTTGTACATGATTACAGGGTATGAGAGTTGTGGATGAGGTTCATGAATTCCTGGCGAGTCTTGGCTTGTTCAAACGCACCGCTGAACTCACTTGTGGTGGTGATGCTGTTTTGCTTCTCAATGCCACGCATCTGCATACACATATGCTTGGCTTCAACGACAACCATCACGCCTAAGGGATGTAATGTCTCTTCGATGCACTGGCGTATCTGCATGGTCATACGCTCCTGTACCTGTAGCCGATGGCTGTAGATGTCCACTACGCGGGCTATCTTCGACAGGCCGGTAATATGTCCGTTGGGAATGTATGCCACGTGTACTTTGCCGTACATGGGTAGCATATGATGCTCGCAAAGTGAGAAGAAGTCGATATCCTTCACAATGACCATGTGGCTGTAGTCTTCTTTGAACAGCGCATCGGTCAATACCTTGTGGGCATCCATTTCGTAGCCTCGGGTCAGCACCTGCATGGCCTTTGCTACACGAATGGGGGTTTTCTGTAGTCCTTCACGCTCTGGGTCTTCTCCGAGAAGTTCCAGAATTCTTCTATAATGTGAGGCCAGTTCATCCAGGCCTTCTCTGTATTCGGGTTCTAATGTCATTTCTCTTATTCGCTGACAGTGATTTTTCCTTTGACGATAGTGGCTGAGCTATATCCCATGTTACGTACTTCCAGCATCTTCTCGTGGGCTTCCTCGTAGGTGCGATAGTTGCCAAGTCTGCATATCCACCGAGGGGAATAGAAGTGTACGTAGACTTCTTCGTCAGGGAACAGGTTTCTTAGCGAGCGTCCTGCCTGTTCAGCCCGCTGCCTGTCTTGACGCGTATTGCCTCCCGCGAAAACCTGTACGCGATAACCGATGGTCTTGAATACGTGTTTCGGTGTCGTATTCACCGAGTCGGGTGTTTGGTCTTTACTGCTTACAGTAGTATTGTTGTCTTGGGGTGCAACAGGTGTCTCTTTAGCCTTTTGCGTTGTCGCTGGTTTCGTTGTCGCCGGTTTGTTTTTAGTGGCTATAGGCTTGGTGACATTTGGCTTTGGCTTTGGCGTTGACTTGGCAATGGGGGCATTGACCAGTTCATCGATTGCCGGATCTTGATGTATGGTGATTGTACCCTCGCCAGCCGAAGTCTTTTGAATGCGTTGTGTAAATGACTGTGCATTTAAGGGTAAAAAAGTAAAAAGGTAAAAAGGTAAAAACACCAATACCTTTTTAATTGTTTGATACTGTCTTGTTTCCATATATGTTTTCCTTTTTTACTCTTTTACTTTTTTACCTTTTCACTCTTTCTTACTTGAAGGCATCGATGATGCCCTTGAAGTCAGCAGCCTTCAGTGAAGCACCACCAATCAGACCACCGTCGATGTCGGGCTTTGCAAACAGTTCAGGAGCGTTGCTTGCCTTGCAGCTACCACCGTAGAGGATAGTGGTGTCGTCGGCTACAGCCTGACCGTACTTCTCAGCGATGATTGAACGGATGTAGGCGTGGATCTCCTCAGCCTGCTCAGCGGTAGCTGTCTTACCGGTACCGATAGCCCAGATGGGCTCGTAAGCGATAACGATCTTGCGGAAGTCCTCCTCAGAGAGGTTGAACACGCTACCCTCGAGCTCGGCCTTTACTACCTCGTTCTGCTTGCCAGCCTCGCGCTCCTCAAGGCTCTCACCGATACAGAAGATCACCTTCAGGTCGTTCTTCTGAGCCAGCAGCACCTTCTCCTTCAGGATCTCGGGAGTCTCCTTGTAGTACTCACGCCGCTCTGAGTGACCCAGAATCACGTACTGAGCACCAGTGCTCTTTACCATCTCGGCACTTACCTCACCTGTGAAGGCACCCTTCTCCTTGTCAGCGCAGTTCTCAGCACCCAGACCAATAATGTCCTGATCGAGGAATTGTGCGATAGAAGCGAGGTGGATGAATGGGGTGCAGATCACTACACCACAGTTTGGCTTGTCGGCCTTCAATGTCTCGTTCAGCTCCTTTGCAAGAGCAATACCGTCCTGGAGATTCATGTTCATCTTCCAGTTTCCTGCAACAATTTTCTTTCTCATTTTTACTTCTTTGTTGTTAAAAGTGTTATTATTATGTCGTTTCCGTATCCATTTTGACCACATCCACAACCTGTCGGTGATGGTAAGCAATGCCAGCGGCAGCACGAACCAGAGTAGAATCCTTGCAATGCGTTGAGGCATGGTGTCGACCGACAGATGGCCTATTTCCAGGTTTTCCAGAGGCATCGGCAGATCATATTCGTCGGGTAGCCGGTTGTGGCTCCATTTGTTGATGATGACGCCGTCTTTGAGCAGCAGCAGTCCTGGGTTGCTTCGGATGATGGTCTTCAGCACTGTTCCGTCTGTAAGGCAGAACGGGTACTCTGCCCCCGTCATGTCTCGCCATTGCTCAATGCCTTCCGATCCGCTGGATGTCAGTCCGTAGAAATGATAGTCGTATTCTTTCGCATATTCGTAAATCTGATTAATCAGATCCAGTTGCGAGTCATCGGCCTTTTCCAGCCACGGGGCAACCAACAGGAAAGTGTAGCCTTCATCGTTGAGCACCTGTTCGGTGATATCCTCGCCGTTGTCAACCAGTTCGATGAAGAGATCGGCATAAGGCGAGTCGTTCCCCTCCATCATGTGTTCCCATCCTTCTCTGAGGTTTGTACCTATATGATAGGGACGGAAGTCGAACTGCGGCCGGTCGTACAGGCTCCATCCTGAGATGACCAGGACAAATAGTGCTGAATAGTTGATGACAATCCATTGGTTTGACCTGCTCACAAATCGGAACATCTGTAGTGGCCATTTCGCAACTACCAGTGCAGCACTCAGGAGTATGACATTCTTCCAGAACGTCTGCCAGTTGGTCAGTACAATAGCATCGCCAAAGCAGCCACAGTCGCTGATGGGATCAGTCAGTGCCAGCCATAGTGTCAGTGGTGTCATGATAGCCAGAACAATCACTATTGCCCTGGAGGTAAGCCTGCGCCTAATGGCAAACAGCAAGAATATGCCTAAGCAGAACTCCAATGCTGCCAGTCCGATGGCGAAAGCCAAAAGAGCCATGTCGGGCAGCCAACCGCCCAGATGCATGGCTTGCAGATAGTCTTGAATCTTATATAGCGTACCCAGCGGGTCTACGGCCTTGACGAATCCAGACAGGATAAAGACCACCGCCAGCAGTAGGCGACTCAGATTGACTATCGTTTTCTTCATTTTCCCAACTTAATCAGTCCGAAGACTGCGTAGTTGATGATGTCCATATAGTTGGCGTCAATGCCCTCGCTTACGAGGGTCTTGCCGCTTAGGTTTTCTATTTCCTTGATACGTTCTATCTTGGTGAGTATCAAGTCTGTGTAGCTGCTTACGCGCATCCCACGCCATGCTTCATCGTAGTCGTGGTTCTTACGCTTCATCAGCTCCAGTGCCTCGTGGGCATAGTGGTCGTAGAGTGCCATAGCAGCCTCATTGTCCATATCCACCGTATCGGCAAACCCCTTTTCCAGTTGTATCAGGCCTACGATGCCGTAGTTGATCAGGGCTACGAACTCCGGACGTATCCCTTCGCCCACCAGCGACTCTTGCTTGATTTCCAAGGAGCGGATACGCTTGGCCTTGATAAAGAGTTGGTCCGTCAGTGATGCCGGACGCAGGATGCGCCATGAAGCCCTGTAGTCGTGCAACTTCTTAGAGAAGATGTCGCGACATTCGGCTATGGCAGCCTCGAATTCTGCGTTTGTCTTTTCAAATTTGTCCATATTTCGGGTGCAAAATTACGAATTTCTCGTGAAATAGCCAAATTTCATTCCAATTCTTTTTGTTTCAAGCGGATGTACTTGATTTTTGCGCCTAGCAAGTCCCACTGCGTTTGAAGTGAGTCGCGCTTCACACGGAGCAGCGTCAGGTTGGTCAGTTCTTCCCCCGTGGCTTTCAGGGCAGCTTTGTGGGCTTCCACTTCCACCTTCATATGTTCATACTCCATTTTGACAATCTCTAACGTAGAGTCAACCGTAGCCAGTTCCTGCTGTGCGGCAAGTAGGGTAGAGTCCTGCTTGTGCTTCAGAGCGGCTTTACGCGCTTCAATTTCATCGCGGCGGGAGTTGCCACAAGCCGCTGTGAGCAGTGTGGCAACAAGCAATACTAATATATAGGTATGTCTCATGTCTGAGGTTATAGGTTAACCATGAATGAAAGACCGATTGTGAAGTAGTTCATCTTCTTGTCTTTTTTGAAATTATAAGGATTCAGCTGTTCGACGACTGTGAAAGGTGTACCAGTGTTGTCTGTAATGAACTGTGATATCTGCGGATTGCTAACAAGGCTGTAACCGACCTGTGTGAGTCCACTTTTCAGGTAGTGATAAGGGTCGTACGTCAGATTGAAGGTCTTCTTTGAATAGTCGTAGTCGATAAACAGCCTAAATGCGAAATTGCCTTTGTGGCGATAAGTGAGTGAAAGGCCTGTGCCGTATGATGTCGACGATTTTGCACCCAGCGTCAAGTAGTCCCATTCGTCAGTATATTTGTCGTTTTCGGGAGTGTTTGTTGGGTCCTGTATGACAAGGTTCGTCACTTTTCCATTTGTGATGATCATGTTGTAATTGATGTCTTTTACATATCCCTCAGCGTGCCCGTCGATATCTAGCTCTTGCATGATGCTACGGCCGATAAGGAATTTTGTACCCAGTGAAAAACGGTTACTTAAAGGGAGGTTGAAATACAAACCCAAGCTACCAGTAAATTCTGCCAAATGGTCGCTCTTGACGATACCCTCTAACGTCGAGACAGGTGAACCTCCATTGTTGATAGTAGCTGGCGTAAGTGTTCTGGGGGTAGTTGCATTTTCGTAGATTTCGTTGATGTCGTATGTCCATGCGCCAATGCCATCTTCGCTGGAGATGTCAGCGTAGTTTCCAAATGACTTTGCTGACATGGCCCTGACACGGAAACGTCCACCCACGCCCACGTATTTGTTGAAGAAGTATGCACCCTCTGCATCAACTACAGTCGCTGATCGGAAGTCAATGTTGACATTGGCTTCGGGGGAATTTGCGAAATATGAAATCAATTCGGAGGTTATGCCGTGTTGCTCGGCATCCTGAAGGTCGGTCAGAAGGTTGAAGCCGATGTCCTTGCCACCAAGTCCTACACCCATTGAGATGCTAAAGAATGAGGGATTGTCCAAATGGAACTCCATATCGTTGCGCAGCAGGCCTTTGTTTTTGAACATCAGGTCGCACAATGCATAACCTAACTCGGTGGAAACAATTCCAATACCAGCACCCGACATCACGTCGCTTACCCAGTGGCGATTGTTAAGAACACGCATCACTCCCGTTGCCGTAGCAACTCCGTAGCCTGCAATAGAATACCAGGGCGAGCGGGTCATGCCATATTCTTTGTGCAGGATGGTGGCACCTACAAACGAGGTGGCGGTGTGTCCCGAAGGCCATGAGTTAGCCGATGAACCATCAGGGCGCATTTCCTTAGCTGTATATTTGATGCCGTTGACAAAGCCTGCCATGATAGCATAAGACATCAGTGAACTTGCCATCAGGCGCGGCCAGTCGCTTCGACCTTCAACTCCTCCTAACTTCAGGCCTACTACCATGGTGGGGCCAAAGAACTGTGTGTAGTCATCTATACCAGTTCTAAAGTCGGTGAGCAGCTGGGTGTTTTTCTTTCCGTTTTTGTTGTTGACGCGGAACATGGCCTTGTCGCTCTTAATTGCCAAACCAGCTATAAACAAGGGTACACCTACAAAGGTCATATCGTCCATGAACTTATATTCTTTGACTCCTGGATTGGTCTTTGACTTGAAGAAGTCGATGTCCATTTTGGGCTCTGGTGTCATATCGTTAAACTCGTAATTGAGTGGCGTTTTTACAATCTCCACTAATTCTGGTTTCATCTCCGGAACTTCCAGCTTCAGCGGTTCCATGTTAAGGTAGTTCTCTGCATTTGCTGTTAATGTCATAATGACAAAAGCAACAAGGAAAAGAATTCTTTTCACCATAAAAAAATGTGTCGTTGGTTAATTTTTGGTTGCAAATTTAAGAAAAAGACTATAAAATACAAAAGGAATTTTAATTTTTCTTTTCATATTTTTTTATTCTCTCGACTTTTCGTACCTTTGTGGGCTGAAAAAAGACGAGAAAGACGAAGAATGAAGTTATTTTCAGACGAAGAACTGGCAGAGATATTAGATCAGTATATATTCCATATGATAAGCGAGGCTGCCGACCGAATGGGCGTGGAATGCTACGTGGTGGGCGGATATGTGCGCGATATCTTCCTGGAGCGCCCGTCTAACGATATTGATGTCGTCGTGGTGGGCAGCGGCATCGCTGTGGCTCAGGAGCTGAAGCGGATGCTAGGGAAGAAGGCGCACTTGAGCGTCTTCAAGAATTTTGGTACAGCGCAGGTGAAGATGGGGAGCGAAGAGGTGGAGTTCGTAGGGGCTCGCAAGGAGAGCTACAGTCACGACTCACGGAAGCCCATCGTGGAGAACGGTACGCTGGAGGACGACCAGAACCGTCGCGACTTTACGATTAATGCGATGGCTATCTGTCTGAACAAGAACCGCTTTGGTGAATTGGTGGATCCTTTTAACGGTCTGGCTGATTTAGAGGATGGTATCATTGCAACTCCTTTGGAGCCTGGTATAACCTTTAGTGACGATCCACTGCGTATGATGCGTTGCATCCGCTTTGCCACACAGCTGAATTTCCAGATTGAAGATGAGACCTTTGAGGCTTTGGAACGTATGGCCGACCGCATTAAAATAGTCAGTGGCGAGCGTATTGAGGTAGAGCTCAACAAGATTATTATGTCGCCCCATCCCAGTAAGGGCTTCGTGGACTTGCAGCGTTGTGGTTTGCTGAACATCATCCTGCCCGAATTGGCTGCCCTCGATATTGTGGAGCAGAAGAACGGTAGGGCTCACAAGAATAACTTTTATCATACGCTGGAGGTACTGGAGAATGTGGTAGCCCCCCATTCTGCCCCCGTGGGGGCAACGATAGCCGACGAGGTCCCCTCGGGGGCAGTAGGGGGTGCTTCTCTTTGGCTTAGATGGGCAGCGATATTGCACGACATCGGCAAAACGAAGTCCAAACGATGGGAACCGAGTATCGGCTGGACTTTCCATAACCATAATTATATTGGTGCGAAGATGGTACCCGAGATTTTCCGCAGGCTGAAACTGCCTATGGGCGCTGAGATGAAATATGTCCAGAAACTCGTAGATTTGCATATGCGTCCACAGGTGATTGCCGATAGCGAGGTGACCGATAGTGCTGTCAGGCGTTTACTGAACGATGCAGGAGATGACATCGATGACCTGATGACCCTATGTGAGGCAGATATCACCAGTAAGAACGAAGTGCGGAAAAAGATGTTCCTCGAGAACTTCCGTATGGTGCGCGAGAAGCTGGCTGATTTGAAGGAAAAAGATTACAAACGCCTGCTCCAGCCCGTTATCGATGGCAATGAGATAATGGAAATGTTCCATCTCAAACCGTCGCGTGAAGTGGGTATCCTAAAACAGTATTTGAAGGATGCGGTGCTCGACAACAAAGTGGAGAACGAGCGTGAACCGCTTATGCAACTGTTGTTACAGAAAGCACGTGAAATGGGACTGGTTGAAGTGAGAAGTGATGAGTAAGAAGTGAAAGTTTAACTAAATAGAAATCAGAAAGAAATGGAAGAAAAGACACCTTTTTACAAACAGATTTGGTTCTTGGGCGGTATTGCTACCCTTGCCATCTTTGCACTGTGTTTTGTGGCTCTCAACTATGTCGGCAGTCCAGATAAGGACGAGGTTCCCGACGTGGAAAATGAAGTGATAGCAACCCTTCAGACCAACGAGCCACTCATTCAGATTGCCCGTCAGCAAGGATGGATTGATGCTGATGCCACTGAATTGACCAGTGTCGATGTGGTTGCGGTAAAAAGTATTGACTCCGTATTTGTTGGTAGTGACTTGCAGTCGTTCACGGAATTGCGGTATTTCTTGAGCCTAAAAGAGATTCATGCTGGAGCTTTTGCTCATTCCAATCAATTGAAGGAAATCACCGTGCCGGCTAATGTGTCGGCTATCGACTATGGCGCATTTGCCGATTGTCCGGCTTTGGAGACCTTGAGCGTTGACGCAGCAAACACGTATTTTGACTCGCGTGACAACTGCAATGGCATCATCTGTACCTGGAAGGGAAAACTGATGCTGGTGGCAGGCTGTAAGAACACCGTGCTGTCCGATCGTGTCTATCACATTGCTCCACAGGCCTTCCGTGGTTGCAAACAGCTTACATCTGTCACCTTCCCGGATCGTATGGAATCAATAGGCGATTCGGCTTTTATGGATTGTAGTAGCCTTAGGGAAGTGACAGTGCCTCAGGGCGTTCGCTTTGTTGGCCCCGCTACGTTTATGAACTGTACGGCATTGCAGACCGTCAATCTTCCGAAGAGCATAGAACGTCTTCAAAAAGATGCGTTCAAAGGTTGCACTGGGCTTTCTAAGATTATCTGTCCGAAGAAATATCCACCCATTATCGATGATGCTTTTGATTCGTACGAAATCACGGTCTATGTACCTGAAGGACTTCAGAATAAATACTTCTCAGATAAGTTCTGGAAACCCTTCAAGGATGTAAAGGAATTGAAATAGAATATTAATAAACTCTAAAAAAATAGGTGTAAGTGTTTCTGCTTACACCTTTTTTCGTAACTTTGCAAGTCGGAAACTGTACCGACAGATATAGTTTTCGGCAGATGGAGAAAATTTATATATAAATTTAAATAATTTTGTAGATATGAAAAAGAATAGAATGATGTTGGTTGCGGCGGCTGCAACCGTGCTGATGTCGTGTGGTGGAGGCGGTGGCCGACCCACCTTTGGCGACAATGAGTATCCTGTGGATACTATTGGCGTTCAGAATGCTTCACTGCAGTCTACCTATCCAGCCACTATCAATGGTATTCAGGACGTGGAAATCCGTCCGAAAGTTTCAGGATTCCTTACTCAGATTAATGTGACGGAGGGTCAGGCTGTCAGTGCAGGACAGGTGCTTTTCGTTATCGATAATGAGACTTACCAGGCTCAGGTGCGTCAGGCCCAGGCTGCTGTGAACACGGCTCAAAGTGCTGTGAATACAGCCAAGTTGACGTTTGAGAATACCAAGCAACTTCATGCCAACAAAGTGGTGGGCGACTATGAGCTGCAGACTGCTGAGAACACTTTCCTTAGTGCACAGGCTCAGTTGGCACAGGCTCAGGCAGCATTGGCTTCTGCCAAGGAGGCTTTGAGCTTCTGCTATGTGAAGAGTCCTGCCAAGGGTGTTGTTGGCACGCTGCCTTTGAAGAAAGGTGCTTTGGTAAGTGCCTCTAATGTGTTGACCCATGTGTCGGATATCAGCACGATGGACGTTTACTTCTCAATGACCGAGAAGGATATGCTGACGATGTCACAGAACGATGGCGGTCTGAACGGTGCCGTTGGCGCCTTCCCTGCAGTAAAACTGCAACTGGCCGATGGTACTGTGTACGGTTATGAAGGCAAGGTCTCGTCAATCAGTGGCGTTATCGACCGTGCAACGGGTTCTGTGCAACTGAAGGCTCAGTTCCCCAACCCCGATAAACTCTTGAAGAGTGGCGGTTCGGGTACCATTATTATTCCTCGTACAGCAGATGCCTCTATCGTGATTCCCCAGAACGTGGTGATGGAAGTGCAGAACAAGAAGTTTGTCTATCTGTTGAAAGATAGTAATAAGGTGTCTTATACCGAGATTACTGTTGATCCCCAGAATGACGGCAATCATTACATCGTCACCAGCGGTTTGAAAGTTGGCGACAAGTATGTGACCAATGGTATCACAAAGTTGAGCGACCAGATGGTAATTGTACCCATCACGCCTCAACGCTATCAGGAAAAAATCCAAGAGCAGGCTAAGGCTATGTCTGCCAGTGACATCGTGAATGCGATGAAGAAATAAATAGTAAATAGTAAATTAGTATGACTTTTACGAATTTTATCAAACGCCCGGTACTGTCGACGGTGATTTCTATCCTCATCGTTATTTTGGGTGTTATCGGACTTTTCTCGCTGCCTATTGAGCAGTATCCCGATATTGCACCGCCTACTGTTGTGGTTTATACACAGTATCCTGGCGCCGATGCTGAGACAGTGAAGAACTCAGTAATCACCCCATTGGAAGAGAGTATCAATGGTGTGGAGGGAATGGACTATATTTCGTCGACGGCAGGTGCCGGTTCGGCTCAAATCAGCATTCTGTTCCGTCAGGGCATGAATGCCGATATGTGTGCGGTGAACGTGCAGAACCGTGTGCAGCAGGCTTTGGCTTTGCTGCCTGCTGAGGTGACGCGTGTCGGTGTGACGGTGATGAAGCGTCAGACATCTCAGGTGCTGATGTTCACCCTGACCTCTGACGGTAGATACGATGACGAGTTTCTGACGAACTATAACAACATTAACATCATCCCTGCCATCAAGCGTATTCAGGGTGTGGGCGACGTGCAGAGCCCTGGTATGAAATCTTACGCTATGCGTATTTGGTTGAAGCCTGATGTGATGAAGCAGTACAACCTGATGCCTTCTGACATCAGCAACTTGCTGGCTGAACAGAACATTGAGGCAGCTCCAGGTACTTTTGGTGAGCGGTCGGATGTGGCTTATGAGTATTCCCTGCGCTATACTGGTCGTCTGAAGTCGGCTGAAGAGTTTGGCAACATCATCATCTCGAGTGATGCTAACGGCCAGACCTTGAAGTTGAAGGACGTAGCCCGCATCGAGTTGGGAGGACAGATGTATTCTGTCTCCATGAAGAACAACAACCTGCCTTCTGTGCTGGGTATGGTACAGCAGATTGCCGGTTCAAACGCCAATGATATTGCCAAGCGCGTGAAGGCAGAACTCGAAGATCAGGCCAAGTTGTTCCCTCCAGGCATGGAGTATAAGATCAATTACGATGTGACAGAGTTCCTTTATGCGTCTATTGAGGAGGTAATCTTCACCCTCTTCTTTACGTTGATTCTCGTATTCATCGTGATTTACGTATTCCTTCAGGACTGGCGCTCTACGCTGATTCCTCTGATTGCTGTGCCTGTATCACTGATTGGTACGTTCTTCTTCCTCAATGTGATGGGCTTCTCAATCAACCTGCTCACGCTGTCAGCATTGCTGCTGGCTATTGCCATTGTGGTGGACGATGCCATTGTGGTGGTTGAGGCCGTCCATGCCAAGTTGGATCAAGGCTATAAGAACACTTTGACCGCTTCTATTGATGCCATGAACGAGATTTCTGGCGCTATCATCTCTATCACCTTGGTGATGGCTTCTGTGTTCATCCCCGTGTCGTTTATCGGTGGAACCAGTGGTACGTTCTATCGTGAGTTTGGTGTGACGATGGCAGTGTCTATCTTTATTTCGGCTCTGAACGCTTTGACACTGTCGCCTGCCCTGTGTGCCATCTTCCTGAAACCTCATCAGAAAGACGGCGAGAAGAAACTGAGTCGCATAGACCGTTTCCACATGGCATTCAACACAGCCTACGATAAGATTCTGGGTAAGTACAAGGCACGTGTAGAGAAACTGGTGCGCCGTCCTATCCCTGTGATTACGTTGGTTGTCCTTGGTATCGTTGCCTTGGTGGGTACAGCCTCTATCACTAAGACGGGTCTTGTACCCAGTGAGGATACTGGTACCTTGTTCTGTACCATCTCTATGCCCCCTGCCACCTCTGTACATCGCACCCGTCAGATTATAAATGAGGTGGACAGCATCCTGGCTGCCGATCCAGCCATCAAGAGTCGTGAGCAGATTCAGGGTTATAACTTTATTGCTGGTTCTGGCTCTGACCAAGCCACCTTTATTATCAAACTGAAACCCTTCGAGGAGCGTCAGCGAGGTTTGTGGTGGAAGATTTCTGGTCTGTGGGAAGGCGATGGTATCTATCGTTTCCTCATCAACCCGTTGGATGCCAACATGGTAATTGCCCAGATTTTCATCAAGACGGCCCATATCAAGGATGCGTCTATCCTGGCCTTCCAGCCCCCAATGATTCCAGGTTTCTCGGCAAGTGGTGGCGTGTCGCTGGTCATGCAGGACCGTACAGGCGGTGACCTGAACCGTTTCTATGGCATTGTGAAGGATTACATTGCCGAGCTCAACAAGCGTCCTGAGATTCAGATGGCGCAGACCTCTTACAACCCCTCTTATCCTCAGTACATGGTACATGTCGATGTCGCTAAGTGTAAGCAGGTCGGCGTGTCGCCCTCTGCGATACTCAGCACCCTGCAGGGCTACTATGGCGGTCTGTATTCGTCTAACTTCAATGCCTACGGAAAACTGTTCCGTGTGATGATCCAGGGTTCACCAGAGACTCGTCAGACTGAAGAGTCTCTGAACAGCATCTATGTGCGTACCCCGGCAGGAATGTCGCCTGTGAAGGAGTTCTGCCGTCTGGAGCGCGTATATGGTCCTTCAAATATCAACCGTTTCAACTTGTTCACTTCTATTAATGTACAGGTACAGAATAATGAAGGATTCTCATCAGGTGAAGTGTTGAAAGCCTGTCAGGATGTGGCAGATTCGATGCTCCCTGCGGGTTATTCTTACGACTATACAGGTCTGACGCGTGAGGAAGCCAAGGCAAGTAACACCACATGGATTATCTTCCTGTTGTGTTTCATCTTCATCTACCTCATCTTGTCGGCACAGTACGAGTCATACATCTTGCCTTTGGCAGTAGTCCTTTCCGTACCGTTTGGTTTGGCAGGCTGTTTCGGCTTCACATCATTATTTGGCCACGCCAACGATATCTATATGCAGATCTCGCTCATCATGTTGATTGGTTTGTTGGCTAAGAACGCCATTCTGATTGTGCAGTTTGCCTTGGAGCGTCGTCACACGGGTATGGCTATTGCCTGGGCTGCCACGTTGGGTGCTGCTGCCCGTCTGCGTCCTATCTTGATGACCTCTCTGGCCTTGATTATTGGTCTGCTGCCAATGATGTTCGCATCAGGTGTCGGTAAGAACGGAAACCAGACGCTGGGTGCTGCTGCCGTAGGTGGTATGTTGATTGGTACGCTGTTCCAGATTGTCGTAGTACCTGGTTTGTTTGTTGTCTTCCAGAGCTTGCAGGAGAAGTTCTCTCCCATTAAGTTCGAAGGCGATGAGGAGAATCCCGATGTGGCTACCGAGTTGCAGCAGTATGCAAGCCGTCCCGTAGAATATGAATTGGAGAAATAATTAAAAAATTTAAGAATGTAACAATTATGAAGAAAAGATATTTTTTTATTTTTAAACTTTTTAATTTTTTCTTTGCAGCAACGCTGCTTACTGGCTGTGGACTCTACAACAAATACGAGCGTCCCGAGGATATCAATACCAAGGGGCTGATTCGCGACCTGACGAGCGATATTGACACGCTGGCAGTGAATACCGACGAGAACTTCGGTAACCTGCCCTGGCGTGAGGTCTTTACAGACCCTCAGTTGCAGGGACTTATCGAAACAGCTCTTGAGAACAATAGCGACTTGCGTAATGCTGCCCTTAACGTGAAGATGATGGAGACGGCACTGACCTGTGCGAAACTGGCTTTCCTGCCTTCTGTAGCTTTTGCACCGCAGGGTACTATCAGTCAGGTGCAGATGGACGGTGCTTCAGTGTCGCGTACCTATCAGTTGCCCATCGCAGCAACGTGGAATCTTGACCTCTTCGGCAATCTGCTCTCACAGAAACGCTCGGCTCAGATGAAGCTGCTGGCTACGAAAGATTATCAGGTGGTGGTTCAGACCAATATCATTTGTGGTGTGGCTAACCTCTATTATACGCTGATGATGCTTGACGAACAACTTTCTATCGTCACCGATATGGAGGGACTCACGAAAGATACGTGGGATATGATGCAGTTGCAGATGCAGTTGGGACGCGCCCGTTCTACCAGTGTGCAGACGGCTGAGGCCAATTATTACAGCGTGCAGGCCAAAAAGGCTGACTTGAAACGTCAGATCCGTGAGATGGAAAACTCCATGTCTCTGTTGCTCAATGAACCGGGACATACCATTGCCCGTGGCAAGTTCTATAACCAGTCGCTGCCCACCAACTTCTCTGCTGGCGTAGGCATCCAGTTGCTCAGTAACCGTGCAGATGTACACGCTGCCGAGATGGCACTGGCCCAGTGCTTCTACGACACAGAGACGGCCCGTTCGCGCTTCTATCCCAGTCTGAAGGTCACAGGTACTGCCATGTTCACCAACTCACTGGGTACGGCTATCGTGAACCCCGGAAAATGGATTCTCTCAGCTGTGGGTTCCCTTACGCAGCCAATCTTCCAGCACGGACAGATCGTGGCTGGTCTGAAAGTGGCCAAGGCTCAGCAGGAACAGGCTCTCAATACCTTCCAACAGACTATACTGAAGGCAGGCAACGAGGTGAGCAATGCCCTTTTGTCCTACAACACCTGTGACGAGAAGAGTCAACTCGACGAGAAGCAGGTGAAGATATACGAGCAGAATGTGGAGGACACCAAGTTGCTCTATACCTCAAAAGGATCCTCTTATCTGGAGGTTATCCAAGCTCAAAACGGTCTGCTTAATGCCCGCATTTCGAAAGTCACCGATGACTTCAATAAGATGCAGGCTGTAGTAAACCTGTATCAGGCCTTAGGTGGTGGGTCGCATTAACCCCCTAAGTTAGGGGGCAGGGGGTCTGAACAGGCGCAGGCTCCCCAACTCCCCCTCATATATAGTATTAACATCTATTGGGTCTTGATAAACGCTTGTTCAGACCCCCATCCCCCTAACTTAGGGGGCTCAAGCTATGTCAGAAATAAGTCCAAAAGCTGAGATATCGCCCAAGGCGAAAATCGGCGACAACTGTAAGATTTTCCCGTTTGTGTATATAGAGGATGACGTGGTGATAGGTGACAATTGTATCATCTTCCCCTTCGTTAGTATATTGAATGGTACGCGCATGGGCAATCATAATAAGGTGCATCAGGGCTCTGTCATCGGTGCTCTGCCTCAGGACTTTGAATTCCGTGGCGAGAAGTCGGAGTGCATCATTGGTAATAATAATATTATCCGTGAGAACGTAGTGATTAACCGTGCTACGCATACTGGTGGACAGACTGTTATCGGTAATGACAACGTGTTGATGGAAGGTGCCCATATCTCTCATGACACGAAGGTGGGCAACCGCTGTGTCTTTGGCTACGGCACAAAAATAGCGGGTGACTGTGCGATTGAGGATGGTGTCATCTTCTCATCATCTGTTATCGAGAATGCGAAGACACGAGTAGGACAGGGAGCCATGATTCAGGCTGGTACTACCTTTTCAAAAGACGTACCTCCTTATATCATCTGCACCAAGCGTAGCGAGTATGGCGGCGTGAACTACACTATGGGGCGTTCATACGGGGTTGACGAGAAAGTGCTTAAGCACATTGCCAATGCCTATCGTCTGGTGTTCCTTGGTCAGACCTCACTCTTTGATGCTGTCATGCAGATTGAGCAGCAGGTTCCCGATGGACCGGAGATTCGTCATATCATCGAATTCCTGCGCAATTCGCAGTTGGGTATCATCACAAAGAGGTAAAATGTAAAGTCAAATCACTGTAATCTCGCCACTGCCGTAACAACGGTGGTGGCGATTGTCGTATATCACGCAGAACTGTCCTGGTGCCACTCCGTGGATACGGTCCTGCGAATGCACCATGTACCGACCTTCGCCCATTGGTTCCAGTGTAGCCGGATGATACTCGGGGGTATGTCGGATCTTAAAGGTAATCTCACGCTCGGGCAATTGTCCGTTGATGCTATGGAAACCATGGATGGGGAAGTCCTGTTTGTACGCTGTGTCAGGGTCGTAGCCGTGGGATACGTACAGGACGTTTTCATTGATGTCCTTCTTGACGATGAACCAAGGGCCGCCGCCAAAGCCCAAGCCTTTGCGCTGACCGATGGTATAGAACCAGTGACCTTTGTGCCGGCCAATCTTCTTGCACGTTTCCAGTTCTACGACATCGCCAGGCTTTTCGCCCACGTACATCTTTATGTAGTCTGTATAATTGATCTTGCCCAGGAAGCAGATGCCCTGCGAGTCCTTGCGCTTGGCATTCACCAGATGCTCGCGTTCGGCAATCTGGCGCACCTCATCCTTTACGTAATGACCAATAGGGAAGATGGCTTTTTCTAACTGCCAGTCGTAGATCTGAGCCAGGAAGTCAGTTTGGTCCTTTACAGGGTCAGGACTGGTGGTGAGCCATTTAAGAGTCCGAGAAGTCCCCCCTTCGTCCCCCGAGGGGGACACGATAGGGGCTAATTCCGTCTGTGCATAGTGACCAGTGGCAATAAGGTCGTAATCGCTACCGCGTTTCTCGTGGAAGGCTCCAAACTTAATCAGACGGTTGCACATCACGTCAGGATTAGGTGTCAGACCGGCCTTCACCTTGTCCATCGTGTATTTCGTCACCTGATCCCAGTATTCATGGTGGCAGTCAACGACTTCCAACTTACAACCATACTTGTGAGCCACAGCCGTAGCCATCTCCATGTCCTCCTCCATCGAACAGTCCCATTCGTCCTTTTCGTCGGATCCTATCTTGATATAGAAACAGTCGGGGTGCAGGCCCAGGCGGGCAAACTCATACACAACCACGCTACTGTCAACTCCTCCAGACAGCAGTACTGCGATGTGCTTTTCTTCTAATTCCTTGACATTCATGATCAGAATCTGTTAATAGTTTCCTTTACTTGACCGTTGAGACGTTGTGTTACTTTTATGTCATTTTTCATACTGCAGACAAAAGTACTAAAAATAAGTGAAAAGGAAAAGGTATGTGTGGAAAATTTACTTCCGTTGATCACATTTTTGCCGTTTGTCCCTCTTTTTCATGCCATTCGTCACAAACCATTACAGAATATCCCAAATATTTTGTGCTAAAAAAACTCTTCCTACTTTTGCATCGTCAAATTTATAAAAAAACAATTATTTCTGTAATTTTTTTGTTATCTTTGCATCTAACCTACAAAAACAGTTGGTAAAATGAAACAACAAGAAGAACTTTTCGCCCAGTTGGTACGTGAGCACAAAAGCACCATCTATACGGTGTGCTATATGTTCTCACATGACGAGGATGAGGTGAACGACCTCTTTCAGGAGACGCTAATCAATATGTGGAAAGGCATCGGTAGCTTTCGCGAGGAAAGCAAGGTCAGTACGTGGATTTACCGCGTGGCCCTGAACACATGTCTTCTGCAGGAACGTAAGAAAAAGAAAGAGGTGAAGAAAGTTCCCCTTTCCATGGAAGTGAACTTCTACGAGGACAACGATGCCAACAGTACACAGGTTAGACAACTGCATCAGCGCATCGGACGTCTGGGACTGGTTGACAGGGCTCTGGTGATGATGTGGCTGGAAGGCATGAGCTACGACGAGATAGGTGCCGTGATGGGTATCTCGCCTCAGAACGTCGGAGTGAAGCTCTTCAGGATTAAGGAACAACTCAAAAAATTATAGTAATATGGAAGACATGAATTTCGAGGAACTGCGCCAGCAGTTTTCCATTCTCAAAGAACAGTTGAACAGGCAGGAAATCGTGAGCGACCATCTGCTTCGCGAGACGATGAAAGCCAAGAGAAACAGAATCAACAGCACAAAGAGGATGTGCTACATAAGTGTGTTGATTGTCTTGGTGATGATGCCAATGAACTATCTAACCCACACATGGGGGATGGCATTTAGTATTGTTACCTGTATTATCATGTTGCTCTGCGCTGTAGCCACCTATTATGTACACAGACCCGTAGATAATCTCAACTTTATGACAGATGATTTTGCTACGGTGGCACGTGTGATGGCTAAGTTTAAGAAGCAATACAATATGTGGCTTTATTTCTGCACACCGGCAATCCTGGTTCTCTGGCTTCCTTGGGCGTGCTACGACCTGGCATGGAAACACGCACCAGAGGGCTCTAATCCCTGGATGATGCTCATCCCGTTACTGGTAGGTGCTGTCATTGGAGCTGCCATAGGCTTTTACTATCACTTTAAGGCAGTGAATGCCGCCAAGGATATTTTAGCGCAGATAGAAGAGTAAAGAACCAAATGATTTTGGCCAGAATTCAAAAATTCTGGCCAAAATCTTATTAGTTGCGGAACACTAGTCCGTCGCCAAAGGAATCTACGAGTATCGGTTTCTCGCGTGACACCTCGTCGGCGAGGAGCTTCTTCGACAGGTCGTTGAGCAGATACTGCTGGATGGCGCGCTTCACGGGACGTGCACCAAAGTCGGGATCGTAGCCCTCTTGTGCCAGCCAGTCGACAGCCTGCGGCGTGACGTCGAGGGTGAACCCCTGCGGTTCGAGCATCTTCTGTACTCGCGAGAGTTGCAGGCGCACCACCTGGGCTATCTCATCCTTGCTGAGCGGCGTGAAGGTGATGATCTCGTCGATACGATTCAGGAACTCAGGACGCATGGTGAGGCGTAGTTGCTCACGGGTAGCGTTCGACGTCATGATGATGATAGTGTTCTTGAAGTCGGCGGTGCGTCCCTTGTTGTCGGTGAGTCGCCCGTCATCCAATACCTGCAAGAGGATGTTGAACACGTCGGGGTGGGCCTTCTCGATCTCGTCGAACAGTACCACTGAGTAGGGCTTGCGGCGTACGGCCTCGGTGAGTTGTCCACCTTCATCATAGCCTACGTAGCCTGGAGGTGCACCTATGAGTCGAGAGACGGTGTGCTTCTCCTGATACTCACTCATATCGATACGCGTCAGCATGGTCTCGTCGTTGAAGAGGTACTCGGCCAGCGTCTTGGCGAGTTCCGTCTTACCCACACCTGTTGTTCCCAGGAAGATGAACGAGGCGATGGGGCGCTTGGGATCCTGCAAGCCGGCACGAGAGCGGCGCACGGCATCAGAGACGGCGGTGATGGCCTCGTTTTGTCCGATGACACGGCGATGGAGCTCTTCTTCGAGATGAAGCAGTTTTTCGCGTTCGCTCTGCATCATGCGGGTGACGGGGATTCCAGTCCAGCGTGATACCACCTCAGCGATATCGTCGGCAGTAACTTCTTCGCGGACGAGGCGGGAGCCCGACGCGTCAGGAGCGGTGGCGTTGAGCTGCTGCTGGATGGCGGCGATGTCGTCCTCGAGGGCCTTGAGTTTCGAGTAGCGAATCTCGGCCACACGTCCGTAGTTGCCTTCGCGCTCGGCCTGCTCAGCCTCAAGTTTCATGTTCTCCATCTCCTGCTTGTCCTGTTGGATCTTGTTAATGAGCTGGCGTTCGCCCTCCCACTTAGCACGGAACTGGGTTTCCTGTTGTTTCAGTTCGGCGATATCCTTATCCAATTGGGCTATCTTCTGTGTGTCACCCTCGCGTTTGATGGCTTCGCGTTCGATTTCAAGCTGCGCCAAGCGACGGGTAATTTCGTCGAGTTCCTCAGGTACCGAGTCGCGCTCCATACGCAGTTTGGCTGCAGCCTCGTCCATCAGGTCGATGGCCTTATCGGGCAGAAAGCGGTCGGAAATATAACGCTCAGAGAGTTGCACGGCGGCGATACAAGCATCGTCCTGGATACGCACCTTATGATGGTTCTCGTAGCGCTCTTTCAGTCCACGAAGGATGGAGATTGCAGAGAGTTCGTCGGGCTCGTCGACCATCACCGTCTGGAAACGACGTTCGAGGGCCTTGTCCTTCTCGAAATACTTCTGGTATTCGTTGAGGGTGGTGGCACCGATAGAGCGCAGTTCACCACGAGCCAGAGCCGGTTTCAAGATGTTGGCAGCATCCATGGCACCCTCGCCCTTACCGGCACCTACAAGTGTGTGGATCTCGTCGATGAAAAGGATGATGCGACCTTCGGAGGCAGTGACCTCGTTGATAACGCTCTTCAGACGCTCCTCGAACTCACCCTTGTATTTCGCACCTGCCACCAGCGCACCCATATCGAGCGAGAAGAGTTGCTTGTCCTTCAGGTTCTCGGGTACGTCGCCACGCATGATACGCTGGGCCAAGCCCTCGACGATAGCCGTTTTACCCGTACCCGGTTCACCTATCAGAATAGGATTGTTCTTCGTGCGGCGCGAGAGAATCTGCAGCACACGCCGGATTTCGTCATCACGTCCGATGACGGGGTCAAGCTTGCCTTGACGCGCCAAGTCCACGAGATTCTTGGCATACTTCTCGAGCGACTGGTAGTTGTCGTCGGCACTCTGGCTCTGAACACGTTGTCCCTGACGCAGTTCGAGGATGGCCTGACGCATATCCTTCTCGTTGGCACCGGCATCTTTGAGCATACGGCTCACGGTAGAATTGACCGATAAAAGAGCTAATAGAATTGGCTCGCAAGAGACGAATTCGTCGCCCATCTCACGAGAGAGGTCTTCGGACTTTTGAAGTACCTTCTGCGAGTCGTTCGAGAGGTAGGGCTCGCCGCCTTGCACACGAGCCAGATGCTGCATTTCCTGTGAGGCCAGCATGTCGAGTTGCTGGACGTTGACGCCCAACTTCTGGAAAATAAACGATGTGATGTCGTGCGCCTTGTCCATCAGGGCCTTGAGCAGGTGTACCGGCTCGATGGACTGCTGACCATTCTGGCGGGCAATGTTGACTGCCTGCTGAACGACCTCCTGCGCTTTGATTGTGAACTTTTCAATTGTCATAATGTTACTCCTTTCTTATTTGATGCTTAATTTGTTGTTTGCAAATGGCCAACAAACTGCGTGCCGACCAATGTCTGACCGACATAATGGCGCGTTGGCGTGTCAAAATGACAATAGGCAAATCCGTAAAAATGCGTTAAACTTTCATATTTTAGGGAAAGAGAGCACGTTGTGTCAGAAAAAATGATTATCTTTGCTTTCTAAACTTTGCTTTCAAAACTTTCGTTTATGAGAAGACTTGTATTGTTAACAGCTTTTTTGATACCTATGGTGTTATTCGGACAGACATTTGATGCCCTTTGGGATGACGTAGAGGCAGCCAAGGAAAAAGACCTGCCCCAGACTGAGATAAAGGCTCTGCAGAAGATAGTGGACAAGGCCAGGAAGGAGAAAGCATACGGACAACTCCTCAAGGCTGAGTTGCAGGTGGCGCGGACACGTTGGATGGTGAGTCCCGACTCGCTGGAGTACGATGTGGAGCACTTGCAGAAGACGGCAGATGGCGTTAGCGATGTAGCCCTGCAGGCCGTCTATTATGCCGTGCTGGGACGTGTCTACGAGTACAACCATCAGCTCAGTGAGGACTGGAAGAACATCCGTCAGGATTATTTTCGCAAAGCGATGGCTCATCCGGACAAACTGGCCGCCGTGAAAGCTACCGACTACAAGCCCTTTGTGCAGCGAGGTACGTACAGCCGCATCTATGAAGATGACCTGCTGAGCCTCATTGGCCATGAGACCAGTCAGTATCAACCCATGCACGACTACTACATGACTACAAACAACCGTCGTGCACAGTTGATGAGCAGTCTTTATCTTTTGGCTCAAGACGAGCCCAAGGAGTATGAAGAGCTGGAGACTTCCAGCTATATCCGTTGCCTCGATTCGCTGGCCAATGCCTATGCCGAACTTCCAGAGTGTGGTGAGGTGGCAGTGAAGCGTTACGAGTATATGACACGTAATACCGATGCCACCGTAGACCAACGGATAGCCTATATCGACAAGGCACTTGCCCAGTGGTCTGCATGGCGGCGCATGAACCAGTTGCGCAATGCCCGCCATGAACTGACGGCTCTACAGTTCAATACCACGCTGGAGCACCGTGTGTGGATGCCCAACAAACCTCAGTGGCTGACCCTGCACGGTCTGCGAGGCATAGACCGTCTTACCGTTAATATATATAAGGTGGAAGGCGAAGGCGACATCAACCTGAATCCCGACTACAAGGATGACTACAAGAAGTTGAAGTCGCGTCTTACACTGATGCCGGAACTGACGCTGACGCGCACCTACACAGGCAAACGCGATTATGAGATGTTTGATGATGACAGCCTGCAATTGGCAGGACTGCCTGTGGGCGTCTATATGATGGAGGTTGAAAGCCATCCGTCCACCCAGGTGTCGCGCACGCTATTCTTCATCAGCGATGTCCACTTGCTCATGCAGTCCCTGCCAGGTAACCGCATTCGCTACGTCGTTGTCAGTGCCACTACAGGACAACCTCTGCCCGGTGCCAAGTTGCAGTTGAAACAGCACGTAGGCTATGAGGGTAACAAGCCTGACTATAAGGTGGTTGCCACGCTGACTACCGACGAGAAAGGCGAGGCACTCTATACCGCCAAGAACAGCCAGCAGCGTATCAGCTTGGTCTTTGCAACGACGGACAATGACCATGCCTGCCCCGAGTCGGATGCCTACGATAACTTCGTGTATCGCGACTACCAGCGTACAACGGAGCAGATAAACATCTATACCGACCGTGCCATCTATCGTCCTGGGCAGACCGTCCATGTTGCTGCCATCTGCTATGAGGCGAGGAAAGGCTTTGAACATGAGGTGAAGGCCGGCAAGACTCTCACGGTGTCATTGCGTGATGCCAATTTTAAGATAGTGGCAGAAAAACAAATAGTGACTGACAGTCTGGGTACTGTGGCCACAGAGTTCACGTTGCCTGTGTCGGGATTAACGGGAGAGTTCTCCGTTCATGTTAGTAACAAGTCGCAGACTATCCGCGTGGAGGATTACAAACGTCCCACGTTCCAAGTGGAATTTCCCAAGATGGATCAGGATTACAAGGCCGGAGATACACTCTCTGTCCGTGCCACGGCTCGCACCTATAGTGGTGTTCCCGTGCAAGGAGCACGGGTGAAGTACACTGTTGAGAGGCGCAGAGCCTTCTGGTGGCTCACCTACGACCGCTATTGGCAGGCTGGCTATTTCGGCAGTGGCGAAAATACAGAGGAACTGTGCAGTGGTGAGACTGTGACCGGTGATGACGGAACCTTCGAGGTACAGATGCCAATGGTGATGCCGAGAAGCCAGTATCCAGAATTCTATAATTTTGTGGTTATGGCCGAAGTGACTGACCTGGCTGGCGAAACCCATCACGGAGAGTTGTCGCTGCCTCTTGGTAACCGAAAGACTGCACTCACGACCGACCTGTCTGACAAAGTTCTGTCAGAGGAGAATCCCTCGATGAAACTACATGTACTCAATGCCTCCGGCAATGATGTCGCTGCCACCGTGCGCTATCAGATTGATGGCGGCAAGTGGATGTCTGTGCAGTCGAATACGGTAGTCAAGCTGCCCAAGCTGAAGAGTGGCCGTCATGAACTGAAGGCCGAGTACGAAGGTCAGACACTGAAACGTGAATTCGTGGTGTTCTCGCTTGATGACAAACGGCCTGCTGTGGAGACTGATGACTGGTTCTATGTTTCTGCAACGCAGTTCCCCAACGATGGAAGCCCCGTTACGCTACAGGTTGGTTCCTCCGACGATGTGCATATTTTCTATACACTCGTGGCCGGCAATGACATCATCGAACAGGGAGCGACAGACAAGAAAAGCGAACTCATCAACCGTAAACTGACCTACAAGCCGGAATACGGCAATGGACTGACACTCTCTTTTGCTTGGGTCCGCAACGGTAAAACCTACACCCACAATGCACAGATACAGCGCCCGCTACCCGACAAGCGGCTGAAGATGCGCTGGGAGACCTTCCGCGACAGGCTCCATCCCGGACAGCAGGAGGAATGGACACTGAAGATAGAGATGCCCGACGGAACGCCTGCTGTTGCCCAGCTCATGGCTACCCTGTATGACAAGAGCCTGGATCAGATTGTTGAACACAATTGGTCGTTGGTACCGTTTGTTTGGTTACCGATGTCCTCGTTACAGTGGAAATATGACCGTGCTCGGCAGGTAAGTTGTGGGGGCTATCTGTGTGAACCTAACCTCTATGTGGACAGGTTGGACTTTAGCCGTTTCAACAAAGACTGTTTCCCCTATCCTTGGCTGGAACGACATCCCAGACTGCTGATGCGTAGTATGGAATCGAAGGGCCTGGCGATGCTGGAAAAAGAAGTCGTTATGGAGGCGAAAGAAGTGGGTGCAGCACCGATGGCGGCAAATTCGTATGACAGCATTGAGGAAAGTGCTGAGGCCGAGAACGACGAGGGTACAGTTCCCGATGTGCAGATTCGCGAGAACCTACAGGAGACCGCTTTCTTCTATCCGCAGCTGATGGCCGACAGTACAGGAGTTGTCGGTCTGAAGTTCACGCTGCCTGAGAGCCTAACCACTTGGCGTTTCATGGGCATTGCCCATACCAGGGATATGATGAGCGGCTATCTGGACGGCGAGACCGTGGCTCAGAAGGAAGTGATGATACAGCCCAATGTGCCGCGCTTCATCCGTGTGGGCGACGAGGTTGCCATATCGGCTCGTGTCTTTAATATGACTGAGGATGAGCAGAACGGCACGGCCTTCCTGCAATTTGTTGACCCAGAAACGGGAGAATCACTGTGGAGCAGTCAGCAGACAGCCATTGTGGCCGCTGGCTCTACTGCCGAGGTGTCGTTCGCCGTGCAGGCATCGCAGTTTGCAGATTATTCCCTGCTGATTTGTAAGATGGGCTTCAGTAGCGACAACTTCAGTGACGGAGAGCAACACTATCTGCCCGTTCTGTCCAATCAGGAGCGTGTCACTGTCACGGTACCCTTCACACAGAACGAACCTGGCACGAAGACCATTGATTTGAACAACTTGCGGGGTACGGGCAATCACTCCACGCTCACTGTAGAATACACTAACAACCCTGCATGGTTCATGATTCAGGCTTTGCCCATTGTAGGTCATCCTCATGACAATTGTGCCATCTGTCAGGCATCTTCTTACTATGCCAATAGCATTGGCCGTTATATCCTGGCGCAAAATCCGCAGGCCAAGGATATCTTCCAGATATGGAAGCGAGAGACCGGCAGCGAGACCTCGTTGATGAGCAGTCTGCAGAAAAACCAGGAACTGAAGGACTTGGTGCTTGACGAGACACCGTGGGTGGCCGATGCCAATCGCGAGCAGGAGCAGAAGGAACGTCTGGTTGATTTCTTCGATGAGAACCTGATGTCGCAGCGGCTCGGCAGCTCATTTGAGAACCTGAAACAGTTGCAGCGCGGCGACGGCTCGTGGAGCTGGTGGCCGGGTATGGATGGCTCGTTATATATGACCGTAGAAATCAGTGAGATGCTGGTGCGTTTGAACCAGATGGCAGGCGTACAGAGCGATACGAAGCAGATGCTCGACAAGGCTTTTGGCTTCATGGGCAAAGAGATGGTCAAGGTGGTCGATGAGATGAAAAAGGAAGAGAAAAGAGGCTGGAAGCCTGTATTCCCTAACCATACAGCATTGGAGTGGCTCTATATCTGCACCCTCGACGGACGTGAGTTGCCGGGTGGTGTGCAGGCCGCCAACAACTACCTGATTAAATTGTTGAAGAAGGAAACCCGCAACCAGAGCATCTACGACAAGGCTATGTCGGCCATTGTGCTTAACAACAGGACTTATATTCAGAGCCTGAAGGAGTACACCGTCTATCGTGAAGAGATGGGACGCTACTACGACACGCAGCGTGCCTTCTACTCATGGCGCAACTACCGCATTCCTACGCAGGTGGCAGCCATAGAGGCTATACAACGGCTGACCCCGGAGGATACGCAGACTATTGTGGAAATGCAGCGCTGGCTGTTGCAGGAGAAACGTAACCAGGCTTGGGACACCCCTGTGAACAGCGTTGATGCCGTCTATGCTTTCCTCAACGGCAACAGTGCTTTGCTTCAGACTCAGGAAAAGACGGTGCTGAAGGTTGATGGCAACGAGATAGAGACACCTAAGGCTACTGCCGGTATCGGCTATGTGAAAACTGCGATGCCTGGCGATGACAAACAGACGTTCACGGCTGAGAAAACCTCTACCGGCACATCGTGGGGTGCTGTCTATATGCAGTTCATGCAGCAAACCAATGAGATAAAAGAGCAAAATAGCGGTATCAAAGTGAAACGCGAGATCTTAAGTGCGGAAGCAAATTCTTCACTTAAGGTGGGCGATCGCATCAAGGTACGTATCACCATTGAGGCCGACCGCGACTACGACTTCGTACAGGTGGTGGACAAGCGCGCAGCCTGCATGGAGCCTGTCAACCAGTTGAGCGGCTACCATTGGGGCTATTACACCACACCACGAGACTGCTCAACCAACTATTACTTCGACCGCCTGTCGAAAGGCAAGCATGTCGTAGAAACAGAGTACTATATTGACCGTACAGGAACTTACGAGACTGGCACCTGCATCGCCAGCTGTGCATATAGCCCAGAATTCCGCGGTACTGCCAAATCCCTAACAATCGAAGTGAAATGAGGAGAATACTGACAATCATCGTTCTATGTGTGCTCACGCTGACGGCCTTTGCCCAGAAAGTGGAGGTGAAGAAAGCAAAAGTCAACGTGGGGAAGACGGGCTTTCAGATGCCTGTCACAGCCACGTTCGAGCTTAAGAACATCTCGAACCGCCATTTGACGGTAACGAATATGATGACCGACTGCGGATGCACAAAGGTGGAATACCCCAAAAAGAGTGTTGGGGCTGGTGCTGTGTTTACTGTCTCGATGACCTATGATGCAAAGCTATTAGGCCATTTCATCAAACAGGCCGCTGTCTATGTGAGAGGCCAGCAACAGCCTGTATGGCTGACCATGGAAGGTGTGGTCGTTGAGGAATGGAAGGATTATAGCAAGCTCTACCCCCATACCTTCGGTAATATCCTTGCCGATATTGATAATGCAGAATTTGACGATGTCAACAAAGGTGAGCATCCCGAGATGGTGATTAATATCATCAACAATGGTGGAGAGACGGTGACACCGAATATGTTACACCTACCAGCCTATCTTACTGCGATAGCTACGCCAGAGCAGTTGAGGCCAGGACAGACGGGTAAGATGGTGCTGACGCTGAACTCACAACACCTGAACGACTTCGGCCTGACGCAGACCACCGTCTATCTGGCAGAACAGTTGGGCGATAAGGTGAGCAGTGAGACGGAGTTCCCCGTTTCTGTGGTGCTGTTGCCTGATGCATCCCTTTTCGAAGGGAGGAACAAACAGTACGCCCCTCAGTTGGAGTATTCTGCCGATTCTGTCACTTTGGGAATGATAGGTGGCAAGAATGTCAAGAAAGGTGTTATCACGCTGACTAATAAAGGTCGTCTGGCGTTGAATATCTCATCGTTGCAGATGTTTACAAAAGGCATGACGGTGACGCTCGACAAACGGGAACTGCAGCCAGGCGAATCGACAAAACTGAAAATAGCTGTGAATCGTGAACAGGTATTGAAAGCCCGTCAGCGTCCGCGAGTGTTGATGATTACCAATGATCCCGACCATTCGAAGTTGGTTATCAAGGTGAGAGTGAAGTAATCATGATGAATGAAGCATTAAGAATTATGAATTGAAGTTATGGAGCATCCAGAGAATAGTTCGGAATACGCAGGACTGCAAGTAAACAGTGGGGTGGAGCAGCCTTCAATTGTCAACCCCTATCTGAAGCGCAACCGTTTCCGTCGGCGCGAGTTGAGCGTTGATGAGATGGTGGAGGGTATTGTGAAGGGCGACGTGACCATCCTGTCGCAGGCGGTGACACTCATCGAGAGCGTGAATCCAGATCATCAGGCGAAGGCACAGGAGGTTATCAACAAGTGCCTGCCCTATAGCGGACGCAGTGTGCGCATAGGTATCAGCGGTGTGCCTGGAGCCGGCAAGTCCACCAGTATCGATGAGTTTGGCATCCATCTGCTGAAGGAGAAAGGTGGCAGGCTGGCTGTCCTTGCCATCGACCCCAGCAGCGAGCGCACCAAGGGGAGTATCTTAGGCGATAAGACCCGCATGGAGAAACTTGCCGTTCACCCCGACTCCTTTATCCGTCCCAGCCCGTCGGCAGGTTCCTTAGGTGGTGTGGCGCGTAAGACACGAGAGACCATTATCCTCTGCGAAGCTGCCGGTTTCGATAAGATATTTGTCGAGACCGTGGGCGTGGGTCAGAGTGAGACGGCATGTCACTCTATGGTGGACTTCTTCCTGTTGATTCAGGTGGCCGGCACGGGCGACGAGTTGCAAGGCATCAAGCGTGGCATCATGGAGATTTCTGATGGTATCGTCATCAATAAGTGCGATGGCGACAATGTGGACCGTTGTCAGATGGCGGCCACCAACTTCCGTAATGCCCTACACTTCTTCCCGATGCCAGAGAGCGGTTGGGCACCCAAGGTGCTTTGCTATAGCGGCTTTTATGGCACTGGGGTGAAAGAGGTATGGGATATGATCTATGAGTATTTCGATTTCGTGAAGCATAACGGCTATTTCGACTATCGTCGCAATGAGCAGGCCAAATACTGGATGTATGAAACTATCAACGAGCAGTTGCGCCTGAATTTCTATCACCGTCCGCTCATCAAGTCGCAGTTGACCGCTGCTGAAGAGGCAGTCCTCGCTGGCCGTAAGACATCGTTTGTAGCTGCCCAGGATTTGCTTGATGAATATTTTAAGAATCTATGATACAGATTGAGATAGACAACGGTAGCGGTTTCTGCTTTGGGGTGACCACCGCCATCAAGAAAGCTGAGGAAGAGTTGGCACAGGGCGGTACACTCTACTGCCTGGGTGATATCGTGCACAACGGCATGGAGTGCGATCGGCTCAGACAGATGGGGTTGGTGACTATCAATCATGATAATCTGCGTCAGCTACATGATGTAAAGGTGCTGCTTCGTGCTCATGGTGAACCGCCCGAGACCTACGAACTGGCCCGTAGGAACAATATCGAGATTATTGATGCCACCTGTCCTGTGGTGTTGAAACTCCAAAAACGCATCAAGGAGCAGTATGAGTGCTCTCTCACCTCTCACCTCTCCCCCCTCACCTCTCAAATCGTCATCTTCGGCAAGAAGGGACATGCCGAGGTTCTGGGCCTTGTCGGTCAGACGCAGTCGAATGCCATCGTTATTGAGAACTTCGATGAGGTGGAGAAACTCGATTTCTCGCGTGACATTTACCTGTATAGCCAGACTACGAAGTCGCTTGACGAGTTCCACCGTATCATCGACTATATCCAGTCGCATATCTCGCCTGATGCCTTGTTCCAAAGCTTCGACACGATCTGCCGTTCCGTGGCCAACCGTATGCCGAACATCTCACAGTTTGCCGTCAGGCACGACCTTGTGCTCTTTGTCAGCGGTCGTAAGAGTAGTAATGGCAAGGTGCTTTATAACGAATGTCTGCGGGTCAATCCTAACACGCACTTGGTGGAAGGTCCCGAGGAGATAGAGCCTCAGTGGCTGGAAGGCATAGAGACGGTTGGCATCTGCGGGGCAACATCCACGCCCAAGTGGCTGATGGAACAATGCAGGGACAAACTGGAAGTGTTAAGTGAGAAGTGATGAGTGATAAGTTCGATAATATGAGGAGATGGCTGTTAGGTATCTTGTTGATACTTATCACTTATCACTTATCATTTATCACTTCTGTTGCCCAGCGTCCTCAGTATGGAAAGATGTCGCCTCTGTTGCGCCAACTGTCTCGGCATGAGGCAGGTTTTCGACGTGTAGCATCGATGCATGCGCCACGGCGTGTGTGTATGTTTGCTAAAGTGACTGATACTCTGGCGTTGAAGGATCATCATTGTCGGCTGTTGACAAAGGTGGGCAGCGTCTGTGTTGTCGATGCTCCTGTCAGCAGGTTGGCTGACCTCTCGCATGACCCCCGTGTGCTGCGTTTGGAAGCTCGTCAGGGTAACAGCATCCTGACAGACAAGATGGCCGAGCACCTGAATGCGCTCCCTGCCTATGCCGGTGAGAACTTGCCTCAGGCTTTTACAGGCAAAGGAGTGGTGGTGGGCGTGATGGATGTGGGTTTCGACCTGACCCATCCAAATTTCTATTCTGCCGACACTACGCAGTATCGTATCCGGCGCTTATGGGATATGGTGACTCAGGACACCGTGGGAAGTCCTCTTTATGTGGGGCGCGACTACACGGGGCGCGAGGAATTGTTGACCTTGGGACATTCGCGTGACGGACTCGACCAGACACACGGCACTCATACTACAGGCATTGCCGCAGGTAGTGGCTATGATTCGCCCTATCGGGGTATGGCTCCCGAAGCTGATATCTGTTTGGTGTCTAATGCCGTAAGCGATGATATCGTTTATATTGATTCTGCCGACTATTACAAATATACCTTTGCCACCGATGCCCTTGGCTTCAAGTACCTGTTCGACTATGCCAAGAGCGTTGGCAAACCTTGCGTGGCATCCTTCAGTGAAGGGTCGGCACAGGATTTCTGGGGCTACGACCAACTCTATTACGAGATGCTCGACAGTCTGGTAGGCCCAGGGCGCATCCTCGTGGCTGCCGCAGGCAATAATGCCTGGTTGAAATCGTGGTTCCGCAAACCCGTGGGCCAGCTTTCAGCGGGGACTTTCCTCTCTTCTTCGTCCCCCAGCATGATGCTTACGTTCAAGTCGGCACAGCCTTTCTCCCTACGCTTCGTACTCTATTCCCAAGACAACGATACTTTGATGGTCAAGACTTCCGATGTGCTTTTGCAGGAAGACTCTACGTTAGTCTCCGTACTGAGGCAGGACGATTTCCAGTTTGCCGTAGCTACAGAGGCGTATCCCTCATGTTATGACCCTTCTGAAATGTGTTATGATGTGATGGTGCAGGCCACTTATAATATTGGAGAAAAGCGATCCTTGTCGGTTGAGGTGGTGGGCTTGGATGCCGATGTGGAGTACTATCGTGTGAATGGCACCCTGATTTCCCATTCCCTGAATCCTGCGCTAAATGCCGGTGAGGGCGTTTGTTGCATCCACTCACCGTCGAGTGCGCCCTGTGTGGTCAGTGTGGGGGCCACGACTTATCGCGATAGCATTCAGAACCTGAATGGCGAGTGGAAGAAATACTGGCTGGGACATGGTGGCATTCGTGCTCCATTCTCCTCCATTGGCCCCACGTTTGATGGTCGCGTGAAGCCAGATGTAGTGGCTCCAGGCAACAATATTATCTCGTCGTATAGCTCATTCTACGAGGAGACCCATCCCGAACGTGCCGACCTGACGTGGGATGTCTCGCGCTTTGATTTCCGAGGGCGCACATACGCCTGGAACAGCAACACCGGAACCTCAATGTCGTGTCCGGCCGTGGCGGGTGCCATTGCCCTATGGCTACAGGCCAAGCCCGATCTTACCCCCGAGGAGGTGAAAGACGTACTGAGCCACACCTGCCGCCATTACGACGAGTCTATGCCCTGGCCAAATAATGAATATGGCTATGGCGAGATCGATGTCTATCGTGGCCTGCTGTATATTCTGGGGCTCGACAAGGTTGAGGCCGTTTCCCGTCAGCATACCGCTACCCGCATCACTGTTTCCGGTGATGAACTCACGATGACGTTACCAGAGCCTCTTGCTTCTGCCTGCCGTTTTCGTCTCTTCACCGTCGGCGGTCGTTTGCTGCGTGATGGCCGTATCCCTGCCGGTCAGTCCGTCTATCACCTATCCCTCAGCACCTTCCCCTCCGGTATCTATGTCCTCCAGCTTGATGGGCGTCCGTCCGTCAACGGCTCTACACTGATTAGAAAGTAGTCATAGTAATCGCGCTGTCATTGATGGTATTGTGTGCCGTTGATGTTGACAAAATATGATGTCTGAATTGCAAAATGGACGATATTACTCAGTTGAATAGTCTATATTACTCAGTAGAATAGTCTATATTTCATGGTAAAATAGACTATATTACAATATCGTGCTATAGGAAAGACGGCATCTGGGGCGTATGTTGATATGATAGATAATGTTTTTTGCCATTAATTTGGTAGTAAAAAAAATAATGCTTATCTTTGCAAATGCAATTGCAAGATTGCCAACATATAATAATTACTAAACTAATACGATTTCTATGATGCGACATCTACTTAAATTTTTGATGATTGCGCTGCTGTTGTGTAGTCCTTCATTGATGGTAGCACAAGAAAGTGCTACGGATTATTCGATTATCGTGAATGGTAGTCCGATCGAAAAGCCTATGAACCTGGAATCGATCTACTCATGGCCAGAATCAACCAGCAGTTATTTGTCTGTTGAAAAATTGAGACTGAGATGGGTAGATGAGAACGGTGATTATTCTTTCCTGGACTTTCATCCGCTGCAGCTACAGATTCTCTTTGGCGAGTCTGTTGCAACGGACATTGACAAAGTATGTCTTTTCGATGGTGGCGACGTAAAAGGAAAGGCGACTCTTGAGGGACTGCCTTCTGGAACGCCAGTCTTGGTGTACGACTCGGCAGGGCGTATGTGCCTTTCAACCCGTACCGGCAACGGACAGACAGTCCTCGACACCAGTTCGCTGACACGAGGCATCTATGTGATGAAGGCAGGCAAGACTGTTATCAAGTTTAACAAAAAGTAAGGGAGAATCACGATATGAAGAGACTTTTTACAATACTCTTTGCCGCCAAGATGATGCTGTCGGCAGAGGCTCAGACGCAGGTGAAGGTAACGGGGAACGATGGTAGCAGTTGGACACGTTCTAATTTCTCTTCCCTGTATTTCAATGATTCGCTCAATGCCGTTAAGATTTGGGCCAACGATGTCGATACAATTCTGAGAAAGAATCAGTTGCAGCGCATCAGTTTCCTGCGTGATAACCTGCCCTGGAACCTGCAGTGGAGGGCATATAGCGGTGACGCTCATTATATGTTTGGCTATGGTGCCATCATGCATATTCGCGACGTGATGACGGCAGACGTGACACGAACAGCTAGCGGCTATAACTGGTTTTCCTCTTGGGCAAATAACCAGAATCAGGGAACAGTTTACAATTATAACAACTACGTATGGAATTACCTGCGTGAAATGGTGTTAGAGGCTAACCAATGGATAGCTGCCTGCAATGATGTCGCAGGTCAGGAAGGACTTTTAGGGGCAGCATACGCCTCACGTGCATTACTCTATCTGGATATGGCCCGGATGTATGAGTTCCTGCCCAACGACCGTACCAATGGCATCTCTGCTTCAGGACAGGATGTCACTGGGCTCACCGTTCCCATTATCACGGAGTCGACACCTATTGATCAGAAAACAGGCTATTATAATGCACCGAGAGCCTCACGCCAGGAAATGGCGGCATTCATTCAGAGCGATTTGGATAATGCTGAGGCTTTGCTGCCCATGCTGGAAAACAGCAGCAACCTGTTGCCACAGCTCGACGTGGTCTATGGCCTGAAGGCACGCCTCTATATGTGGACTGGTGATTATGCCAAAGCGCAGGAGTATGCATCGAAAGCCATCAAAGCTGCCACCACAAAGCCCATGACCAGAGAAGAGATGCTGAGCACCACCAAAGGTTTCAATGATGAGACCAGATGGATGTGGAGTGTGAAATATCTGCAGGACGATGCGGCGGTAACATCAGGAATCGTCAATTGGACATCGTGGCTTAGCAATGAGGCCTACTTTGGCTATGCTTCTGCAGGCCCATACTTGATGATTGACAAGAGTTTGTACGACCGCATCAGCGACAACGACATCCGTAAGTTAGAGTTTAAATGCCCGGATGACTCCCCTTTGGCTTCAGAGGTCTCTTACATTGACAAGTACGAGGCTGCCAGGTTCCCCACGTATGCATCTCTGAAGTTCCGTCCTAATCAGGGTAACGGTGATGAGAGTCAGGTGGGTTCCGTTTCCGCTTTCCCCTTGATGCGTGTTGAGGAAATGTACTTCATTCAGGCTGAGGCTGCCGCTCAGCAAGGCAACGTGATAAAGGCCAAGGAATTGCTGAATCAGTTCATGCAAGAAAACCGTGACCCTTACTATAGCTGTAGCATATCCGACAAGCAGGCTCTGATAGAGGAAATCGTGCTTCAGAAACGTATAGAACTCTGGGGTGAAGGTCAGACATTCTTCGATGTGAAACGACTCAACCTTCCCGTTCTCAGAAACTATGAAGGCTCTAACTTCCCATGGGAAGCCCAATTTAATGCATCAGGTCGTCCGGCTTGGATGAACTTCATGTTCCCCCGAAATGAAGAGGATCGCAACGTAGGTCTGGCAGAAATGAACAACCCCGACCCGTCGGATGTCTATCAGGACTACTATGCCCCCCTGAACGAGGACTCTGTACGTATGAGTATTAATGGAGATGTTGTCCTGCAATTGCCGAAGTTCGTGGGCAAGATCGATGTGCTGCCGTTGGATTCTGTCTATAGGATTCTCTTTCCCTGTATAGTTCCTCAGCACGGAGCGAATGTATCTTTCGAAAGTAAGTTGCAAGTGTCGCTTTCAAGGGATTTCCCAAGGGAGCAGACAAAGTCTCCGAATGGCTATACTGATGGTGACAGCCTGATTACTGTATATGCAAATACGTTGTCGAATATCGTGTCCTATCTGCTCCGTCAACAAGGCCGAGAAGGTGATGGTGAGGTGGAGATTTTCCTGCGTGAAAAACTCTATGTACAGAAACTTCCCACCCTTCAGTACACATCGAATATTGTCAGCCTGCGTGTGAAGGTTAGCGAAAACTATTATTATAAATATGGTTATAGTTATGCACCAAAACTGTTGGCAGACAATGTAGGCGTGCTCGACATGGAACGTCTGGCAGGCCAGGATATCTTCAAGGCCTGTAACCTGAAACTGGAGGGTGAAGGAAGCGTTTATACGACCTATACCACCGATTATCCCTTCTTCTTAGACTTCAACCTATGGGGTATGGGATTTAATGTCAATGGCCAGGGCATGGCCGATGCTATACGTTATCCTAATGGAACGGCCTACGTGGATCTGTACAAATACAACTGGGGAGAGTACTATACAGGACACGCAGCAGAATATCCTGGTCAGCAGGATTATCAGGCTACGGTGTCGTGTATGGCTGAACGCGATGGTTTGGTATTCCGCTGCGTGAGCGATACGTTCAACGTGAGTGTCATCATTAACCGTCAGGCATGGGACGAGTACGACTACGCATGGCGTAACGAAAAGACCACCGTGATGAAGTCGGAGGCTAAACCTGAAATCACAGAGTTGACTTTCCAAAAGGATGCTGATGCCCATGCCTATCGTCTGCTGGCACCCTACGCAAAGGGTCATAACCTGATGATTTTCGCACAGAATGACAGCATGATGGTCATGCCTCGACAGTATGCCTACGATGATGCAGCGGGTAATCCCGTCTATGCCAGTGGAACAGGAACGGGCGATGGCTTCTTCTTTGATATGCAGGTAACCTTCTCGTATGCCGACTCTACGCAAAATGTGGTATGCCATGAAGTCTATGGTGAGAGGAATGTATGGATTCCCAAGTACGAAGGATTCTTCAAAACAGATTTCTTTGGTGATAATATTGAAGGTGTTATTTACGTAAACGAAGACAATGCCAATAAGTACATCTTGAAACCATTTATCGATAATGTAGAAGGCTTGATATTTACTGTTGAGGATGATGGACGTATTACCTTTGAAACTACTTCGACAGGCTATGATTATTCTACTTATGGTATGATTCTGGGAACGCAGAACGACACTCAGGATGCATATAGCCACATGGAAAAAGATTTTGAAAGTACAACTTTCTATTTCAGCATTAAATACATTGTTGATGTGGGATCGTGGGGTACTTACCAAGAGGTCTTTACCGTCACCAAGCAGTACTGATTACTGCTTGACATAACAATCAATGCCCCCTGAAAGTTAGTCTGACTTTCAGGGGGTATTGTTTTTTTGTTAGATCCACTATTTTTTAGATTCACTATTGTTTCTTTTTCTTTAGTTCCACCTTGGGAATCTTGATTTCTTGGTCGGTTTTCAGCTGTGCTCCCTGCTTGATACCGTTGTAGACCTCGATATAGCATTCCATGCCCCGGCCTAGGGTGCGATTGCTGATTCTTGTCATATTGTCGCCGGGCTTCACTTTCACAATGCGGTCGGTACCGATGATGCGGTATGCTCCCGTTCTTACGCGAATGTCCATCTCCTCGTATTTGTCTGACGCTACGCTATCGGACTGTTGCTTTGATGAGGCAACGGAGTCGGCTGTTTCCAAGGAAGCTGCTGCAGCCGGCGATGTGACAGTTTTCTTTTCTGCCTTCACGGGCATGGGAGCTTCGTTCGTATTGAAGATGTATTTGTTGGCAAGGAATGCACCTGCAGCTACGAGGCCGGCGCAAAGGAGAAATGCTCCAGTCTTTCCCCACCTGCCTGACAGCCTTTTAGCAATAGAGTTATCGGTGTCCAGTTCGATGTATTCCTGCTGTGTGTTGAAGTATACCATCGTCAGCCTGATGGGTGAAACGCCAGTGGGAGCCTTGCAAAGGTTGCCTGATGTGGCATCGTAGCATTGTAGATTCTTTAGGGACCCGAGACTGAGGGATGAGTCGTACACCCAGAAGAGTGACTGGGGGTCGAAGGGCATTGAGGCGGCATGGAATTTCGAGAGAAGGCTGGGATTGTCGTGGACAATGCCGAGTACTTCCGTCAGTTGGCTTGTTGTGGGGAATGAATAGCCTTGGTATTCCATGCCTTCCAGGAGTGAGAATGATTCGTCAGCGTAGAAAGGCTCTCCACAGACTGTCTCTATGCTGCTGGCCTTGGTCTTGCCCAACACCCTCAAAAGGATGCCGCACTGATTCTCCGTGGCCTCGCGTACACAGATATACTGCAAATCAACAATACGTTTGTAAACGCTTTTCTTGCTCTTTTTCAATACGCGTGTTGTGCGGGGGACGAATATGATGTCGCCCAAGTGCCATTTGCCAGCATTCTGAAACTTCTCCATGAGCCAGGCGTTCTGCTCTTCTATCGTCATGTGGCTGTTGTCGAGAAGCAGGGCATCGTCGGCCTGACGAAGGGGAGATACGTCGCGGTGGGAGTCGATATAGTCGCGTTCCTGCACATTTTTCAGAATGTCGGCATAGTCGGCGGGCATTCCCTTCTGCTGCAACTCGTCGTAGCGACGCTGGGCGCGTACCTCGGCACTGGCGGTGACGAAGATCTTAAGTTCGGCGTTGGGGAATACGGTAGTGCCAATGTCGCGGCCGTCCATCACGATACCACCCTCACGACCCATCTTCTGTTGCTGAGCCACGAGGGCAGTGCGCACGAAGGGGATGGCGGCAATGGGGCTTACGTGGTTGCTCACCTCAAGGCCGCGAATCTCAAGCTCTACGTTCTCGCCGTTGAGGAACGTGGTGGTCTTGCCGTCAACGAGTCGCTGGTCGACGGTAATCTGAGGCATTGCCTCGCGAAGGGGCTCTTCGAGTACGGTGCCATCGGCGGCAAAGAGGTTATGACGCAAGGCATAAAGGGTCACGGCGCGATACATTGCACCTGTGTCAACATAGACGTAGCCCACGCGGCGAGCCAGTTCCTTGGCCATTGTGCTCTTGCCACACGAAGAATGGCCGTCAATAGCGATCGTTATTCTTTTCATATATCTAATTCGTTAAATCCGTTGTTTAATCTGTTATCGTTATAAAGCATACGAGAAGTTGATCATGAGCGAGGTGCTGCTCACGTGGTATTTGCCGTAGGCAATGTGCAGGCTGAGGCGTTCAAGCATCATTCCGGCACCAAGTGAGAGGGCTGCACCGTGGCTGCTCTCTTCGTTTTCGCCTGTCGATATCTTCATCTCCGAGGCGCGCATGGCATTATAGCCGGCAGCGAGATAGAACTGGCTGCCCAGTAGTAGGTCGGCACCAAGTACAAGGTGTTTGCCAATGCCGTATTCCCAGTCGTTCAGGCGTACAAAGGTGGCTGAGAAACGCAGGGGCGAACTGGCCAGTCGTTTGGTTACGCCAAGTTGCAGATCCAGCGGCATTCGCTCGAAGTCATCGTTGTAGGCTTTCAACTGGCCTCCCAGATTGCGTGCCACGGCACCGATACTCCAGTTGCGTTCCTCGTCGTAATAGTTCAGCCCCAGGTCTACAGCGGCTCCCAGTGCGTTGTACTGTCCGATATAGGAGGCAACGATCTTTCCAGTGATACCGCCCGTGATACGTTCGGTAAGTCCATAGGCAAAGGTGCCACCCAGTGCGAAGTCGTTAGCTTGAAAGGAGCCTGTCTCTTCATTGTAGGCTGTGGTTTGCTTCATCTTGCCATAATTGATGAAGCGTCCCTGAAGGCCCCATGTTCCGCGGTCGCCCGCCATCTGGGAGTAGGAGGCACTTCCTGTGATTGATCCCTGCATATAGGTCATCATGTTGAGGCCCAGGGAGCGGTCGCTGGCATAGTAGACCAGGGCGGGATTGTGGAACACCATCGACGCATCATCATCCGTCAGCGTGACATTTTCGCCGCCAAGTGCCGCAGCATGGGCACTGGTGGGCAGGCGCAGGAAATTGAATGCCGTCTGGCTGTCCTGCGCATGAAGTGTCATGGCAAGTATCAGTGATATGAGGATGATGAGGGGTTTCTTCATTCTGTCTCGATGATAAATATGGTTCAGTAGGATGCCGTGCAGGGAATACCCAAGGCAATGACTCGGTCGCGGATGCTGTCGAGCTGTTCGTGAGTGGCTTTCAGCAGCCCCTGTGCAGGTGTCTCGCGATCTATGGTATAGACCATCACCTGTTGGGGACCTATGGCTTTTACTGTATCGAGCCACGGCTTGACGTATGCCTCACTGGTGTTGTCGACGCTCTCACCGTTGTACTCACCACGCATAAACATGGTTTGTATGATGATATGTCCACGGAACGCTTTCATGCGGTCAATGATGCTTTCTGTGTTATAAGTACCGTTAGGGCGATCCACCTTATTTATATATATAGTATTAACGGTGTCGAGTTTCAGAATATTGTTGTCAACGCGCATTAATGCATCGTGTACTTGCTGACGGTGAATCATGGTAGAATTGCTGAGTACCGAGACTTTTGCATGGGGACAGTAACGGTTGCGCAGGCCGATGGTGTCATCAATGATTTCTGCGAAATGCGGATGGCATGTAGGTTCCCCGTTGCCGGCAAAGGTCAGCACATCGGGCAGCAGCCCTTCGGCAGTCATCTGCCGCAGCTTCTCTTCCAGCTTTTGTGCCACCATTTCACGGGTAGGCATGGGGAGCGTTGGCCTATGGTCGGCATTGAAGCCGCATTCACAGTAGATGCAGTCGAACGAGCACACCTTGCCATCGGCCGGCAACAGGTTGATGCCCAGCGAAACGCCCAGTCGGCGACTATGTACAGGCCCGAAAATGGGCGATGGATAGATAACAGTTGACATGATGGGTGCAAAAGTACATAAAAAATTTGTAAGTTCCAAACATTTTTCGTACCTTTGCACCCGCTTTTCGGAAAATCCGATGCATTCGACAACGCGATTCGTTGTGATTAAGGCGTTGAGCGTTGGAAGAATGTTATGGCAACAACTTATTAATCATTTAATTAAAATTATGTATCTCGATCACGCTAAGAAAGAAGAGATCTTCAATGAGTTTGGCAAGGGCAATACCGATACTGGTAGCGCAGAGAGCCAGATTGCACTGTTCACCTATCGTATCAAGCACCTCACCGAGCATCTGAAGCAGAACCACAAGGATTTTGTGACTGCCCGTTCGCTGACCAAGCTGGTAGGTCGCCGTCGTAAGCTCCTGAAGTATCTCTACGTCAACGATATCAATCGTTATCGTGCCATCGTGAAGGCTCTGGGTCTGCGTAAGTAATTTCATCCCTGATTTCACGAAGCGGAATCATCACAAAGTCCCTCTCCTGCATCAGCGGGTGAGGGATTTTTAGTTCCGGTTCATCAATATGAAGGTCATCGTAAAGCAGAATGTCAATGTCTATGGGACGGTCGTGGTAAGTGGTTTGAAATTTGCGCTCGGTGGCGTGGGCTTCAGTCTTGCCCAACTGGCACTCAATGCGCTTATTGGCCTTTAGTACCTGATGGGGTGTTAGCGTGGTGCTGACACAGATGGCGGCGTTGACAAACTGATTCTCTGACTCAAATCCCCATGGCTCGGAATAAAAAAGAGCAGACTGGCGCACAACGGTGCCAATCTGCTCGTTTATCAATGTGATAGCTTTGCGTATGTTCTCTTCCTTGTCTCCTAAATTAGAACCAAGTCCAAGATAAACCTGATGCAAAACCTCATCATTTATCATTTCTCATTTCTCATTTATCATTTCTCATTTAGGGCGAAGCCCGTACTTAGTCATCTACCACCAGCATGGCATCACCATAGCAGCCGAATTTGAAGTCATGCTGCAGTGCCAGCTTATAGGCTTCGATGGTGAGGTCGTAGCCGGCAAAGGCGGCAGTACCCATCATCATGGTTGACTCAGGATGGTAGAAATTAGTGATGATGGTATCTGCCAGTCCGAATTCGTAGGGTGGGAAGATGAACTTGTTGGTCCATCCGTCAAACTCTTTCAGAAAACCGTCAGTGCCTACTGCCGACTCCGTGGCTCGTATGGTGCTGATACCTACAGCACAGATATGATGACCCTCCTGTTTGGCGCGGTTCACAATCTCGCAGGTCTCAGGACTGATGAACATCTGCTCGGAGTTCATCTTGTGCTTGGTCAGGTCTTCCACTTCAATAGTGTCGAATGAACCTAAGCTACAGTGTAAGGTGACATAGGCAAACTGATAGCCGCGTATCTCCATCATTTTCATCAGTTCGCGACTGAAGTGCAGACCTGTGGCAGGTGCCGTAACAGCTCCTTCGTTTTTGGCATAGATGGTCTGGAACTGCTCCATGTCATCGGGCTCGGCTTTGCGGCGCTCCACGATATAGCGGGGAAGTGGAGCCTCGCCCAGCGAGAAAAGCTCGCGTTTGAACTCATCGTGAGGACAGTCGTAGAGGAAACGCAGGGTGCGTCCTCGGCTGGTGGTATTGTCGATAACCTCGGCCACCATAGGCCCTTCACCGTCGAAGAACAGCTTGTTGCCGATACGTATCTTGCGGGCAGGTTCTACAAGAACGTCCCACAAGCGCAACTCCTCGTTGAGCTCGCGAAGCAGGAACACCTCTATCTGGGCATCGGTCTTCTCCTTGGTGCCATAGAGACGGGCAGGGAAAACTTTCGTGTCGTTGAATATAAAAGTGTCACCTTCATCGAAATAATCGAGTATGTTGCGGAAGGTCATGAATTCCTCAGTGTCATTGCCTTTGGCATCTTTCTTGAAGATGTCAATCTTCTCACTCTTGCGGTGAACCACCATCAACTTACACTGGTCGCGGTTGTACACACGGTCAATCGTTCCATCCTCGTTCTTGAAGGCGCGGTGAGGTGGGTATAGGGCTACTTGTTCCTCGGGAAGCTTGAATTTGAATTGTGATAGTTTCATATTTTTTTGTCAGCGTTATTCCGTTATCACGATATTTCGTTTGCTAATTCTTTTCAATCTCTTGTTGTTCTAACCATTGGGGGAAATCGTCGAGTGTCAGACAGTCTTCTATGCGCACATCGCCAAGACGGGTGCGACAAAGGGCTGTCAGGAAGGCACCGCTACCCAAGGCTTCACCAATATCGCGGGCAAGTGACCTGATATAGGTTCCTTTTCCGCAGCTCACACGGATGCTCATCTGCATCGTGTCGGGGTTGAAATCGGTCAGCTCTATTTCGTCTATATGAATAGGCTTGGCTTTTAGCTCGGTCTCATTGCCTTGGCGCGCCAGTTTATAGGCACGATAGCCATCGACCATTACTGCGGAATAGATAGGGGGAACTTGCATGATGTCGCCCACGAAACTGGCGAGTGTCTTTTCTATCAGTTCGCGGGTGATGTGACGGGTGGGGTAGGTCATGTTTACCGTATGCTCGCGGTCATAGCTCGGGGTGGTGGCTCCCAGTTGCAGGGTAGCTGTATACTCTTTGGATGCTAACTGTAACGACTCAATACGCTTGGTGGCCTTGCCAGTACAGAGAATCAGTACGCCAGTAGCCAGCGGGTCGAGTGTGCCGGCATGGCCAGTCTTCAGCCGCTTCACATGGAGTGCTTTCGACAGCCGGGTACGGACATAGGCCAATGCACCGAATGACGACATCCGATAGGGCTTGTTGATGTAGATGAATTCCCCCTCTTGAAAGTTCATTGCCTAATCTACCATTGCGAGTGAGTGACCCGTAAGCAGCAGGATGATAATAATACTGCCCACGATGATACGATAGATACCAAATGCCTTGAATCCGTATTTGGTCAGGAAGGCCACGAACCACTTCATGGCCAACAATGCTACAACGAATGCCACCACGCAACCTAAGATAAGCATTGTGATGTTATGGGGAGTAGCCCATGAGGCATCTTCTTTCAGCAAATCGAGCAGGTCAAGGAGGGTGGCTCCTGCCATTGTGGGTACAGCCAGGAAGAATGAAAATTCGGCTGCACGCTTGCGAGTCAGCCCTTGTGTCATACCGCCTACGATGGTTGCCATGGAACGTGAAACTCCGGGAATGACCGAGATGCACTGATACAGACCGATATTGAAGGCTCGCTTCTCGTTGAGTTTTGTTTCATCGGTACCCTTGTTGAACAGTTTGTCGCAGAACAACATGAAAATTCCACCTACTACGAGCATCACAGCCACCACTTCAACGCTATCTAACAACCAATCCAGCAAACCTGATTTCTTTGCTGCAAGCCCAATGATGACGGCAGGCAGCACACCAACGATGAGTAGCCAGTAGAAATGGTACTTATGCTTCAGCTTCTGAAACAAAGAACTGCTTTCGGGTGCAGGCGAGTGGTCGAACTGGAAGAATCGCTTCCAGTACAGGCATACAACTGAGAGAATGGCACCAAACTGTATGATAAACGTAAAGGCATGAACGAACGGATCACCCTGGGGTACGTTCAGCAGGTTTTGCGTGATAATCATGTGACCAGTAGATGATACAGGCAAAAACTCCGTAAGTCCTTCAACAACAGCAATGATAATAGTCTCTAACCAATCCATGTCTTACTTGCTTTTGTGTACTACGGCGTAAATCATTGAAATAAAACCGAACAAGCACACCAATGGTGCTACTTTGATGCGGCGTGCACTGAAGATGTCGGGGTTGTATGCTTGTTCTGTAGAACTGCTACCTGCCATCAGAATGAAACCGATGACCACGATAACCATACCTATTGCCAATAGGATGAAATTCATTCGTCCAAAAGCAAAATCTTTCTTGTCCATTTATCTTGTTTTTTACTTTTTAATTTTTTACTTTTTAAATTTTATACAGTTCCCCTGCCGTCATGCGTAAGAACTTGTTGACAGACAGAAGCGTGCACAGCGTTGTGATGACGAAACCAAATATGAATACACCACCGGCAGTGATAGCCAATTCGCGCCAGGACATGATGTCTTCTATATGCGGCATATAGGGCATTAATACATAAATGATTCCTGAGAGTAATGCGCATGTCAGCAATGCGGATACGAATCCTAAAACCACTGCGCGTTTTAGGAATGGACGGCGGATGAATCCCCAGGATGCTCCCACCAGTTTCATGGTGTGGATGGTGAACCGTCTGGAATAGATGCTCAGCTGGATGGAATTGCTGATAAGTGTATAGCAAATGAAAATAAGCAGAACGGCTAGTGAAAGCAACGCAATGTTTACTGGTTCGAGGAGCCTGTTCATTCCTTCAATCTCATCCTTGGTATAAGCCACATCCACCACGCGGCTGTCTTTCCTGAGCTTGTTTGCTATGAGGGATAATGAGTCCGCGTTAGCATAGTCGGCGTTCATCATAACAGATAGCTCAGCAGAAAAAGGGTTACACCCTGTGAACTCTGCTGGATTGATGCCCATTTCCGACGTGGCCATCTTTAGTGCGTCTTCGCTGCTGATATAATTCACTTCGCGGGCATAAGCCTGTTTGCTGATAGCATTGCCAAAGGCTTTTCCGGTCTCTTGTGAAATGGTGTCGCCCAAGATTACGCTTATCTCTACATTTTCGCGCAAGCTTTTCTGCAAGTTTTGAGTTGTCAATACCGAAAGCATCACTAATCCCAATAGTGTGAGCACCATTGTTGTGCTGATGCAAAGGGTAAACATTTGTAGCCCGTGTCTGCGCTTCTCCAGATTTCTGCTCTTTCTCATTTGTGATAGAGCCTATAAAGGCATTTTCGTAAAATAATTTTGCAAAGGTACTATAAAATGGGGTAATGGCAAAACCTTTTAAGAATTATTTGCACAATGATTTTGATGTGTATTAGTTTTTTGGGCTTTTGATAAAATAATTCTGGTTTATGTAGTTGTAATTCGTATTTCTTTTGTAACTTTGCACCCTCAAAAAATGTTTTTATTAAAATAGGTATGGCTGAAGTTAAAAAGATTAAGACTGCGTTGATTTCCGTGTTCCATAAGGATGGACTGGATGAGTTGTTGAAAAAGTTGAATGAAGAGGGCGTGAAATTCCTCTCTACTGGTGGTACGCAGAAGTTCATTGAAGAGCAGGGCTACGAATGTCAGAAGGTTGAGGACGTGACAACATATCCTTCTATACTTGGAGGTCGTGTTAAGACCTTGCATCCAAAAGTGTTTGGTGGCATTCTTGGTCGTCGTGACAATGAGGGTGACCGCGAGCAGATGGCAAAATACGAGATTCCCGAGATAGACCTTGTCATCGTAGACCTTTATCCCTTTGAGCAGACGGTGGCCAGCGGTGCAGGCGAGGCAGATATCATAGAGAAGATTGATATTGGCGGTATATCCTTGATTCGTGCTGGAGCAAAGAACTTCAAGGATGTGGTCATCGTACCTTCAAAGGCAGAGTATAGTGTCCTTCTGGATATCCTGAACAAGAAAGGTGCCCAGACGGATATCGAGGATCGTAAGATGTTTGCTGCCCGTGCCTTTGGTGTCAGCAGTCATTATGACACGGCGATTCATAGTTGGTTTATTAATCAGTAAAAGGCGAAATAGTAAATTGTAAATTGTCCAATAGTAAATTTGAATGGGATTTTTTAGTTTTAGACAAGAATTGGCCATGGACTTGGGTACGGCCAACACAATCATAATCAGTGATGACAAGATTGTGGTGGATGAGCCGTCGGTCGTGGCATTAGACCGTCGAACCGACAAGATGATAGCTGTCGGTCAGATGGCAAAGATGATGTATGAAAAGACGCACGACAATATCCGAACCATTCGTCCGCTGCGTGACGGCGTGATTGCCGACTTCTCAGCCTGTGAGCAGATGATGCGTGGCCTGATCAAGATGGTTCATACAGGCCGTCACTTCTTCTCGCCTTCCTTGCGTATGGTGATTGGCGTGCCAAGTGGTTCTACGGAGGTGGAACTCCGTGCTGTCCGTGACTCTGCCGAACATGCTGATGGACGTGATGTCTATCTGATTTACGAGCCGATGGCAGCTGCCATTGGTATCGGTATCGATGTGCTGGCTGCTGAAGGCAATATGATTGTTGATATCGGTGGTGGCTCCACGGAGATTGCCGTTATCTCGTTGGGCGGTATTGTGTCGAATAACTCCATCCGTACTGCTGGCGATGACCTGACAGCTGATATTCAGGAATATATGTCGCGTCAGCATAATGTGAAGGTGTCAGAGCGTATGGCCGAGCGTATTAAAATCAACGTAGGTTCGGCATTGACCGACTTGGGTGATGAAGGACCTGAGGATTATGTGGTGCATGGTCCTAACCGTATCACGGCCCTGCCTATGGAAGTTCCTGTGTGCTATCAGGAAATAGCCCATTGCTTGGATAAGACGATTGCAAAGATTGAGAATGCCGTGCTCTCGGCACTGGAGAACACACCTCCTGAGTTGTATGCCGACATTGTGAAGAACGGTATTTATCTGAGTGGCGGTGGTGCTTTGCTGCGTGGTCTTGATAAGCGTCTGGAAGACAAGATTAATATTGAGTTCCACGTTCCTGAGGATCCTTTGCATTCTGTGGCAAAGGGTGCCGGCATCGCATTGAAGAATATTGAGCGTTTCACGTTCCTGAAGAGATAGAATGCACAACCTGCTGGCATTCTTGGTCAAGTACAACCACTGGCTCGTCTTCCTGTTATTGGAAGTGGTCAGTGGTGTAATGCTGTTTAAATACAACAGCTATCAGGGGAGTGCGTGGTTTTCTTCTGCCAATTATGTGGCTGGTACTGTCAGTGAATGGCAGGCCGATATTGAAAAGTATTTCTCTTTGGCATTGTGTAACGAGCAGCTGACACGTCGTAACGTCTTCTTGGAACAGGAAGTTGGGCGTCTGCGCAGACTTCTCTCAGATGCTCATGTGGACACGACAGACCTTATGCGGTCGGAACAGGAATTGTTGAGTCAGTATCAGGTAATTCCTGCTAAGGTTGTGAGCAATTCGGTTAGCAGCTTCAATAACCTGATAACGATAGATAAAGGAAAGGCCGATGGCGTGGAAACGGATATGGGTGTAGCCTGCGGCAATGGTCTTGTTGGGGTGGTTTATCTTGCCAATGACCATTATTCCGTTGTCATACCCGTACTGAATTATCAGTCGCATATCAGTGTGACGATTCGCAACCGTGGCTATTTCGGCTATCTGACCTGGGATGGCGGTAGCCCTATTGAGGCTTATGTGGAGGACGTTCCCCGACATGCTCAATTCAAGAAGGGCGACTGGGTAGAAACCAGTGGCTATTCTTCCATTTTCCCCTCTGGCATCACTGTGGGCAAGATCATAGAGATTAACGACTCGGAGGACGGCTTGTCGTATCGGCTGAAGGTTCATTTGTCAACCGACTTTGCCAATCTCCGTGATGTGTGTGTGATAACCGAGCATGACTTTGCCGAGCGTATGCATCTGCTGGAAGCAGCTAATGATTCACTGGCTAATACAAGATAATACATAGGGGACAAATTATGATTATGGACGTTTTAAAACGACTGTTGTTGATATTCCTGTTTGCAATGGCTCATGTATTGGTGCTTCACCGCATCCATGTGTTCCATTTTGCAACGCCGTTGCTCTATGTCTATTTCGTCTTGTTGTTTCCGCGCAACTATCCTCGCTGGTCTATGCTGCTATGGTGCTTTCTCATGGGGCTGGTCATCGATATGTTCTCAAACACGCCTGGCGTGGCATCAGCCTCGATGACCCTTGCCGGAGCATTGCAGCCCGTATTTCTTGCTCTTTTCCTCCCACGTGATGCAGAAGAGAATATGCCTGTGTCGGCTGCTATGCTTGGCATCGGAAAGTATATAGTATTAGTATTGGCACTTACTTTTATCTTTTGCTTGGTGTATTTTACGTTGGAGTCGTTCAGTTTCTTTGACTGGGCCTATTGGATAGAGAGTGTTTTTGGCACTACTCTTCTTACGTCTTCTCTGATTCTGGCGTTTGAAGGCTTTAGAAAATAATCGTTGCGTGTGAAAGATTACGGGCTGGAGAATAGGCGGTTTGTGATAGGTGGTGTGGCTTTCTTGATTGTCACCATCTATATCATACGTCTTTTTACGCTGCAGCTGATGAGCGATGACTATAAGAAGAATGCCGACTCAAATGCTTTCCTCAAAAAGATAGACTATCCTTCACGGGGTGTCATTACCGACCGTCATGGTAAGCTGTTGGTGTATAACCAGCCTGCCTATGATATCATGGTGGTGATGAACGAAGCCAAAGACCATCTTGATACACTTGACTTTTGCGGTTTGCTGGGTATCACGAGGAAAGAGTTCGATGAACGAATGGCTACAATAAAAGACCGTTCAAAGAATCCGGGCTATTCACGCTTTACGCAACAGATGTTCTTGGGACAGTTGTCCGACCGTGATTTCAGCGTCTTGCAGGAGAAGATGTATCGCTTTCCCGGTTTTTATTTCCAGAAACGCAGTATCCGCCAGTATGAGCATCCGTATGCAGCTCATGTGCTGGGTGATGTGGCTGAGGTGTCGCCTGCTGATATTGAAAACGACGATTATTATCAGCCCGGTGATTATATCGGAAAGTTGGGCGTAGAGCGTTCCTACGAGAAATATCTGCGGGGGGAGAAGGGCGTAAAGATACTGCTTCGTGATGCACATGGACGTATTCAGGGAAGCTACAAGAACGGTGAACTGGACCGTCCACCAGTGCCAGGCAAGAATCTGACCCTGGGAATAGATGTGGATCTGCAAGCCTTGGGCGAACGCCTCTTGGAAGGTAAGATAGGCTCTGTTGTCGCTATCGAGCCAGCTACGGGCGAAGTGCTGTGTATGGTCAGTTCGCCCAACTACGACCCTCGTATAATGGTAGGGCGTCAGCGTTCCAAGAGTCACCGATTGCTGAGTCAGGACACTTGGAAGCCTCTGCTCAACCGTTCTATCATGGGACAGTACCCACCTGGCTCTACCTTTAAGACCACCCAAGCCCTCACATTCCTTTCCGAGGGTATCATTACGCCTCAGACAGCCTATCCCTGTTATCACGGTTTCGTGTTCAAGGGACTTCGTGTGGGATGTCATGGACATGGTTCGCCCCTGCCACTTGTCCCAGCCATTTCCACGTCGTGTAATGGCTATTTCTGTTGGGGCCTTTATCACATGATTGGCAACCGTCAGAAATACAAGACAGTGCAGGAAGCAATGAATACCTGGCGCGATTATCTGGTGTCAATGGGCTTCGGCTATCAGTTGGGTATCGACCTGCCAGGCGAGAAGCGCGGCCTCATTCCCAATGCACAGTTCTATGACAAGGCCTATAAAGGCTCGTGGAACGGACTTACCATTATCTCTATCTCTATCGGACAGGGTGAGGTTAATGCTACGCCGCTGCAGATAGCCAACTTGGGTGCAACGATAGCCAATCGCGGCTGGTTTATAACGCCTCATGTGGTGAAAGCCATAGAAGACGAAGAACTTGACACGCTTTATACCAAGCGTCGTTATACGAAAGCCAAGCGCGCGGCTTACGATTATGTGGTTCAGGGGATGCGCTCTGCGGCTCTTGGTGGTACCTGTCATGAGTTGGCAAAGTATGATTTCGAGGCTTGCGGTAAGACGGGAACAGCGCAGAACCGTGGCCACGACCACTCGGTGTTCATGGGGTTTGCTCCGATGAATGATCCGAAGATCGCCGTTGCCGTTTATGTGGAGAATGGCGGCTGGGGTGCCACTTACGGTGTTCCCATTGGCGGTCTGATTATGGAACAATACCTGAAAGGCGAACTCTCTGAGGCTTCGTTGGCGAAAGCGAAGGACATTCAGGAAAAACGTATCAATTATGGAACATCTGACAGATAGGAAACGAGGCGTGATACATTCCATCGACTGGTGGACAATCCTCATCTACGTGGCACTGCTCACATTTGGTTGGCTCAGTGTCTGCGGAGCCAGCTATGACTATGGCGATACGGAGATTTTCTCCCTGTCGGCCCGTTCGGGTATGCAGATTGTGTGGATAGGTACGTCCTTGGTTTTAGCCACAGTCCTGCTATTGCTTGACGACAGTCTCTACGATACGTTTGCCTATGTGATCTTTGGGGTCCTTCTCTTGCTGCTGTTTGCCACCATCTTCAATCCGCATAGCATCAAAGGTTCCCGTTCGTGGCTCGTCTTGGGACCTTTGCGGTTGCAACCGGCTGAGTTTGCTAAATTTGCCACGGCTTTGGCCCTTGCAAAGTATATGGGGCGTTATGGCTATAGTATTGCTAAGACGCATGATTTCCTCTGGACGCTGCTTATCATATTTCTTCCCATGCTGTTTATTGTCATGCAGCGCGAGACGGGGTCGGCCCTCGTCTATCTGTCGTTTTTCCTGATGCTCTATCGTGAGGGCATGACTGGTAGCGTGCTATTCACGGGCGTGGCTATGGTACTCTATTTCGTGATAGGTATCCGTTTTGCTGAACCTACAATGTGGTATACGCCAACGTCGGTGGGCTATTTCATTGTTTTCCTGCTCATACAGATTTTCTCGTCTGTGTTGATTGGCGTCTATTGCCAAGACTGGACGAAGGCATTAAGGTGTCTGGCGGTATGCTTAGGCATAACGCTGGTTTGTCTGCTGTTTTCGTTTTACGTCATACCGTTCGACCTGTTCTGGGTGCAAGTGTCGCTTTGTGTCATGCTGATAGTCTTTTGTCTGTGGCAAGCCATACGCACGCGTGTACATAATTATTTCTGGATTATGGGCTTTGTGGTTGGCTCGCTGGTGTTCTTTAATTCTACGGACTATGCTTTGAATCATGTGCTGGAGAAACATCAGCGTACGCGAATCTATGTGCTTCTGGGCATGGAGGAGGACCTGCGTGGTGCCGGCTATAATGTGCATCAGAGTGAGATAGCCATCGGCTCCGGCGGGCTTGAGGGAAAAGGTTTCCTGAATGGCACGCAGACGAAGTTGAAGTATGTGCCCGAGCAAGATACCGACTTTATTTTCTGTACTGTTGGTGAGGAAGAGGGCTTTATAGGTGCTGCAGGTGTACTGTTGCTGTTCTTGGCATTGATCCTGCGACTTATCCATCTGGCGGAACGTCAACCCACCACCTTTGGCCGTGTCTATGGCTATTGCGTCTTGTCGGTGTTCCTGTTCCATGTCGCCATCAATGTGGGCATGGTGCTGGGATTGGCACCTGTGATAGGTATTCCCTTGCCATTCTTCTCCTACGGCGGTTCTTCGCTGTGGGGCTTTACGCTTCTGCTTTTTATCTTCTTGCGTATAGACGCAGGGCGTTATGCGCTGTTGGATTAGCTATTCCTTTGTATCTTTGAGGCTGAATCCCACATTGGCGATACCTGGCAGTATTTCCCTTTGCATACAATGGCGTATGCTGACCGAAAGCGTGTCGCCGGCCTTTAGGTTGACTGTTGACAAAGGGATGTCCATCTGACGGTAGTTCGTGCCGCTGCCTTTGGGTATGCCCTTCTCGTTTGTCGTCTCAATATTGATGGTGTCGGATTTTGTTGTCTCTTGTGTGTTGCAGCGTTGGCTGACAATCAATGACAGATTGCTATACGGATAGTCCCCTATGATGCGCAGTCCAAGTATCTCGGCATAGTTGCCGTCTCTGTTGTTGGGAATCTCAAAGTATATGGTGTCGTTACGTCTCCATCCGTCAGTGTCGATGTTTTCGTAATGACAATATATCATTTGGCGGTTGCAGCTGGTCTGTGTCAGCGCAACCGCCATGATTGCTATTGTTGAAAAGATGCTATTCCTTAGCAGACTCATCTTTTTTCTCATTTTTCTGCTTCTGTGCCTTTTTCTTCTTCTTTTTCTTCGCCTTGTCGAATCGGTGGATGTCATCGCCAGCCAACAGGTCTACCGGCTGGTTCTCCTGCTGACGTTTCTTCTTCTCTTCATCGGGCTGCAGGTCTTCCGGCTTCTTGCCGTGCTTGTTCATTTCAATGATCTCTTTGGCTCGCTCTGCAGTAATCGTCTCCAGATTAACGGCAATGCGCTTGTCGGTAGAGTAGGTGACAAGTCCAGCCAGGATATCGGCCTTGAAATAGTAATAGTCGGCATCGAGTGTCTGAAGTACTGTCTCGCGGTTGGGCAGTTTCTTGCCTGCCTCCATATAGTTGTCCACCTCGTAGTTCAGACAGCATTTCAGCTTGGCACACATACCTGCCAGCTTCTGCGGGTTTAGCGAGATGTCCTGATAGCGGGCAGAACCCGTGTTCACCGATACGAAGTTCTTCATCCAAGTGGCGCAGCACAGTTCACGTCCGCAGGGCCCGGTACCGCCGATGCGTCCTGCCTCCTGACGTGCACCGATCTGCTTCATCTCGATGCGTACATGGAAGGCGGATGCCAGGTCTTTGATCAGCTGTCGGAAATCCACGCGCTCGTCGGCGATGTAATAGAAGATGGCCTTCTGACCGTCGCCCTGATACTCCACGTCGCCAATCTTCATGTCCAGTCCCAGCTTCTTGGCTATCTCGCGGCTCTCTATCATGGTCTCATGCTCACGGGCTTTTGCCTCGCGGTATTTGTCCATGTCCACCTGACGGGCCAGTCGGTAGATGCGCTTGATGTCATCGGCACTCTTGATGTTTGCTTTTTTGATTTGCAGGTTCACGAGCCTGCCGGTCAGTGTCACTACACCTATGTCATGCCCGGGACTTGCTTCCACTGCCACGATGTCGCCCTTTTTCAGCGGCAGGTTGTTCACGTTGTGGTAGTAGCCCTTGCGGGTGTGCTTGAACTGCACTTCCACCAAGTCTGTCGTCTCGGCATTTCCCGGCACGTCAGCCAGCCAGTCGTAGGTGTTCAGCTGGCGGTCCTGTCGTCCCACGGCAGCTCTACAGAGTCCGCGGTCGCAGCCCGTTCGTATCTCGTATGTTCTTTGTTTCTCTTCCATATCTTTATTTTTGAATTAGCAATACTATGATTTGCAGGGCAAAGTCGAAGAACACGATCTTTGCGTTGGCGTTCTGTCCTATATCTCGTATGGCGCGGTTGGCCAGGTCGTAGAGTTGCAGGATATTTCCTTCATTGATGAAACGGGCGAAGTTCTTGGCAAAGTTCTCTTCCTCCTGAGTCATATACACCAGCTCGGGTTGCTGGAAGTTGCTCATGAAGTTCTCGCGCACCATCCGCAGGAAAAACAGGAGGAATCGTTTCTGTTTCTCGCGTCCGAAGCCTGCCATCGTCTCGCTCCATTTTCTCAGGTCGCGCACCCGTCGCTGATAGGCCAGTCGCATCAGCATGATGAAGAGGTCCAGGAACTGCTCGTTCTCCGTGCCTGCCTGCAGGGCTTCTACTGCCTTGAGCCACGAACCGTTAGCCAGTCGGCTGATACGCTGTGCCGAGTTCTCGTCAATGCCTCTTCTGTCGATGAGTGCCTGTCGGATCTCCTCATCCTGTATTTTCTTGACATCAATGCGCTGCACGCGACTGCGAATCGTCTCCAGCAGTTTGTCGGGCTCCTCGCACACCATCAGGAACACCGTTTGCGTGGGTGGTTCCTCTATGAGTTTCAGCAGTTTGTTGGCACATTCGATGTTCATGCGCTCGGGCAGCCAGATGATGCTCACCTTGTAGCCTCCCTGGCTTGACTTCAGCGACAGCTTGCGCACCAGGTCGTCGCTCTCGCCGGCAGTGATAATAGCCTGCTGGTTCTCGGCACCTATGGCCGTGAGCCATTGATCCAGCGTGAAGTATGGGCCTTGCATGATGAGCTCATGCCACTCGCGGGCGAAGTCATCGCTCACGGGCTTATGGTCACTGCTCATCGAGGGCAGTTTGATGGTGGGGTAGGTGAAATGCAGGTCGGGGTGCTCCAGTTTCTGCACCATCGCATTATCTTCGCCCAGCAAATAGGATGCAAAAGCCACTGCCAGTGCCATCTTGCCGCTGCCTTGCGGGCCGCATAGCATCATGGCATGTGGCAGACGCTCTTCCTTGACCATCTGCATCAGGCGCTCCTGCACCTCCTTCTGTCCTATGACCTCACTGAACTTCAATCGGCCCCCCCTTCTGCCCCCGAGGGGGCTACTTTTGTCTTGCTATCTGGCTTTTTTTCTATGGAAGCCCCCTCGGGGGCAGTATGGGGGGCTTGTAACGCCTTCACGATTTCCACCACCGAATCCACGGCTCCTACGGTATAGAAATGGATGTCGTTCACGCCGTGAGCATACAGCTCCTTGCACTGTTGCACCGTCCATTCTATGCCCAGCTCCTTGGCATCGGCATCGGTTTGGCATTTCACAATCTCACGAGCCAGTGCCTCTGGGATGTCGCAATGGAACGTGCGAGGCACCACCGTGAGCTGACTCAGCTTTGCCAGCGGTTTGATGCCGGGGATGATGGGAATGGTGATGCCCATCTTCCGAGCCTTTTCTACAAAGGCAAAATATTTCTCGTTGTCGTAGAACAGCTGCGTCACAGCATACTGTGCACCCAGATCCTGCTTCTCCTTCAGGTACTGCATATCCATCTCTAAGTTGGGAGCCTCCTCGTGCTTTTCTGGATAGCAGGCCACACCGATGTCGAACCGTGTGCCAGGATTCTTGATGGGCGTACCGTCGGCAAAGAAGCCTTCGTTGAAGCGCTGCACCTGACGAATCAGGTCTGTCGTGTGACAATGTCCACCTGGTGTGGGTGTAAACACGCGATCCTCCTTGGCCTTGTCGCCGCGAAGCAGCAACAGGTCGGTGATACCCAGGAACTGCAGGTCCAGCAACTCGTATTCGATATCCTCTATCGTCGCGCCGCTACATATCACGTGTGGCTGCACGGGTACCCCGAAGCGCTGCTGGATGGCAGCAGCTACAGCAATAGTACCAGGGCGCAGGCGCATACGCTGTCGCTCAAAGCGTCCGTCACCCAGTTCCTTGTAAACATACTCGCTGTGATGCGTAGTGATATTGATGAATGCGGGATTCAACTCACACAACTTTTCAATATCAGCAAAGAGCTTATCGGTGCCTGTCCCCTTCAATGGGGGCAGCACCTCGAACGAGAACTGATGCTCGTCCTGTTTGTCGTTAATGATTCTTGCTACGGCCATATTTTAATGTGCAAAGGTACGAATAAGTGAGCACAATACAAAACAAAAAGCCGTTTTTTTGTTTTTATTGTCGAACGGAAGTACTTTCGACGTCAGTCAAAGGTACGAATAAGTGAGCACAATACAAAACAAAAACCCGTTTTTTTGTTTTTATTGTCGAACGGAAGTACTTTGAATAATAGAATCTGTCACTTTTACATCTAATTTATTGATAGTCAGAACGTAGCATACAGTGTAAGGTTTTTTCAACCTTACACTATTTGCATCACTTTTTTAATATTTTCTGTAAAAGTCAACTATGGGAGCGCGGTCGTCCTCGCCCGCCACCATTGCGGGCGTGGACGACCGCGCTCCCACGCAACCAGCTGTAATAACGGTTAGTTATTCAAGTTTCCCACCCTTCTTTTCCTACCACAGATTTAACAGATTTACTGCGAGCACTCGTGGGTCTTCGACCGCTCGGCATCCCGAAGGGTGACGCTTGCCACTGGAAGGACGCAAGAAATCTCACGGATTCTAGCTGCGCCAACAATCTTATAACTCTCTTCCCTGTAGATAATCATTACGTTTATATTTGAACACGAATTATCCGAATTGACACAAATCTTTTTATTCGTTTGATTTGTAAGATTCGTGTTCGAATCTTATAACTCTCTTCCCTGTAGATAATCATTACGTTTATATTTGAACACGAATTATCCGAATTGACACAAATCTTTTATCTGTGTAATCTGTGGTCGTTAAAAAGGGAGGGAAAGTTCAGTTATTATTTAGTTGGACATTCAGATGAAATCTACTTCTTAATCTTGTAGAGACGGAACGACATGGCGGGAAGCTGGTCGGTGAGCACGGCCTGCTTCTTGTCGGCAGTACATACCACTGTTCCTGCCTTCGGTGTGATCTTCTCGGGCTGGTCGAGGGTGTTCTCGTCATCAAGAGAGCCACTGTAGCTCAAGGTCAGTGTCTCGGCGGTGCGCTCGCCCTTGACATCCTGTAGGTTGAGGGTAATGGGCTGAGACTGCTTCGAAGTGTTGATCACCTTGATGATAATCTCGCCTGTAGTCTTGTCGAACACGCTGGATGCGAAGAGACCGTCCTGACCTTCCTGTCCGGCTACGGGCTTCTTGTTCATCGTGAGCGAGAGTACGTTGGTGCCTTTGTTCTGGGCGTACATCTGCTGTACGTAGTAAGACACGCTCTTGAACATACGCAGGTTGTCGTACCATATCATATCAGGACGCCACTGCCAGCCCTCTACATGGGCGAAAAGGGGCGCATAGGTAGCCATCTCTACGATGTCGGCATTGCGCTCGATACCTGTCATGAAGGCAGCTTCGTAAAGAGATGTCTCGTAGTGGTTCCACTTCTTGCCGCGTCCGTGACAGGCATATTCGCCTGCAAAGACTTTCGGACCCTTACGGTCGTAGCTGTCATAACGCAAAGCACCGCAGTTGGGATAACGATCTTTGGGTGCTGTGCCGAGGAACCAGTCCTCACCACGATAGAAGTGCTCGTCCACGAGGTCGGCCTTCTGCTCCTTCATAGCCACCCAGCCCTTGTCGAACATCTTGCCTTCAGAGTCGGGACCACTGGTACCCACGATCTTGATGTCGGGATATTTTGCACGAACGGCAGCTACAAAGGGCTTCAGACGCTCGAAGTAGGGCGTGTCCCATTGCTCGTTACCAATACCGATATACTTCATGTTGAAGGGAGCGGGATGTCCCATGTCGGCACGCAACTTGCCCCACTTGGTGTCCACAGAGCCGTTGGCAAACTCGATGAGGTCGAGGCAGTCATCGATATAGGGCTGTAGTTCGTCCATTGCTGCGTGTGCACTCTCTTCCCTGTTCTGGAACTGGCAGGAAAGACCTACAGAGAGTACGGGCAGTGGTTCGGCCTTGATGTCTTCGCAGAGCTGGAAGAACTCGAAGAAGCCGAGTCCGTAGGTCTGGAAGTAATCGGGGAAGTAACGGTTGGTGAAGGTATAGTGCCAGCGGTTCTCGTTCAAGGGACGGTTTTCCACGGGACCTACCGTATTCTTCCAAGCATAGCGCGTAGCGAGGTCGGTACCCTCAACGATACATCCGCCCGGGAAGCGGAATACGCCAGGATGTACGTCCTCAAGAGCCTTGGCAAGGTCTTCGCGCAGGCCGTTCTCACGACCCTTGTAGGTCTTAACAGGGAAGAGGCTGATGTGCTCTACGTCGGTAGTCACCTTGCTGTCGCCCCATACACGGAGGTGGGCTTTGTCGAAGGTGCGCTTGGGCTTGATGACGGCTGTGTATTTCTTCCATTCCTTGCCGCTGATGTCCACGCCGGCATTGCCCAACTTCTGGTCATCGCTCATTGTGGCATTATCCACAAGGTCGATCCACAGCTTGCTGCTGCCGCCGTCGGGTACGCGAGCCCATACGGAGAAACGGTATTCCTCGCCGCCTTTCACGCCCATGCCGAAGAAACCGTGGTTCTCAATCATGGTGTGCTTGTCGTTATGACCAGAGGGGGCCAGACGTACATAGTGGGGATTCTTGTCGAAGGGACCGTCATCCTTCAGCGTGACTTTGCCTGAGATGTCCCAACCTGCGAAATGGTTGGGGAACTCGAACGAGCGGTTCATCACTAATTCTGCATACAATCCACCGTCGGCAGCATAGTTGATGTCCTCGAAGAATAGCCCGTACATCGTAGATGAAACAGGTGCTCCGAGTTTCTTGGTGTTTACGTCCATCACGTGCTGAGCCTGAGCAGCGAGTGATGCGGAGAGTGCGAATGCAAGCGATAAAAATTTCAGATTCATTAGTAATTGATTTTATTAGTTTTTGTTTCCTATCGTGCAAAATTAGTTAAAAGTTATCAAAGACGCAAATTATATCAATAAAAATGTGTACTTTTGTAACTCTTTAACTAATTAAATATATTTGAGATGAAAAAAATTCTGGTAGTAGAGGACAATGACAGCAATTACATCCTGATGACCTACATCTTGAAACGTAGTTATGAGTTCCAGCGTGCCATAAACGGTAAGGAAGCAGTGGACATGGCTTTGACAGGTGCTTTTGATATAGTATTGATGGATATTAAGATGCCGGTGATGGACGGACTGGCGGCAACCAAAGCGATCAAGGAGAAAATGCCCGACCTGCCCATTGTCGCATTGACGGCCAATGCTTTCGACAGCGACCGCCAGTTGGCTCTTGAGGTGGGGTGCGATGATTTCCTGACGAAGCCTATCAGCAGTACCAAGTGTCTGGAAACGATAGAGAAGTTCATAGGGAAGTAAAAAAATCCATATAAATAGGGATTGTACGGATGCAAAGATAGCAGTACCTTTGCATCCGGAATTTTTAGTATTTTAAGTATGAAAAAGATTGTTTTTACAAGCCTCTGTCTGTTGTCGGCTGTTATTCTGATGGCTGAGAACGTGCACGAGGCTTCTCTTGTGAATGTCAACGACACCAGTCGTGTGATTGATTTGGATGAAGTCATCGTTATTGCACAGCCTAAGGAAGGTGTGCTGCTGCGTCAGCAGCCCATGAGCAGCAGTGCTTTCGGAACACGGGAAATGCAGTTGCTTCAGACGAAGAGCCTGGGGCAGTTGTCCGACTATGTGCCGTCGTTTGTAATGCCCCAGTATGGCAGTCGCCTTACTTCCTCTATGTATATAAGAGGTATAGGGTCGCGCTTGAATAACTCGGCTGTTGGCATCTACTACGACCATGTTCCCTTGATGTCAAAGTCGGCATTCAATACCCATTTCTATATGCTCGACCGTGTGGATGTGCTGCGTGGTCCGCAGGGAACACTCTATGGCGGTAATAGTGAGGGTGGTATTGTGCGTATCTATTCAAAGAATCCCATGAACTATCAGGGTACCGATGTGAGCCTTGGCTTGGGCATGGGTACAGGCTACGGACGGAAAGCGGAAGTGGCTCATTATCATCGTTCAAGTGAAAAGTTCGCCTTCATGGTGGCAGGTTTCTATAATAGCGAGGATGGTTTCTTCTATAATACCAATCTGAATGAGAAGAACGATGCTCTTGACGAGGCTGGCGCAAAGATTCGACTGATGTGGAAACCTGTCAGCAAACTGACTTTCGACCTGAGCAGTGACTATCAGTTCACCATCCAGAACGGTTTCCCTTACGGAGCTTACGATGCTGATAAGGACGAGACAGCCGAGCCTTCCACCACCTTTATGAATACCTATCGTAGGCAGATGGTGAATACCGGTCTGACTGTTTCGTATGACCTTGATAGTTATCTTCTGACTTCAACCACAAGTCATCAGTTCCTCTGGGATCGTATGAATATGGATCAGGACTATGTGCCTGCCGATTATCTGAGTCTGGAACAGACACAGAAGATGAATGCCGTGACTGAAGAGATCGTGTTCCGTTCGAAGAATGCCAGCCGCTGGCAGCACGCCACAGGTCTCTTTGGCTCATATCAGTGGCTCCATAACACTGCCCCTGTGGGCTTTGGCTCTGGTATGACCGGTATGCTCAACATGATGATGCAGCGTGTGCTGCCTGCTACTCATACGATGACTTTTGACAACTTCCGTGTGCCAGGCGATTTCCATACGCCTCAGATGAATGCCGCCGTGTTCCATGAGTCAAATCTTCGCATTACCGATCGGCTGATGGCTACATTGGGGCTGCGCTATGAGTTCAATCAGATCAAGAACGACTACCTGACCAATGCACTGGCTGATATCACCATGACGATGCAGATTCCAGGCCGTCCGGCACCTATGGTGATGAATATCCCTTATGAGTCGAAATATGAGTCATCGCTGAAGAAGGTATCCAATCAGCTCCTGCCTAAGTTCGGCCTGACCTACCGTCTCAGTGAGGATGGGTCTAATGTCTATGCCGTTGTCAGCAAAGGCTATCTGGCAGGCGGCTATAATTTCCAAGGATTCAGCGATATCTTCCAGTTGGAGATGCGCTCGTTGGGTGCCAACTTCCCACGTGATGGCAAGGTGGTGCACGATGAGGCCGACCAGGCACTGAAGGATCGTCAGATCAGCTACGATGCTGAGACCACCTGGAACTATGAGGCAGGTACACACCTGAATCTCTTTGACCACAAGGTAAAGGCCGATGTGGCACTCTTCTATACAGAGATTCGCAACCAGCAGATTTCACGCATGAGCCCGGATTTCGGTTTCGGACGTGTCATCGACAATGCTGGTAAGAGTTTTAGCTGTGGTGTGGAGGCAGCTCTGCGTGGCGGGGCCTTTGATAATCATCTGATGTGGGCGGCCACCTATAGCTTTACGCACGCCAAGTTCAAGGAGTATGATGATTATGACAACGCCCATAATCTTATCAGCTACAAGGATAATTACGTTCCCTTTATTCCACAGCATCAGTTCAGCGTGAATGGCGACTATCGTTTTGACGTGAATGATGCTATCCTGAATAGTGTCACCGTGGGGCTCAACGTGAAAGGGCAGGGCAAGACCTATTGGGAGGCCAACAATGAGATGTATCAGAAGTTCTATGCCACGCTGGGTGCTCATGTGTTGTTCAATATGAACAAAGTGGAACTGGATTTCTGGGGACGCAACCTGACCGACACAAAATATCATACATTCCTCGTAAACAGTCAGATGACGAAGCAAAGCTTTGCCCAGTTGGGCAATCCTCTTCATGCCGGTGTGGACTTAAGACTGCACTTCTAAGCATGGAATAGATGCACTTGTTTCTTCCGTGATACTTTCACGGCATACAGTCTGAATTAAATTTTGGCCAGAATTTTTAAAATTTTGGCCATTATTTTTTGAATTCTGGCCAAAATTTATTTCAGTCTCTATTTGTTTCTCCCACTTATTTCGTAACTTTGACTTCGTCGAACTTACCTTTCGTTCGGAAATAGAAAGAAAAAAGTTGTTTTTCTTTCTATTTCTCTCACTTATTTCGTAACTTTGCACCGCATTATTTGTTTCTTTGCACCGTATTTTGGAAGAGAAGAAGAGTAGAAAGGCAGATTTGGAACGAGGATGGATGCCACGTTTCCTGTTAGGGCTTGTGGTGGCACTGGCCTGCTTCCTCGTGGCTCTGTTTATGCCCTATCCTGAAGATGACCCTCTTGATGACCCTGAATTGCTGGAGATGTTCTCCATGGACGAGGAACTCTCGTCGCTGATACGCCCAGAAAATGAACTGGCCTTGGCACCCAAAGTGGAGCCTGAACCCGCTAAGAAATTAGTGGTAAAGGAAGAGGAAGAACAGGAAACGGAACCGCTGAAAGACGACGAACCCGTAGAGACCGATATGAACAGCGACATGAGTGCGATGGACGATGAGATAGAGCCGCCGGCACCAGAGGATGACGATGTGGTCAGTTTCCGCGTGGTCGAGGACCTGCCTCAGTTCCCTGGCGGTGCCGTGGAACTGATGAAGTTCCTGCAGCGCAACCTGAAATATCCGCCACTTATGCAGGAACGTAAGATACAGGGCAAGGTGGTGGCAGAGTTTATCGTCAATAAAGACGGGTCGTTGACTGATGTGAAGATTGCAAAGTCCCTTAATCCTGCTTGTGACCGTGAGGTGCTACGCGTACTACGAATGATGCCCCGCTGGACGGCTGGCATCCAGAACGATCAACCCTGTCGCACGAAAGTATGTATTCCAGTAGTATTTAAATTGTAAATTATGATAACATCTGACGAAATCTTGAGAATCGTGAACGAGGGATTAGATGCCCTTCAGTACGACCGAAAGCCAACATCGCTCTATGAGCCTATACGCTATGTGCTCTCGTTGGGAGGCAAGCGTATTCGCCCAGTCCTGATGCTGCTGAGTTATAACCTTTTCAAGGAGCATCCCGAGGATATCCTGATGCCCGCACTGGGACTGGAGACCTATCATAACTACACATTGCTGCACGACGACTTGATGGATAATGCTGACGTGCGTCGTGGTCAGCCCACGGTGCATAAGAAATGGGATGCAAACACGGCAATCCTCAGTGGCGACTCCATGCTGGTGCTGGCTTATCAGCGCATAGCTCAGTGTGATGCGACCCATCTGCCTCAGGTACTGAGCCTCTTCACAGAGACGGCTCTTGAGATAGGCGAGGGCCAGCAGTTTGATATGGACTTTGAGACACGTAATGATGTGACCGAGGACGAGTATATCGAGATGATTTGTCTGAAGACCAGTGTGTTGCTGGCTTGTGCACTGAAGATAGGAGCCATCCTCGGCGATGCCTCTGAGGAAGATGCCGACCTGCTCTATCGCTTTGGCGAGAAGATAGGCTTGGCTTTCCAGTTGCAGGATGACTTGCTTGATGTCTATGGCGACCCGAAAGTCTTTGGAAAGGCTATCGGTGGCGATATTACATCGAACAAGAAGACCTATATGCTCATTAATGCTGTAAATCGTGCCAATGCCGAGCAGCGAGCCGAGTTGATGCAATGGATAGAGGCAAAGGAGTTCAATCGAGCAGAGAAGGTGGCTGCCGTTACCCGTTTGTACGATGAGATAGGTATCCGTCAGCTCTGCGAAGAGAAAATCAACTACTACTTCGAACAGGGCAAGCAGTTGCTGGAACAGGTCAGTGTGCCTGCTGAACGCAAGGCTGCCCTTCGTGCCTATATGGATGAACTCCTGCATCGCAACAAATAGATTATTATGCATTATGAATTATGCATTACATAGATACACATTGCCATTTGGATGGCGAGGAGTTCGACGAGGATAGGGTAGAGGTCATGCACCGGGCTCGAGCGGCTGGTTGTAGTGCGATCTTCCTGCCTGCCATTGATTTGGCATCATCGCAGCGTATCATTAAACTCGCCCAACAGTATCCCGACTTCCTCTATCCCATGATAGGTCTGCACCCTGAAGAAGTGCGTGCCGACTGGCATGAGCAGATAGCAGCTATAGCCCCCCTCATTTCCCCCCGACTGGGGGGAAGGCTCCCAACACAGGCCCTCCCCCAGTTGGGGGAGATTAGGAGGGGGATTCCTATCGCCATCGGCGAAATCGGACTCGACTTTTATTGGAGTCGTGAATTTGAAAAGGAGCAACAGGAGGCTTTCGAGGCTCAGGTGCAGTGGGCGGTAGAAACGCAGTTGCCCTTGATGATTCATTGCCGGAAAGCTCAGAACGAGATGGTACATATATTAAAAAGGTACGCGAGGGATTTGGTGGGCGGTGTGTTCCATTGCTTTACGGGAAATGAGAAAGAGGCTGAGGAACTGCTACAGTTCGACCGTTTCGTGCTTGGTGTCGGCGGTGTCTCTACGTTTAAGAAGAGCCATCTGCCAGAGGTGTTGCCTGCCGTTGTACCCTTAGACCGTCTGGTTCTTGAGACTGATGCCCCCTATATGGCTCCTGTCCCCATGCGTGGTCAGCGTAACGAGCCGGCCTATATCCGTTATGTGATTGCCCGACTGGCAGAGGCCTATCGTGTTAGTGAAGAAGAGATTTGCAAGCAGACCATGGATAATACCTGTCGTGTATTCTCGAGATACCATAAATGAGAAAAAAAGTTAAATAGCAAACGGCGGAAGCAAATTCTTCACTCTTCACTCTTCACTCTTCACTTTTTTTGCTACCTTTGCACCCGCTTTACGATTGGAGAGGTGCTCGAGTGGTTGAAGAGGCACGCCTGGAAAGCGTGTAGCCGGCAAAACTGGCTCGCAGGTTCGAATCCTGTTCTCTCCGCAGGAAGAATGCTCTGAGGTTGTTCCTTAGGGCTTTTTTTTGCCATTTCAATTTTTTTTTCATTTTCTGCAATGTTTTTATGGTTTTGCTCGTATATATAAACAAAGACCATAAATTAAATGACCGAAACAGACATACAGCTGATTCTGGGACTGCGTGAACAAAGTCCCAAAGCACAAAGGCAGACGCTTGAACGCTACGGCAACGACGTCTTCGCACAAGTGGCGAGGATGCTACCCGCAACGGAGGATGCCGAGGAGGTGTATCAGGATGTGTTTATCAAGGTCTTTCGGAATATCAAGTTGTACGACGAAGAGAAGTCATCGTTGAAAACATGGATCTCGCGCATAGCCTATAACGAGGCAGTCACGTGGCTCAGACACAAACGCCAGACGATGATTTACTTCGAAGACAGAGATGGAAAGGCAGATCTGTTGTCAGATGCGGAAGTGGAAGAGACGCTGGGACATCCTAACAGCGAAATGGTACAGCTGATACAATCGGCACTGAAGCTACTGCCACCCGACGAGCGGGCTATCCTGACGATGTTCTACTACGAAGAGATGAGCCTGAAGGAAATCGCTTATGTAACGGAATCCATTCCTACAACGGTAGCCTCGAAGCTCAGCCGAACGAGAAAGAAAATATGTAAAATCATCAAAATGTTGCAATCATGACAGAGGAGAGATTAAATGAACTACGGCAAACGGATGCGAACCTTCGCGATGCCCTTAAGATGGGCGAGACGGAGCGTGCGCAGATGCCTGCCGACCTCAACGAGCGACTGATGCAGCGCATGGCAGTAGAGAAGAAAAAGCCACGACGCATCATCTGGCCTTGGATTGCCGCCGCTTGTGTGGCAGGCGTGTTGATGATATGGCTCACGCCGCCTAAGGAAGATACAACGGTAGCCATGCAGACCCCATTGCAGAAGACCCCATCCCTGGAGACCCCATCCCCATCCCTTCCCCTGAATGGGAAGGGAGAGGTTAGTCCTGAGGTCGCAAAGGTGGAAGAAACTGTGGTTGCAAAAGTGGAGACAAAAGAGACTCCTCAGAGTAATATAGGAATTCAGAAAACTCTTCACACTCAGAAGAAACAGATGACTCCAACATCACAAGCCACAGATGTTTGCAACGACCTGGCTGCCGTACAAGAGAATGAAGTATCTACTCCCCTCCCTTCAGGCGAGGGGCAAGGGGGTGGGTCTGCTGATGGGTCTGCCGTTGTTACACTCTCCGAGCGCAACGTCCCCATTACCCGTCCCGAGAACCTGAAGTACACCCCCGAGGAGATGGCCCTGATGAAGAAACAAGCTAACGAGGCCTATCTGAAATGGGTGGAACTGGAACTCGAAATCGCAAAATATCATTTAGAGCAAACAGCTCAGAAATAAATGAAAAATGTAAAAATTAAAAAATGTAATAATGTAAAAATTAAGCATTAAGCATTAAGAATTAAGCATTAAAAATATGAAACGTATATTTATCATGCTGCTCATTGCTTGCAGCGCCATAACAACCATTAGTGCCGATCCATTGGCAAATCCTCAGAAGAAACCTGAGACCGTTATCGCTACCCTGAACGCCATCATCGCTAAGTTTGGCTTGAACGAGGGGCAGGTGTACTCCGTCAGCCGCAACCCTAATACGAGTATCATCGAGTCGAGCTGGAAGATAGTTCCCTTCCGCTGTTCAGCCAATAGTATGCAAAACGATAATGTGTTGAAGGCTGTGGCTTTGAACTTCCCAAAGGAAGAACCTCTGGCTTATCAGTTCCTGCACATCCAGCCTGGCAGCAAAGAGGAATTCCAACTGAAGGTCATTACCGAAAATGGTAAGACTCAAGGCAACCAGCGCATTCGTACCAATAAGAATCAGGAAATGTGGCTCATGTGCTGCAAGAACCCTGAGAACCCCACGTTGCGCGATGCTTATGCCGTCACTTGGGAATATATGCACGACCAGAAGAATCAGGTACTGGGCACCGTGTATATGATTACCTCGCTACGCCCCGACCTCTTCGAGAAAAGTATGAGCACTGACCTCTACGCTAAAGATCAGGATGGTTCAAAAATGAGGTTCACCCTCGAAGGCCGTGTTGGCGATGACCTGAAGGATTCACTCTACGTGTTCTATATCGCTGAAACGGCTGAGCAGCTCAACAATGCTCCAGACGAAAGCTATACATTTACGATGCCTGTCATTAACGGTCGTTTCGGTGTCTCTGTTGAAAATGACAAGCCTTTTGTGGGTCGTATCCGTACGGTGATGCCCGATGGCTCGCTCTGTCAGCTGTGGACAAACATCGACTGTGTGCCTGGTGAGACCTATCATATAACCACTCATAACGGTTGGTACGAGGAGGACCGCGACTACGAGAACCGTGTAGGCCGCTATAGCGGTAAGAGTCTGCTGAACGCACGACAAATTGCAGGAAATGATGATGTGGATATGTTAGAGGTCGACTCCATACCAGTAGTAGATGACGTACCAGTAGATTATGTCAATGATGAAGGAACGAATAGAAGAGCAGTTCAGTGGAGAGAGAACCTGACTCCGAAACAGAAAGTTCAGTTTGCGTCAAAGGCTCAGACCATTGATACTTATGAAAAGGTTTTGAAACAAAGCTATGACCTGATTGGTAAGGAAATCAATGGCATGAGAGACCCGCAGATTATAAATGGCGTCTTTGATAGGATATATAAGCAGAACAAGACGTTTGACAGTCATGTGCAAGACTTCGTGAAATTTGGGCTCAACACGGGTTTACCCAAAGAATCGTTGCCGGATTTCTACAAAATGGTTCTGGATTTGTATAGTAAACAGAATCAGGCAATCGCCAGATTTTATAAGGAATACGGCTCCTACACTAAGTCGGCCCGCAAAGTCCAGAAGCAGGTCAACCGGCTTACGGAGAAATACATGACCGAAATGATGAAAGTGATACAGTAAGCCACTGAGAGGAAGAGAATCTTCCAGTGTGGAACGATGTCTTTTTTGTGCTCCAGATAGGAATTGTCCCTACCTGGGGCACTTCCCTTTTATTCCTCTTACTTTTGTGGCTTTTTAGGTTGGTGTGCTAAAAAAAATATAGTGTTTGAAACAAAAGGGAAAACCCTTGATACGTTTTTCGCACACGCCTGTACGTAAAGAAAAGGCGTTCGGACATTACCGAAAGTTTATTTTATATAAATTATGTAATTTTGCATCGGTAAATTCAAACTAACCGCAAAAAATAAACCAAAGATAAAAAACAAAAAACGTAAAACGAATGAAAACCGAAAGTCTTTTTTGGAAGCGTAGCAGACGGCAACTGGTGGCGATGAGCTGTTGGCTGTTGGCTGTTGGCGGTGGGTTGCTGACTGTTGGCGGCACCCTGACATCCTGTTCGGAATACGACTTGGATGAGGAGACCCCCTCAGGGTGGGACCGAAGCATCTACAGTTGGCTGAAGGAGCAGGGGGACTTCACTAACATGGTGAGGTTGATTGATGACCTGAACTACACGGATGTGTTGGCAAGGACAGGTTCTAAGACTCTTTTTGCGGCAGACGATGCTGCTTTTGAGCGTTTCTTTAGTAAAAACAACTGGGGCGTGTCGAGCTATGGCCAGTTGACTTATGCGCAGAAACGCTTGTTGCTCTTTGGAGCTATGATAGACAATAGTTATCAGGTGCAGTCGTTGGCCAGCACTTCAAACCAAGATGGTGCTCCTATCGAGGGTAACTGTATGCGTCGTGTGTCATCGCTCTCGACTTTCGATAATGTTAGCATTATGAAAACCCTTCCTGAAGGTCCCTATTGGCAGGTGTATGCCGATCGCGACTCATTGGTGGTGTTTCATGATTATACGGAAGTCCCCATGGTTCATTTCATTGAGCGCTTCATGACCAACAAGCAGATTACCAATGAGGACTATGATTTCCTTTTCAACAGAGATAAAAAGAATAGCTATCAGAGTGGCGATGCTTCTGTGAACGGTTCTCAGATTGTGACGCAGAATATCCGTTGTCTGAATGGTTTTATCAATCGCATGAGCGAAGTGGTGACCCCACTGCCAAATATGGCTGAGATTATCAATTCTGAGTCGAAGACCACGGAGTTTGCCCACCTGCTTAATCGTTTCTCTGTGCTCGACTGGTTGGGTGATGATATGACCGATGCCTATAACCGAAACTTTGGAACAAATGTCGATTCTGTGTTCCAGTTGCGCTATTTCTCAAAGCGTTCACAGGGTGGCGCAACATTCAATAAAACCTATAATCAGCAAAGTAAGGGCTTCTGTGAGTTGCCCTTCGATCCGGGATGGAACGGCTATTATATCTCCACCAATACCGATGACGAGACGGCCTTGCAGCAGGATATGGCAGTGATGCTGGTGCCAAGCAATGACGCTCTGAAGGCCTTCTGGGAGACTGGAGCCGGTGCCCCATTGCGTATAAGCTTTGGCTCATGGGATAAAGTACCTTATAATACTTTGAAGGAGTTTATGAGTGCCAATATGCTCTCATCTTTCGTGGGCAGCGTACCCAGCAAGTTTACGTCTATCATGAACGATGCTTCCGATCCCTTAGGTATTACCACTAACGATATTGACTCTGTATGGCTGGCATGTAACGGTGCTATTTATCTGACCAACCGCGTGTTCACGCCAACCTCTTTTATCAGTGTGATGTATCCTGCAAAGGTTGACCAGAATCTGAATATCATGGACTGGGCTATTGATCAACTGAAATACAGTGCTTATCTGAACTCTTTGAATGCTACGTACAGTTTCTTTATACCATCTAACAATGCATTGCAGGCGTATGTAGACCCCTGCTCGTACGGAAAACCACAGCGTCAGGTTTTGCGTTTCCACTATGATGAGACCAGGAAGGGCAAGGAGGTTTATGCCAGCATTCATAATATTGACCCTGCAACAGGGGTAGTGAGCGACTCAATAGATTCATACGGATCCACTCAAAATCCCAAGAATAAGAGTGAAGGCTCAGGGTTGAACGACAATCCCGTACTGAACAGACTGTATCAGATTCTGGACGACCATGTGGTGATCGGTAATGTGGAGGATGGGCATGAATATTATCGTACCAAGGGCGGTGCCACACTTCATGTCATCGATGTCGCCAAGGGAGAGAATGGCATGAAGGTGGAAGGTAGCCGTCAGTATAACGGTGAGTCGCCTGCTGTACCTGTTGCCAAGGTCTACGACCAGACCAAAAAGACCAGTGGCGGTAACGGAAAGAGTTATATCTTGGAAAACAGCCTGCTGATGGGTACCCGCTATACCGTATTTAATGTGTTAGGAAAACATCCGGAGTTCAGTCGTTTCCACGATTTGCTCGAAGGCAGTTCATTGCTGGAGATGAAACATGACAAAAACTATGCATGTAACGATACCTGTATCAAGACATTCAATAATTACCACTATACGGTCTATGTGCCTACTAACGAGAGTATCGATGCGCTCATCAGTGAGGGAAAACTCCATACTTGGGATGATATGGCTGCACTTGATACGACCATTGCAGAGCAGCACAAGTTGTATGACCAGTATAATGATGAAATAGAAACTTTCCTGCGCTATCATATTCAGGACAATTCCCTTTATATACATGGTGACAATACCACGGGTCTTGATGAGTTTGACGAGACGGGCTCGTTTGTGACACCATACGAGACGGCTTATATCGGTAAGGACCTGAAATTCAGACGTGTGAAGGTTACAACCGACAAGCCTGGAAACCAGATTGTCATTGAAGATGAGGTGGGCAACCATCGCCGTGTGATGACAGAGAAAGCCGGGCTTTATAACTTGATGGCTCGTGAGTACGTGTACCAAGAGGGCGACAAGAGTAATGCGAAGCATATACGTACTACTTCTTCGGCAGTGATACATCTGATAGATGGCCCGCTGATGACAAAGAGTGAAAAGTAAAAAGGTAAGGAAGAAAAAAACGAAAGAATATGACAAATAGAATTTCAAGCAAAACCGAAAGGGTACTCAAAGGCCTTTTGCCTTTATGCCTTTTTACCATTTTGCCTTTGTCTGCAGTGGCTCAAAAGGCTGGCGATATCATCAGCGGTCAGGTGACCGATGCCTTTGGACCTGTGATGCAGGCCAATGTCGTTGAGATTGATGCGGCCAACCGTATCGTTGCCGCTGCCACGACAGATATGAATGGTAACTTCTCCTTCAAACTGAAGAATCCGAAGGATAAGTTGAAGGTCTCTTATGTAGGCAGTAAGACACAGATACTGCCTTTCAACAAGACCTTCTATAAGATTGTGCTCAAGGATCAGACCACACTGTCTGATGTGACGGTTGTAGCCAAGAAGAAAGCACAGGGTTCAGGATTGCAGATTCCTGTCAAGGAAATCTCTACTGCACGTCAGACCATTGACATGAAAGAGTTTGAAGGTCTTTCTATGACCACTGTCGATGAGGCTCTGCAGGGACGTATTGCCGGTTTGGATATCGTGGCCAACTCCGGAAACCTGGGTAGCGGCACTTCCATGCGTTTGCGTGGTGTGTCGAGTATCAACGGTAGCAGTGAGCCGCTTATCGTTGTCGATGGCAACGTGTGGGAGACGGGAAGTGGAAGTACCAAGGACTTTGACTTCCAGTCGGCCAACGACGAGAAGTTTGCCGAGTTGCTGAATGTGAACCCCGAGGATATTGAGAGCATCGCCGTGCTGAAGGATGCTGCCGCTACGGCTATCTGGGGTTCTCAGGGTGCCAATGGTGTGATTGAGATTAAGACGAAGCGCGGTGCGCGTGGAAATACGCGTGTGACCTATAGCTTCCGTCTGACGGGAACCTATCAGCCCAATGGTATTAAGTTGCTGAATGGCGACGAGTACACCATGTTGCTCAAGGAAGAGTATTTCAATCCCCACCTGGAAGCAAAGGCCAGTGCCGATGTCGATGAGATCAACTACCGTTCGGGCGGCGAGTTCTCGGAATACCAGATGTATAATAATAATACAGACTGGGTGGATGCCGTGAAGAAAATCGGTTGGCGCCAGAACCACTATGTATCTTTAAGCGGTGGTGGTGAGAAGGCCAACTTCCGTATTGCTGCCGGTTACGACCACGAGACGGGTTCTATCATCAAGCAGCAGTTGGACCGTTTTACCACCCGTGTGGCACTCGACTATTTCGTCAGCGACCGTATTAAGATTGCCACCAATGTGGCTCTGACCTATACGGATAACCAGAAGAACTATGCCGACCTGCTTTCCGTGGCCTATCGCCGTATGCCAAACCTGAGCATCTATGAAGAGGATGCACAGGGCAATTCGCTGGGTGAATTCTATAATATGTTGTCTACATCGAACAAGGTGTTCAAGGACAACCAGTTCACAGACTACAACCCCATTGCCTTGGCTCATCTGGCTCAGAACGAGGAGACCAGCTACAATATTGAGCCTGAGTTCAAACTCAATTATGAACTGCTGGGTATAGAGGATGAGAAATCCCGCCTTACCTACGAGGGTAAGATTGTGTTCAACATCTTCAACCGTTATAACGATATGTACCGTCCCTTGGAACTGAGTACCGGTGGATGGGCCAGCAGTGATGCCAACGTGGTTACAAACAATGCGTATAAGAGTTTAGGTGTGACCACCACCCATACGCTGACTTTTGTACCGCAATTCCGTAATAAGGATCATTCGTTTATGATGCTGCTCCGTGGTCAGTTGACCAAGGGTACCAATACAAGCCAGAACACAAGCGAATACGGATTGCCTTCAGGCACCATCCGTACTACCAGTGCTCCTGGTATTATCTCCACTTTCAGTTCTTCTCCAGGACAGTGGCGCAGTATCTATTTCACTTACTCTGCCCACTATGCCTTTAAAGGACGCTATGTCTTTGACTTCTCAGTTCGTCGTGACGGTAGCACGAAGTTCGGTTCCGACCAGCGTTGGGGTAACTTCCCTGCATTGTCGGCAAAGTGGATTGTCAGCGACGAGCCGTGGTTCAAGAAAGCATTGCCTTTCGTTTCCATGTTTGCTTTGCGTCCAGGTTGGGGTATCGTAGGTAATCAGCCCGGCGGCGAGGGCCTTTTCTATAGTCAGTATACTGGCGGTAAGGGTTATATGGATCAGGGATCCGTTTACCAGAAGAACATCCAGCTGAAGAAACTGAAGTGGGAAGAGAAGGAAACCTATAACCTGGGTGTTGACTTCGGCTTCTGGAACGACCGTATTAATGGTAATGTCGAGGTGTATAAGCAGATTACCACCGACCTGCTTATGTCCAACCGTGCTCTGCCTTCCAGCTCTGGTTTCGCCTCCTTGTCATATCAGAACGTAGGTTCAATGGAGAACGTGGGTTGGGAGTTCAACCTGAATGGTAATCGTATCGTCAAGGTGGGTAAGTTCTCTGTTGACTTCAACATCACGTTTGCCAACAACCGCAACAAACTGACGGAAATGGACGAGACAGTGCTGGCCTCACTCAATGGCGATTTCGACAAGAAGAACGGTAGCTATCTGTCACGCGTAGAGCTGAACCGTCCTTTTGGCGGTATCTATGGCTTCCGCTACAAAGGTGTCTATCAGTATAGTAAGTATTCTGACGAAGAGGTCCCTGGTGTCAGTGGTCCCAATGCCCCTGTCGCTCGCGATGAGAATGGAAACGTCATTCGCGACAACTATGGTCGCACAAAACCAATGCGATTCTGCTATGATGGTACCTCTGACAGCGAAAAGGAATTCCGTGGTGGTGATGCCATCTACGAGGATATCAACCACGACGGTCAGATCAACGAGCTTGATATCGTCTATCTGGGCTCGTCGCTGCCAAAGTTCACCGGTGGTTTCGGCTTCAAGCTGCACTTTGGCCGTGTGACTCTGAACAATCAGTTCAACTTCCGTTATGGTAATAAGATTATCAACAAGGCTCGTATGAACGCCGAGAATATGTATTCTAACAACAACCAGAGCCGTGCTGTGCTGTGGCGCTGGCGTGTGGAAGGCGATATTGCCCCCATTCCTCGCGCGTTATATAATTATGGTTATAACTGGTTGGGTAGCGACCGCTTTGTGGAAGATGGTTCGTTTATCCGTCTGAACTATACGCAGCTCAGTTATGCTGTACCTCAGAAATGGCTGAAGAAACTGGGACTGCAGCAGTTGAGTGTGTATGCCTCTGCCAACAACCTGTTTGTGCTGACTAAGTATTCCGGTGCCGACCCAGAAGTGGGTTATGGCGGCTATGGTGTCGTGACCGATAATGCACAGACACCTCGTGCCAAGTCGTTTACCGGTGGTGTTACTATTTCCTTCTAAAGAATGTAAAAATTAAAAAATGTAATAATCAAAAAAGTGACTGAGTTATGAAACGAAATAATTTTTTAATTTTTAAATTTTATAATTTTTACATTGTAGCAGCATTGCTATTGACCAGCTGTAATGACTTCCTCGATGTGCTGCCTCTGAACGATGTGGTACTTGAGAACTACTGGACTAAAGAAAGCGATGCTACCAGTGTGCTGATGGGCTGCTATGAAAGCCTGCAGTCGGAGGATTGTGTCACACGTATGGGACTGTGGGGTGAGGCACGTTCCGACAATATGAAAAAGGGTACCACCTCGTCACAGGATATTGAACAGTTGATGAAAGAGAATATCCTGCCTACCAACAACTTCTGCAACTGGACCAGTTTTTATCAGACCATCAATCGTTGTAATATATTGATTCATTATGCACCGCAGGTACAGGAATTGGATCCTAATTATATGCTGCCCGAGATGAAGGCCAATATTGCTGAGGCTACTTTCATTCGCTCGCTATGCTATTTCTACCTCATCCGCACCTTCCGTGACGTGCCTTATTCTGTCAAGCCCAGTATTGATGATACGGAGGAATATCGTGTTCCTGCCGACTCGTTCGATGTGGTGCTCAACAACCTGATAACTGACATGGAGGCCGTGAAGGACGATGCACAGTTGTATTTCTGCAAGCCAAAACCCAACGAATCTAGTAGGGATGAGTACCAAAACAGTGCTCGTGTCACTCGTCCGGCCATGTATGCACTGTTGGCCGACCTCTATCTTTGGAAGGGCGACTGGGACAAGTGTGTGGCCTGCTGCGACTATGTGATTCAGTTCAAACAGGATGAGTATGACAAACTGCTGAAGCGCCGTATGCAGAATGAAATCCTCCTTTTCAACGACATCCCCCTTCTGTTGGAGAAAATAGACAACAAATCGGGTAATGCCTATACTGCCATCTTCGGTCAGTCAGGCCATTCCTTTGAGAGCTTGTTCGAGATTGACTATGATGCCTCTCGTAATAGTGATAATACGAACAAATACATCAGGAATTATTTCTACTATAAAGGAAAGCAGACCCAGTCTAATGGTATTATGGCAGCTGTTGACGAGTTGTATAAGGGTCTGCCATCTAAAGACTCAGAGTTGTTTAACACGAAGGACTGTCGTCCCTATGAGTCTATTTTTGAGGCTGGTACCGATAATTATCTGATTGCCAAATATGGGGCTTCCAAGGTCTCTATTGATAATTCGAAGAGTAAGATTTCTCCCGATTTTACATGGCGTTCCGATGAATATGCCCATTGGGTGGTCTATCGTCTCACCGATGTGATGCTGATGAAGGCCGAGGCACTGGTGCAGCAGGGTAGTGACCACTTCCAGGAAGCTTTCGATTTGGTTAATGCCGTCAACAGGCGTGCTGTCAATTCGTTGGCTCCCGGTACTGGCGAGGTCCTGAAATTCTCAAGTTTCAGTGGCTCTCAGGAGAGTATGGAGAAACTGGTGATGGACGAGCGTCAGCGTGAGCTGTTGTTCGAGGGCAAGCGTTGGTTCGACCTCGTTCGTGATGCGCGTCGCAAGGGCAGCAACAAGGAACTGGGTAAGATAGTGACGAAGAAGCAGAAGACCAATATCAGCGGTATACAGATTCGTCTGGCCGACCCCAATGCTCTCTATTTGCCCTATTTCCGTAATGAACTGAGAGTGAACCCTTATCTGAAGCAAAACCCCGCCTATAATACAGGTGGCGATTCTGATCTTGAGAAGAACTAAAGCCCACCCAAGCCCTCCCCAAGGGAGGGATGTTGGATGTGAAATAGTATTGGACATTTAAACAAAAAAATATATGATATTACATAATATGAAACAAAGGATTTTGTCATCTGTAATGTGGTTTGCCAGCATATTGACATTCCTTCCTTTGGCAGGGCTGGGCTGGTTTTTTACCTCATGCTCTGAAGATGACAGTGATGCTCCGCTGACGTTCTATTCTTCGGTACGTCTTACTGCGGCAGGCTTTATTGAGGCCGACGAGGCACAGTTTAGCGAATTCAAGGCTATTCTTGAGAAAGGCAACTATCTGGGAATGCTCAAGACATACGGTAGCTACACCGTATTTGCTCCTACCAATTCTGCTATCCAGCAGTATCTTCAGGAGAACGGCTATGCTTCAGTTGACGAACTGCCAGTAGAGAAATGCGACACCCTCTCACGTACCCATATCATTCAGGGTAAGGCCGTCTTCACCTCAGACATCGGTGATGAGGTGACACCTACAAATATGAACGAAGGCTACATCACGATGACTGCCGACAGTGATGCCACTAATAATAACGCATTGGTGGTCTATGTGAACCAGAATTCACGAATCATTGAGCGTGATGACTCGGTGACCAACGGTGTGGTGCATATTGTGGACAAGATCATTAATTCCAGCAACAAGATGTTGCCTCTCCTGATGGAAGAGAATCCCAACCTTTCGATTTTCTGTCAGGCACTTCGTGAGACAGGTTTGATAGACTCGTTGATGAAGTACGTTGACACCCGATATACAGTTGATCCTGACTCAGCTATATCCAAGGATGGTAGCGACACAGGCTTCAAAGTGGCGTATGGCACGGCCAATGGAGGTGGCTCTGGCTCCAAGCAATGTCAGACCTACTATCCGCTTAACCGTTTCTATAAGTTCACGGCTTTCGTTGAGACCGACTCCATTTATGCGCTTCACGAGATCCACAATCTTGATGATTTGAAGGCATACGCCAAGCGTATTTACGACGAGTCCTATCCTCAGGACGCAGGAAAGTACGACAATGACTTTACTGACCGTCGCAACCCGTTGAACCGCTTTGTCAGCTATCACCTGATTAACTGTAAGGGCTCTCGTGAGAAATGGGTACACTGTAAGGGTACTATCTATGCACAGAAGTTCCTCGTTAATGTCGCTAATCCTGAAGACTACTATGAGACGATGGCTCCTCATGCCCTCATCCGTTTCTGCAGCAATGCCAATGAAGAGATCTATATCAACCGTAAGGAGTCGTATGGCATCGATGGCAAAGTCATGAAAAACAAGTTCGCCGTGCGTGGCGTCCGTGTGTTGAAGGCAGAGGAGTCGGCTGGCTATACGCAGGATTGCGACAATGGAATTTATCATTATATTGACGATATCCTGGTCTATTCCGATGAAGTGCGCCATGATGTGCTCAACCGACGCATCCGTATTGACGGCAGTACGCTTAGTCCCGATTTCATGAACTCCGAGGCTCGCATGGGCTTTATGGGCCAGAGTGAGATGATGATTGGCTATAAGAATGGCTTCCTCGAAAATTTCAAGATGAATAACACTAACACCTTCATTGGTTGCAGCAATGAGCAGGTCGGCTGGCGTCACTATCAGGGCAGCGGCGTGTGTATCACCGGTGAGAAGTTCGATGCCTCGGTGAAGCTGCCTCCCGTACCATACGATGGTACCTATGAAGTGCGACTTGGCTATTCTACGGGTGATGACCGTGGTATTGCGCAGATATACCTGAACAATGATCCTTGCGGTATTCCTGTCACTTTCCGTACTTTCGATACGAATGCAGGATGGGAGTCTGACTATACCGAGGGAAGTATCCTTCGTGACGAGGACGAGATCAAGGCCATTGATAAGTCTATGCGTAATCTGGGCTATATGAAAGCCATGGACAGCTATGGCAGTGAGTCTGAGCCTTTCCGTACCTATGGCAATACCCTTCGTCGCATCTTGGTTCGCCAGTTCATGCGTGCCGACCAGGACTATTGGTTGCGTTTCCGTCAGATTCTTGATGGAGCCACCCTCTATATGTCAATCGACTATATTGAACTTTGTCCTAAGGATGTCTATGACAACCCCGAGGGTGAGGACAGACATTAAGAAGGGAAAAGGGAAGAGTGAAAAGTGAATAATTTGCTTCCGCTTTTGTTTAAAAAGATATAGAAAAAATAAGAATATGAATACAAGAATAATTATCAAGAAGGAAAAGGTGAATGTGATGATGAAGTTGTTGTGCGCAGCATTCTTCACGCTTCACTCTTCACTCTTTACTTCTTGCTCCGACTGGGATGACCATTATGTGGAGCCCGAGAATCAGGTTTCTGATGGACTGACCATGTTCCAGGAGCTTCAGAAGCATACAGAGTTGACCGACTTCAGTGAGGTGCTCAGTAAAACGAAGTTGCTCAAGCAGCATCACAAGACAGCAGTGAGTTACGCCGACCAGCTCAACGGCTCTCAGTCGTTCACTGTTTTCGCCCCCGTCAACGGCACTTTCGATAAGGAATCACTAATTAAGCAGTTGTCCACTGATAGCGGAGACTCAACTGTGATACGCTCCTTTGTGGGCAATCACCTGTCGTATGGTATTACCAGCAGCACCTCAAAGACTTCTGAGCTCTTCCTGCTCAATACCAAACGTGCCACTATTGAAGGTGGAAAGGTACTTGGCACCCCCATCGTCGCAGGTGGTGAGAATATATCTGTAAAGGGTGGCATCCTGCATATCCTGGAGCGTCCTTTGCCTTATCGTCACAACCTCTATGAGGCATTGCTCAACGATGAACGCTACGCAGCATTGGGACAGCTGATCAACAGTTACGATGAAGATGAGTTCAGTCCTTCAAAGTCCATTGCCGGCGACATGGTCGATGGCGAGCAGCTTTATGTCGACTCTGTGTTCGATGAGAAGAATGTCTTGTTGGATCGTGTCGGACAGATTGCCGTCGAGGACTCCTCCTTTATCATGGTTGTACCTACCGCTACAGAGTGGGATCGTGTATGGCAGGAAGCCCTGACATATTATCGTTTCAATCCTACGCTCGATGGTGCCGACTCCCTGCAGCGTTTGTCTGCCGCCCGGGCTTTGCTCTCCGACGCTATCTTCAGTAATAGGATCCAGAGCAGTCCTTCCGATTCTCTGAAGACCTACGACTACGACCGTAAGTATCCCCAGTATCATGTTTTCCATAAGCCTTTCGAAGAGGGTGGCATCCTTCATGGTGCCGTGGCTACGGAGTGCAGTAATGGTACGCTGTATACCGCAGAGAAGTGGCCGTTCACGCCTCAGACAACCTATCAGCGTGAAATCAAGATTGAAGGCGAGAAAGCTGAGGTCATGAGCTATAAGCTCTGTACTTATCATAACCGTCAGCACCTTGCCGACAGCGTTTCTGAGAACAGCTATCTGGATATCCTGTATGATCAGTCAACAAAAGACTGGAATATCACCTTTAAGTTACAGGATATCCTGTCGGGTACATACGATGTCTGTGTCATCCTTCTGCCCCTTACGGTCTACGACCCCTCGGTCCAGTTGAAATCCACCAAGTTCACGGCCGAGATCAACTATATTGATGCGAAGGGAAAAGCAGTTACCTATAAATGCCTCAACAAGGATGGAAAGAAGGACTTCCTCAACGATCCAGCCCGTGTTGACACGCTTGTCTTGGCCGAGGATTTTGAGTTCCCCGTCTGCAACTATAATCAGAATAACGAGAAGTCTCGTATCTCTTTGACGTTGAAGACCGGCATCAATCCGTCGGAGTCCAAGAAGTATTCCCGTGAGGTGTTCCTCGACTGTATCTATCTGAGGCCCAAAGAGTCAAAAAAGTAAAAAGGTAAAAAAGTAAAAGCGATGAAACAGAATATTTTTTCATGTATAAGGTTTAAGGACATGGTGAAAAGTATTTTACCTTTTTGCCTTTTAGCCCTTTTGCCTTTGTCTGTCATGGCTCAGGAGTTGAAGACAGTGAGCGGTTGTGTGACTGATGCCGCCACCGGTCAGCCCCTGGCAGGTGTCCTCGTCGAGGCTTACGGTAATCATAAGTTTACGGCCATGACCGATGAGAAGGGTGTCTATGAATTGAAGGTACCCGAGTATGTCAGCAGTGTAGGTATGCGCGTTGAAGGCTATCAGTTCCAGCAGAAGGCCATCAGTCTGGATGCCTCCAGGACAGATGCCGAACTCTATCCCGCATCGTTCACCCCTGTCTATGAGCGTTCCACCCAGTCGTATGCCAGCCGTCGTGCCGACCGTTTCGACAATACGGCACAGGTGAGCATCGACCCCCTTGTGGCCGAGCAGTTGGGTGCCGACATCCATTCCGTGGCCCGCAGCGGCCAGATTGGCATTGGCAACACCATGTTCATTGGCGGTCTCACCAGTCTGCAGATCAATGCTCAGCCGTTGGTTGTTATCGATGGTGTCATCACAGATATGCAGAACGACCGTCAGATGCTTCATGAGGGTTATCACAATAATATCCTGGCCAATCTTAATGTCAATGACATCGAGAGTGTCACGGTATTGAAAAACGGAACGGCCCTCTATGGTGCCAAGGCTGCCGGTGGCGTGCTGCTCATCAAGACCAAGCGCAACCGTTCTATGGCCACCAAGATTGATGTCAATATCAACGGACAGTTCATGTTACAGCCCCGTCTACCTAAGATGATGGGTGCCGAGGACTACCGCCTCTATGCTACAGAGATGGTTTCTGCTCTCACTGCCGATGTCAGCAAGTTGGAGTTCACCTCCAACGACCGTACCCGCCCCATGTATTATAATACCTATCATAATAATACCGACTGGACGAAAGAGGTCTATCGCAACACCTTCGTGTCCAACTACGGTATCAATGTGCAGGGTGGTGACAATGTGGCCAACTACAACCTCTCCGTGGGCTATTCGTTTGGTGATGCCACTCAGCGTGGCAATGCTTTCTCGCGTTTCAATATGCGTTTGAACACCGACATCCACGTGTTCCGTGGTCTCGATGTGCGTTTCGATGCCGCCTACAGTGACGTTACCCGTGACTTGCGTGATGACGGTGCCGCTGCCGACCTTACCGTTGGCACGGTGACATCCCCCGGCTTCCTGTCGCTCATCAAGTCTCCCTTCCTGGCTCCATACGCGTACGATGTCAATGGCAATATGAGTAATTACCTGGCTGCTGCCGATGATTACGCCAGCAAGGCTTTCGAGAACGATGGCTCTGTCTATCAGAATGCCGTGCGTTTGGCCAATCCTGTCGGTATCCTCAGTCTTGGTGATGGTGAGAACCGCAATCAGGCCGGTAACCGTATGGTGACCTTCAGTATCACGCCTAAGTATCAGTTCAATGGTCATCTCTCTCTGCAGGAACATTTCAACTTCACCTTGGTCAATACCAACGAGAACTACTATCTGCCTCTTGAGGGTACGCCTCCTTTCCGTCTGTTCACCTCCAGCAATACCGAGGTCAATAATATGGCCCAAAGTATGGCTGCCCGTCAGAACTCTGTGATGAGCGACACCCGTCTGATGTGGGAGAACCGTTATGATGCTCATAAGATTGAAGTCATCGGTGGTGTGCGCTATCAGACCAGCAAGTATAAGATGACGGCCCAGCGCGGTTACGATACCGGTAACGACAAATACCCCAGCACGGGCAGTACCAACAGCAAATACCGTACTACCTGGGGTGACGATGACAAGACTCGCGACCTCACCTGGTATGCCCAGGCCGACTATAACTGGGGTGAGAAGTACTATATAGAGGCAGGCCTCTCTGCCGAGACAAGTTCCCGTTTCGGTGAGGATGCCGATGGCTTGAAGTTAGGTGGTGTGGTATGGGGACTCTTTCCCAGCGTCAATGCTGCCTGGGTGCTCAGCAACGAGAAATGGCTTGCCGATGTGAAGGGTATCGACTACCTGCGTCTGAATGCCGGTTTCGATGTGACGGGTAATGACAACATCGATTATACCGCTTCGAAGACCTATTTCGTAGCCAATAATATGTTGACTAAGAATGTCGATGGCAAGTCCCTTGGCAATATCGGCAACACATCGTTGGCATGGGAGACAACCTCTCGTCTGACCTTAGGTCTGGAGGGTAACTTCATCAACAACCGTCTGAACGCTCATATCAATTATTTCAAGGGCTGGACCCGCAATCTGCTCACCATGCGCCAGTTGGCATGGACCAGTGGCCTTGCCGAGAATTGGAGCAACGACGGTAAGCTTGAGAACGAAGGCTTCGAGGTTGGTTTCACCGCCAAGGTGCTCAATCTGAAGAACTTCTGTTGGGAGGCAGGCGTCTCTGCCGGTCATTACGTGAATACGATTACGTCACTGCCCAACAACGACAAGTCGTTTGAGACCGAGGCCTATGGAGCTACTATCCTCTCGCAGGTAGGTTCCGCTGCCGGTGTGTTCTATGGTTACAAGGCCAATGGTGTCTATGCCACTCAGGCCGATGCCGATGCAGACGGTTTCTATCAGGTCAACGATCGTGACGTTAAAGAGTATTTCAGTGCCGGTGATATGCGTTTTGTCGACAAGGACAATAATGGTGTCATCGACGAGAACGACCGTTTTGTCATCGGTAATCCCAATCCCGATTACTACGGAAACATCTTCACCCGTATGAGTTGGAAGCAATGGACGCTGAGTGCTACGATGCGCTATTCTTTGGGCAATGATGTTTACAACTATCAGCGTTCACTGCTTGAAGGTGGCTCGCGCTTCTACAACCAGACCACGGCTATGCTGTCTCGCTGGACAGGCGAGGGTCAGCATACCGATATCCCGCGTATCTCTTACGGCGACCCCATGGGTAATGCACGTTTCAGCGACCGTTGGATTGAGGATGGCAGTTATCTGCGTCTTACCAATGTCACCCTGAGCTATGCCATCCCCATCCGCAGCACCTATCTGCAGGGTATCACGCTTTGGGGTGGAGCCTATAACCTCTTTACTATCACCCGCTATCTGGGTAGCGATCCCGATTGTGGAGTCAGTGGCAGTGTGCTGATGCAGGGCATCGACCGAGGCCTGTTGGCCAGTTCGCGCTCATTCGCATTGGGAGTGAAGGTGAACCTGTAGAAGCCCACCCAAGCCCTCCCCAAGGGAGGGATGTTGGATGTGAATGTGGTATAACGATGACAATTTTTAATCAAGAAAAAAATAGGTAATATGAAAAAACAAATAATAAAACAATGGTTCTTTCCACGTGTTCTACACCTGGCAGGTCTTTTAACATCCCTCCCTTTGGGAGGGCTTGGGTGGGCACTCTCTAGTTGCTCCGACCTCATCGAGACCGACAGCGAACTGGTGGAGTTCCAGAAAGACAACACCCTGCATTCGGCTACCGACAGTGTCTATAGTGTGATGGGCATCATCTATAAGCTTCAGACCGTTGCCGACCGCACGGTGCTGCTGGGTGAGTTGCGTGGCGACCTGGTTGCCGCTACCCCGTCGGCCTCCAAGGATCTGAAGGCCATCGCCAATTTCCAGATTGATACAGATAATGCTTATAATCGTATTAGCGACTATTATGCCATTATCAACAACTGCAACTATTTCCTGGCCAATGTCGACAAGGATATGGTGCGCCACGGTCGTACGGTGTTCGAGCGCGAGTTTGCTGCCGTCAAGGCCTTCCGTGCATGGACTTACCTGCAGATGGCTATGATCTATGGCAGTGTACCCCTGATTACTGAGCCCCAGCTTACTGAGGATGCGTCGAAGGCTGCTATGCAGCAGACTCCTCAGGACATAGTGGCTATCTGCAACTATTTCATCGATGACATCAAGCCATACGTCGATACAAAGCTGCCGGAGTATGGTGATGATATCGACAAAAAGCCTACGAAGAAATTCTTCATCCCCGTACGTGCCCTGTTAGGCGATCTCTGCCTGTGGGCCGGTCGCTATACGGAGGCCGCTCAGTATTACCATGACTACCTGACATCGCATACTAAATTTGTGTCAAGTGATAAGGCAACAGGTATTACAACCGGTACGTCTCATGCTGCATGGGATGACACGAAGACCCGAGATTTCCGTCGTGCCACCAACTCCATCAAGTTTTCCACCGACGATGACGAGTGCCTGTGCTTCATCCCGATGGAGAGTGAGGAATTCTATGGTGTCAAGAGCGATTTGAAGGAGATTTTCTGTTCTACTGATCTCAATCAGAAATATGCCAAGGTGAAGCCTACTAAGCAGATGTGGCAGTTGTCGGCTAAGTACAACTATTGCTACAAGATGGTCAAGAGCGACAACTCTATTGACACGCTGTATGCCGAAAGGGCAAACCTTCACGACGAAAAGTATCTTGGCGACCTGCGTTTCGGCACCGTTTACTCTAACGACGATTCCGGCGAGCAGCGTTTCTCTCGTGTTTCCAGTGAGGTTCAGAAAATCAAGAAGTATCGTGCCGATGACAAAGACCTTACCGACGTGACCCTCTATCGCCGTAACATGGTTTATCTGCGCTATGCCGAGGCCCTGAACCGTGCCCGTTGTCCGCAGTCGGCCTTTGCCGTTCTGAAGTATGGCCTCTACAGCGATATCGTGGCCACCGAGGTCGATAGTATCGAGCGCACTGAAAACGCTGCCCTCATCACGTTCGATCCCCTCTATTTCTCGCTCAGCAACACCCAGGGCGTTCATTCCCGTGGCTGTGGTGATGCCGATGCCGATACCACCTACTGCCTGCCTATGCCCCAGACAGCTTTGGCCACGCGTCAGGACACTATTGACTACCAGATTCCCCTGGTCGAGAATATGATTATCGACGAGATGGCACTTGAAGGAGCCTTTGAGGGCTATCGCTACTATGACCTGATGCGTGTTGCACTGCGTCGCGGCGATGCCTCATATCTGGCCAATCCCGTCTCTCGTCGTACTGGCGAAGTCGATACAGAACTAAAAACAAAACTGATGGATCAGAAAAATTGGTACCTTCCAAAGCCCTGATTGTTCGTTTTTGTTTCCAACGCTTATATAATAGTTTCATTTTTTATAAAAAACAGCATATTATTCAAATAGAAAAGTTAACGAGACAAATAATATAATGCGTTTCAGAAATAGTTCGTACTTTTGCAATGTCGAAAGATAAAAGTTGTTTTTGAAAATAGTAATGATTCATTTTATAGTTATAGTTAGTAGTTGGATTTTAGTTTTGTAGTATATTAGTTAAAACTAATGCAAGCGGTTACCTGTATGAGAATATCGGTAACCGTTTTGTTTTATTAAAGACTATCGGTGGATATTTTGTTTTATTAACGTATCGATAGAGTCGTTTTCTTTTCTTTTTTGTACTTTTGCATCTGAAAACTGAAAACGATTACTATTGCGACTATATGAAACGCACCATATTGGTATTTCTGCTAACGGCTTTTGCTATGGTTAGTAGCATGGCTCAGAGTGGACATTTTATTTCCTCCGACAATTTCTCCAGCAGTCTTATTTCCGAGATGTGCCAGGACTACGACGGTTCTGTATGGATAGGTACTGACTATGGACTCAACCGTTTCGACGGCTATCGTTTTCAGACATTCCTGCACGACGATGCCGATACCACTTCCCTTCAGGGCAATGTCGTGGTGTCGCTGATGGTCGACAAGAAAGGGCGTCTCTGGGTAGGCACCAACCACGGCCTCGACCGTTTTGATGCCTCTACCGAGTCCTTTGTCCATTATCCTTTCCCTTACGGTGTCCATCCCCGTGTTGCCAGTATCCTTCAGCGTAAGGACGGTACCATCCTTGTAGGCACAGCCGGCTTTGGTATCTATGTCGTGAACGATGACGACAAGCTGGAGGTGTATAATGTGGATTCCAGTGAGCGTTATTTCAACCGGCTCTTTGAGGATAGCAAGGGTCGTTTGTGGAAGACTGGCTACAATGAGGAAATCGTGATGCGCGAGGGTAAGAAACTGACACGTTTCATGTCTCAGGTGGGCAATCCGCAGAGTATTGTGGAGTATAAAGGCGAAATCTTCTTCCTTGGTCTTCATGGTCTGATGAGCTATCGTGACGGACAGATGCGCGTGGCAGATGTTGACCTTAATGCGGCATTGTTGACCGATGCCATCCTTGATAATGCCACTCTGGACGATTCTGGTTATATATATATAGGTACGCGAGGCGACGGGCTTTATCGCCTTCACCTTTCCGGCTCCCGACGTTTGGAGCGTGTGGATGTGGTGGCCAATGGTATTGATGTGAATACCGCCAAGGTCTGTTATGTCTTGTTCGACCGTAGCGGTAACCTCTGGGTGGCCTGCCATCGCAAGGGATTGGTGTTGGTGCCTATACGTCCCATGCCTTTCCGCAACTGGAGTTTCCTGTCTCAGGGTGTCACGCTGGGTTCCACCATCTCGTCGGTATGCGAAGGTGATAATGGCATGATATGGTGCACCATCCAGGGCGTGGGTGTCTATGGTTTCAATGCTGCAGGCCATGTGGCGGCTCATCCAGCTGCTCCTGATGCGGTGGAGTTTATCTTCCGCGACCGTCAGAAGCGTTTCTGGGTGGGTACAGACGATGGCCTTTATGACTATAATCCCCTGACAGGACAGTATCAGCTCAAGGTCACTTTCGAGTGTGACCGTTTCAACGATATGACCAGCGACAGTAGCGGTCGTATCTATATCTCCACCTATTCGCGTGGCTTCTGTATCTATGACCCTGCGACAGGCAGCCTGCGTAATTTCGACTTCAATCAGACCGACTCTGTCAAGGGTGCGCTGTGCAACAACTGGATACAGGGTATGGCGGCCGATGCCAAGGGGTTCATCTGGCTGGCCACTGCCGCCGGCGTTTCCTGTTTCGATCCCCGTACCGAGAGTTTCCGCACCCAGGGATGGGATCGTTTGCTCTATGGCGTTGTCTGCTACGATGTGTGTGAACTCCATACCGGCACATTGCCCGACGGTCGTTCGCTGAAAGGCTGCATTGCCATCGGTACGGAGCAGGGACTTTATCTCTACGATCCGCAGACCCGTCGTACCGACCGTTTCCCTGGCAGCGACCAACTCAATAACAAGACCATCTGCTATATCGTACAGTCGAACAATGGCGACCTGTGGTGCTCTACCTCAGAAGGCATCTGGCAGTATCGCAACGAGGCTCATGCCTTCTTCGGTTTCGTGGGTGTCAGTGGCCTCACGCAGAAGGAGTTCCTCTATGGCATAGGTCTTCATACCGACGATGACCGTATCTTCTTCGGTCATAGCGACGGCCTTACCTCGTTCCTTCCGCAGGATATCAATGATGACAAACAGCAGATGTCTCCCCTTCAGCTCTCGGGTGTCTTTGTGGGTAAAACAGCCATCACCAGCAATACAGTGCTCAACGGGGTGCGCGTTACGGATAAGCCCGTGCGCGAAAGCAATTACTTTACCCTCAGCTATCTGGATCACACCATCACACTGGGATTCTCGCAGATGAATTTCTATAACCCCCGTAATGTGGTGTTCGAATATCGCATCAACGATAGTGAATGGATAGCCAACCCCACGGGTGTCAACGAGATTACGCTGAGCCATCTGCAGCCTGGCTCCTATCGGTTGCAGGTACGTGCACACTTGGGCAGTGCCTATACGCCCGATAAGGTGGTGGTTATTACCATCCGTGCACCCTGGTATCGCACCATGCTGGCCTATTTCATCTATTTCGTTCTTCTGGCATCGCTGGCCGTCTATGTCTTTGTGGCATACAGACGCCGTACTGCCGAGCAGATGAACGAAGAGAAGATGAAGTTCCTCATCAATGCCACCCACGACATCCGCTCGCCGCTTACGCTGATTATGAGTCCGCTGGCCAGTCTGAAACGGCGACTTTCCGGCGAGGAAAAGAACAATTCTATCGATGCCATCCGCGATATAGACATTATAGAGCACAATGCCAACCGCATACTGAACCTCGTCAATCAGATTCTCGATGTCCGTAAGATTGACAAGCAGCAGTTGCACCTCCACTGTCAGCAGACTGAGATGGTGGGCTTTGTCAAGGGCATCTGCAAGATGTTCGAATACAGTGCTCAGGAGCGCAACATCACCTTCCGCTTCAATCACGAAGACGAAAAGCTTGATGCATGGGTTGACCGCAGCCAGTTCGACAAGGTGGTCACCAACCTGCTCTCCAATGCCTTCAAGTACAGCTTCGACGGCGGCAGCGTGGATGTCAACCTCTCTCACGATGACACTCAGATGAAGCTTCAGGTCATCGATAATGGGGTAGGGCTCGATGCCGACAGCCTGAAGCATATATTCGACCGTTTCTATCAGGGAACCAACTCCTACCGTATGCACATCGACGGTACGGGCATCGGTCTCAACCTCTGCAAGATGATTGTTGATATGCATCATGGCACCATTACCGCCAGCAACCGCGACGGTCAGAAAGGCTCAGTGTTCGAGGTGTGCCTGCCGCTGGGATATGACCATCTCACCGAGGAAGAGATAGAGAAAGAACCGGTTGATGATAGCCCTCAGCAATCAATAGTCAACGGTCAGAAATCATCTACCTACAAGCACCGTGTGCTCGTAGTCGATGATGACAACGAGATATGCAACTATATCTCCACCGAACTGGGCCGTTACTATAAACTCACTACCAAGCCTAATGGCAAGGAGGGCCTGAAGGAACTGCTCACTGGCGAGTATGACTTGGTGGTGAGCGATGTGATGATGCCCGAGATGGACGGCTTCACTATGCTCCGCATGATCAAGACCAATGTCAATATCGCCCATCTGCCCGTCGTGATGCTCACGTCGAAGGCCGACGTAGCCAACCGTCTGGAGGGCTTGGAGCGCGGTGCCGATGCCTTCCTGGCCAAACCGTTCGACTTGGAAGAGCTCCATATGGTAATCGAGAACCTGATCCAGAGCCGGCAGCGACTGAAAGGCAAGTACAGCGGTGCCCAGCAACAGGTAGACAAACTGGAGCAGCCCGAGGTGAAGGGCAACGACGAACTGCTCATGGAACGTATCATGAAGTCGGTGAACAAGAACCTGTCGAACAGCGACTTCAATGTGGATATGCTGACCCAGGAGGTGGGCATCAGCCGTGCACAGCTCCACCGTAAGATGAAGGAGATGACCGGTATCTCCACCTCAGAGTTTATCCGCAACATCCGTCTGGAGCAGGCAGCTCGCCTGTTGCGTGAGCAGAAAGTCAACGTCACGCAAGTGGCCTATACCGTGGGCTTCTCGAATCTGGCTCACTTCTCTACCATTTTCCGCAAGCATTTCGGCATCTCGCCGTCAGAGTATGCCGAGCATGGAGAAAAATTATAGCTGTTATTTTTGAAATTATAGCTATAATTCTCTTAATAATAGCTATAATTCAAAATAAATTCTGGCCAAAATTTTATTAATTCTGGCCAGAATTTTTTGAATTTTGGCCAGAATTTATTTTCAACTCAGCGTGTTCTTTTGCTGTTATTTCGTTTTTCATTATGTCTTTTGACTTTTTCTTTATGTCTTTTTATTCTTTGTTTGTCGCGTTTGGACAAAAAGCAAAGACTATGAGACAAAATTTAAAGAGTGATTGCGCGATTACCTTTATCTTTGCAGCGTAAATTCGAAAAATCATTTATTAACTAACATTTTTTATTAACTTAAAACTTTATGCACATGAGAAAAACTTACATGATGCTCCTCGCGCTGGTACTCACGATGATGGGTGCCTCTGACGTGATGGCTCAGAAGATTTATCGGACAGCGCTCGATAAGTCGATGTTTAAGGCATGGGATGGCTTTGGTGCTGATGCTAAAGAAGTGGCAGAACCAGAAGCTATCGATGAAGGCCAAAATGCTTTTGGCTGCGAGACCAATTTTTACAAGGAGTTGGGTGGAGGTAGTGTTGTCTATGGTAATACCAACGTGTACTATCTCTGGTATGCTAACTTGACAGGTACCAAGACGATCTACTTCAAGGGTACTGATGGCGTTCAGCTCCGTATTTTGCTGAACCGTCCTGAGCCCGATGGTGGTGATGCCCACGGTGGTACGACTGTTGAGAGAAACGTGACCATTGCTAATGGTGTTGCTACGCTTGACGTTTCTGACCTCGAGTTTGTTCACCTGAATTGTATCAAGACCGGTTGGGGCAGTGCCAAGGGTGTTGTCTACTCAGTCGAGATTGAGGGAACCGTTGAGCCTGTTGTAGGAATCAAGAGTATGATTAACAATGGTGATGCTGAGGGTGATGACCTCGCAAGCTTCCCCGTTTCTTACGATGGTCCTAACAATGGTGACTCAGCTCCCGATAAACCAGAAATTGTTGCTGGTGAAGGTGTTGATGGTAGCAAGTGCTTCAAAGTGACAGCTCATGACGATCCTTCTCAGACTTGGCACACTCAGTTCTATATCAAGGCTGACGAAATTATGCCTAAGGGTTCTAAGTGGAAGTTGAAGATGGCTATTAAGGCAGATGAAGATGCTATGATTTCTACTTCAGCTCAGGCTCAGCCTCGCCAGTGGAGAGGTGGCATGATTGATGATTTTGGCGTTTCAACTGAATGGAAGACCTATAAATGGTCTGGCGAGATTGGCGTTGATGATTTCCAGAGTATCGCTTTCGACTTGAATAATGATCATGGTACTCCTGGCTATCAGGGTGTATCGTTCTATTTCGACAATATTGAGTTTGGTTACGATCTTGGTGGTGGTGAAGCAACTGATAACTTCAAGGCTTTCTTTGATGGTGATGTAGTTCGCATCGACCTGACTAATTTTACCAATTTGACAGATTTGGTTAAGGCAGCTCCTGGCGGTCAGTTCCTGATGTTCCCCGAAGGAACTGTTGTGGTGAAGGAAGATGGTGAAGAAAAGGCTATTTTGTCGGTTGAAGGTCGCCTTGACGGTTACCTCTATATCTTCCTGGATGCTACCCTTGACGAAAGCGCAAAGGTGGAAATCGCATTCACCAATCCTGAAGATGCTAACCGTCTGACATTCACCGGTGGTGAGTTCAACGGTCAGGCTGTTCCTTCGTTCTCTGGTTTTGTTGCAGAGTATCTGGAGGATGCTGGCAATGGTAATATTTCAAGCCTCTATACTGCTCCTAACTTTATTGGCTGTGAGCCTGAGGCTGGTTCATTCAACCTGCCTGGTGACACGAGGACCTTCATCGTGAAGTTCGACAATGCTACGAGTGTTGAAAAGCTGGTGGCTAAGCTGGGCAGTGAAGTCCTGGACAAGGCATACGTAGAAGGTTCCGTTAAGGAGATTATTCTGACCCGTACAGGTTCTGGTGAACTGAAGGGACAGCACACCCTGACTCTGGAGAATATCGCTTCTACCGAAGATATTATAGACGAGACTTCAAGTGCAACGATACAGTATAGCTTCGGTGCTCTTGTCATTGATCCTAATGACCAGCCTGAGGATATTGTAAGTGCAAGTCTCTTCCAGGATTGTGCCAATGATCAAATTCCTGTTGGCTATATTGTGAAGTTCGGTGAGGAAATTCGTACTAATGGTACTGGCTATGGTGGCGGTGCTCGTATGTTTGAATTCGGCCAGGGTGGTGACTTCACTAAGGGTCTCTACGTTCGCGAGGGTTATCTTCAGTATGGTACTGTGACCAATGAAGAATCCGGAGAAGAGTATAATCTTAATCTGAAAGAAGGTAAGAAGTATGTCATCCACTTCAACTCTGCTATGTGGAAAGACAATGGTTCTGAACTGGATTTCCAAATCTTCGCAAAAGATGATGATCCTGAATTTAATTACGACGATGCTGAGCCTCTATTCCAGCAGACCATTAGTAACACACCTAATGTAAATGGTTCTAAGAATGCCGTTTCTGGTTCTACCTCTACTGACATCACCTTTGTACCTGAAGTGACGGGCGACTATGTGATTCGTTGGAACCGTCCTGGCTTCAATGAGGTTCTGATTGCCAATGTCAGCGTAAGATATCTGCCCAACACCCTTGGTGTAGAAGAGAATCAGATCCTTGAGACCGCAATTGCTAATGCTACCAACGTGATGAACAATAATAGCGACGAGCGTTTTGACGGTGAAAACTTCACTGCCCTGAAGACTCTCATTGAGACCGTGAATGCCGAGAAGGCTGGCTATACTGCTCCTTCTGTTTACAAGTCTCAGGCAGCTGCTCTTGATGCTGCAGCTAAGGCATTGTCTGATCATCGCGATGCTTGCGATGCCTACGACAAGGCTATTCAGGAAACACTCGACCTGGTTGCTAAGTTTAAGGATTCGAAGTTCGCTCCTACTTCATATTACACTGATCTTGTAAAGACAGCTACGAAGTATCATGCTACTATCGAGGAGGTCAATGAGACAGTTGTCAATGAGGAAACTGGTGAGGAGGAAACCATTACCAACTATGTGAAGCATTACGACGTGCTGAAGGATAACGCTGCTTTGACAGCGGCAAATACTGAGGTGGCAAATGCAAACGACATCGTTAAGAAGATGTTTACTGAAGGACAGTCTCACAACTGGTATGGTGGCGGTGACAGAACATTCGGTTATGCTGCTTTGCACGAGCGTCTGCGCCTTGGTGTTGAGCTGCTGAAGACCCTTGGTGTTGAGGATACTGATCCTGTGATCGTTTATGCTAACTCTGTGCTTGGCGATGCTGACGATGCTGCCGAGGCTATTATGAAGAAAGCTTCTGAACTGATCTTTACCGATCTGGCCAAGGGTGATGCATCTACACTCTTCAAGCCTGTTGTTGATGAAGAGACTGGTGAAGAAATCGGTAATGCAGAACCTCTCGACCTGAGCGTATTCGTGAAGAACCCGAAGATCTATTCTCCTGCTTATTCTACCGAGGTTCCTGGTTGGACAAGTGTACTGGGCAATTGCGGCGCATTCCCTGCTTGGGGTGTAGACCACACCGTGAACACTTCTTATCCTGAGGACTGCCAGTTGCATGCTGGTTGGCATCCAAATGGAGGTGCTATCGTAGAACAGACTATTACGAACCTGCCCGCAGGTATCTATACCATCCACTTCGATTGTAGTGACAATGCAGGTGGAACCGCTGGTACCTATGCATTTGTGAAGACTTCCGATTGTACACCACTTGACGAGCCTGCTGTTATTACTGATGATTACGAAACCTACTTTGCCGGTTTCATTGCAGATGGTGATGGTAATCCTATTTCTGGTAGTGGCGATGTCGAGGAAATCGTAGTTACCGATGGTAAGCTTACTGTAGGTTACTCATACGGTCCTGAGTCTCAGGCATTCATCAATGAGGTTTCTGTCAAGATGACTGCTGCTGCAGCAAAACACGACTACGCTGAGGATATTAAGACTGGCATCGATGCTCCCGCAGCTGCTAAGGTTCGTGGTGTACAGGTATTCGACCTGAACGGCCGCCGCATGATCAGAGCCCAGAAGGGTCTGCAGATCGTGAAGAAGCAGATGAGCGACGGTACCATCCGTGTTGAAAAGGTTATCGTGAAGTAATTCAATTCATCGATAAAAATAATTCTAAGGGCGGGCAGCCATGCGTCAGGCATGACTGCCCGTTTTCCTTATTTTATGCCGATCGATTATTGTTGGTGGGAATCAACTACGATAAGGAAACGAAAACGCATATATGCCGTATAGAAAGGGCTTGAACAATATAATAGCATGGCATTATACGGCTTCATGCAACAAATAGAAACAGAAACGAGACGTTGGTACGTGTAACGTCTCGTTTTTTTTTGTTACCTTTGCACGCAGTAAAGAAACAAAAACCCAAAACGAATGAAAAAACTGTTACTTACCTTAACAGCTATGCTCTTGATGGGAGCAGGTGCCAATGCACAAATCAAGAATCCCATGCTCTGGGCCGACGTGCCCGATCCCGACGTAATCCGCGTTGATGATACATTCTATCTCGTTTCTACCACCATGCACCTGATGCCGGGCGCACCCGTTATGGCTTCAAAGGATTTGAAGAACTGGGAGACCGTGGGCTATATCTTCGACAAGCTGACCGATTCACCCAAGTACGACTTGCAGGAGGGTACGGTGTACGGTCGCGGACAGTGGGCCACATCGCTGAAATACCATAACGGAAAATTCTATGCCCTGCTGGCTCCCAACGAGGCTGGTGCAATGGGCGACACGTATATCTTCTCGGCTCCGAAGGCAGAAGGCCCTTGGACTATCCATTCCCGTCTGCGTCATTTCCACGATGCAACATTGTTTTTTGATGAGGACGGCACACCATACGTGTTCTTTGGAACGGGCGAGATGTGTCAGTTGACTCCCGACCTGAAAGGCGTGGTGGAAGGTTCGCTGCGTCATTACTTCCAGCGTGAGGCCGATGAGCGCGGACTTTTAGAGGGTACCCGTGTCATCAAACACAACGGTACTTACTATGCACTGCTAATCTCTCATGTCTATGCTCCTGGTCGTCATCGTCGTGAAGTTTGCTATCGTACTAAGGACTTGAACGGCACTTGGGAGAAGAACACCATTCTGGAGTCTGATTTCGGTGGCTTCTCTTATCTGGCGCAGGGTACTATCGTGGATACCGAGGAAGGCGACTGGTACGGCATTATGTTCCAAGATCGTGGCGGCGTGGGTCGCGTATTGACGCTGTCTCCCGTTCGCTGGATTGACGGTTGGCCTCAGTTGGGCGACGAGAACGGAAAAGTGCCAGAGATGATGCGGGCATATCGAAGCCTCACCCCCGCCCCCTCTCTCGGGGGAGAGGGGAGTAATTACACTGGAGGTATCGTGCAAAGCGATGACTTCTCAGTTCCCACGGCGGAAGCAAATTCTTCACTCTTCACTCTTCACTCTTCACTTAAAAAGTGCTGGCAGTGGAACCATAACCCTATTGATGATGCATGGAGCTTGACGGAGCGTCCTGGTTTCCTGCGTTTGAAGACCAATCGCGTGGTAGATAACCTTTATCTGGCTCCTAACACCCTGACCCAGCGTATGGAAGGTCCTACCTGCAGTGGCTATATCGTGATGGATATCTCGAAGATGAAGGATGGCGACTGCGCCGGACTCGCAGCTTTTAATGGCGACAGCGGTGTGTTGACCATCAAGAAACAGGGAAAGAAATATGTCCTTGAGATGAGTGAACAGAAGGTGAGTCTTACTGATCGTGAGAAGGCTGTCACTAATGTAGATGTGAAAGTCATTGAGACAGCAGATCTGACGTCTGCACTCCAGCACTCCAGCACTCCTGCACTCCTCTACTTGAAACTCACCGGCGACTTCCGTCCCGGTCAGCACGACGTAGCCAACTTCTATTACAGCCTCGACGGTGAGAACTGGACGCAGATAGGTACTAAGAACTATCGCATGATTTTCGACTATCGTCGTTTCTTTATGGGAACGAAGTTTGGTATCTTCAATTATGCCACAAAGAAGAAGGGCGGCTATGTGGATGTGGATGAGTTCGCCTATTCGAAGACAGAGAAATAATTAATAGACAAAAGATAATTACTATGATGAAGCGTTTTTTAATTTGTGCGGTTGCATTGATGCTCGGCCTTGCAGGTTGGGCACAAGGCGTGAAACCGCTGCCTTCCATTCATCAGGAAGGAAAGTGGCTGGTGGATACATACGGTAACCACGTGGTGCTGCATGGTGTGATGGATACACCAAGTGCCTATTTCAACGGCGGCCGATGGGGCTGGAGCTATGATGATGCAGGACGTAAGCGTTGCCTCGACTATTTTGAGAAGCTGTTTACTGGACTGGAGCAGGCTAAGTGTAATGTGTTCCGTCTGCACTTGGAACCCGCTTGGACTAATGATGGAAGTATCACTGCTACCGGGTTCTCGAAAAATGCTGAAGGCAAGACCATAGACCCGATTGGACAAGAGGTGGGCGGCGAGGCCGACATCTCACATTTCAGTGCGACACGATTGAAAAACTACCTTGAGACGCTTTATTTCCCGTTGATGGAGAAGGCCATGAAACACGGTATGTATGTCGTGGTACGTCCACCGGGTGTGTGTCCTCATGAGATCCGTGTAGATGGTTATTACCAGAAATATCTAATGACGGTATGGGACATCGTTTCGAAGAATGAAAATATCCGTGCTTATGCTGGCCAGATTAGCCTGGAGTTGGCTAATGAGCCTGTAAGCGTAAAGAATGCCAGCGGTGGTGACGATAAGAAAGCTTTGCACGATTTCTTCCAGCCAATTGTAGAGAAGATTCGAGATAACGGTTTCAAGGGTATCATCTGGATACCAGGTTCTGGCTGGCAGGCAAGCTATGCTGACTATAAGACCTATCCCATCACAGGCGATAACATCGGTTATGCCGTTCACGACTATGATGGTTGGTATGGCTGTGCCGATAAGTACTTGACGGCAGCAAGCGTGCAATCCGCTACAACAGCAAAGATTAAGCAGTTCCATAATCAGGTGCCTGTGGTTGATACCAATCCCGTGATTATCACAGAGATTGACTGGAGTCCTTATAAGCCAGGTACCGATCATGTTAACGAACATGGTGAGACGGTATTGTCCAACTATGGTACATGGGCTACGGGTCGTACGTCTGTATGGGGTACGATTACCAAGAACGTATACGACCACTATGGCAATATCTCTATGACCCTTTCAGGAACTGCCTGTCTGATTGATATTGATAAACTGTTGGCCGATGGAACGGTAGCTCCTGCTTTCGATGGACTGGAGGAGGCTTGTGGTAAGGCTTGCATGGACTGGTATGCTGAGTATTACAAGGTGAACTGGCCTCATGCCGACTATGCCTGTGATGTGCCTGCCAGCGACAATGGTGACGGTACCTATACGAATCCCATTGTTCGTTGTGACATTCCTGACCCTGACGTGATCCGTGTGGGCGACACCTATTATATGGTATCTACCACAATGGTTCACTTCCCCGGTGCCACAATCCTAAAGTCAAAGGATATGGTGAACTGGGAATACTGCGCTAATCCGCTGGAGAAGTTGACAGATGATGCGAACTATAGACTTGAGAATGGTAAGAGTGCCTATGCCAAGGGTATGTGGGCCTGCTCAATGAAATATAATGATGGAAAGTTCTATATCCTGATTAATGGCAACAGCAATAAAGCATGGTTGCTCACGGCTACCGACCCTGAGGGTAAGTGGACCGTAAAGCGTTTGGATCGCAACTACTATGACCCGGGTATGCTTTTTGATAATGGAAAGGTGTATGTGGTCTGTGGTATCAACCATCTGACGATGTGCGAATTGGATGCCAACTTCAAATTCCTCCGTGAGCAGAAAGTTGTCATCCGCGATGATGCAGGTTTGGAAGGATGCCATCTCTATAAGAAAGGCGACTACTATTATATTTATGCCACCTATGGTGGCTGGCCCAGTGGACAAGTTGTGTTCCGTTCTAAGGATATCTTTGGAACCTACGAAGAAAAGATGCTGGTGGAGAAGAATATCGACGGTAAGGTAAACACAATCCATCAGGGTGCACTCATTGAGGATACGAAAGGCAACTGGTGGACGATTATGCAGGAAGACCTTGGTGGACTGGGTCGTATGCCTAACCTGCAGCCTGTGAAGTGGGTGGAGGATTGGCCTATCGTTGGCGATAATGGCAAGCCCTATAAGACCTACACCAAACCGGCTGGTACATTAGTTAATTACAAAGGGATGGCAACGACTGATGTGTTCCGCAACTTCCCACTCGATATGCAGTGGGAATGGAACCACTTGCCTAATGCCAATGGCTACAGCCTTTTTGAGCGTGCCGGATGGTTGCGTCTGAAGGCTACAAGCACCACAACTCAGTTGTCATTGGCTCAGAATACGCTGACACAGCGTATCTTCGCCAATAACGACAAGGCTACCATTGGTACTATCAAACTCGATGTGACCCGACTGGCAGAAGGCGACCGTGCAGGTATCTGTATCTTCCAGGATCCATACGCACAGATTGGTGTGGAGAAAAAAGATGGTGTGAACAAGATATATTGGCGTCAGGATGCGTTGGATGGTGCAGCCACTTCTACAAAAGAGGCATATGCTACGGCTACCGTGACGGATATCGTCTATCTGCGCGCTACATACAATTATAGCAGTAATAAGACCAAGTTCTACTATTCGCTGGACAACAAGAATTGGACGGTTCTTGGCAGTGAGACTTCTATCGGTTTCAACCTGAGTGTCTTCGTGGGTGCCCGCTTCGGATTGTTCTGCTCTGCTACGAAGAGCGACGGTGGCGGATCGGCTGACTTCGACTGGTTTGCTACTGAGGATGGCTTTGACGAGGATGCCCTCTATCAGCCCTTCACAAGACCGCTGGACGAGAAGATGTTCACGGCTACCAAACTGGCACCGGCTGCTTCAAAGGTAGACATTAGGATTGGCACACTTTACTCACCCCATGTGGTTGCTACCTTCCAAGATAAGCACACCGAGAACGTGTCGACGCAGGTCATCTATCAGTCAGAATCGCCTGACACCGTAGAAGTTTACAATGGCCAATTGCGTGGATTGAAGCAGGGATCGGCTGTAATCAGCGCAGAGTATATAGATATCCTTGGTAATAGCTTGACAACTTCATTCACCGCCAATGCAACCTACTTCCCCTTCGGACAGGAAGATGTGAAAGTAATCTCTGGTACTGGAGAATATAATGAAAAGAACAACCACAGGTTCAAGCCCGGCAAGAACGGACGTATAGGTTGGGTGTACGATACACCTATCGATGTCTCGGATTTCAAGTATTTGGTCGTTAATCTGAAAAATATATCTACTGTTGGCAGAATGTATATTTTGCCGAATGTGGCAAGTGTATATTACGAGTCTGAAACCTTCTCGAAGGAAACCTTCACTGGTACTACGAAGCAAGTGGTTATTGATCTGCAGAATGCCAAGTACACCTCTTCGAGGAGAAAGGGACAGGCGTTAGACCTTACTAACATTTCTAAGATTTGCTTCTCAAGCGACGGTTCGGGATACGGGTATATCTTCGTCAGCGAGATGTTCTTCAGCAATGATGACCAGTATGATACAACGGGTATTACTGAGATGACTGCCACACCAAACAATAAGGTGAATGTCTATACCCTTGCCGGTCAGCTGCTTCAGAAGGGCGTGAGCCGTAGCGAGGCCGTGAAGAGTCTGCCTGCTGGTGTCTATGTGATTGGAAACAAGAAAGTGATGGTGAGATAAACAATGAAAAAGAGTATAATATTGAGTTGCCTGTTGCTGACATACGTCTCAGCACAGGCTTTTGAGAAAAAGATAGCAAGTCCTGACGGCAACATCGTAGTGACCGTCAATGATGAGGGAGGTATGCCCGGTTATCAGGTGGATTACAAGGGAGCTGCTGTGCTGTTGCGCTCACCGTTGGGACTGAAGGTGAACTTCGAAGACCTGACGAAAGATCTGGTGATCAAGGACTGCACCACGAAGACGGTGACCGATGACTACAGCCTGAAGACCATCAAACAGAGCAACGTACATTATGAGGCTACCGAGGCTGTGTGCCAGATAGAAAAGGGCGGTCGCCATGCGATGGACATCATCTTCCGTGTGAGCAACCGTGACGTGGCATTCAGCTATCAGCTGTTACCGAAGAAGATCCGTGGCGGCGAGACTCTGGCTGCCGTTATTGAGGGTGAGGCCAGTGGCTTTGTAATGCCTGATGGTACTACCACTTTCCTTTGTCCGCAGTCAAAGCCCATGGGTGGATTCGCCCGCACATCGCCAAGTTATGAGACATCGTATACCTTAGATGAACCAGCAGGTAAGAACGGATGGGGCGAAGGCTATACATTCCCCTGCTTGTTTAAAGCTTCCCTTACTGCCCCCGAGGGGGCCTCTAAAGCATCGGAGGCTGGTTCTGCTTGGATCCTGATTTCAGAAACCGGTACCGACGGCAATTACGTAGGTTGCCGCCTATTGTCTGATGTAGCCCCCTCGGGGGCAGAAGGGGGGGCTTCCTATAAGATTGGTTTCCCTCAGCAGGGTGAAATGAATGGCTGGGGTACGACAACGGTGGCGGTCAGCCTACCGGCACAGACTCCTTGGCGAACGATTACAGTGGGAAATACCCTCCAGAATATTGTGGAGACTACAGTGCCTTTCGACTTGGTGAAACCGAAGTACAAGGCCAGTCGTGACTATACCTACGGTGCTGGCTCTTGGTCGTGGATTATCGGCATGGACTCCAGCTGTAACTTCGATGAGCAGAAACGCTATATCGACTTCTCAGCTGCTATGGGTTGGCGTACTGTGTTGATTGATGCCTTGTGGGACAAGCAGATTGGTTATGAGAAGATGGCAGAGTTGTCTCGTTATGCCAAGTCAAAGGGTGTAGGTATCTTCCTCTGGTACAACTCCAACGGCTCGTGGAACGATGCTCCACAGTCGCCGCTGAACAAGATGAACCGTTCGGCAGCTCGTCGTCAGGAGATGAAATGGATGCAGGAGAACGGTATCTTGGGTATCAAGGTGGACTTCTTCGGTGGCGACAAGCAGCCGATGATGCAACTCTACGAGGATATCCTGACCGATGCCAATGAGTTTGGCATTCAGGTCATCTTCCATGGTTGCACACTGCCTCGTGGTTGGGAGCGTATGTATCCTAACTATGTAGCTTCTGAGGCTGTGCTGGCTTCAGAGAACCTGCACTTCGGACAGGGGGCCTGCGATGCAGAGGCCTTCAATGGCTGTATCCACCCATTCATCCGCAACACGGTAGGTTCCATGGACTTCGGTGGCTCTACGCTGAATAAGTTCTATAATGCCGACAACAAGCGAGGCACACACCGTGTGACAAGTGATGTCTATGCACTTGCAACGGCAGTATTGTTCCAGAGTAGTGTGCAGCATTTCGCTATGGCTCCCAATAACCTGACCGATGCTCCTGCATGGGCTGTAGACTTCATGAAGAGTGTTCCCACGACATGGGATGAGGTGAAGTTTATCGACGGCTATCCCGGTAAGTACTGTATCATGGCGCGTCGTCATGGGGATAAGTGGTATGTGGCTGGTATCTGTGCTGATAAGCAGCCGTTGAAGAAGACCCTTACGCTGCCGATGTTTGAGAAAGGACAGGAACTGACGGTTTATAGCGACGATGCGCAGTTGCAGGGAAGCGTAAATATCGTAAAACAGAATAAGAAACAGCAAATCACGGTGACCATTCCAACAAATGGTGCCGTAGTAATTAATAATTGATAATACATATTTTATGAAACGACTATTTTGTTTCTGTCTTACAGCTTTGCTTGCTATCCCTGTGGTAGCAAGCGAAGTTCCGTTTGGTAAAGGTACGCTCAAAGTGCGTCAGGTAGCCCGTAATGCTGTACGAATACAGTATTGGGAAGATAAGGTGGAGTCTTCATTGCCCGATTGGCTCTATGTCAAGGATGAAGAAGTGAAGTCGAAAGACTTGACAGTCGATGTTGATGCAGAGAAGCAAACGCTGTGTATCAAGAACCAGCAGGGGGTGCCTGTATTCACAGCAACGCTGCATCAGATGCAGGGCTCGCAGGCAACGCTGGCTTTCAAGTCTCCACAAGATGAGCACCTTTACGGCTTGGGACAGTTTCAAGATGGTTACAATAATGTGCGTGGACTGTCGCGCCGTTTGACGCAGGTGAACACGCAAATATCTATCCCCATGTTGCTGTCGAGCAAGGGATATGGTATTCTTTGGAATAACTATGGTCTGGTAGACTTTAACCCGTGTGACCAACAGGTGAAGATGAACCTGTTGGATGAGGCAGGGCAGACCGAAGTCGTCAATGTTACTACGACAGAAGGTGGACGACGTGAAGTGCGTCAGCGTAATATCTATGAGGCTACTATCGATTTGGCAGAAGGAGGCGATTATTCTCTTCTGTTGGATGTTGGTCAGAAAATGGCTCGTCGTCATAATCTCTCAATAGACGGACAGAATGTTATTGAGATGCAAAATATGTGGTTGCCTCCCACAGCTTCTGCGATTGTAAAGCTGAAGGCTGGTCATCATGTGTTGAGGGCAGAACTGTCAAAAGGTGATACACCTATTGTATATTATAATAAGGTGAAGGATGAGACGGTATTCCGTTCACCTATAGCTACTGCCGTTGATTATACTGTGTTCATCGGTTCTCCCGATGAAGTCATAGCTGCTTATCGCGATCTGACTGGAAATTCTCCATTGATGCCTCGTTGGGCATTGGGGTATATCCATTGTCGTGAGCGCTTTCACTCATCAGAGGAAATCCTTCAGACGGCGAATCGCTTCCGTCAGGAGCAGATGCCAGTCAGTGTGATGGTACAGGATTGGCAATATTGGGGAAAATACGGATGGAACTCCATGCGTTTTGATGAGGAGTTCTATCCAGATCCAAAGGCTTTGACCGACAGTTTGCATACAATGGATATGCGTCTGATGGTCAGCGTATGGTCTAAGATAGACAAGAACTCGGAGGTAGGCAAACAAATGAAAGCCGATAACTACTATATTCCCGGTACCGACTGGATAGACTTCTTTAATCCCGATGCCGCTGCTGCCTATTGGAAAAACTTTTCTTCTCGTCTTGTTCCTTTAGGAATTGATGCCTGGTGGCAAGATGCCACGGAGCCAGAGAATGATGACTTGATGGGGCGTCGCGTCAATAATGGTAAGTGGAGTGGGGAAGAGGTACGTAATGTCTATCCGCTACTGGTCAATAAAACGGTTTACGAAGGGCTGATGAAGGAGAAAGATAATTCTTCACTCTTCACTCTTCATTCTTCACTTAACCGTCCTATGATTCTGACCCGTTGTGGCTTCCCAGGCATACAGCGTTATGGTTCTGCCATGTGGAGTGGGGATGTTGGTAACGATTGGGAAACATTCCGCCGTCAGTTGACAGCAGGTCTTGGGATGCAGGCTGCTGGTATTCCCTGGTGGACCTATGATGCAGGCGGTTTCTTCCGTCCAGGCAATCAGTACACTGATCAGGCATATATTGACAGGATGTTGCGCTGGATAGAAACCAGCGTCTATCTGCCTTTGATGCGTGTGCATGGTTATATGAGTAATACGGAGCCTTGGAACTATGGCCCCGAGGCACAGGCTATTATTGCGGACTGCCTGAAAGAACGCTATCGTCTATTACCTTATATATATAGTATAGCAGCGAATATCGCTTTTGATGGTTCTACGCTGATGCGTCCGTTGGTATTTGATTTCGCAGACGATGCTACAGCATTGGATCAGAAATACGAATATATGTTCGGACCGGCACTGTTGATCAGTCCTGTGACGGAACCTGATGTGAAAACCTGGAAGACCTATCTGCCTAAGACAAAGGGCGGTTGGTATGACTATCATACGGGAAAACACTATGATGGTGGACAGACTGTTACAACAACAGTCACAAAGGCACAAATCCCCGTCTTCGTACGAGGCGGTAGCATCATCCCAGTCAGTGGCGATGAGGTGCTGGTTTATCCGGGGGCTGATGCTTCCTTCACACTCTATGAGGATGACGGTACGACAATGGCTTATCAGGAGGGACAATGCTCACGCATCACTTTTAATTGGAATGATGCTAAAGGAAAACTGAAGGTGGGTAGAAGCAGAGGACGTAACTTTAAAATAACAATACACAATACTAAAAAATGAAAAAAACTATGATGACGGCAGCCATTCTCGCAATGACTGCGATGGCTGCAAACGCACAGAATCCTTTTGTGCAGACATGGTTCACCAGCGACCCAGCTCCAATGGTGAGTGGTGACCGTATGTATGTTTATACTGGACATGATGAGGATAATGCCGACTTCTTCTGGATGCAAGAGTGGCGCGTTTATTCTACAAATGATATGGTGAACTGGACTGATCATGGTTCGCCACTCGCTTTGGAAAGCTTTTCATGGGCGGATGACCGTGCCTGGGCTTCTCAGACCATTGAGCGCGATGGTAAGTTCTATTGGTACATTTGTGCACACAGCAAGATATCCAATGGTATGGCTATCGGCGTGGCTGTGAGTAATTCGCCTACCGGTCCTTTTAAGGATGCCCTTGGAAAACCTCTCTTTGAGAATGGCTCATGGGATCATATCGACCCAACGGTGATGATTGATGATGACGGTCAGGCTTGGCTGATGTGGGGTAACCCTCAGTGCTATTATCTGAAGCTGAACCGTGATATGATTTCATATAGCGGAGAACTCGGCCGTCTCGATATGACAGAAGAGGCTTTCGGCTCACCTGCAATGAATAAACGCGAGAGGGGAAAGAAATATAAGGATTCTTATGTGGAAGGTCCCTGGCTCACCAAGCGTAATGGTACTTATCAGTTGCTCTATGCTGCTGGTGGCGTTCCTGAGCACATCTCTTACAGCACGGCATCGTCACCCACAGGTCCTTGGAAGTATGCTGGCGAGATTATGCCTCTCAGCGACACCAAGTCCTTTACCAATCACTGCGGTGTAGCTGATTTCAAAGGACATTCCTATTTCTTCTATCATACAGGAAAACTGCCTAATGGCGGTGGCTTTGGTCGTAGTGTAGCTGTTGAGGAATTCACGTATAATGCCGATGGTAGCTTCCCCACCATCCTGCCTACCGATGAAGGCGTGAAACCTATAGCCACCTTCAATCCCTACAGACAAGTGCAGGCTGAGACAATGGCTTTCTCAAAAGGCGTGAAGACAGAACAGAACGATGAGATCGGCGTTTACGTCAGCGATATCCACAATGGCGACTATATTAAACTGCAGAATGTGAAGTTCGACGGCAACACGCCGAAGAAGTTCATGGCTCGTGTGGCCAGTGGCTTGCGTGGCGGTCAGATAGAGGTGCGTATTGATAGTCTCGGAGGAAAACTTCTTGCCACACTGGTTGTGCCAGCTACGGGCGGTTGGGAGAAATGGCAGACGCTGACCGCTGACTTCACAGAGAAGGCAGAGGGAACGCATGACCTCTATTTTGCCTTTAAAGGACGTAAAGGACCGAAACTCTTCAACTTTGATTGGTGGCAAATTGAGGGTGCACAGAAATCTCTCGTTGTAGAAGACGGTGGACTGGGTGTCTATAAGGCTATTATGAAAGAGGAAGCTACACTGGAGGCGCATACCATCTTTGTACCGGAGGACCTGTCGGCTTTCAATAAGAAAAATCCTTTGCCCGTACTGGTTTGGGGTAATGGTGCTTGCACCAACTCACCTTGGGAGCACTATAAGTTCTTGAACGAGATTGCTTCTCACGGTTATATCGTTTTAGCAACGGGTTATATCCCCATGGAAGAAAAGCCTTATCAGGGTCCGATGTCTACCACGCAGCAGCAGATTGAGTCTATCGACTGGATTATTGCTCAGAATGCAGACCCGAAGTCACCTTATTATAATAAGATAGACGTAAAGAACATCTGTGTGGCTGGTATGTCGTGCGGTGGCTTGCAGACTCTGTATAACTGTGCTGACCCACGCATAAAAACCTTGATGATTTGCAACAGCGGTCTGTTTAAGAACAGCAATCGTGCTCAGGCTGTTGGCGGTATGCCGATGCCCGACAAGACTAAACTGAAGGATATCCACACCAGTATCATCTATATCTTAGGTGGTAAGGAAGATATTGCCTACGAGAACGGTATGGATGACTTCCATCAGATAAACCATGTTCCTTGCTGTGCCACAAATTTCCCCGTAGGTCATGGTGGTACCTATCGTCAGCCTCATGGTGGTGAGTTCACTATCGTTGCTTTGAACTGGCTCAACTGGCAGTTGAAAGGCGACAAAGAGTCTGCAAAAATGTTCAAGGGCAAGGATTGTCTGCTCTCAAAACGTGAAGGCTGGACTATTGAGAAGAATGCAAAGTTTGACAAACTGAAGTAAATTGATGAAGAAAGGAAAACTGTTTTTTCTTTTTGCGGCACTGCCTCTCCTGGCTGTCCAGGCTCAGAATACCGTCATAGACATCAGAAACGGGAACGGAAACAATACCTCCAGTAGTTATATCACTTATAATAAAGCTATCTCCGTGGCTGCAGGTAAGACCGTTGATGTGAAGTTAGCTCGTTACTGTTACTTCACATCTACTGTTAGCGGTAAGGGTACAATAAACCTCTATGCTGGTGGCGAACGCTGCTATTTGGGAACGAAGAGCGGTTCGTCTTGGGCAAACTGGACGAACTTCAAGGGCGATGCCCATATCTATCCGTTTAAGGAGAACTCCTCGTCGGCTAGCTCGTTCAATATCGTATTGGCTCATGGAGGTAAGGTGTTCTCGCCAGAGAAGATAGAGGACTGCATTAAGGGAGGCAAACTGAACAATGCCTTGCAGAACAGTAAGCTGACAGTACACAATGGTGCTATCCTCTGTAACGAGGCTAATAATGCTAACCCTGGTGGCTTCCGTATAGGTGAACTGCAGATGGAGGCTGGCTCTACCTTACGGGGGTATATGAAAGATGACCGTACTTCGTATTACCTCGTCGGCAATCTGAATACAGATGCAGTCTTGGCTGGTACGATAGCTCCTGGTAAAGAGAGTACGCTATTAGGACTCATCAAAGAAGGTACGGGAACTTACCGCATTACAGGAAACAACAATTTCTTGACAGGAGCTGTTCGTATCATCGGTGGACGTTTGCTCGTTAATAACGATTGTGCAGAGGCTCAGGCAAAGAAGCAGCGTGGTGCGCTTGGTGCCATGAGCAGCGAGACGACACCTATAGCTTACGTCTTTGGTATGGGTGTCCTTGGTGGTACGGGTAGTATCGGTGGTGCTGTTGATAACTATGGTACCATTGAACCTGGCGATACGATACCCGGTATACTGACACTTCAGAATTATGCTACCCCATCGAAGAATGCCAATCTCTTTGTTCACCCCGCATCGGTACTGCGCTTCAAGGTGGCCTCTGCCGATAGCTACGATCAATTGTATGTGGCAGGAAAGGTTGAATATAAGAATACGACAGAAGATTTCTCAACCAGTGATGCAGCTCCCGTTATCGAACTTTCACTCGATAGCCTGCCCTTTGAGGTGGGAACGGAAATCACCATCCTCACTGCAAAGAGCAAGACTGGCGACTGGCAGTTCCGTCTACAGCAACCTGGCAAAGGCACTTGGGTGCTTGTGGAAGAGACTGGTGACAAAGGCTATAAGGTAATGGTGCGTCTGACATCTACGGAAGATGCTGATCCTAATAACCCAGACAATCCTGATGAACCGGAAGATCCGGAAAGCACGATGGGGGCTTTCTACGACGATGGCATTGACGATGCCAAGGATTCCAAGACCCTGCGTTATTATGCCGAGAAGAACGGCAAGAAGATAGGTGCCGCTTTTGCTACATATAAAAGTCTGGACAACGAACGTACAGAGGCTGCCAGACAGTTTAATATGATGGTGGCTGAGAACGAGATGAAGATGGAGACACTTCAGCCCTCGCAGGGACAGTTCAGTTATGGCAGTGCCGACCAGCTCGTTTCTTTGGCAAAGAACAATAACATGACCGTTCGCGGTCATTGTTTGGTATGGCACACTCAGCAACCCACATGGTTGAGTAGCGACGGCAAGAAGAACGACAAGGGCTGGACGCGTCAGCAGGCACTTGACATCTTGAAGAACCATATCAACAACGTACTAAAGCATTTCAAGGGTAAGGTGGCAGAATGGGATGTTGTCAACGAATGTCTCGACGATGATCAGAGCATCATCCGTACAAATCCCGATGGGTATAAACTGCGTCCTACAGTATGGCAACTGGCTATCGGAGATGATTATATTGACTCTGCCTTTGTCTATGCCCATCGGGCTGACTCTACGGTGCAGCTCTATATTAACGACTACGACGTAGAAATGCAGGGCAAGGCTAAGGCTGTGGCTTACTATAACCTGGTGAAGCGTTTGCAGAAACAAAATATCCCGCTCGATGGCGTAGGCCTGCAGTGCCACTTCTCCATAGGAGATGTTGACTCCGTGAAACTGGAAAAGACGGTTCGTCTATTTGGCGAGGCAGGTCTGAAATGTATTATAACAGAATTAGATATGGGTATTCCCTCTACGACAACGGCTAATTTGGAGGAACAGGCACGCAACTATCGTGTCATCACCGATGTTGTGCTGAACAATGACAACTGCCCGAATCTTGTTATCTGGGGACTGAAGGACAACGACTCATGGCGTAGTGGTTCAAATCCCTTGCTCTATAACTCCAGCTTTGGTAAGAAGAAGGCATGGTATGCCGTCCGTTCGGCATTACGCCATCGCTATCTCCAGAATGAAAAGATGAGTGTCGGACAACCAGCGTCTTTTAAGTTGACTGATTCCAATGTCTATACACTTGCAGGAGTCAGGATGGGAACCTCTGATTGTTGGAGCCGTCTGCCTCAGGGAATCTATATTGTTGATGGGAAACTAAAGAAGAAATGAAAATATGAAGAAAGCGTTATTATTCCTGTTTATGATGGGAATGACCTGTGGCACATTTGCTGCGGACTTGGTCTCTCCCAACGGAAAGATAAAGGTTATAACAGAAGGCAAAGGCTGTAAGGTGTTTTTCCAACAGCAACAGGTGCTCGATATGCCTGCGTTGGGATGTAAAGGCTCTCAGATTCAGAAAGTTGGCAAGGCTCATCATATCGCTGTCGACTATCAGATGCTGACTGGTAAACGCCTGCATTGCACCAATGAGGCCAACGAATATTCGCTGCCGTTGAAGAAAGACGCACGTATGGTAATGCGACTCTACAACGACGGTATTGCCTTCCGTTATGAATTCACGAACCTGAAAGGCAGTAAGGCTCCCGCAGAGCAGACATCCTATGTCATTCCAGAAGGCAAGAAGCGTTGGATGTTGCAATGGAGCGACGGCTATGAGGGCTTCTATCCCATGTCAACCACTGCAAAAGTGAAGACGCTGGGAGGCTTCGGCGGTTCTGTGGAGCAAAAAGAATTTAACACCCACTGGGGCTATCCCTTGTTGATGGAGGCAGCTGATGACGTGTTTGCCCTTATCACTGAAGCCAACATAGAGAAGCAGCAGAGTGCATCAAGTTTGTTCAACAAGGGAGATGTGTTCAGTGTTGTTCCCGATCAGAATGACTTGAAGTTGAATGGTAATTGGCATACACCTTGGCGTGTCGTCATTATTGGCAGTTTGGCTGATGTGGTGCAGTCAACTCTGGTGACCGATGTGTCGGAACCCGCGAAGATTGCAGATGCCAGTTGGATTCATCCAGGTGCAGTATCATGGGTTTACTGGGCTTATAATCATGGGTCAAACGACTACAATATCATTAAGAAGTACGTGGATATGGCCGAAACGCTACATCTTCCTTACGTATTGATTGATGCCGAATGGGACGAGATGAAGGATGGCAAGACCGTTGAGGATGCTGTCAACTATGCTAAGTCAAAAGGTGTAAAACCTTTGATTTGGTACAACTCTTCTATTGGTTGGGTGAATGGTGCTCCTGGTCCTAAGTTCCGTCTGAATAAACCTGAAGACCGTGAGAAGGAATTTGCTTGGTGCGAGAAGATTGGTGTGGCTGGTGTGAAGATTGACTTCTTCTCTGGCGACAACCAGCAGAATATGGACTATTGTATTGATTTGTTGGAGAGTGCAGCCAAACATCATCTGTTGGTGAACTTCCACGGTGCTCCCATCCCCCGTGGTTGGCAGCGTACCTATCCCAACCTGATGAGTACAGAGGGGGTCTATGGTGCAGAGTGGTATAACAATGTACCAACTTTCACCAAGAAAGCAGCTGCTCATAATGCCACCTTGCCATTCACTCGTAATGTGATAGGTCCGATGGACTATACCCCTTGTGCGTTCAGTGACTCACAGCATCCACATATTACCTCTCATGCTCACGAATTGGCTCTGACTATTTTGTTCGAGAGTGGTTTGCAACATCTGGCTGACCGTCCTGAGAGTTACTTGGCTCAACCTCACGATGTGCAGCAGTTCCTTTCTTCACTGCCCACCGTATGGGATGAGACCCGTTTGCTTTCTGGCTATCCTGGCGAATCCGTCGTGATGGCTCGCCGTAGTGGTAAGACTTGGTATATTGCAGGCATCAATGGTACTGATGATGAGAAGACGCTTCCTTTGGATCTCTCATTTTTAGACAAACGTCACGGTGACATCGTTCAGTTTGCCGATGGTGGCGAGCGTTCGTTCTACATCTCTCTCTTGGAGGACTTTCCAAAAGAGATGAAATGTCGTCCTCGTGGTGGTTTCGTCTTGGTTGTTCACCCATATAACGACCCGCTGAGTGTCAATATGCCGCTCTTCCAGACAAAATATACGGCTGACCCCTCACCAATCGTGGTGGGCGACACCTTATTCTTGTTTACATCTCATGATGCCTCACCAGAGGATATTCCTGATGAGAATGAAAAGAATTCGGCTGGATTCTTTATGTATGACTGGCTTTTGTGGTCAACCACTGATATGGTGAACTGGACAGAACACGGTGCCGTAGCTTCACTGAAGGAATTCAAGTGGCGTACTCGCGATAACGGTGCGTGGGCTATCCAGACCGTAGAGCGTAACGGTAAGTATTATCTCTATGCTCCCTTGCATGGCCACGGTATTGGAGTGCTGGTAGCCGATTCGCCTTACGGTCCTTTCCGTGATCCGCTGGGCGAACCCCTTGTGTGGCAGAAGGAACATTGGGATGATATCGACCCCTCTGTCTTCATCGACGATGACGGTCAGGCTTATATGTACTGGGGCAACCCACATATCTATTGCATCAAGCTTAATGAGGATATGATTTCTACTGAGGGCGATATCCTTGTGGTTAATCCTCAGGACGGCGTGATGCGCCCTGTTCAGGAAGAGGGAGCCAAAGCCAACCTTCGTGCATCCTGGTCGGAGAAGGCTAATTGGACTTTGAAAAACTATCAGGAGGGACCTTGGTTCTATAAGCGTAACGGCCATTACTATCTGGCTTATGCCACCACTTGCTGTCCTGAGGCTCTGGGCTATGCGATGAGCGAATCGCCTACAGGTCCTTGGGTGTGGAAGAACTATATCATGACTCCTACGCAGCGCGATCGTGGTAACCATCCTGGCATCTGCGATTATAAGGGACACTCATATGTGTTCGGTCAGAACTACGACCTGATGCACCTTGATACCTATGTACATCATGAGCGTCGTACCGTATCGGCACAGGAGATTACCTATCATGCTGATGGTACTATTCAGGAAATCCCTTACTGGTTGAACCAGGAACCCATCAAGCAACTTCATTGGCTGAATCCTTACAGAAGAGTTGAGGCAGAGACGATGGCCTGGGGCTATGGGTTGAAGACAGCCAAGATGGGCATCGAGAATACCGGTGTTATCAAGGATATGCCTGAGTCGACGGGTAAGAAGAATATGTATGTCTTCGACATCAACGACGGTGAGTTTATTCGTCTGCGTGGTGTTGACTTTGAAACAGGTGCCCGTATGTTCTCTATCAATGCCGCTTCAACAGGTTTCGTAGAGGTGACGCTGCGTCTGGACAGTCAGGACGGACCTGTTATTGGTACTGTTAAAATAGGTATGACCGGCTCTGTTGATGCCTATAAGTCATTTGCCACGAAGGTGAAGAAGGCCGCAGGTGTTCACGACCTCTATATCTGCTTTGATAAGGCATCGGGTGACGTACACCTGGATTATTGGGAGTTTAAGAAATAAAAAATGAGACGTCTATTTATTATTTGTGCGTTAATGGCTGTCCCTGCCCTGCGGATGATGGCCGAAGTAGATCCAAACTTCTACATTTACATTTGTTTCGGTCAGTCAAATATGGAGGGGAATGCCCAACCTGAGGCTATCGACAAGAAAAATATCGACAGCCGCTTCCGTTTGTTGGCAACTTGTAATTTCAGTAATCCTTCTCGTACAAAGGGAAATTGGTACAAGGCAACTCCCCCATTGGTAAGTCCTAATGGTGGACTTGGCCCTACCGATTACTTCGGACGTATGATGTGCGAGACGCTGCCTGACAGCATACGCATTGGTGTCATCCCTGTAGCTATGGGCGGCAGTCCTATCGAGATGTTTGATAAGGACAAGTATCAGCAGAAAATGCAACAGAATCCCAATGTATGGTGGGCAATGTTGGCTAAGAACCATTATGGTGGTAATCCTTACGGACGTATCATTGAGATGGCAAAGAAGGCTCAGGAAGTAGGTGTCATCAAGGGCATCCTGCTGCATCAGGGATGTTCGAATAATGGTGATTCCAACTGGCCAAATATGGTGAAGAAGATATATAACGATATGCTGACCGACCTCTGCTTAGGAACTGATTCTGTGCCTCTCTTCGTTGGTGAGACATTGCGTCAGGATCAGGGTGGTGCCTGCTATGGTCACAATACGCAGGTGGCACGAATGCCGAGTGTCGTCAAGAATAGTTATGTTATCAGTTCTGAGGGCTGTCCTGGTAATGGCACTGACCCTTGGCATTTCAACGCATTTGGCTATCGTATGATGGGTAGTCGTTATGCTGGCGAAGCACTCTATACCTTGGGGCAGCATCTGCCGTATTTCTCGTTCCACGACTACATTATCACGCTTAACAAAAACTGTACTTACGTGGAGAAGACGCGCACGCTGACAGCTACAGCAAGTGGTATAGGCCTGGCTACATGGAGCTATCCCCATTTCGCCGACTGGTCTGACAGCAAATACCTCGTCATCAAAGTGTCGGAAGCTGATTCTTTAGCAGAGGTGATGCTCTATAATGAAAGTAAAACCATTGGCTATCGTGACACCATCAGCAACCGTACTACGGTGGTTATTGACCTGAATAACCTCGTGTATAAAACGAAGGTGATGGATCCCTCAAAGGTCTTTAAGATGGTGATGCGCATACCGAAAAACACCAAGATGGTTATTGAAGACATCTTCCTTTCCAATGACGAACAATATGATTCCGCTACTACAGCCATCCGTAGTGTGGATCAGACGAAATCCCGTTCATCTTCGGTTTATTCTCTTGACGGCCGCCGTGCCTATCGAGATGGTCTGAAGCCAGGTGTTTATGTCAGCAATGGCAAGAAGATTCTCGTACGATAAACGATATTCTTAAATTATCATACCATAAAAAGAATGAGATTATGAAAACTAATTTTCTGAAAACCTTGACTGCGGCAGCACTCTTCATGGTGTTGCCAAGTGGCATGTCCGCCCAACCCGATCCAAACTTCTACATCTTCCTCTGTTTCGGACAATCGAACATGGAGGGCAATGCGCGTCCAGAGGCTGCCGATTTGGTTAGTCCTGGCTCACGTTTCTTGTTGATGCCTGCCGTAGATTTCCCTGCTACCGATCAGCGTGCAGAACGTAAGATGGGCGAGTGGTGCGAGGCTTCTGCTCCTCTTTGCCGTCCTAACACGGGTTTGACCCCTGCCGACTGGTTCGGCCGTACCCTCGTGGCTTCTCTTCCTGAGAATATCAAGATAGGCGTGATTCACGTGGCTATTGGCGGTATCGACATCAAGGGCTTCCTGCCCGACAGCATTCCCAGCTACGTTGAGAAAAAAGCTCCGGGTTGGATGAAGGGTATGCTCGCTGCCTACGACAACGACCCCTACAAGCGTCTGGTCACATTGGCTAAGAAGGCCCAGAAGGATGGTGTTATCAAGGGTATCCTGATGCATCAGGGCGAGACCAATACTGGCGACCCCAAGTGGGCTGGTATGGTGAAGCAGGTATATGATAACCTCTGTGGCGACCTGCAGTTGAAGCCCGAGGAGGTGAACCTCTATGTAGGAAACATCGTTCAGGCTGGTGGTAAGGGCGTCTGCATCGGTTGTAAGAAGCAGATTGATGAACTGCCCCAGACCATTCACACTTGTCAGGTCATCTCTTCTGACGACTGCTCTAACGGTCCTGACCGTCTGCACTTCGATGCTGCCGGCTATCGTGAACTGGGTTGCCGCTATGGTGAGGCCGTAGCTCGTCACCTTGGTTTCGAGCCCAAGCGTCCTAAGGATATGCCTGTAGCTATCAAGAAGATTGAGGTACCCGCTGATGCTCAGACCGTAGAGAACGCCATTCCAGGCAATGAGTTCCCAAAGATTGACAAGCAGCGTCGTGCTTATTTCCGCATCAATGCCCCTCAGGCAAAGAAGGTTGTTGTTGACATTTGCAGCAAGAAATACGATATGCAGCCCGATGGTCGTGGTGGTTTCATGGCTGTGACCGATCCTCTGCCTGTTGGTTTCCACTATTATTTCATGAATATCGACGGCGTGAACTTCATCGACCCTGCCTCTGAGACCTACTTCGGTTGCAACCGTGAGTGCGGCGGTCTTGAGGTACCCGAGGGTCCGGAAGGCGACTACTACCGTCCCCAGCAGGGCATTGCTCATGGTCAGGTGCGCAGCATCTACTACCACAGCCCCAATTCTAAGTTTGGCGAGTGGCGTCACGCTTTGGTTTACACCCCAGCTGAGTATGAGCTGGCAAAGAATGCCAAGAAGCGCTATCCCGTGCTCTACTTGCAGCATGGTATGGGCGAGGGTGAGACCAGCTGGATGCTTCAGGGAAAGATGCAGCACATCATGGACAACGCTATAGCCAAGGGTGAGGCTGTGCCTATGCTCGTGGTGATGGAGAGTGGTGATATCAAGCAGCCCTTCGGTGGCGGCAATAATCAGGCCGGGCGTAGCGAGTATGGTGCTTCGTTCTATCCCGTTCTGCTGAACGACTTGATTCCTTACATCGATGCCAACTTCCGTACGAAGACCGACCGTGACAACCGTGCTATGGCTGGTTTGTCTTGGGGTGGACATCAGACCTTCGATGTGGCGCTTACCAATCTGGATAAGTTCGCTTGGATTGGTACCTTCAGCGGTGCTATCTTCGGTCTTGACGTGAAGACCGCTTACAACGGTGTCTTCGCTAATGCCGACGAGTTCAATAAGAAAGTGCACTATATGTATATGAACTGGGGCTCTGACGACTTCGTGAAGAGTCAGCCTATCGTTGACAGCCTGCGTGAGATGGGAATCAAGGTCGATGCTTCTGTTTCCGAGGGTACAGGCCATGAGTTCCTGACTTGGCGTCGCGGACTCCACGAGTTTATTCCACACCTGTTCAAGAAGTAATTACTTGGATTCATACCTAAAATCCGCAAGATTCATCTGAGTCTTGCGGATTTTTCTGGTTCGATTCAGTGCATCAGTTGTCTGACTTCCTCAATGTCTTTTCCCAGGCTTTCTGCTATGTCTTCAGCCGACATTCCTGCCTTGACCAACATCTGGATAGATGTTCGTAGCATAGCCTTCTGCTCCGTGAGCTGTGCATCCTTTTCCGTGAGCTGTGCATCCTTTTCCGTGAGCTGGGCATTTTTTTCTGTGAGTTCGGCATCCTTTTCCGTGAGTTCGGCATCCTTTTCCGTGAGCTGGGCATTCTTTTCTGTGAGTTCGGCACTCTTTTCTGTGAGTTCGGCACTCTTTTCTGCAAGTTCGGCACTCTTTTCTGCAAGTTGAGCGTTCTTCTCGGCAAGCTGCTGGTCCTTCAGGAGTATTTCCGTATCGCGCTTCTCTCTGATCGAGAAGTACTCG